>Ga0105240_10005016_pt1 | contig 19863 bp, 18 predicted proteins | sample KBSC54metaG_FD_80426 | JGI IMG/M metagenome (GOLD analysis project Ga0105240, IMG submission 80426) | Corn rhizosphere microbial communities from Kellogg Biological Station, Michigan, USA - KBS C5-4 metaG | ecosystem: Host-associated > Plants > Roots > Rhizosphere > Soil | place: Michigan, USA... | reverse complement strand
TCACCACCCCAATCGTCCGGCACGAGGCCTTTGTCCTGGAGCTGTTGACGGACCTTCAGCGAATTTGCGTTGGGGTGATCAATCTTGTTGACCGCTACCAGGATCGGAACTTTGGCTGCGCGCGCGTGGTTCAACGCCTCCAGGGTCTGAGGCATCACCCCGTCATTGGCCGCCACCACCAGCACCACAATGTCCGTGACATTGGCTCCGCGGGCTCGCATCGAGCTGAACGCCGCATGGCCGGGAGTGTCCAAAAACGTAATCTGCGCCAGCTCCGCCTTCCTCTCGGGATGCGGGAAGGAAATCGTGTAGGCCCCGATGTGCTGAGTAATGCCGCCCGCTTCGCCGGCCGCTACGTTGGATTTGCGGATAACGTCGAGCAGGGTGGTTTTCCCATGGTCGACATGGCCCATAATGGTCACGACCGGGGGGCGGGGCGCCAGGTCTTCCAGCTTGTCCTCGACATCCAGCTCCACCTTCTTTATCGGCGCATGCACCAAACCGCTGCCCCGTTCGCGCTTTTCCACCTCGAAACGGAATCCGTACTTCGCGCAAACCTTTTGGGCTACTAACTCATCAATCGCCTGGTTCACGTTCGCAAAAACCCCGACCTCCATGAGGTCGGCGATAATCTTGAACGGCTTTTGCTTCAGCTGATCGGCGAGCTCCCGCACAACGATTGGCGGTTTGATCGTGATGACCTGCGCATCGGCAGGCAAATTGATCTTGGGTGGCCCCACTGGAGCGACGGCGGGCTTTCCTCCTCCTTTTTGAGTGGAAAACCGGGAACCGCCATAGGACGGCCCCGAGGGAGCTGAGCTGCCCCGCACGCCACGGATATCTCCGCGTTTCGAAAAATCCGGCCGCCGGGGATCGGATGGCCGCGGCGGCAACTTCACGCCTCCTGGTTTTTCGACCGGTTTGGGACCGGGCTTCGGCGGCAATTGAATAAAGCCCACCTTGTCGCCAACTTTCGGCCCAGCCGGAGGCTCGGGCGCGGGAGGCGGGGGAGGGGGCAGGGGTTCGGATTTTGCGACGGGTGGCGGCTCCACCGGCGCCTGGACGGGCGGCTCGGGGATTTGCGCGACGGGGCCGTTGGATTCCGGCTTTGCTTCGACCACCTCTGGCTGCGCCGGAGCGGGAGGTGGTTCGAGAACCGCGTTTGAACTTGCCGTGATCGTTGTCACTTCCTGGATCTGGGCCGGGGCCGGCTCGGTCGCGGTGCTGGAGATCGTAACCTCAGACTGAAGAACCGGGGCCGAGGCGACTACGGGTTCCGGGGCATGGATGACGACAGGAGGTGGAGTTGGTTGCGGCGGAACCGGGGGTGGAGCAGGCGGTGCGGAAAGTTCCGGGTGGGCTTGCTTTAATTGGTCCTCGAGGTACTCGGCGGTAATCTTATCCAGCGAGCTCGATGCCACCCGCGCGGCGGCAATGCCCAGTTCTTTGGCCTTGGAGAGCACTTCCTTGTTCTCCAAACCGAGTTTCTTTGAAATATCGTAAATACGAACGGGCATAATTCTCTAACAATTCGGGCCTCGCATGGCGTAGCGCCTTCATAGGCTCGATCCTAACACCAAAAAACAGCGTTTGCCAGCGGCATATCAGCCGGATCCCACTGGCGCTTCTCCGACCTTCAACGTCCGGCGAGCCGCTTCCGCCTTGGCGGCTTCCATGATGGCTGACGCTTGGTCCCCAAGCTGCGGAATGCTCGCAAAATCGCTCACATCCGCCTGCAATAAATCCTCTAACCGCGTTAGTCCGTGGTGCACCAGCACGTCGGCCTGCTCTCGCGTAATCCCCGGTATGGCCGCCAGCGATTCCACCGCCTCGGCTACCTTTTCCTCAAATCCTTTCGTGACGACCACCTCAGCCTCAATGTCCACCTGCCAGCCCGTGAGTTTGGACGTCAGACGCGCGTTCTGCCCGCGCTTTCCAATCGCCAGGGAAAGCTGGTCTTCGCTAACGATAATCTTTACTCGCTTGGTGGTCTCATCGATCTCAAACGCCTTCAGCTTCGCCGGTGCCAGCGCGTTGGTAATGAAATTCCGGACGTTCGAATCCCACCGGATGATATCGACCTTCTCATTATTGAGCTCGCGGACGATGTTCTTAACGCGTTGCCCGCGAAGACCTACGCAGGCCCCCACCGGATCGACTTTCTCGTCCCGCGTCCAGACCGCCAACTTGGTGCGGAAACCCGGCTCCCGAGCGATCCCTTTGATTTCGATGGTCCCGTCGTTGATCTCGGAGACCTCGAGCTGGAAAAGCTTCAGCACAAACCGCGGGTCGGATCGCGACAAAATGATCTCCGGCCCATGGGGGCCTTGCTCCACCGCCTTGACGTAGCAGCGGATCCGCTCGCCCACCTGGTATTCCTCGGTCGGCACGCGCTCGCGGTTAGGGAGCAATGCTTCGTACTTGCCCAAATCGACAATCACGTCAGACCGGTCAAAACGCCGCACGGTGCCACTGATGATGTCTCCCACCCGGTCTTTGAACTCCGTGAAGATTAAAGCCTTCTCCGCGCGGCGGATATGCATCATCAACGCCTGCTTGGCATACTGAGCCGCAATGCGTCCGAACCCCACCGGTGTGACTTCAATTTCCAGTTCCTCGCCTACCTGGGCGTCGGGTTTAATCCGGCGCGCATCGAACACAGACAGTTGGTCATGCTTGGAGATGACTTTTTCCGACACGATCAACTTGGCATAAGCCCGAATATCACCGTTTTTGGGATCAATGGCCACCCGGAGTTCACGGGCCGCTCCAACCGCCTTTTTCGCAGCCGAAAGAATCGCCTCGTGTACAGCGCCAACCAGGACATCTCGGTTGATGCCCTTCTCGCGTTCCCAGAATTCCAATACTGCTAAAAAGTCAGCGTTCATACTTCTTCGGCGTCGGCGCCCCTCGCAGGGAACAAAAAAGTCGGCAGATTAAGCTCTTCCGACTTTGGCGCGCTGGCAGAACCAGCAATCTTTACCGTTCTATACTTAAAATAATAACCCCGGCAAAAACAGTCAAGCCCTAAACCACGCGCAAGACCGGTGATCTAAAGCCCTAATGCAGCTCTGAAACATTTGCAATTTAAAAGGCCTTGTTCCAAGGTGAGTCGATGACACAACCGCTCGCGCTCGTTCTGTATGAAAAGCTATTACCCGGCAGCCAGCTTGTCAACCGGTTGCAGGATCTGCACTACCGCGTCGAGACGCTCACCGACCCTAACCTGCTGGTTCCGTGTGCCGAGCAAGCGAAACCCATCGTTGTGCTTACGGACCTAAAATCCACGCACGACGTTCGTTCGGCGATTTCGCGGTTGCGGCAGCACCCGGCCACCCGGCATGTCCCGGTCATTGCTTTTGGTGGTGAAACCTCCGCCGAGGAGCAAGCGAGCGCTGAAGCTGCGGGGGTGACCCTGGTGGTGAGCGAAGCGGCTGTGCTCAACCATTTGGAGGAATGCCTGGAGCAGGCCCTCCAAATCGAATGACCCCCACCTGGCAGGTTTGACCCCTCAGGCACCCTGGCCCCGGCGTCTTTTGCCGCTCTGACGCAGTTGGTCCACGCCGACTGCGATAATAATAACGATACCGATGATGATTTCCTGCATGTACGTCGGCCAGCCCATCTGGTTTGACCCGTTGCGCAAGATGGCCATGGTTAAAGCCCCAATCAATGAGCCGGGAATACTGCCAATTCCCCCATTCAGACTCGCTCCCCCGATGACTACGGCCGCGATGATATCCAGTTCCAGCCCAATGGCGACGGTGGGATCACCCTGGGTCAAACGCGACAATTGCATCAAACCCGCCAATCCGAAAAAAGCTCCCGCCACGCTGTAGATCAGCACCTTCTGCACCCGAACGCGTACGCCGCACAATTTGGCGGCGGTTTCGTTCGATCCCAGTGCGAAAACATAGCGTCCGAAGATGGTGTTTCGCATCACGATGGCCATGGCCACGGCCAACCCGAGCGTGATCCACACTCCTGCGGGCAGTGGCCATAAGTGGGTTGGGTCCTGCAATTCCATGAGATGGTTGATGAAGGAATCGGGGGCGCTCACGGTCTCGTTGCCAGCCAGCCACTTAGCGCTTCCTCGCGCCACCCCCATCATCCCCAGCGTCACGATAAACGGCATCATGCGTAACCCGCCGATGACCAGTCCGTTGATCAAACCAACCCCCAATCCCGTGGCGATCATCAACAGGGATGACCAGACTACCGAGTGGCCCTTGGTGAGCAGGGTCGCTCCGACCACGCTGGTCAGGGCCACGACCGATCCCACGCTTAAATCGATGCCCCCACTGACGATGATGATGGTCATCCCGAGCGTGCCCATCGCAACAATAACTGTTTGGGTCAGGATGATCTTGAAATTCGCTCCCGTCAGAAAATACGGGCGCACGGTTGGGCTGAGCGAAAACAGCCCGATCACGAGCACCAGACCCAGGCAGGGGCCTAGCGTATTCAACAGCCGCCTGGAATTCCTCCGCGAGAGCGTCGGCGCCTGGCCCGCCAAACCTCGGTCCCGACCCGACAATTTTTCGACCTCCTGCCATTTCAGCAAGGTTTCATTCGAATTGCCGGCTTCGGGGTTCATTTTGGAATCGAGCCCTGGGGGCGGTCAATTGAGGTATTGGTCGAGGGGCGGATGAATGAGCGCTTTCATATCCGGCTGCTCCATGTTTTCGGGCGTCACCAGCGCGACACCGGTGTCGATACGTCTCTCCACTTTCTTGCCCTCCAAATGGTTGACTGCCGTCACCACCCCGAGATAGCCCATCAACAGCGGATTCTGGACCACCAGCGCTTGCACGTCCCCGTTCTTCATATCCACCACCGATTGGGAGCCGGCATCGAAGCCAATCATCTTCACTTTGCCTCCCGCCAAGCCCAGGTCGCGCAAAGCCTTGGTCATCGCGATCGTCGGAGGTTCGCAGGGGCAAAAAATACCATTCGCTTCGCGACCAAAACGGTTCAGCAGGTTCTGAGACGTTTGATAAGCCAGTTCCCGGGTGGCGCCGGCGTGCTGGTCCGAGGAGATCAACTTGATGCCGGGATACTTCTTGAGCGCATCGAGAAAGCCGGTCTCGCGTGCTTCTGTGCTGGCCGATCCCACCTGGTATCTCAATAAAATAACGTTCCCCTTGCCCTTCAAGAGCCGGCCCATCTCGTCCCCGGCCATCTGGCCTCCCTTGTAGTTATCCGTGGCTACAAAGCTTACGTATTCGTCCGTCTTCAGGTCCGAGTCCATGATCACCACGGGAACTTTCGATTGCACCGCATTGTGGACTGGACGAACCAGGGCCCGGGAATCCAGCGGGGCCAGAACAATGGCGCTCACCCGACGGGCCATGAAGTTTTCCACGACTTGAATTTGTTGATCGCGATCGTCCTCCCGGAGCGGTCCCTTCCAGATGAGGTCGATCTTGCGGCCGCCTGTGGAGAGCTCCCGTTGGGCCTTCACCGCCCCCGCGTTGATGGCTTTCCAATACTCATGGGTGGTTCCTTTCGGAATCACCGCGATGGTAAAGGTATTTTCAGCCGCCCGAAGCGGGGACAGGACGGCGCACGATAGCGATAGAAGAGTGAAAATTCGCACAAGCATGGGCATGGGCGAGAGTGTACGAGCTTACAGTCTGGATTTCAATAGTTTGAATGCAAAACATTACTTTTGCTGGTGCTTCGCTGCCTCCCTCATGAGCCCGTCAAAGGCGAATCGTCGTGCCGGGCTGTGCCGCGCTCTCGTGGTGAACGGGCGCTCGACCTCGAAAGAATCCTTGACCGCCACTTCGAAACACATTAGTCTGGCGTCCAGTTTGAGGCGTATGCAGTTCCAAAGGTGATTGAGCAACCAACCGGATGCTGGTTTGTTACGTCGCCTTTAAGTGACGCGCCCTCAAAGTTCAGGAGAGACGGTTTATGGCAAAAGGCAAAGTCAAATGGTGGGACAATAAAAAGGGCCTGGGCTTTATCGCTCAGGAGGGCGGTCAGGATGTGTTTGTCCACCACACGGCGATCCTTGGGGAAGGGTTCAAAACGTTGCATGAGGGCGAAGAGGTGATTTTCGAAATCGTCTCTGGTGAGAAGGGTCCTAAAGCGGAGAGCGTTCAGCGCGCTCAAGTCTCCTAAGCGAACCCCTTTCCTTCCGAGTCCTGGCGGGTGGCGGAGTGCCGAACCCCGCTTCCTCAGATCCTTTTGTGTGCCTCGGACTTGATGTGCGCCCGCACATCCTCCTCGCGGGCGCCTGGCAGGGGGCTTTTTATTTCACGTCCCGCTGTGATTCCCCCAAGGGTGAGCGGTGCGTTCGGGGCTCCGACCTGTCGCTTTCCTTTTTGCTCAATCATTGAGAAGGCCGGCTGCCTTCCAGGTCAGCGGAGGCCGATGGACCCGTAGCTTGCCACGATCGCAACATTGCGCACCCGGAAACGTGGGCTATACTCATTCCGATTCTTAAACAAATACAACGCTCGGCGATCATCTCCTCTATATCTCCAATGAAATTAGGCTCCTTTCTCTTCGCGCTTATGGCCCTGGGCGGGTCCGCCCTCGCATCCCGGGCCGCTGATACTTACAACATCGATCCGGCCCACTCGAGCGTGGGATTTGCGGTCACACATATGGTGATCAACACCGTCCACGGAAAGTTCAAGGACTTTACCGGGACGGTCAGTGTCGAGGATGGCCAGGTTCAGAACAGTGTGGCAACCATCCAGGCCAAGAGCATCGAAACGGGCGTTGACCGCCGCGATAACCACCTCCGCAGTGCCGACTTTTTTGACGTCGAAAAATTCCCCACCATCACGTTCAAATCCAAACGAGCCGAAAAACGGGGATCTGAGTCGATTCTGATTGGCGACTTTACTATGCACGGCGTGACCAAGGAACTGGCCCTGCCGATAACTCTGAAGGGACCGATCAAAGATCCGTGGGGCAACAATCGCATCGGTCTCCAGGCGCGGGCCAAGCTCAACCGCCGAGACTACGGGTTGACCTACAACCAGGCGCTCGAAACCGGCGGCCTCGTGGTGAGCGATGAGATCGAAATCGAGATCAACGCCGAAGCCGTCAAACCTGCTAAGAAGTAGGCCGGGGCGGTTGCCGTTAGGAATGCTCTGAGGGCAGCTAAAGTAGGTGACAGAACATGCCGTCCCGGAGCTTGGGCTCGAACCAGGTGCTTTTGGGCGGCATGATGCCGCCCGCGTCGGCCACGGTCATCAAGTCCTCGATGCTGGTGGGGAACATGGAGAACGCGCAGGCGTACTCCCCATGGGTCACCAGTTTTTCCAATTCCCGAGTGCCCCGGATGCCCCCCACAAAATTGATGCGCTTGCTGGTTCGCGGATCGTCGATACCGAAGATCGGGTCCAGCACGTATTTTTGGAGGAGCGTCACATCCAGTTTTTCGATCGGATCGGTGGCGGCGGCGAACCGTGGACGAAAGTGCAGAGTATGCCAGGCCCCGGCGAGGTATAATCCCAATTCGTGCTTCCGGGATGGAGCGGGGGACGAAGGCTGAGCCGGCGCCGACGGACGCTGAATGATGAAAATGCCGTCGAGCTTTTCCAACAATTCCGCGGGTGACAGCCCGTTGAGATCCTTCAACACCCGGTTGTAAGGCAGGATCTGAACCTGGTCGTGAGGGAAAATGACGCTGAGGAAAAACCCGCTTTCGCCCGCGCCTTTTCGCGCGTGATAGACGCGGGCGGCGGCGGCGCAGCGATGGTGGCCATCGGCGATATAGAGTCCGGGCAGACGCGCGAATTCCTGTCTGACTGTCTCCGTGTCGTCCTTAAGTACCCAGGCGGTGTGCTGGACCCCGTCGGGAGCGGTGAAGTCAATCTCCGGAGGTTCGGCCACCCGTTTTGCCACCAGGGCACTTAGCGCCGGTTGGGCTCGATACACGAGGAACACTGGGCCGGTTTGCGAGCCGAGGGTTTCGATATGCCGTACGCGGTCATCTTCCTTGTCGGGACGGGTCAGCTCGTGCTTTTTGATCGTGCCCTGCAAGTAGTCTTCACAGCTCGCGGCGGCCACCAGGCCAACTTGAGCGTGGCGTCCCATGACTTGCCGGTACAGGTAGAAACAGGGGTTTGCGTCCGGCCGGAGGGCTTGCTGGTCAATGAGGCGTTGAAAATTCTCGCGGCCTTTCGCGTACACCTCCGGGGAATAAAGATCAGTTCCCGGCGGCAGGTCGATTTCCGGCTTGCTTACATGCAGAAAGCTCAGCGCATTGCCCGCGGCCATCGTCCTGGCCTCCTCGGAGGACATGACGTCGTAGGGCAACTCACAAATTTTGGAAGCCAGTTCAGCCTTGGGGCGCAGCGCCGCGAATGGTTTGATGGTGGCCATAAATCGCGCGAAACATAGCGCACCTTCGGAGGAACGCACGTGGAAAGTGCCCGAATTAGTGCTTGCGAGACCCGGCGCATTTGCTTAAGTTCTGTCCTCTTTAATCTGGAACAGGATTCGTATGGCTAGAATTTGTGAATTGACCGGCAAGCGCCCCATGAAGGGCAGCATCATTTGGCGCAGTGGTAAATCGAAGAAGAGTGGCGGTATCGGCACGCACGTCACTGCCATTACCAAGCGCCGTTTTATCCCCAATCTTCAGCGCGTGAAGGCCTTGATCGATGGCGAAGTCCGTTACATTCGCGTTTCGACGACCGCCCTCAAAAAGGGGTTGGTTACCAAAGCGCCGAAGCGCACCTGGAAGAAGGGCGACCCGGCCAAGGCTCCATCGAAGAGGGCCTGAAGTCACGCACCCTTAGCCAAGCTCCCTCTCGGGGGCGGCTGAGTCAGTTCTATTTCCCTTTCAGCGCCTGAGGGTCAATCAGGTGCGTCCAGCGTTCCTGCTCAGAAATGGGGATGAGGCCGCGCTGCACCTTGGGCCAGGCCATTTCCCGAAGAGGCCGCCACCCGAATTCTCGCGCCGCTCCCCTCAGCTCCCCGGTTTTGAGCCCGGGCTGGATGAGATCGGCGATGACTTCGTTGAGGAGGAAGAACTCGTAAATCGCCACGCGCCCACGGTGTCCCTTCTGGTTGCACTCCACGCACCCGGCGCCTTGCCAGGCCTTGACCTCGGCCAGCGGGATACCTAGGGACTCGGACATTTCCTGCCGAATTTCCTTGGAGATCGAGGCAGCTTCCTGGGCGCAGTGTCGGCAAATGCGGCGGGCCAATCGCTGGGAGATGCTGCAGATCAACGAGGAAGCGATCAGGTACGCCTCGATGCGCATTTCCAGGAGCCGCGTCACCGCACTGATGCTGTCGTTGGTGTGCAGCGTGGACAAAACCAGGTGACCGGTTTGCGCGGCACGGACCGCGATTTCCGCCGTTTCGTGATCGCGAATCTCGCCGACCAGGACAACGTCGGGGTCGTGCCGCAACACTGAGCGCAACCCTGCGGCGAAGGTTAGGCCAATTTGCTCCCGTACCTGGATTTGCACCGTGCCCTCGAGCTGGTACTCGACGGGGTCCTCGAAAGTGATGATTTTACGATCTTCGGCATTGGCCTGCGCCAGCGCCGTGTAGAGCGTGGTGGTCTTTCCACTTCCGGTCGGTCCGGTGAGCAGCACCAAACCTTGGGGTAACTGCGTGAGCTGACCGAATACGGACTCCTGGTTGGGTTCCATTCCCAGTTGGCTCAAATCCAGGAACAGATTTTGGCGGCCGAGGATTCGGAGGCAAACGGCTTCGCCGTGCCTGGTCGGCACAATCGACACCCGCAGGTCATACTCCTCGGTCCCGGTTTTCATGGCAATCCGCCCGTCATGCGGCAGCCGTTTCTCAGAAATATTCAGGCCGGCCATGATCTTCAGGCGGGACACGACCGCCGAATGCAGGTGGCGCATATCCGCGGGGACCGGGACCGACTCGAGCATGCCGTCCAGCCGGTAGCGCAGCCGGATGGAATTGGGGTAGGGCTCCAGATGAATGTCGGTGGCATTCAACCGCAGCGCCTCCTGGAGAATTTGATCCACAAACGCGGATACGGTGGCTTCCAGCGCGGAATCGCTCTCTTTCCCCTGGACGTCAAAAACGATTTCCTGGTTGAGTTCTGTCCCGCCACGCTCCTCCCGAAGCTTCTGGATCGTCTCCGCTCCGAGGCCGAAATTCTTTTTGATAACCGCGTGGACCCCGCTGGGAGTGGCGAGCACCACCTTGAAGCGCTTGCTTAAAAGGAGGCGCAGGTTTCCGTGTTCCATTTGCCCCGGCGGCTCGCTGAAAGCCAGGACCAGGGTATCGTCCTCGACGCCGAGCGGCAGGAGGCGGTAGTGGAAAATAAGTTTGATCGGGACTAACTCCAACGTCTCGCGCTTCAGGTCCAGGGCCAACGGATCGATGAACTCCAGGTTGTTGGCCTTGGCAACGGCTCGCCAGGTATCCTCTTCGGAGGCAAAATTGAGGTCTACAATCGCCTGGTGCTGCGGTATCTTGAGCCGCTGTTGCCGCCGTCGGACCTGCTCGAGTTGCGCGTCCGTCAGCTTGCCTGATTCCCGCAAAAGGTCGCCGGGTTCCTTGGGCGTGCTCACTTGATCGGGACCTCGATTTCCTTTTTCGTGTTCAACATCAGAACCGTCGCGCCCGAGGCGGGGTTCGTCAACGTCAGACTCTGCATCGTCGCATCGCCGATGTAAAAATTGGTCGCTACCGTGCCACCCACCGGGATGACCACAAAAGCGTCCGCCAGCTTAACGATGACGTTTCTCGGACCGTCGCTGGTTTGGTAATAGCCCTGGTAGGTCACTTCGATTTTTCGAGTTGTGGGGGGCGGTGGTGCGGGCGAGGGGACGGGCACGAAATAGCGAGTGAAAAAGGCGCTCGCACCCTCCGGCACCGGCCGGGGAGCAGGCCACTGAGCCGGTTCAAACAAGGCGGCTAACTTGGCGACCGGCGCGGCGCTTTGGGGCGGGAGCGAGAAGGCATCGGTCTCGCGAAAATCCGGGGCCTTGCCACCCACCTTCACCAGGACCAGGACCAGGAGCAACCAGAGCGCGCTGTGAACGCCCACCGCGAACGAGCGGCTGCGCAGGGTTTGAATGAGTGCCGTCGGCATATTACTCCCGCAGGACGAAGCCCACTGCCCGTAACCAGACCCGGACTTCGTCGAGCTTTTCCGGCGTCTGTTTTCGGATGATCAGTCGATCGATCAGCAACGGCGCCTTTCCCGGCGGAGGATCCGGCAAACCCGCGGCATGGATCTCATCGGCCCGTAACGGAAGACTCTGGATGACCTTGGCGGCACTGTCCGCAGACGCGGTGAATTCCACCTCGATGGGGATTTCAGTCCAGCGCCCGGGGGCGTCGACGGGAGGTGCGTTCGTCAGGTCCAGTGCCACTTCGAGGGAATGGATGGCGATGACCTTGTTCCGGACGGCAGTGCCGAGCAGATCGTCCGTCAGGACCAGCGCGGGCCAGAGCAACGACGGGTCGCGAATGTCCACCGTGTGTTCAGGGAAGCCGGAGAAGACCCCGGGATCCACCGTGACGTGTTGTTGCTTAGCTTGCTGGTCGAGCTCGTCAATTTGCTTGCTCCGCTCGTTCTGGAAGTCGACCAACTGGAACGGCGCGTTAAGCTGCGTCCGCAGGGCTTCCGACAATTCGAGCCGAACCGCGGCTTTCTTTTTGGTCTCTTCCAGAATGGCGAGCGCCTGCCTGGTCTCACTGAGCTGATTAGTGAGGTGGGGGAAATCGATGGCCGTGAGGTTGGTTTGTTCCAGCGAGGCAGCCAGCTTGCGCCAGGCGCTGTCCAGCGGCGCATCCAGATTCGCAGCTCGACGGTCCAAAGGCAAAAAGCCCAGCAGGTAAAACAACGCCAAACACAATCCGGCGAACGGGAGAGCGCAGCGACGTCTGATCTCGCGGAAGGAGCTCATCACCTCAATTGCGTGTGGTTGGAGGTTGGTGGGGGGGTGATCATGACCGCTGTGTCAGGGCAGGGTGCCGGGGTCGTTTCCGGGCCCCGGCCACGTGGAGTGGTTTGAGCGCCGGCCGGATCTCGTAGGAGTCGCACTGTTGGATTTTTTGGGCCGGACCGGTTGCTGGAAATCGGTCTGGGCAAAGTCGAGGGACAAGGCAAAAAAGCGGTCGGTGACAATGACTTTGGGATCGGCCAGGCTCCTGCGGAGATCGTCGGAAACCAGGTCGACCTTGGAAAACAAGAGTTGTTGCTTGAGGCCGTTGACGATTTCGCTCAGCACCTGCCGCGCTGTCTCAGCGTCCCCCGGCACACAAAGCTCGGCGATTAGACCCGGTTTGGCCGGCGCATTGTTCGTCAGGGCCGTCGTCGAGGATCGGAGGGTGAGCGGGGAGACCTGGGCCGCCTCCAGGGCGGCGCCGATCAAGTTGGTTTTCGCCGGCCGGTTGGTCGAGAGCAGGGCGGGGGGCATGGTGAAGTAGCTCTGCTGATCGGCCATGAGTACAAACCAGAAACTGCGATTACTCCGGGATTGCTGCAACAAAGCCATGGTCTTCAGCGTATCGAGGGTGCTCTGCTGTGCGGCACACAGCGGCCGGAGGTTCTCGTACTCGCTGACCAGATCGTCCGTCAACGCGGCGTTTTCGTCGAAAGCTCTCTGGCCGGCCTTCACTTTATCCAGAAGCGCTTCCTTCGTGTTGATGAGCGAGAGCTTGCGCCAACTGCCGACGCCCAGGAGCACCAAACACACCACAATCAAGACCAGGCTGGCGAGTTCGACTCGCTGGCGGTTTAGCCGCTTCCGCCACGCCAGCCGGTAATCCTCCGGCAGCAGCGAGACGGGTTGTTGGCTGTAGCCCAGCGCCTGCAGGCCCGTGCCCAAAGCGATTTCGAACCCCTTTTCAGCCGCGGTGTCCAGTGACCCGGGCCACGGCCGGAAGACTAATCCCGCCGAGGTTTCCAGGTAATTCAGTAACCCCGGCTGCGCGAACCCGCCCCCTGTAGCGACCAACGGAAACGTGGCAACTTGCGCCACCAAGGCAGGGTTTGACTGGAACCATTCGTTGAGCTGTCTTTTGAGCTCGGCCACCCAACCATCGACTACGCCGGCAAACTCCGGTGAGGATTCGCTCCCGTTCAGAAAGTCTTTGGTCCGCTTATAGCTTTCGGCGACTTCCTGGGAGTAATTGTGCAACCGGGCGATGGCACGCGTGAGAAAGTCCCCACCCATTTGGAAGCTAGTGGCGAAAACGCCCTGGCCCCCCAAAAGAATCGCGACCACGGTTATTTGAGCCCCCAGATGGACGAGGATGGCTCGCTGTGAGTCCGGAGCCGCCGCGTTGTAGGCAGCAATCAGTGCATTGGCCGTGGTCGTTACTTCGCAGAGATCCTCCTGCTCCAAGCCCAGGCGGGAGATCCGTTCCCGGACGTCACTCTCCTGGCACAAGGTGACCCAAAACTGTTGGCGGTTGTCGCTGGCGGCCCCAATCCGAACAAAGTCGTAAACGATCCGGCTCTCCGTCACGCCGCTGAGCTTGACGGTTTCGTCGGCAATCAGCTTTTCCACCTCTCGTTCCGCGGTGGCTGGTACGTCAATGACGTGGGAGATGGAGAGGTGCTGAGGGAGCGTCAGCGCGAGCGGTGGGTTGCCCCAATGCGCCAGGAGCTCTTGCAGGTGGCTCTTTATCTCCTCCGCCGAGACGAGACCTTCCGCGTGCAAATCGACCATCTCCTGCTTCAGGATCCGGAAGCGGCCGAAATCGGTTTCGGCCAGGAGCAGTTTGAAGCGTTGGCTGCCGCAATCCAACGCCAGGACGCGCCGGACCGGCGATCGAACCCCACCTTGTTTTGCCTGAGAGAAGGTGCGGATCATTCAGCTGGCGGGTTAAAACTCAATGGGATAAGGCTTAAGACCGGATGCGGAGGGACGCGCAGCTTGGCAACCCGGGGTGTGCGGACCGCCGGGCAAAGTGTTCCAAGCTCATTTCGGCCGCGAAACGGAGTTGGTCGAGGTGCTATTTTCGTCGTATACGAGAAACTCACCGGAATCTTTAACAATGGTGGCGGTGACAAAAATGAGGAGGTAACGAGGGGAGTCCTGTTCCGTTCGGCGCCGGAACAACGACCCGAGCAGCGGGATGTCTCCGAGGACAGGAACGGACTCGACGTAGGTGCTCCGATCGCGTTCCAGGACGCCGCCCATGACCACGGTCTGGCCAGAGTTGACGGAGACGCGCGTCGCCAGTTCCTCGGTGCGGTACTGAGGCAGGTTGATGTCAAATGTGCTTTGAACATTTCCACTCGAGCCATATTGGCTTAGCGTCGCATACTTTACCAGTTGCACGTCGGTATTCACAACCGGGTTTAAGGCCAGCACGATACTTTTTCCGTCGCCGCTGATGCTGGCCAACACGTTGAGAATGGCTCCCGCGGTAACCTTCGTGGGCTTGCCGCTCGGCACAAAAGAGGAGGAGGTGTAATACTGCTGGACGGTGGAGGCGACAGTGTATTCTTCATAATAGTACTGCACCTTGCCATCGCTGATGTTGGCCGGCCGGTTGTTGAGCACCGTCAGCCGGGGGGCGCTCAGGGTCTGACTCTCGCCGGTCTGTTCGAGAGCACTGACCGTCGCACTCAATTGATCCGCACCCAGCACTTTCGTGAACGGATTCTGAATTCCAATGCCCACCGCAGGCCCAACACTCCCTCCAGGGTTAACCGCCGTTGGAAAATTCTGGTTATTGATCAGTCCGGTGAAATCCTGGGGCAGGCTGGTGGGAGGGGCGTTGGCGCTCGTCTGCCAGAGCACTCCCAACTGCAGAAACGCGGGTTTCGAAATCGTGACAAACCGGGCTTCGATTAACACCTGTTGAATGGGGCGGTCGAATTCCTTGATGATTTGCTCCATGACATCAAGCTGCTCGGGGGTTCCCCGGGCGACGATAAGGTTGTGCTCGTAATCGATGAACGCCTTCGAACCGCTAAACAGGTTGGTAATCGCCCGCTCGATCGACGGCAGGTTTGGAGCTTCGTCGTTGACGAACTTTTGGAACTTCTGGGTTTCAGTAACCGTTTGGACGTTGTTGGCCGTCGTGATGACCTTGGTGGAATCCGGGGCGCCAAACGCCGCCGGCAGCACGAAACCTTTGCGTAACCGGTAAAAGCGCGTTTCTTCCATCAGCTTCTTCGGATCTTTGGCATCCACCACCCACACCAGGTCCGGACCCACCTGGAACTGCAGGTCGTAGTTTCGCGCGGTGTACCGCAGAAACTCCCCGAGTCGGACTTTGTCCAGGTTCACACTAAGAACCTGCTTCAGTGGAGCGAGGGACTTGTCAGCGACAATGTTTACGCCTGCGCTTTGGCTCAAATTGAGCAGGATGAGCTCCAAGGGAACATTATCCAGGTGAATCGAAACCTCCCGCTCCAGAACCTTAGCCATTCGGCCTTTAGCGCTGTCGAAATCAAAGAGAGGCCCCTGCTCATGAATCGTCTTGCCGTAGGTGTCCGGAATATACGGTGTGCTTTCGATTCGGTCGACGGCATCTCGAACGTCCTTGCGCGCCGGCAAGCCCCGGTCCTTCTGCTCGAGGGCCAAGCTCTTTACCGTCGGGTTGAAAACCGAATTCTTCGCATCGATGCTTCGAATTTGATCCTCGACCGCCTGGGCCCGGCGTTGCTGTGCCTGGTGATCCACCCAGTTCTTCACCCTGGCCAAAACCGGATTTTGTGGGTCCTGCCGGTACAGTGCGTCGGATTCCTTCTGGGCATCCTCCCAGCGGTTCTTATCCGCCAGCGCCAGGATCTGTTTGATTTCCTTGTCGTACGTGGCGTTGTACTTGGGCGGGGGCGGAGGTTGGAGAACGGCGGGCTGAGGGTTCTGACACGCCGTCATACACAGCAGGAGCAGTGCTCCTGCTGCTGCCGGTTTCGTAAAGGTGGTCAGCCTGGTGAGTGGGAGCATGAACAGACTATGAATGAACTGCCATATTAGACTCGGGCGCCCACGCTCATTGCAACACAATTTTTCCGGCCCGGCCACGAATTTTTTCGCCTTTCGTTCGGCTGCCCAAACACAGGGGCTCGTCGTGGCTCAGCAGCCCCAATCTGCGCAGGTGCTTTGGCTCGTCAGTAAGCCGCGCGTTATGAGCTGCCTGGTCCAGGCCTGCGAATCGGACTGTCGGGAAGACGAAAGCTCAATTGCTCGGCGGTGAGACGTTCCATCGGGTGTTGATATTCAAGTTAAGCGGCCAGAACTCCGCTCCACTGGGCACGCTCGTGGCCTGGTTGCGACGGGCCTCGGAACAAACGCGCTCCTCCGGGCGGGAACACCCGGCCCACAGGCCTCAGGCGTCTGATGCGGCAACGGGACCTGAGGCTGGAACGCCGGGGATCTGATCTTACCGGCCCTTGAACCGCTTCATCGTCGCGCGCTTGACTTCGCGTTCGGCCTCTCGCGTCTTGAGATCCTCACGTTTATCAAATTCCGCTTTGCCTTTTCCGACCCCTAACGCGACTTTTACCTTCCCATTCTTCCAATAGAAGCTTAGAGCCAGCAGGGCGTTGCCTTTGACCGCCGCCAATCCAAACAGTTTTCGGATTTCCGATTTGTGCAGCAGGAGCTTGCGCGGGGCTTTGGGTGCATGGTTTTGAAGGTTCCCAAAATTATACTCATCAATATGGGCGTTATACAGGTTCACTTCGCCATCTTCGACCTTCGCGAACGCATCGGCGATTTGCCCCTTCCCCGCGCGGAGCGACTTCACCTCGGTGCCGTGGAGGACGATTCCAGCTTCGAAGGTCTCAAGGATGTGGTAGTCCCGTTTGGCTTTGGGGTTGGTGAGAATATTGGCCATGGAAAAGTTCTCTAAGTAGATACCGCCTGGGCTTACCCCGAATCGGGAACCGGCCGCTCCCGGTTCGTGGTCCGGACCCACGAGGTCTAAACGTCTTCGTAATCAGGCCGGATGTGCGCTTCGACACCGCGGCTCACGAACTGGCCGCCAAACACCGGATAACTGAGAAGACTTGGCTCGGACCGAACTTGCCTCCCAGGACTCCCTAGTGCTTTTTCCGCTTCTTTCCAACCGGCCGCGTCAGCTCGACAAATTCCGGCATTTCAAACCCGATTTTTTCCTCAATTATCTCCGTCAGAGCGATATCAGCGGCTCCCATGTTGCCGGTTTCCGCCAGTAAGGGGCGGCTCAGCGCTCCGGCCCCTGAATTGAGCTGGCGAACACGGCGTGAGATCAGATTGACCAGAACGTTGGGATTACCAACTTTCTCCAGTGCTTTTCTTGTCAGTTCGGCGTTCAAAACTTTTTCCCAGGTAGTAGATCGAGCGGGATAAAATAAATGTTTAGAGGCCAAACGCAATATCAAAATTAGTGAATCCGCTTGCGTCCCGAATGTCCATTGCTTAAAAGGGACGCCGCATGCCCTTAGGGAAGACAGGATCAAAATCACGTTTCGCTCGGCCGTTTGAACTGGAGAAGTTTCTGGCGAGCCGTACGGCCTTGATCAACCAAGCCCTGGACCGATTTCTGCCCCCGGCATCCACGCGCCCGGCTACGATCCATAAGGCCATGCGTTACTCATTATTCGCCGGGGGGAAACGGATGCGACCCGCCCTCTGCTTAGCGGCTGCGGCAGCCTGCGGCGGGGACGAAACCCAGGCCGTACCTCTGGCGTGTGCGGTTGAATGTATCCACACCTACTCGCTCATTCATGATGATTTGCCGGCCATGGATAATGATGATTATCGCCGTGGAAAACTGACTAATCATAAGGTGTTTGGTGAAGGCGTGGCGGTGCTGGCCGGGGATGCCCTCCTGACTCAGGCGTTCGAGATTACCGCCAAAGCACGGGGCTGGCCTCGTTACCCGCACCAGCGGTTAATCCTCGAATTGGCGGAGGCTGCCGGGTCGCTCCAGTTAATCGCTGGGCAGGTTGCGGATCTCGAGGCTGAAGGCAAGTCCATCTCCGCCAATCACCTTCGCTTCATTCACGAGCGCAAGACTTCGGCCCTGCTTCGGTGCTCGGTCCGCCTGGGAGGGATGAGCGCCAACTGCACCCCCGCCCAGTTGGCCGCGTTGACGGATTTCGGCTACCACGTCGGCCTCGCCTTTCAGGTCATCGACGATATCCTCGATGTTACTCAAACCACGGAAAAGCTGGGAAAGACGGCTGGGAAAGACACGCAAGCGAAGAAGGCAACGTATCCCTCCATTATTGGGCTGCCGAAATCTCGAGTCATCGCTGAAGAACTCACGGCGCGGGCGTTCAAGGCGCTCCACAGCTTTCGAGGTCGGGCCATCGCCCTGGAAGCTTTGGCTGAGTTTCTCCTGAAACGGGACCGCTGAGCGCCTGGCAGAATGTTTGGGGCAGGACGAGGAGCAAACTCCAGTCGTTATCCCTGGTTGTCATAATATCCCTCGACCTTCGCGGCGACATCCTTGTAACTGCTGTCGACTTCGTAGATCAGTTTGAACTGCTCGATGGCTTCCTCCTTCTTGTTCATGCCCTCAAATACCGCGCCCAGGTTGTAGATTAACTCCTTCTTCTCATCATCGAACACCGGTTTTTCTTTGAGCGCATCCTGCAACCGTCGCGCCGCGAGGTCGTACATCTTCCGGCGGGCAAAACATTGAGCGAGAAAATTCATCGAAGCGATCTTCCGCTGGGGGTTGTTCATCGCTTTCTGAAACTCTTGCGTGGCTTCGCTTAGCTTGCCGGCCTGGAAATAAAGCTGACCCATTTCAAAGCGGATCTGCAGGTCGGTGGGGAAACGTTCCGCGCGCTTCTGGCACTCGGCTAAGAGGTAAGTCTGCTTCTCCGCCTGGAGGTCGGCCAATCGTTCGGCATAATCAGGGGCATTGCTATCGAGGGCGGAGATTTGATGGTTGAACTTCTTGGCGACGGTCTCGGAGATGGCCCGATCCAGAGAAGCATCGTTACCGATGTCCGAGGCTTTCAGCTGGTCATAATAGTTCAGCGCCTTATCGAACTCTCTCTTCTCGGCGTAAAGTTCGGCGAGATTGCGGACCAGCTTGAGGTTGCGCGGTTCGGAGGCGAGCCGCGCCGCATATTCATCAATGAGTTTCTGCGTTACGTCTTCGCTCTTCTCCACGCGATTGGCCTGCTCCAGGGAGATTGCCTCGTCTTTGTTCTTCAAAATATCCCGGTAGGAGCCACTGCCGTCAGCCAGCGCCTCGTAGCCCCCTTCATCCAGCGTCTTTTGCGCCGAGAGGTCCTTCAAGGCCTGGGCCAGGTCGTTGTCGGCCGGAAACTCTCGACAGAAATCCGACAAGACCCTCTCGCCGCGGCTCACGTCCCCGGTCTTGGCCAGCGCCGCGGCGAGGCGGATGGCTGCGGTTTTATCGTGCGGTGAATTTTTAAGAAGAATCTCCAGCGATAACACCGCGGTTCGGGGCAGATCGAGCGCTTCTGCGGCATCGACGATTAACCGATGCGCGGCGGAATTCATGGGGTCGCTGTTTAAAACGCTTTCCGCAATCGCCAGGGCCTCGGCTGGGTTGCGCCGCAAAGCCATCTGGCCCTTCCCGATTTGCGGGGTGGCCGTGGCGCTGCTCCACAGCTTCTTGACGCTCATGAAACCACCACCAGCTCCCGCTTTCCGCAGTTGGGCGATCCTCAGCTCTTTGCGGCACTCATGGACTCCCGGTTCCCGGGCCAGCACCTGGTTATAGAGGTCGATGGCATAATCGAGGTTGTCCCGCTGGAAAGCTTCATGACCTTTTGTCAGGAGCGCCCGGAGATCGCGAGGGAGATCGTTGAGGCTTTTTTCTGCCATATAGAACGTTATCCATCTTTGTCATCAAAAAGCCAATCTCAAATCAACAGGCTTCTTTGAGCGAGCGCATCCCGACAGTACCCTCGCCGGAGCGTTGGAGGATCCATAGCAGTGGGTACGGTGGCTTCCCCCT
>Ga0105240_10005012_pt1 | contig 19878 bp, 27 predicted proteins | sample KBSC54metaG_FD_80426 | JGI IMG/M metagenome (GOLD analysis project Ga0105240, IMG submission 80426) | Corn rhizosphere microbial communities from Kellogg Biological Station, Michigan, USA - KBS C5-4 metaG | ecosystem: Host-associated > Plants > Roots > Rhizosphere > Soil | place: Michigan, USA... | reverse complement strand
TGTTCCTGTAACGCCAGCAGTTAGGTCAATCTGACCGCAGGCTGGATCGGCCGATGCGCCGGCAAAGACCAGTGAATATGCCGTCGTGCAAGGGCCGACAGAAGTGAAGCCTTGCTTGCCAGCGCCCTTACCGACCGCAACCGCGTGGTTTGTGACGGTGCCAGGGTTCTGGGCATAAGCCGAGCAGGCAATAAAAAAGGCCGCCGAAGCGACCAGCAAAGACCGGATGATGTTCATTTTAGACCGCGTAGCCAGAGCCATCATTGAGAGGTGTTAGGACAATCGAACCGCCATCGGAGGCGATCACCCATGACGTGAGATTGCCGTTCAGCTTGTCGGTCCCGGTAACGGAAACCGTGATGTTGTTGGTACCGGCGTCACCCTTCCAGTCGCTGACCTTGACCGGACCAACCTTGGTAGAAGCCGCTGGAAGATTAACAGTCGTTGACGCTCCAACCGTCTTGTTGATCGCGATCAGGCCGTCATTGGCCGCGACGTTTACCGCGCCCGCAGTTGTCTTGATCTGCTGCGTTTGGGACGATGCGATAAGTTGCGCGAGGGTGATTTTGCCAAACGAGCCATCCACGACCGATTGAACCGCTACATTGTAGGCTGATGGGTCATACCCAACCAGCGGCGTAAAACCGGACGGGTCCCAATCGACATACGTTGCCAAGCCGTCCTTTCGAACAGCCGTTCCCGTCCCCGAAAAGATCGAGGCAAGGAATTTCGGGATTGTCCTGAGCTTCAGTCTTGTGGATGACATCAGTTGCCCTCGATCACAGCGAGCGTCCCAAGAACGGTGTCTTGAACGTCACCATTGGCAGTCGTCTTAATCCCGAATCTGTAGGTGCCAGCGCAGAGGCAAGACAGCCGAGAAGCCTCAAAGGACCACTGGAAGCCTGCCCCGTTGTCGCCGCTTGAAACAATGACCTCGCCAGTGGAGATCGAGCCCAGCACGCGCTGGCAGTTGTCCATATCCTTGATGTAGACCGAGCAATCAAAACCGATATCGACGTTCAAGATATTGATGATCGAGCCGTCAGAGTCATCCACGAGCTGGACGAAATACGGAGCGCTCCAATCAGCCTTGTTTGATATTTGATCGATTTGTCCTGTGTACATCTGCGGCTCTAAAGCTTGATATACGTGGTAACGAGGATAGTCGGCTGAACGTTTGGGTGGACTGGCGCTGTGCCGCCCGTGCTGAGGGTGCCAACGGTAATAGTATTCGCACCGCTAGACGTCTGTTGAGAAGATGCCCACGCCCCGTTGTTAAATGCGGAGAAAACAGATGGCTGCGTACCAGTTTGCCATCCATTGCTCGGCGTACCGACAACGATATTTCCGGCGGAGGAATTGACGGTGATCGAATTCACGCCCTGCGATGTCAGGTTCGGGATCTGCGAAGTCGTCAGCGATTGGCTTTCTCCACCGCATGCCTGTCCGAGCGTAGTACCGAGCGCGCCGCTACAAGATCCAGTCACCCCCCAATAGGTAGCCGTTAGGCGCCCTGCTGCGGAAGCCCCCATGTCATCGAGACCAGCCAGTACGCGCCCGCGACAATCCGGAAGCGCCAACGTCTTATTTGCGACCCAATCAGCATTTGCGGACGCACCGCGACCTCCGGAAACAGCTAGGTTCGGATCAGAGCCCCAAAGGAATTGAAAAAGGGACTGCGCATCGGCATTAGCGCGCTCATTCGCGCCTGACGTAGCCGAGCCAATCGTGCGCCCATTGCAGCGGACCCAGCCTGATAGGACGCCAGTGCCGTAAACAGCCTTAAAATCACCCGTTGCTGCAATCGTAGTCGGGTCAACCGTGCCACCCCCACCGCCCCCGCCTGAGCTGGGGCCGACCACAAGCAGGTTATCGCCGACGAAAAGCTGAACACCGTTCTTATCCGTCAGGCGAAGCTTGATCGTCCCGTCCGATACAAACCACTGCGGGAGCCGCCCGGTGCTGTCACAAAGGATCGGGTTTGTCTGGGGGATCGTTAACCCGGTGTCCTGATAGGCATTCTGCGGGGTGCTGGTAGTTCCAGCCTGGATGACGTACAACTTGCAGCCCGGCGCGACTTTCCCGGTCAGGTCGAATTGCGGCGTCAGCGAGAAGCCTGGGACAGTGCCGGCTCCCTGTGCTACAGTCATCAACGCGAAAAGCCCCGCAAAAGCGAGGCAGAGACGTTTCAGCATGTGGAAGATCTTCCAGTTAGCGATTATGGCCGCCGTGATGTGCGGCAACATCAGATACGAATGGACGCCTAACCCTTACGCGGCTGGTGTCCTTGGCGTTCTCGCCGCCTTCTTTGCCACCCTATTTGTTGGCGGGATTGGTTCGCTGTTCGGTCGTCGCCGCGCTCCCCAGCGCGATAAGCCGCCCAGCCATCATAAGCGCACGGTCGGAGCCCGGTGGGATACGAACAATCTCACGAAGGGCATTCCCAGAACGTGGGTCAGTGAGGATACGCGCGATCTGGTCGAGGTTTCGCCCGAGCGACCACGACTTGAAGGCATCGTTGGCGAAGCTCATCCACTTTCCGGGAGAGAGGCCCTTCGACGCCAACTCCTGAAGGCCGCCCGTAGACATTGACTGCACTTCAAGTTGGTTGAAGGCAGTTAGCGAGCCCTTGGGCTGCCTCGTCCCCGTCGCCGCCATGATGTCTAGAAGGTGCTCAAAGCCTTGCCAGCGCGCCTGTCCGTTCGGGAGTGCTTCGATAGCCGCCCGGAGGTTATCGCGCTGCTGAGCCCCGCCAGCGAGCTTAACGGCGAACTTGGCGCCTGCGAACTGGTTTGCCCCGCCCTGAAGATCCCGAGCCGCTTGGTTGAATACCATTTCAACATGCGCGCGGACCAACTGCTCGGCCACAGCAGGCCGGCGCTGCACCAGCGCGGACACCGCATCCGAAATCTCGCCGGCCGTGCCTGGGACCGGGTTTTCCGGGAACAGTGCCGCAATCGCTTTCTGCGTGGTGATGTCCTTCTTGGCGAGCTTGCCAAGCGGGCCCTGAAGCAGGGGGTCAAGGAATTGCTGGCGGCCCTGCCGCTGAATCGCAAGCGCGATCTGATAGTCAGAAGACTTGGCCTCGCCGATCTGCTTGACCGCGGAGGCCGCCATTTCGTTGGACGACTGGACCTGATGATTGCGGCCGGGGTTGAACTTTGACCCGGCGTTCTCAGCGGCCTGATCGAACTGCTTTTTGACCTCGTTCAGGAAGCCCACGCTATTATCAGGCAGGTTTGCAACGCGCCAATTGAGCTGAGGATTATTGCGCACCGCATCCCGCGCCTGCTCCCAGCCGGGGATAGCCCGAACATGGGTCATTTCAGCCGGTGTCAGCAAGACGTTTTCCGCAGCCTGATAGTAGGGCTCGGCTGCATGGTTGATCTGTTGACGAACACCATTCAGAGTATCGTTGGCCGCCTCTCCGACCGCTGGCCCAATGGTCGATGGATAGGCCGGCATCTGCGCCATGCGGTCGAATTCGCCGCGGGCCGCTTGGTCGATTTGCGCCGGCCGATCGGCAAAGAACTCCTGCATTTGCGGCCGGGTCTGGCCGTGGCTTTCCAAGATACGCTGCGTGTCCGTCAAGACAGGCTGGCCGGTGACGCGAGACAAGGCTTCCGGCCAGGTCAGCGCAACGCCGCGAGTCTGCGCGTGTTCAATCAACTGCCCTGCCCGAGTGATGTCATGCTCGGTCACCGAAGCCGGGATCTTGGCCCTAATGAGGTTTTCGACCGAGGAAGGCCCCGACAGTGCGGCGCCAGCACCACCAGCCAGAAAGCCTGCCAGCGCCTTTACGTAGGGGTTCTGATCGCTGTAGCGGCCGGCTATAATCGTTGTGGCCGCCGGGATTGCATCCTGCGTGACGACCTTCCGCAGAAAACTGCCGGGACCAGCCAAAGCGGCCGGGAAGAACTCGCCAACCGTCTCGGCATCAGCTTCGGTCTGGTTCTGCGGCTTGCGAAACTCGCCCGTGACCTTCTCAACCTGACCTTGGATATCGTGCGATGTCGGGAATTCGGGCGGCTGGCCGACCGACATAACGTCGCCCATCCGGCCATATTTGCGGGCGTACTTCTCGGACTCAGGGTCGGACGGGATGTCGGGCAGATAACTCGCGGCCTTCTTGGCGATCTGCTGAATATCGCCGACGATGCCGGCAAGCCCGATTGTGCCCTTGGCAATGCCGACACCAGCCTGTTTTGCAACGCCGCTATAATTGGTCGTCGGTTTATCTGGGAATGCATCCCATCCGCCGCCTGAGCCCCCTCCACCGCTTGATGCTGCGGCCGGAGGCGCGTCGGGAAAAGCATCCCAACTACCGCCAGGCTGATCTCGGAACGTGATGACGGGTTCAACGGGCATCAGGGTACGTACCGCGTTTTTCCAGTCGGGTCAGTGAAAGCATCGCCTGACTTCAGCTTGCCGGCTGCGACCGCCGCGTGAACGTCAGCCGGCGAATTGAAGCTTAGCACGGAAGACGCCTGCTTGGTCTGCTTCTGCTCGCCGATAACCCGATGCCAATCCTTGATTTCGGCATCAGTGAACAGCGGGTTCTTTTTGTAGTAGGCCGTCACTTGCTTGTCGAAGCCAGCATCCAAGACGCCATTCTGCTCCTTGTAGTTCTGCGCCATCTCGGCAATCTGAGCGTTGCGCTCGTGCGTACGCTTGGAGATTTCGACCAAGAGCTTATTGGCGGGAATTGAGTTCTCCGGCGAGGCCGCAGCCTCGCGCGCCATGTTGATTTCTGCGACGCGGATTTGTCCGAGGCCCTTGAGTGCGCCGAGTGAAGAAAGCACATTGGCCGCAGTGGCCTTGCGGAGATATTCCTGCGGAACAGCGGCTTCCGGGTCAATGCCGACGGCAGCCTTGAGGCGCTTATAGAGCAGATTGTACTTCTCTCCGGCACCGGAGAAGAAGTTGGAGTCGTTCATCTGCTCTTGCAGCATTTCGAGCTGCGGGATTTCAACTTGAGCCTTGGTGCCAGCCTCGACTAGGCTCTGATATTTCTGCGCTCCGAGTTTTGCCTCTTCAGTAGCCGCAGTCTTCCGCTGTTCGTTGTCCGCAATCCAGTCCTGAAGAGTGCCTTTATAGCCCTGAAGGACTGACTGCGAATACATCTTTTGATCGGGCGTAAGCTCTGCGCTCTTTTGCAGTGCTTCAAGCCTGGTCTTCGCAAGTTCAACATTCTGCTTCGGAGACATCGGATCGCTCATGATCCCCGAATAGTACGCGATCAGTTTATCCGTTCTGGACGGCTCCGCTGGTGCAGCAGTTGTTAATCTATCCGTTACAGGCGATGGCTGAGCCGCTTGCTGTGGCGGCTGTGACTGCTGCGGAACGGCTTGCGCAGTCTGGACAGGCTGCGGAGGCATATTGCCGTTCTGGACAACTTGACCGATATTCATCCGCTTCAATTGCTGGATGGCGGGCACAAGAACGTTTCGCACTTGCGGGTCTTGAGTGTTGATCGGCGTGTTCGGATCTTCAAGGCCGAGCTGACGCGCAATAGAAGCGCTGGCAGCGCCTAGCTGATCATTCGGAATGTTCTGCGCCGTGAGGATTTGTCCCAGCGTAGCTGTGCCGCCCTGCGGAGCCGCCTGAGCTTGAGGCTGTGCAGCAGCCTGCGTGCCGCCACGATTTAGAGGAGGAGCGACAGGGACGGAAGCACCTCGATTGGTAGATGGGGGTGAAACTAATGAGGAAGGATCAGCGCCGCCCTCAACAGCTTTCACGCCAGCGCTTTGGTTTTGGCCGTATTGCAGTTGTCGCTGTTGAAGACCGAGATTGGAAGCCGCGACGCCTTCGTTGAGACCGCCCTTTTGAAACAGCGTCTTTGCCATGGCGGCAAAATCGGGCTGCCCGTTGGCATCAGTCGGCACGCCATCACGGAACGCGCGCCGCAGATTGGTCTCATCTGCCTGCTTCTGCGCATTGCGGAACGCCGAAACTGGATCGCCGATGGCATCGAAGCTATAGCGCGTATTACCACGCGCGCCGGAAATGATCTCGTCAATGTCGGCCATTTAACCGAACCCTCCGAAGAGGCTTGCACCGAGATTAACGGCCTTCCCGATGCCGTTCCACATATTCTGAGAGATATTGTAGTTGTTCATGTCGGCGGCAGCATTCGATGCGCCCTGCCCTGTATAGTTGGCGTTCGCTGCGGTGCCCTGACCTTGGAAGCTCTGATTGAGGCCAGAGCCAAGACCAGTGCTGACACCAGCCGCACCGCTAACGGCGCTGTTGTTGGCACTCAGATAGGGCGAAAGACCTTGCAGATAGCTGCCATAGGTCTGGCCTGCCAAGCCAGTTGCATATTTCAGCGTATCTGCATCAGCGTTGCCGCTATCAGGATTGCCAGCAGCGGCATGCGTTCGGTTCAGCGCCTGCAAGCCCTGATCGAGAGCGAACCCATACGTGCCGTATTGACCTGAGTTTTTGAACGTGTCCATGGCACGCTGAAGGCCGGCCGTTCCGTTCGCGCCGCTCGCATCACCATAGGCACTGGAGCCGGCCGTGGTCGACGCGACAAGCGGAGCATAATAGCTCTGCGCCTGATTGTAGCCTTGCGTGAGTGCGCCACGGCCCTGACCGTAGAGATCGGACAAGGTACTATAGCCTTGCTGAAGGCCCGCATTACGGTCCCGAGCAGCCTGCTCAGCATCATCATTCGAGAAGATGTCGAAAAGACCAGCCATACTAATTCGCTCCAGGCGTCCAAAGCTTTGTCGTGGAGTTGTAAATCAGCACCTGACCGTTGGTCGGCGCCGTGGTTGACACATCAGGCAGGTTCGCCAGCCCTTTTCGAGACTGGAAATACTCGTACCAAGCCTGTGTCATGAATCCAGTCTGCGGATTGATCACAGGAACATCGACGCCCGGCAGCGGCTTAGCCATCAGTGGTTCCTCAACTGCGTATCTTGGGTTGCTCCAAGAAACGCCACATAGACAGGATCAGAGACCTTGAGCCGCCAACGGCGTCCCTGCATCCCGCTCATCCCCGTGCGCAGCATCGTGATACGCTGCGGCGTCGCCTGCCGGCCGAGCTTGCGGATGAACTCCTGACTCCAAGAAATGCCGCCATCATCCGACCACGAGATGCCCACGCTGGGATCAGTGCCAATCGGGTCTTGGCCCGTCGCTTGACCCACCCCAACCACGAAATTGAAATCAGCCCGCGCGATCTTGGTCCGGTTCGGGAAGTTTACGACAGGCCCGCTTTCGATCTGGAACTGAAGCGGGTTGCCATTCTCATCATAGGTCTGTTCACCGACATAGAGCAGCCGGTTGCCCTGCGTGTCCCCCGTGATCCACTTGCCGAAAGCCGAGATGCCGCTGATCGCGCGCCAACGGCTCTGCTGGTAGCTCGCCCGCTCGTTCCATTTCTGGCTGCCGAGGTCGAATTCCCAGGTGAATGACGGGCAGGACAGCACCCATTTCGGATGCCCCTGCGAGATATAGACAGATGCCTCTAGCGTGGTCTTGTCCGATACAGCGGCGATCAGCCGATCAAGATCCGGCGGCGAAATCTTCAGCGGGTTCGGAGTGCCATTGTGCTGCACCACCGAATTGTCATCCGCAACCCAGATCAACGCAGAACCAAATCCATCCTCGTGACCAGCCACCGCATAGGGGCTCAGCAAGCCGCGCTGGATCACATAGGAGCGCGTGAACGGAAAGCCAGTAGGTTGCGCCGTGTCGGAATAGACCGCGCCGAAGTTTGGGCCCCAGACATAGTATTGCCCGTTAAAGGGAAGCCCGCGCGTCAGGCCGCCAGTTTTCGCCTGCTCCTTCGTCTTGTCCGTCGTGGCAATCGTGACATCGTTCAGGCCGGACGCCTGGATAGTGCCATCTCCATAGGTGAAGATGAAATAGCCATCCATGAACCCGACACTGTTCGGCGTGCCGATGTCAGGATCAGCGAACGCGGATACTGCGCTGGACGTGACCGAGAAAGCGCCAGTACCAGGAGCAACACACACTACATCAGGCGTCGGGCTCTTGTTGTTGCGAGCCCAGAACACCTTTTCCGTTCCGTTCAGCGTGCCCGTCAGGACGGCTTCAACTCCGCCAGAGGTGTACGTTGCCGCTTTTCCGCTCCATGCCGTATAGAGGGCACTGCCGACTAACAACCCACCGCGGAAGCCAGACTGCGTCGAAGCGCAGAACTGAGCGAGTCCCGGTGACTTTCGCCAAACCACCTGCGGCGGCGAAAATCCCTTCTGTGCGCCGATGTCCTTCCCAAGTGGCTCCGCATAGGTATTTATCAGCCGTCCTGCACTCTCTTGACCTGAGGCGCCCGGAGACGACGAAAGCGGGAACGGGATGTGGACCGCTGGCACTTAGAAGTAGTCCGTTTGCTGCGGCCCGTATCCAGGCGTCTGACGAGTCAGAACACGGATGCGGTTGCGCTGTTGCTGCGCAACCTGCTCGTTGGACTGGCCGCCGAACTCTTCCGCGGCAGCGTTTGCCACAAGCTTGCTGAACGGAAGAAACAGTTCATCGTCCAACTCATCAGGATCGCTGATGTAGGCCGTACCATCCGCGCTGAGTTCAGCGACGACGCTATCGATATACCCATCGAGCGCGGTCGCGTCCTCGTCCGACATGCTCGCGCCGACATCACCACCCACGAGAATATCGAGGGCCTTCTTTTGGATATCGGCGCGGGTTTTTGACATCGGCCCTCACAAGAAAAAGGCCCCTAAAAAGGGGCCTTTGATTACTCGCCAGCAGGCTCAGGTTCTTTGGCCGGTTCAGCATCCTTGCGCGGCCGTCCGCCCTTGTTCTTAGGTTTGTCGGGCGCATCATCAACGTCATCAGCATCTTCGACGGCGAAGAACTGATTGTTCAGCGCCTTTTGAACGAAAGCGTGCCGGCGAACTTCGACCGCCTCCCCTTTGGGGAATTTGATCCCGTCAAAGGCCACCGTAAAGGATGGTCCGGCGCCGTTACCATGAAGTTCATCTTCGCCAAGCCAGGTTACTTTAGCCATTATGCGGCCTCCTCTTTGAGTTCGACATCTGCCAAGCAAACGTCGTGGCACACAGTGCCGGTGTAGTGACGAACGCGAATGTCAGGATCAACCCAGCATTCACCGCCGAGTTCATTCCACTTTCTGCAGAAGTTGTAGTCCTCACCCTCGTCCACGGTTTGGCCGTCTTGCTCGATCATATCGAGCCAGAACCAACTTCGAACCGGGACGCCCTCAGCGAGGTAAGCCTTTGTGATCGGCTCCATAGCCGTAATGACGCTGGCGTGGATCGCCATGAAGCCGGTAGCAACAGCGTCCATCTTCCAGATCCGCCCTGCAGCCGTTCGCTTGCCGGTAATCGTGCCTCGCGGAAACTTTGCAACAGCCGCAGGCTGCTCGTCCCATCGGTGATGACGCTTAGCAGGAGCAGCGGCGACGATCTTCTCGCCGTGCTGAAACATCTTGAACAGATCGGCTGGATTAAACCCGATATCGTCGTCAACGCAGACAATCCAGTCGCACTTATCCGCCATAGCCATGGCAATCAGGCGATTACGAACTCTGGGGAGGATGGCCGTTCCCGCTGCGATGTAGGCCTTGAATTCATGCCCCAACTGTCCCGCCATCTTATCAACGGCCATGACAGATAGCATGTAGTCGTAATGGACCTGCTCGTTATAGCAGGGCGTGACAAGGCCAATCCGCATGCAAACTCCCAAAAATTGAGAGGGCGAGCCGTAACCCGCCCTCTCGATTTATTTTATGCCACCGGCAGATACTCAACCACGACGATGCCGGCACCAGCGGTAGCCGCCGTACCGGTCGAAGCCATGGTCGCGATGATCGCCGTATCTGCGGCAGGCGTCGCCAAAACCGATGTCGCCATCGCAGTACCGCCGCCGATAACGCCGGCCGTGCCGAGAGCGACGCCACTGGCATAGCTTGCCGCAGTGCCAGACGTGCCGATGTTCATCGTATTGGTCGAGCCGTTGTTGAACGCCGTCGTCACCACGATATAAGCGCGGAGAATGACGCAGCCGCCAGGAACGGTTCCGACCGTCTTGGTCCCGGTGTAACCCAGGCTGAAGTCGATCGGAGTACGAAGGTAGTTGATGGTTTGGTCGCCACTGGAGCGAGCCGGGATAGCAGTACCCATGTGTTTTGGTCCTTTCCTGGATTACGCGTCAGCCGTGGCGGCGTAGAAGCCCGTGCAGATGCCCCATTCCTTCAGGGCTCCGCCCGTGGTCTTCTTGAACATCTTGGCGATGCCATAGGCCGCCTCGATGCCGACGCCCTGGTTGAACTGGTAGTCGGTGTTATCGAGCTGCGTCGGCTTGGCCATCTGGCCATAGCCCATCGCCATTGCTGACTGACCGCACAACCACACCGGGCGAACTGGAGTCGTCCCGCCGGAGCCCGCCGTCGCATAGAAGACCGGGGCCAGCGTATCGATTTCCGGCACCTCACGATGAATGACGCCATCGTAAAGCTGATCGCCGTCCTGGAAGAGCGGGTTCTTGTTCAGACCGTCGCCCTCACGAGAACGCGCATCCTTGTTGATGGTGTCGAGAGATGCCTTCAGATCGCGGAACGTCCGCGAGCCGTGGAACGCGACGAAGTATTCGCGGCCGTCCTTCACCTTGAACGGACGCAGCTTCGGGTTGGCGGCGCGAGCAACACGCTTCAGGAAGCGCATGTTAGCGGCGTTCGCGATGTCGTTGGTAGAGTCCAGCGTGGCCGTCGCGGTGGCGAAGGTCGTGCTGTAATTCGAGTTTGCATTGCCGAACACGACGCGATCGGCATTGTCGGTCACCCAGGTATTGCGCTGGGCAGCGGTCGCGGAATCGAACAGGATGCCGTTGACACGCTGGCCGTTGGCAGAACCGAGGCCCGCAGGCGCGGATTCCGTGGGCAAAGCGTAGAGCGCCTGAATGATCTCGTCGCGGTTGAGTTCCTTCAGCCAGTCCGACAGGAGCGGACGCGCCACGCCGAAGATGGCGGCCGAGTCCTTCTGCTTTTCGGCCTTGTTGGTCTTGACCGCGTTACGAGCCCAATCGATCCACAGGCGCATGCCGTAGTTGTCGATGGACTCTTCATTGCCGGCCAGAGTGCCAGTACCGATGGCCTGCGCCTGCAGACGGGCAACAAGCGGAATGTTCATCTGCTCGCCGCCGGAGGTCAGCTCCATGCGCTTGCGGATGATGGCGGTGATGTCAACGCCCATATAGGGCGCGAACAGGTTGTCGCGAACCCACTCACGGTTCACCTGCTTGGTGAACTCAATGAGTTTGTTGTTGGCTTGAGTGGTAGTGAGAGCCATAACCTTCTGTCCTTTCCTGCCACTCGCCCAACAAAAAACCCGCCATCAAGGCGGGTCGGTTATTCAGGGATGTGGCTGCGTTTAAGCGTTGGCGTGTTCCCAAAGCCCGTCGTCAGACAAGTCATTGCCGATCGTACTGCTCAGGGATGCGTTCGAACGGCTGATGCCGTTGATGGATGGAGGCAGTGCAACGTTCGGACGGCCGTTGGTGGTGGGCTGAGCTTCAGCTTGCCAAGCAGCCATTGCCGCCTTCCGAAACTCCGGATCTTTCAGAGCTTCGTCACGGAGGCGCTGCTTATACGCGTTCAGATCGCCGCCGATCTCCTGACGGGTCTTCTGTTCGCGGTGCCACTGAATGAGGGTTTCGCCGGGATCACGAGAAGCCTGCATCCGAGCGCGCAAGGCCGGATCGACTGCCTTCTGGGCAGACGCATAGGCCTCTTCGAACTCGGTTGTGTACTTCGCGTGAGCAGCATGGAGGCTGCTTTCGCGCCGCTCACTGATGATCTCCTCGCGGATTTCATCGCGGACAGCCTTGGCATAGCCTTCGGGATCAAGGAGAGGATCAGGCTTTGCGGTCTTCTCAACCACAGGGGCCGGAGCCGGCTGGGGTTGCGGCTGACGCTGCCAAGTGGCCTTCTCGGCCTCAAGTGCAGCCAGCCGATCGGCCAGCGTTCGCTTTTCCTCGTTGATCTCGCGAAGTCGCCATGACGGCACAAGAGGAGCATTGTCGTCCACCGTAGGCCGTTCGGCCGGGGTTTCCTTGACCTCTGCCGTTACCGGCTCGGGCTGCTCCGTCGGTTCAGTCGTCTCCGCAGCCGCAGCAACCGGGGTATCCGGCGCTTCCGTTGCTTCTGCGTCGTTGAACAGTTCCTGGTCGTCAAACTGCTGCTCGGTAGGAAACACCTCGACTTTTTCACCACTCATCGTTTCGTCCTCTCGCGTTTCGTGCGATCACGTATGCCCTCTGTCGCTCGGGCGTGCGGGTAAGCCTGTATCGTCGGCTTGTACGATCTCTATGCCGCTGGCTGCGGCTTGGACTTCGCGAGTTGAGCCTGATAGGCGGCCTTGTCTCTAGCGAGGTCCATATCCTGGTCGTGTCGTTCGCGATTAAGGCTCGCCTGCTGAGCCGCCTTGATGCGCTCGATCTGGATGTCAGCCGCGGCCTTCATCCGCTGAATTTCGATCTCGTTGGCCGCTCGCATGCGCTCGATCTGCGCATCCATAGCCGCTTTCTGCTCGTCCATCTGCTGCTGACGGGCCTGCATAGCCAAATCTTGCTGCGTGCGGGCCGTTTCGCGGGCGTCCTCGCGTTGAGCCGTCTGAGCGTCGAGTTGTGCCTTGGCCTGAAGCGCCATAACCTTCGGATCTGGCGGCGGCGGCTGGTTTTGCTTCTGCTGAATCTTGTCCAGCATCGGCTTCTTGACCGAATTTGGCAGCGGCGAAAGCTCGATGGCGATTTCTGGAAATTGCTGCAAGAACTGCGGCCCAAGCGATTGCAGGACCATCATGCTGTCAGCCTGAAGGTTTACAGCATCAGGGCCTTCATCGATGATGATATCAACGTCCAGCGAGCCGATGGCATTGACAATCGCCGGTCGGCCGAACTGGTCAATTTCCATCTTGTTGATCTGGAAGAACTGCGCAACATTCTGATCATCGGTGACGCGAATCCAGCGCTCAGAAGTCCAATAGCGTTGGATGATGTTCCAGATGTCGCGATAGACCCTGATTTTCCAGTTCTTAAACGCCGAAAGATAAGGTCCAAGTTCAGCAATCGCGGCCTGCTGCAACAACTGGATGGCTCGACCGGAGCTATCTTCAAGCCCCTGCCCGATTAGCGATGGATTTGGGCCGAAGTTCTCAAGATAGTTGCGGCTTTCGACCGCCATCTCAGCCAAGCCCTTGAAGTCGCTGAGCGCGGTTTGATCCGGCTCCATCTTCAGACCTGGATTGACCTCGACCCAGCCATCAGGCCGTGCCCATTCCCGCCTGGCGATCTCGATATCATCAACCGCGCCCTTTTCCGAGATGACGCGGCGCGTGTTGGCGATGTGGGCCTTTTTAGAATTGAAATGGTTGAGCTGATCCTGCGGGCTCTTCAGGTTACGATTGAAGCCGTAGCGGTCTCCATCGTGATCCACAGCCGCTGAAAACACCCGATAGCGCGGGAACGTCTTGCCACGTTCATCAACGAACGGCGAAACACCCTGCATCAGCATCACAGTGCCGACGTATAGGCACCAGCGCCACTTTCCGCCCTTGATATACCAATGGTCAACGAGACGGAGCTTCTTTTCGTTGACGTTGATCCAGTTCTTTTCGCGGTCCTGATCGAGTACGGTCGTGAATTCAGAGCCGCCTTCCATCAGGTCGTCGATCTCGCCGGCCTTCTCAGGTACGATCTCTTTGGCCTGCTCAACATCAACCCATTTTGCGGTGCCGAGAAACCGCGCGTCGGTAAATCCCTCATCAAATGACCGCGGATCGTAGAAGAATGCATCGCCATAGACGAGATGCATTTCTAGTGACGGATCGCCTTCATCACCAGGCACAAGATCGTACTCGATACCGGCAATGCCATCAATTGCAGCCGCGCCCGCAATCCTGGACGACTTCGATTTCCAGTCGTTGTTGTCGAGCACAAACCGCAAGGTGGCAGTTGCTAGCTCGGCCCCTTCGTCATGCTTCGGCGTGCGCGGGTATGCCTTCGGATCTTGCCGCAACCGCTCAGTGAGGCCAACGACGCCGTTGACCTTCTTCACGATCATGTTTTCTGTGGTGGGAGCCTGTCGGCGCAGCCTCAGATTAGCCAGTTCATCCGAGGTCCAATGATCGCCGTGGTAATAATGGCGAGCCTCGCGCATTTCCTGCGCTTCGCTATCCTTAGCACCAAGGTAATCGTTGTATTGCCGGCGCAGGCGCTCGGTGGAATAGTAATCCTCATCACTTCCCTGATCGATCACGGGCGCGACACCGCGACCAGCGGGCTTAGCCTGCTGTGTGGGAACGGGAAGGGTTTGCATCAATAGACCTTGAAGGAGTCGCCGGTTGTCGAAACGGCGGATCGATAGCCGGACAGGTTTTTAGGCTTGTCGTCATTTGCCGCCTGCCTAATCCAAGGCCGCGACATGCACTCGTAACGCCATTCGTCGCCAGCGTGGTCTTCCATGTCGCTGTCGAGGTCTTCAGGCTTGTCAGGGTCGTGTTGCAGCGCCGGAATCGTCCTGATGCTGTCAACACACGTCGAGAAACACACAATCATCGGCAAGCCGTCGTCATCACCGACGAACCTGGCTCGCATCTGATCCCAGCCACCCATTGCACCGCGGGCCGCGACGCGCTTGTTATCGGCAGGCCGGAACGGGATCAGTTTGGCCTTGATCAACTCGCTATTCAGTCGCTCCGAGATCGGCGGCCCACCGTCCTCAGCAAAAGCAGCAGGATCGAGAACCCCACCAACAAGTCGAGGGTCCTTCGCCTCCCTCTCCGCGATCCCCTTACCAAACTGATCAGCATGCAGCTTCAGCCCCACATTGGGCTTTCCGGGTTGCATGCCGTACCATTCGCGGTATCGAACTAGGCAGCCACGCGGCAACCAAAGCCCATCTGGCGTCTTGAACTTGTCTTGAATAATCGCCCACCAGCCGATTGAAAATGGTTTGGCTGAGCCCCAATCGCCGGAACGATTGCGCGTCCAGTTCTCCGGGATCTCGAATGGCTTGACGACATGCCTGCGAGCGTCCCAGCAATCGAAGAATGCGCCCTCGATAACGTCCCAATCGCCCCAGCGCATAGCCCTGACGAGTGCGGCGGAGCCAAGGCCCTCAAGCCTCATCTCATACCCAGGGTCATCCTGACCCATACTGGGGTTGTCCTCAAGCCGCGCCGGGATGTACTGCCGAAGCATTCCGCCGTCGTTGGCCGGCATCAGCCGCATTTCCATCGGCTGGCCTGCGGTGACGAACGTAGCCTTTACCCAGAGATGCCCGACGTTGCCTGGATTGGCGCCGCACAGGATGCGCGGGAAGCGCCCAACGTATTCCTGCGGAATAACCAGGCCGACCATGCGGACGCGGTTGCGGAGGAACCGATACATGGTCTCCGTAAAGTGCGTCAGCTCGTCAATGATCAGGACGTGGATTTCAGCGCCCTGATATTTGTAGATGTCCTTTTCGTCCTTGCAGTGGCAAAGATAGATCTTGGAGCCGTTCCAAAACCTGATTTCATCGTCTACGATCTTGCAGAACCCGGCGTTTTCCCACGCCGCCAACATGGCCCGGAAGCCTTTCGGCCCCTCCATGTGGTTCTTGATCAGGTCATCGCGAATTCGGCGGAACAGATATACTTGCAGCCCCGGAATCGCGGAGCACCACACAATGGCGGCGATCCGCATCAGGTGGGATTTACCGCCCCCCGCGGCGCCGCCGTATAAGACCTCCGTTGCTAGCGTCTCAAACGCATCCCATTGCCTAGGATGCAGATGAAGGTTCAGGGCGGCCGGTGAGGTTGATGATTGGGACGAGAGCCGCGCCGTCCTTCCCGGTGTGTTCATATTCCTGCTTATCGCGCCACTCATCGCGGCGGCGGTTCTTCAGCCAGAAGATTTGAGCGGTGACATCAGGCGGAACGTGCTCCTGATACGGTGCATAAACCGGCTTTTTGGCGCCTGCCGGCATGAAAATCTTGACCGCTTCATGCGTGTAGCCTGTCGCGCGAGCATACAAGCTGCGTTCAACACGCTCGTCTGCGGCTTCCTTGCCTCGCTTTAAGGCATTACAGAATTCGACATGGGCGGATTGCCAGCGCCAGATCGTGACCGTGGTCACCTTGAAGAAATCGGCTAGTTCCGCATCAGTAGCGCCAAGGGCACAGAGCTTGATAGCCTGCTCGGCATACTCAGGCTTGTACGAGGTTGGACGACCGGCCGGCATGTCCTATCGCTCTTTGCGGAACGGTGCGATGAACACCGCATCAACGACCACACAGACGATCAGGAGCAGCGTCCAGAACAGTCCGGGCATCAAATGCGGCTCACCGGCACGATCTTGCCGCCGCGCTTCACGAGGACGGCCTGACCGTTGACGATCATCTTGGCGAGGAATTCGATCTGCTTTGCGGTCATGGTTCAATGCCCTGATCGGAACGGGTTCATGATGGTCAGCAGCAGAACGATGCCGCCAAATGCAAGGATGGCGATCAGAGAAATACCGCCAACCACGACAATATCTCCGATCGTGATTGCGTGGCTCATGGTCTCACTTTGCGAATTGAACGGGACGACGCGCCCTTGCTTACAACACCGACCGCGGGGGCAATTGGGTTGAAGGTCACGCCGTCCCGAACCTGAATGAAAAAGCCCCGGCTCTGGGGGAAGGCCGGGGCTAGTCTGGGAGGAACGCTCAGCCAGAAAGCGTCCTGAAACGCAAAACCCGCCCTGCGATTAAACAGGACGGGCGGCGCAAATCAGGAGCGTGCCTGATTTGCATCTATCTCGTTAAAAAAGTCAACCGCCATGGATAACTGATCTTTGCTTTCCTGTGCGTATTCGACTTACCTGTGAACCGCTGATGCCGAATTTCTGTCCGATCGCCCGGTGTGGTTCACGCGAGGAGCGTATCTCTGCCACCTCTTCCTCAGTCAATTTCGAGCTTCCATGCTTTGAGCCGCTATAGATGATTTGCCGTCCTTTGTTATCGCGATCCGCAGCGTTGTCAGCAGCAGTTCCAAGAAAGAGGTGGTCCGGATTCACGCAGGCCCGATTATCGCAATGGTGACAAACAAACATTCCATGAGGGATCAAGCCGCGATGAAGCTCATATGAAATGCGATGGGCTAGCCGTGGCTTTCTTTCGACAGCTATTTGGCCGTAACCAGCTCCATTTTGACTTGCCGTCCAATTCCAACAGCCACTAGACGCGTCGATTGCAACATTCTCCAAAATCTTCGCACGGGTTGTCCGCATTCAGATCCCCCAATGTCTGGCTAATTTTTGGCCCGCATCACGAACGGCTTTCCGGAATAAATACGGGCTCATCTCCGATGCAATTCTAGCATTCCAATCGTAGCAAACAAAGTTATCCAACAAAATTGAGCCCTTGTGTCCCACAACTTCAGCAGCGATCCTATATTGCTGCCTATGAAAAGCCTGCCTTTCGCTGCTTGCCATGCCAGACATGCTTCCGGCGTCAGGGCAGAAAATGCGATCCAGGTCTACGCTTTTCGGCGATGGCTCGAGCCCCGCAGAATGCCAGTGATGGCGGTATTTTAGAAGGGCTGCATACTCTCGGCGGGCAGCATCTTCGTCCCTCTGCCCTTTTGCTTGCCGTGCAATGCGGCTGTATAGCCGGTCCAACGCGCAATCGTGGAAATGATAGATCCTGGTGCCCTGTTTGTCGTCGCCAACCGTGAAATGCCCTGCCGACTTGGCGAGACGTTCCGCGGTGGGAATCCCCACCACAGCCGCAGTATACTCAGGATTGGCCTTCCCCTTGATCGTTGCCGGTACGCCCGTCCGCCGAATGTTCCTCGCCATTGCTGCCCCGTGCATGTGTGGTTTCCTTCGTTGCGTGATACTGTTTGAGCCAAGCTCTCGACTGCTCCAGCCGCTCTTGCGCGTCGGTGCGGACTGGCTGGCGGATGCCGGTGTCCGGCATGGCCGGGGTAATCCCGGTCATCGGCTTCTCGGCCTTCGGCGCCTCACGCACCGAGCCGTCTGAGGGATCGCGGATCATTGCGGGCGAACCGTAACGCTCGGAATGTCGCCGAAGTCAGGGCAAATGATTCCTTGCGAACCGTTAAGCTGGCACACGCGCATATGCGTCACCTCCCGGCACATTCCCAGCGTCGGAACAGCAACCGAAACTTGATCGCATTGCGGTTTTGACATCGGCCCGATGTACATGCTCAGCGAAATGAACGATACGAAATACCAGGTCATTGCTGCATCCTCCGAAGCGAGTTTTTAAACTCCGCTGTCCCAACGTACTCACCATCGCCGAGACCCTTTCTCTCAACACTGGCAGTAGTAGTTATATTCTTACTTTCTGTATCTGGTCGTTTTGCCGTAACGTCCGTAACGGCGTTACGTAACGCGCCGTTACGTAACGCATTAGCGTTGCTGTTAAGTAACGCTTTAAGCTCCCGCATCTCGGCGGCTTTCTTCTTGCGGTGTTCCTTCTGCCGCTCGGCGTTCGTGGCGTCCTTGGCGTCCGTCTTGTATTGGCGACCATCCCAATTGTGAGGCTTGAATCCGGTCTCCGTCTTGTCGAGCAAGCCGAGTCCATGCAGCTTTGCCAAAACCCCCGCCACCTTCACCTCGCTCATGCGTAGCGTGAACGCCATCACCGACAGCGCCGGCAATTCGCCATCATACTTGCCGGCTATGCAAAGCACGTTCACCCAATGCTTAAATACATCAGGCGCGAGCATTTGCGCCTTGGGATCATCCACGACGCCCGTATAGAAGCGAAACCAGGCTTTCATCACACCATGCCTAGCGCATGCATATAGCTATCTAGGATCGCGTCCTGCTCGGCGCGTTCATTTGCATCCTGTTTGCGAAGGCGGACAATCGTTCGGAGCGCTTTCACGTCCAAGCCGTTCCCTTTTGCCTCCGCGTAGATGTCGCGAATGTCGTCGGATATAACCTTCTTCTCCTCCTCCATGCGCTCCACGCGCTCAATAACGGATTTGAGAAGGTCTTTAGCGACCGAGTTGTGCCCCTGCGCTGGCGTGTCCATTCGCGCTCTCCTTGGTTGCTGTTTCAGAAACGCGGTGGGGATACACAGGCGGGTTTTCGCTCAACCACTCGATAATAGAGTGATCTGGCTTGTCGAAGTCAGGCATGACGTAAGCCCAGCCGGAGGCCCACCACATTGAGGCGACTTCGGTCGGGATTGATTTGCGGATGCGCTTCACGTCGCCTGCCCTCCCTGCGCTTGGCAAGCTTGCTCTAGCAGGCGCCAGATGCGGTCTGTGCGCTCGCGCTCCAGTTCAGCCTTGGCCGCCAGGATCGCAAGAGTGGCGATGCTTGGCTCTGGCTGAGGCGGTTGAGGCTTTGGCCCGAAGTCGATACGCTTGAGCGGCGGCTGATGTGCGATGACATTCATGCCGCGCTCCGCTTCTCATGCTTCAGCCGGCGAAGATTGACATCCTTGAGCATGGCCTCCAGCTCGCTGCGCCGGATGCTGCGTGGCTTCTCGGCGTCGATAAGCGCCTTGAGATGGGCCGCCTGATGCTGGAGGGGTAAGCGTTTCATGCGACTGACGATGGTGTGCAGAGGGGTCATGCGAGCGTCTTTCTGATTTCATCCACCATCTTAGCAAATGCTGGATCAGTCGCGATGCGCTGCTCGACGCGGGCTAAAGCATGCATCACAGTCGTGTGGTGCCGCCCGCCAAAGGCTCTTCCGATCTGAGGCAGTGACTTGCTGGTCATCTCTTTGCAGATGAACATTGCCAATTGCCTTGGGATGACGATGCGATCACCCTGACGGATCGACCTCAACTCCGGCACAGTGATGCCGAACTTTGCGGCGACGGCCCTCTGGATGAGATCCATCCGGTTGGTGACGACG
>Ga0105240_10005011_pt1 | contig 19884 bp, 19 predicted proteins | sample KBSC54metaG_FD_80426 | JGI IMG/M metagenome (GOLD analysis project Ga0105240, IMG submission 80426) | Corn rhizosphere microbial communities from Kellogg Biological Station, Michigan, USA - KBS C5-4 metaG | ecosystem: Host-associated > Plants > Roots > Rhizosphere > Soil | place: Michigan, USA... | reverse complement strand
CTCATACGCGATGCTCACCCCGCCTAAATCAGCAATGTTTTCGCCCAGGGTCAGTTTGCCGTTCACGTGCAGGCCGGGAAGAACCTCGTAGGCGCTGTATTGATCCACCACCTTCTGGGCTCGCTCCTCGAACGCTTTGGCGTCCGCTTCCGTCCACCATTCGTTCAGGTTTCCATCCGCGTCGTACTTGCGGCCCTCGTCATCGTAGCCGTGCGTGATCTCGTGCCCAATCACCGCGCCGATACCTCCGTAGTTAACGGGGTCATCCATCGTGATATCAAAAAAGGGCGGCTGCAAAATTCCCGCGGGAAACACGATTTCATTCTGCAGCGGGTTGAAGTAGGCGTTGACGGTCTCCGGCGTCATGTGCCACTCCGTCTTGTCCACGGGCTGGCCGATTCGCCGCAGCCTCCGCTGCGTCTCGAACTGATCGGCGCGTTCCACATTCCCGAGGTAATCATCAGGCCGGACCTCGACAGTGGAGTAATCGCGAAACTTTTCCGGGTAGCCAATCTTTTGGGTAAACCGGTCGAATTTCGCCAGGCCTTTGGCACGGGTGGGGGCGGTCATCCAATCCAGTTTCTCCAGTCGCTCGCGAAAGACCACCTTCAGGTTCTCCACCAGTTCGGTCATTCGGGCGCGCGCGGTGGGAGGAAAATATTTCTCAACAAAAAGCTGGCCCAGCGCTTCGCCGATTTCGGCGTCGATGACCCGGGCGGACCGTTGCCACCGAGGCTCCTGGACTTCCTGCCCGCGCAGAACTTTGCCATAGAAAGCGAAGGACTCCTGTTCCAGAGCCGGTGTTAAAAAGGGGGCGGTAGCGCGAAGCAAGTGCCAGCGCAGGTACGTTTTCCAGTCGTCCAGCGGGCGCTCCTTGCCCAAGGTGTAAAGCGCGCGGAAAAACTCCGGCTGCTCAATGATGATATCCGATATATTCCCCACACCCGTGCTATCGAGATAAGCTTTGAAGTCAACGTCGGGAAACTCCGCCAGCCATTGGGCAACGGGAAATTTGTGGTAATTCGCGATCGGGTCACGCAGCTCGACCCGTGACTTGCTGGCTTTCGCCAGGGCCGTCTCAATTTCCAGAACGGTCGCCGCATGAGCTTTGGCGGTGGCCGGGTCCTCTCCCAAAAAACCAAGCATCTTCGTGACATGCTCGGCGTACGCTTCGCGTTGTTTGGAAAACCGGTCGGTGAGATAGTAATCCCGATCCGGCAAGCCCAGTCCGCCCTGGCTCAAGTAGAAAGCGTAAACCGCACTGTTCTTTGCATCCGGAGAGGCCGAGCGACCAAAGCACGCGTCCACGCCGCGGCCGTGAAAATATGACAGCAGGCGCAACACATCTTCACCCGACCGCAAATCGTCGATCTTCTGCAGATCCGGCTGCAAGGGCTTAAGCCCGAGCTGCTCCAGCCGGTTCGTATCCATCGCCGAGCGGAAAAAATCGGCAACCTTTTGCAGCGGCGAATTGGGCTGCGGTTTCGCGCTGAGGGCGTCCTCCAGAATTCCGTGGATCAAAAACCAGTTCCGCTCCTGTAATTCGGTGAACGCGCCCCAGCGCGATTTATCGGCCGGGATGGGATTGCTTTTGAGCCAGCTACCATCGGCGAAATGATAAAAATCCGTTCCTGGTTCGACGGATTTGTCGAGGTACTGGACGTCGAAACGCGGGATACGAGGGGCCTTCCCATCCTGAGGGCTTGGGGGTACGGATGAGGTTGGCTCGGGAGCACCAAGCGCCGTCAGCCCCGTCGCGAGGACACCCAGACCGCTCAGAGCAGCCAGGCTTTTGGCGAGTAGAATTCGTTTTGTCATAAAATAATATCCAAAGTTGGCCCGGCTCGGCGGGGTTGAATCGGACGCCGCTCGCGAGGTAAGGCCCTACTCAGGGAGTAGCAAGATTGGGGACATTTAAGAACCGGTCAAGCCTTATGCAGAAATCTTCGCGCTGAGCAGGAGCGCGGTGGCCAGGAGCACCACCCCGATCATCAGCCAGAGAACGTAATCGCCGACATGGCCGCTTTGAAGGCGTTGCAGCGAGGCCAGCACACGGTCGAGCCACGGTTTCCATCCCCGCCAAAAGGCGTTGGGAATATGGCTTTTGAACAGGTTAGCCAGGGCCAGCGTCACCGCACCGAGAGCGGCCGCGATGCCGAACAGAATCCCACGCAGCGTTGTGTCCGTCGGTTCCGGAGCAGGCAGCACACCGAACGGTCGGCCTTCAATAACCGCACGATAATAACCGGTGCGATCCACGAAACGCTGGCTGCCGGCCATCGCCCTGGTCGCGAGCGCGCGACCGAAAGCCCCTGAAAGCGCCGGGACCACCACCATCACCACCGCCATGATCAGCATGATGGCCGGGACGGTGTGGGCGCTGCCCCGGATCTCCCGATATTCGTGGCTGGCGCTGGCCGACTTGGATTCGCGTGCACCCCCGGCTGGCCGAGCGAAGAATACGGTCCCCACGACGCGCAGCACGGCTCCCCCTGTCAGGGCGGAAGTCACCAGGAACAAACCCGTGAGCCACGGTTGGTGGAATTGGGCACCCGCTTCTTCGATGAGTTGTTTTCCGAGATACGTCCCAAACGGCGGAAAGCCAGCCAATCCCAGCCCGCCGGTAATCATGGTAAACGTAAGTATCGGCAAACCGCGGCCCTTGCCCCTGAGCTTCTCCTCGTCAAGGCTCTCAAACCGGTCCAACAGCAGGCCGGCAGACATAAAGAGAGCGCCCTTCACGAACGCGTGGCCGAGCAGGTATAGCATTGCCCCCGCGGTGCCACGCGCGGCCAAGGTCGCCATGCCAATCAGCATGATGCCGACGTGGCTGATACTGGAGAAGGCCAGCAGCCGTTTTATGTGCCGCTGGGTATAACACATCAACGCCCCGAGCAGGGCGGTGGCCGCTCCAAAGCTCATCAGCACGAGCCGGACGCCCGTTTCATAATCCCCCAAATTGGGTCGGAACACGGTCCAATAAACGCGAAATGCTCCAAACAACCCCAACTCAATCATGACGCCCGAGAACAGCACGCAAACCGGCGATGGGGCAACGGCGTGGGCGTCAGCGAGCCAAAGATGAAATGGGACCACGGCGGCTTTGACAAAGAAGCCCCCCAAAATGAGTGTGAGAGCTACGATGACCAGGCCATCCGTCGGGCCTCGCGCCAGCGCTTCACCCACTTGCGCCATATTTAAGGCTCCCGTGCGCCCGTAGAGCAGCGCGATGCCGATCAGCACGAGGAAAGCGCCTACACTGTTGGTGACCGCGAAATTGATACTGCCCTCCAAGGCGCTCACCTCCTCCACTTTGTAGCCGGTCAGCGCATAGGCGGTGACACTCATGAGTTCGAAAAAAACGAACAGATTGAAGAGATCACCCGTCAGGCAAAAGCCGGTCATGGCCGCCAGAAAGATCAACATCAAGGTATGAAAGTAGGTCCGCACGGCTTCGAAATAGCGCCACGAAAACATCAGCGCACAGGTCATCAGTGCGGCGCACAACGTCGCCAGGCCCGCGCCGAGAGGATCGATCACGAACGAAATACCGATCGCGGCCTGGCCTCGAGGCGCCCAACTGCCGAACCAATAGACCAGGGTACCCGGCGCTGATTTGAACAGTAGCCCGGCGCAGGCGAAGGCGACCACGAGAGCGGTCAGGATGCCAAGCGAGTCAGCGACGCATCGGCGGCAAATCGGCGCCAGGCCTACCAGGAGGGCCGCGACCAGGAGCGGCAGCGCCACGGGAAGAGGGACCAGCCACGTCATTCACGAAAGGGGCTCAACGTTTCCGGATCGACCGAGCCGCGCCGGCGCTGGACGTCCATCACCAGCGCGAGCAGCAGTGCGCTCACGGTGGCGCTCACCACGATATCCGTGAGTGTGAGGGCATGCACAACAGGGTCAACCGCCGGGGTGCCCGGCGGTACATCGCTGAAGATGGGGGCCTGCGCCGGTAAGTCTCGGAACCCAATCGACAGCAACAGCAGGTACGTCGAGGATTGCACCACTGAAAGGCAGACGATCAGGTGAACCAGATGACGGCTCGTAACCACGCCATAGAGGCCAATGACGAACAGCCAGGCGGCGACGCAATAAGGGAGATAGCTCATGGATTCAGCGCACGGGTTTCTGGTGTTGCAAGGGCTTGCCGAATTCGCACAACAGCAAAATAAAACCCGATGAGACCTCGATTCCCACGCCACAATTGATGAGGAGGATCGTGCCGGAAGATAGCAACTGCCCTGGCTCGCCCAAGGGCAGGATGTTCGTTAAAAAATTCTGGCCGAACAACAGGCTTGCAAGGCCGATGAGCACATAGGCTCCGGCCCCAGCGCTTTCAAACCACTCGACCGCATACTTTCTAGCAAAGCGGTGCAGGGCCGGCGAACCGAAAGCGACCAGCACCAGGAGCCAGGCGCTCGCAAGAATCACTCCTCCTTGGAACCCTCCGCCGACGCTTAAATGCCCCGTCAAAACGATGTACACGCCAAAGACGAGGATCAGGCCACAATACAGAGCCGCACAGGAGCGGGAGGCCTCGCTCGCGTGGGGAGCAATCGCCTGCTCCAACGAGGATTCGCGCCGGGGCTTCGGAGAACAGCGGTCCCCCTGCTCGTCACCCTCATGCCGCAGCAGCAAGGACACCCCGGTCACACAGGCAAACAGGATGAATTCCTCCCCCAAAGTGTCGAAACCACGGTAATCGAAAATTACCGCTGTGACCACGTTCAACACGTGCCGTTCACTAAAGGCCACCGCGTTCACAATGTCTCCATAAGGACCCGGGTATCGCCCAAAAGGCGAAAGATCTAGCATGCCCCAGACGAGATAGCCCAGCACTCCGGCTCCAGCCACGAGGAACAGCAGATGGCGATGGCGCGGTCTCATTTCACCTTCTCCAGCCTGGCGAGCGTAAGCAACACCAGGATAGGCAATCCGACCGTCGTCACCGCCAGCTCCGAGAGCGCCACGTCCGGTGAATGCAGCAGGTAGAACAACACGGTTTGAAACAGCCCGTACACTCCAGCCACGAAGATTTGGCGTTTGGGGTTCCGGGTTAAGACCACGGCCGTGCCGGCCAGGCCCACCAGGCCGAAGACCACCAATTGCAATGTGTTGAAGGAGTTCAAAAGACCTCCCTCCCGTGTTCCTCGATGTCCAGTTTCTTACCTTCTCGAACGGCAATCGCCCGCCCGAGAACATGAGCGACGACTGGACTTTGGAAGCCAAGCAGGACAGCCACCATAATAGCTTTAAGGCCAGCCTGTGAAAAACCTTCCTCTACCAGTATTGCGGCGGTCACCAGCCAGGAAGCCAGCAAGGACGCCGGGCCAAGATAATGGAGGCGACCCAGCGGGCCGCCCATCACCACGAGGGCCAGGCTGCAACTCAACGTCACAATCACCGCACCCGCTAAAAAAAACGAAATGACAAGAGGGTGATTCATCTGAACCAACGCTCAATAAAGTGCGCGAACATCAGGCCCGCCGGAAAGGAGAGCAAAGCCAACGCCACCGCCAGATCGAAAAACGAGGGGCGTTTCATGGCTTGCGCCAGCACGAGCAGCGCCAGGACGGCGACCAACCCGCTCATCTGCAGTGCGATGGCCCAGTCACCGGCCTCGCGCGAGCGCAGCAGGACAACCGCGCACGGCACGGCGCTCAGCAACAATGCGATTTCCGCCCATAGCCAGATGCTCATACCGGCCACTCCCGGTCCACAGGCGTTTGCGAAACGGAGATAAGTTGGTGAACGAGCACCGTGCCCTTTTTCGAATCGATCGACAGGGCGATGCTGTTGGGGGGAATTGAAATTCCAACGACCACCAGGCTTCTTCGGGTGCTTGATAGGGGATCACCTTTTCCTGGGGCAAAAGGAATTTCTCTGTAAGTGCCGCGCGGGCGCCGCCGGTGAACCAGCGCCCGCCAGAATTCAAAAGCAAGCAACCCCAGGTCGCGCAGCATCTTGGCCGGCAGGCGCCACAAAAATATCCCCAACCAACCAGCCTTCACCTCGAACTGCAGACCCGAGCGCCGGCACAACGCAAACAGCGCACCGGCCACTCCCAGGCCTGTCAGCGCACCGGCCACGAGTTGCTGGAGTTGAATTTTGGCGACCAGCCACACATAGAAGCAAAAGAACACTAACCAGCCGAGGCCCACCCACTGGGAGACCTTTCCTCCATTTCCAGCCTCGCTCGCTCGTGTCCTGCTCATCGCCATCGGGTGCCCCTCCACCACCAGGGTCCAAGACTATCGGTCTCGGGGCCACCCTCCGAAATGGGGTGGTTACCGGGAGAGCATGGCCGCGGCCCTTTCCACCTTTTCCCTGCTTACAGTGATTCGCGCAGTTTCTGCAGCAGGCGTTCGATTTCGGGGCCGGCTCGGTGGAGTTCCTCTTTGTGTTGTGCCGATAGCGTTTCCAGGATGCCCTCGCCACGCCGCGTGAGCGTGAGCTGGACTTGCCGCCGGTCCGCAGGGTCCGGACGCCGGAGCACCAACGTTTCCGCGGCCAGCCGATCCACCAGCCCAACTGCACTGTGATGCCGGATTTGGAGCCGCTCCGCCAATTGGCCCATGGTGATGAGCGCGCCCCCAGGAAAACCCTTGATGGCCAGCAAGGCCTGGTGTTGCTGGGGCGTGAGCCCGGCTTTCTGGGCGGCTTCCTCGCTGAAGTGGAGGAAACGTCGGAGCGCGTAGCGGAAGGTGGCCAAGGTTTCGTACTCCACCTGGGTGATTTTGGTGGGTTTGGCGGAGGAGCTGGGCGGCATGGAGTAAACAAAGCAAAGATGGGGAGAAAAGCGAGTTGATTTATATCGTATTACGATATAATGTAGGGTCTTCAACCGGGTTTTAATCTGCGGGTGTTGCACATGAGCCAAAATAAAGAACTCAACGATCGCTTATCGGACTTTCGCACGGACAAACGCATGCTGCTGCTGGCCCTGCTGGCCGTGCCGATCGGGGCCATCAGCGCGCTGGTGGCCAAGGCTCTGATTTGGCTGATCGCGGTGATCACGAACCTGGCGTTCTATCATCGGCTTTCGGCCAGCCCGGTCTTGCCGCAGGGACACCACTTGGGATTCTGGGTGATCCTCGTCCCGGTCATCGGGGCGTTGCTGATCGGACTGCTGGCACGTTACGGGAGCGAAAAGATCCGGGGCCATGGGATTCCGGAGGCCTTGGAGGCCATCTTGCTCGGGCGGAGTTTGATTGAGCCCAAGGTGGCCATTCTGAAGCCGGTTTCGTCCGCGATCTCGATCGGCACGGGGGGCCCATTCGGGGCCGAGGGGCCGATCATTATGACGGGCGGTGCGTTCGGGTCAATTTTTGCCCAACTGATCCATCTTTCGGCCGCGGAGCGCAAGACTTTGCTGGTGGCCGGCGCGGCGGGGGGAATGTCCGCGGTGTTTGCGACGCCGGTTGCGGCGGTCTTGTTGGCGGTTGAACTGCTCTTATTCGAATGGAAGCCGCGCAGCTTTATACCCGTAGCGGTCGCTTCGGTAGTCGCCGCGGTCCTCCGTGTGCCGCTCCTTGGGCCAGGGCCGATTTTCCCGGTTGCACCCCATGGTCTGATGGGGGCGAGTGAGTTAGGGGTAGCTCTGATAGTGGGGATTGTGGCGGGACTGGGTTCCGCTCTGTTAACCGGCCTGGTCTATGCCTGCGAAGACTGGTTTCAACGGCTGCCGATTCATTGGATGTGGTGGCCGGCCATCGGGGCAGTCGTGGTCGGAGTAGGCGGGTTTTTAGATCCTCGTGTGCTCGGGGTGGGTTACGAAACGATCCACGCGCTGATGCGGGGTGAGATTCTTGGGACCGCTCTCATCGGACTGTTGGTCGGCAAGGCTTTGGTTTGGTCGGTGGCACTCGGGTCGGGGACGTCGGGAGGTGTTCTGGCGCCCTTGTTAATCATGGGCGGCGCATTGGGAGCCGCGATTGGGCAATGGGCTCCCGTGGGTGATCCCGGGTTGTGGGCGATGGTCGGCATGGCCGGGATGATGGGTGGCACGATGCGTTCTCCTTTGACCGGCATGGTTTTCGCCTTGGAACTTTCCCATGATCTCAATGCCCTCCCCGTGCTGCTGGTGGGCTGTGTGGCCGCCCTGGCAGTGACCGTTTTGCTCATGCGTCGCTCGATTCTCACCGAGAAGCTCGCCCGCCGCGGTCAGCATATCACCCGCGAATATAGCGTGGACCTTTTCGAGTTAACCCGCGTCGGCGAAGCCATGGATAAGGAGGCCCCCACGATCCCGGCGGATATGAAGATCTCGGAACTGTCACAGTTGATCGCCGCGGGAGATTCGAGTGTTTCTCAGCGGCAGGGCACGCTCATTCTCGGCGAGGAGAATGACTTGGTTGGGATCATCACCCGGGGGGATGTGGTCCGGGCACTGCAGAAGGATCCCCGTGGGGAGATGAAGGTAATTGAAGTGGGTGCCACCAATTTGGTGGTGACCCATACGGATGAATTGCTGCACGACGCGCTGGCTAAAATGCTCAAGCATGATGTCGGACGGTTGCCCGTCGTCGAACGAGGTCAACCCGAGCGCGTAGTTGGGTATCTCGGGCGATCGAGTATTCTGGCGGCACGCCTGAGACATTTCCAGGAAGAGGAGGTGCGCGAGCGTGGTCACCTGCTCCGATCCCTGGCACCCAGGTTCAACCAGCACTAAAGGCGCCGCGGACCTCGAGTCTCGGGCGCTTGCAGGAGGTTTTGCGCGGCTGCCAGACCGGCGGCTATTCCTTCCTCCGTCACCGGGCAATGGCCTTTGCGCAAACCGACTTCGTGCAGGCCGAGATGATCGAAATGCGATAGACCCGCGAGTTCGAGGGTCTGGCGAGCGCAGTTCAACGGGCAGCCATCAATGACAAGGATGCGCGCCGCCTTCTCCCCCTTGGTCATGATGCTCCTAACGCGACCGCCAATGCCCGCCAGGCAGGACATTTCTGCCACACCGGCACCGGCCAAACGCCGCGCGATGCGGTCGGCCAGTTCACCGGCATCCGAGCAGCCTGAGCAGGCATACACCAGCAGTTTCGAAGGGAGGTCGGCCGCAACCGGCGTTGGGTCACCCCCGCTACCTGCCACGGCTGAGCCGGTCGGGGAAATCGCCTGAGTCTCCGACGAGCTCATCGCGCCACAAAGTCTTCTGATCCGGTTAGAGTTTCGCGCACCGTGCGTTGCACTTCGTAAGGCGTCCAGACATTGCTCTTCCAGAGATGGACTAGTCGCCCATCTGGCCCAATCAAAGCCGTGCGCAGGTCGTGCGAAATGAGACCGTTTTCCTTCTGGAAATAAAGCCCCAGGAGGCCGGCGACGAACTGGATCGCCGAGGCGTCACCGGTTGCAAAGCTCCAGTCCGTCGCTTTGGCATCGTAACGCGCCGCGTACTCCAGAAGCACCTCCGGACGGTCAAACTCGGGGTCCATGCTGACGCTCAAAAGGTGGTATTTGCCGGGGAATTCCTTGCTCAACCGTTGTTGCAGCTCAGCAAAGTTCTTCGACATTAATGGGCAAAAGTTTGGCAGCGGGCAACGCGTATAAATGAAGGTCAGGAGCACAGCTTTTCCGCGAAAATCCTGCAAGTGAATCGTTTTGCCCTCCTGGTTCAACAGCGTGAAATCGGGCATCCGCTCCCCTGCGCGCACACGCTCGGCCTCCAAAGTTTCAAGGGACGGAGGCGAGGTCCCCGGGGGTTGAATCATCGGTGCCTCAGCCGGAACCTTTTCCAGGCGAGCAATCCACGAGTCGTCCTGTGTCACGCGCAACTCAAATTGGACGGTATCACCCACGGCGACGCCCTTCACCACGGCCCAATCCTTGACACTGAGCGGCATCGCCATCGCGGGCATATAATGGGGGATTTCCTCGTGGGCGATGCGGAGAGTTTTCTCGGCCGCATCCACCGCGAGGACCTGACCATGAACCTGGAAGACCCGGGCTTCGCTGGGCTGGAGGGGTGGGGTCGAGCGGAGGTGGCCGAGACTCAACGCGACACTTACCGCCACCAACGTGATACCGCTGATGCAAAGGAGGACTGCTTTGGTTTTCATAAATCCATACGCTTGAACTTCCACAAACTGGCCGCTAAGACGGTCGCCAGCCAACCGGTCGTGGCGAGTAGGCCCGTCCAGGGAGAGACGGCCGCACCGGTTTGCGCCTCTAAATTCACGGCCCGGAAGAGATCCACGGGGTTGAGGGCAACCCAGCCCAAGGACGAGCTCCGTAGCGCCCCCGCGGCCGGTGATTTTGAACTGGGTGCATTCTGGAGATCCGAGTGGAGATCGGCAGATGAGTTAACATGGGTTGCGTCGCAGATGATTTCAATTTCACGCGCGGCGACCGGCGACTTGGTGGAAACCAGGAAGGCGAGGGCGACCAGGTCGAAAACAAATATGGCCAAACACCAGGTCAGCAGGGCCAGGACGAGGGCTTGGACGCGTGTGCGACTGTACGTCGAGATCAGAAGGCCAAGTCCGAGAAACACGATGCCCAAAGCTAAACCCGACCCGGCAAGTCTCAGGAACGGGGCCACCGAGCTGTCCCTCGCGGCAAGGCCCACCACCACGCCGGCCACGATAAAGCCCGATATCAGCGGAACCGCCAGCGTGAGACAGCCACCGAGAAATTTACCCAGGAGAACGCGAGGGCGACTGATTCCAGTAGCCAGAATGAGGCGCAGAGTGCGTTCTTCAACTTCGTTGACCAGGAGGTCGTGGCCCAAAAGCAGCCCGAGCAAGGGAATCAGATATTGCACCAAATTCAAGAGACTGAGGACCGTGCGCTCGAAGCCCTGCGCCCCGATTCGGCCGATTTGGAGCAGGCCAAAGAAACTGGTGAGCGCGATGGCTCCCAGCCACACCAACATACAGGCCAACACCCAACCGCTCCGAAACCGATCGCTGAACTCCTTAATGGAGATGAGCCCAACCTGTTGCGCGGCGGAACCCACACTCGTCCGGCGAACAACCCTCGCTCCACCTTGAAGCACAATCGAAGGGCAAGCATTCACGTGATGGCCTCCGCCGGTTGCTCCTCGCGACAAGCGATTCGGTGGTAGATTGATTCCAATGAACCTGCGTCTGAATATTCCGCCCGCAGGGAATCCAAGGTACTGTTGGCAACCAACCGCCCTTGCAGTAAAACCGCGACATGGGAGGCGATCGACTCGATGGCGGACATGGTATGCGTCGAGATCAGCAGTGTCGCACCGCGGTCCCTTTCCTCACACAGGATGGATTGCAGCCGTTCCAACAGCGCCGGGTCCAGGCCGTTAAAAGGCTCGTCCAGCACGAGCAATTGTGGTTCGCCGCAAAGCGCGATCGCCAGCCCCAACCGCTGGAGCATTCCCTTGGATAACTGGCGCACCCTCCGGTCTTGAACGCCTTTCAGACCGACACGGACGATTTGGCGATCGACCTCATGGTGCGACACGCCCTTAAGTTCAGCAAAGAATGCCGCATTATCAGCCACGGTTCGTTCAGGATAAAGACTGACCCTTTCCGCTGTGTAGCCAAACGCGAGGCGATCGGTGTCAGCCAAAAGCCGCTCCCTGAGGAGAATCTCTCCCTTGGTCGGATGGGTGAACCCCAACAAGCATCCGAACAACGTTGATTTTCCGGCACCGTTCGGCCCCAACAGGGCCAGGATTTGACCTTCGTCGACCGCGAGAGTCACCTCGCGGAGCGCAGTGGTCGAGCCATAGTGCTTGGTCAGGGCCCGGAACTCGAGGTAGCTAGTCATCTCAAGGAAGTGGAGGTCGCAAGAGAACGGCCGGGATTCGCCTCCCAAGGCAGTTTCGCGACGGTGGATGGTGAAGAATCGGACTTGTGGGAGGGACGCGCGCGCTCCGAGGGTGGCGTCATTAATGGAGCGGAATCGGTAATTCCAGGAGTGTCGAGCAAAGGCAGGAGGTCTTCCCCTTTGCGCAAGAGAGCCAGAGCGGGGCTGAGAGCGAAAACGCGCGCGGCGGGATAACGATCCACCAGGTAACCGAAGACGTCCGTCTCGTGATAGGGCGTATCGCCGATACCGTCGTGATTTCGATCGGCCCCGGCATAGTCGCTCCAATAGTTGCCCTGTCCATGTTCGGTGAACGAGTTGGGCGACTGGCGCCCTTGCTGAGTTTCAAACGGTGGTTGCCAGACCTGGTCGACATTTCGAATGAAGGAATTACCAACAAAAACGTTCTGTTCCGAGCTGTTGCTCAGGTAGAGCCCGATGTCATTCGTCGCGACGACGTTGCCTTCGAATCGATTTTGGTTCGCCTGCTGGATGAAAAAGCCCCGGTTCTGGCCCGCCACGAGGTTGCCGATAATTGTTGAGTTATCGACTTGTTTAAGGACTATCCCGTGACGCCGGTTCGCGGTTACCAGGTTGCCGGCCACCAGGGATTGCCGGCTGAACATCAACGTCGCCCCGACGGTGTTGCCGACCAGCGAGTTGGTCAACAGCCGATTTTGATGAGAATACATGTAATGAATCCCGAAACGCGTATTCCAGACGCGATTTCCAGAGATGAGATTGTCATTCGCGTAGGAAAAGTACAGGCCGTCCCGTTTGTCATGGATCGTGTTATTGACGATCCGGTTTCGCTGCGTTTTCCAGAGGTGAATCCCGTTGCCGCGCGCCGCGGAGGCCAGGTTCGTGCTCCCGCAAATCTCGTTCCCCTGGATCGAGCACGCATCGACGCCCCGCACGAAAATCCCGAAAGCGGACCCTACGATTTGGCAGTCCCGAACACTCGCGCCTGAGCCGGTGATCATCACGCCCGAATCGAACCCGGCCAGGTCGGGTCCGGAATTGCGGATCACGAAGCCAGAGACTTCTGTCTCCGGGCCAGCCATCGTCAAGCAAGTTCCTGCACCATCGGCATCAATCACTGGCGAGTTCGTGCCCAACAGCCGGACGGGTTTGTTCAAAACGATACGTTCATGGAACACCGCCGGGCCCGAGACCAGGATCGTGTCGCCGGGTTGCGCCTCGTTCACCGATCGGGAAATCGAATCCGTCACCTGAAAGGTGGATCCCAGGGCCGAGGCAGACGAAATAAGCGCGGCGGAAAGGCCGAGGCTGACCACCCAACGCGGCCGCTTGGAGAGCATCGCCATTGCCTCGCTCAGGGTATGGGAATCATTGCAGCCCAACGAGCCGGGCCACCTTGATGCGACAAACGCACTCACAGATTGGCGATGGTTGGTCCGGGGTTGCCGCCGAGAGCCGTCAGAACCGTGAACACGACGGAGTTGATGACGCGGGTGCGATCAAAAGCGATTAAGATCGCGACCAGGATCATGACCGTGGCGCTGGTCCATTGGAGACCGCGGGTGAGCCGGGGACGGTGCACGAACTGCCAGGTCCAGTTCCCAACGGCCACCGCGATGGCCGCCATGGGCAGGGCCAACGCGAGCGAGTAGGTACCGAGGATCAAAGCGCCCCAATACCACGTGGATGTGCCAACGAAGATGAGCAATGGATACAGGATAGCCCCGCCCATGCAGGTCAGGCAGCTCACGGACAACCCCAAGCCGGCGCAGAAGGAATTCAGCGGCGTGATGTTCCCCGGTTGGCGGAGGCTAAGGCCCGGGGCGCGTATCACAGCCGCCCGCTGGGGAGAAATCAATCCGACCAACCATGCGATTCCAAGTCGAAATCTGCGCCCGACCTTGGCCAGCCAGACAAAACATTGGCCGCCTCGAGCCAGAATTCCGACCGACTTCAAGGCGAAGAAAACCAGGAAGGCGGCTCCCAGCCAGTTCGCATAACGAGCCCACGCTCCGAACCCAGGCCCATGGTTCGAGTGACCGGAATGTGGGCTCGGCGCCGATGCGATTGCGTCGTTTAATCCAGTCGGGGGAGTGCCACAGAACAAATCCTTGATCGAGGCGCCGGCTTGTAATTTGGACTGCATACCCAGCAACTGCTGGCCCATGAACGCCACCGTGGCCCCGCTCGCCATATAAAGGATCGTGAAGCCGGCAACAAAGGCGCCGAGATTGCGCAGGATGCGCCCGCGCACCTCCAGCGGCAAACGGGAACCACGCTCGGCAATGGCCGCTGAACTGACCACGCCGGCGATGATCCCGGTATAATAGGTCGTCAATTCAATCGCGCAGGGACTAAGAATGACCATCAACGCGCCAACCACGCTCAGGACCAGCATGAGCGTGCTGGCCAACGTCCGAGCGGGCGCGGGTTCGATTACCGGCAGTTTCCATTCGAAGCTGCGCTCGGCTGTTTCCCCACTCCCTGCACGATCAGCCGGAAATGCCCACGATCGGCCGCGAAAATGGGCCGGCCTGAGTTGTCCACCAGCGGGAACACCAGCAAGTACATGTTGTGATGCTCGCTCACGACCACCGGCGTTCCGAGCGACGGAAACCGGTCTCCGTGACTGTCCTCCACCAGCACTTTGCCGCGCAGGTCCAGGTCCGCGATCGTGCCGACGTGCGTGTTGATCCCGATCAGAAATGGTTGGGCGCGGTTCTGCCACTCCTGAAGATACGGCTCCAGTTTGACGCGCTTGATGAACTCGGGCGTGGCGTAGGTTGCGTCCACAAACACATCGGACAGGGACACCCGCGAGGCATCGCTCTGCCGCACGGTCGCCGGGCTGCCGGACTGGAGCTTGGGCACGATGTAGATCCCGGTGACGAACACGGCCAGCAGCAGCAGGAGGCCTGAAGCAAACAAAATTCGCGTGGCTTTCATATCAGTGTGAGGTGGACGGTTCAAGCTCAGCCACAGCCGCCGGTTTAGCGGTGGCCGCCCGGTGAGGCTGCTTTTGGGAGCGGCTCGACCAGGCGGCACCGAGTTGCAACGCCAAGGCGCTCCCGATCAGCCACGCGCCCAGGCCGAACCGGGAGCTCACCGTAAATTGGGCGATTTTGGTCGAGCCAAGAAATGGCGGCGTGAAATCCTTAATGCCGGCCAAAATGGTTTTTTGATCCCGATTATGGCCGATGTCGCGAATTTGGCCCATGGCCTGGAGCGCCGCGAAGACTAAAGCGGTGGCCAAAACGCAGCTCAGCAGAACCAGGAGCCGAGGCCGGATGGATCGGCGCACGACCAGCGCGAGAACTCCCAGGGCCGCGCCGATTGCGAGCACGGGCGGCAACCATCGAAATTGGGGCAGCGTGGCAGGAATGTGTACCCCGATGTATTGGTCCAAGGTTGCAAGTTCGCGGAGATCGCCGCGGAACGAGTTTGGGTAGACGGCAATCCGGAGCGCTTCCTGATCGCGGTACTGCGGGGCCTCGAGCCGCATGTGCCAGAGCGGCAGTTTCAAACTCGCCAGCAGCAGCGCGGAAGCGAGCAGGGTCAGGATCCAGGAGAGCACTGAACGGGAACGGTTCAAAGCCGTGGTCTTCATTCGCGGTTCGATAACGCATCCAGCCGAGGATTCAGACGGCGCCGAATTATTCATAGGAGCTACCCTTTGTTTCCGAACCTCTGTGTGACTTGTCCTCCTTGGCCAAGGGGCCAGAGGCTTCGTTCAGTTCAGCGCCCGTGGGTTTGACCAGCATGCGGCCTCGCATTTCCAGGTGCAGGGCGGAGCAAAACCAAGTGCAGTAATACCAATAGGTGCCGGGCTTGCCGGCCACAAACGTTGTCTCGGTGGTCTGGCCGGGATCAGCCGCGAGGTTGATTCCGTGCTTCGAAATTGCGATCCCGTGGGTCATGTTGCGGACGGTTTCCACGTTGGTTAAACGCAGGTGAACCTCGTCGCCCTCGTGTACCTCGAATTGCTCGGGCGTGAATTTTGAACGAATGCAAGTCATGCTCACGTCCACCTTGTTGCCGTTGTGCACCACCTTCTCCTCACCGATTTTCACGGCGGCCGGTTCGGTCTCATAGGTTTGAACCGTGTAATTTTCGAGGACCTTGCGGGGGAGCATGACGGCATCATGCGGTTCGGGCGGAGAGGGGAAGGCCGCGACGACGCGCATTTTGTCCCCCGAGATGTCGATCAGCTCCTGGGATTCCGGCATGGCCGGGCCAACGGGGATGAACATTCCCTTGCTGAGTTTATTGAGAGAGATCAACCAATCACCGTTGGGATAGCTGGTGTCGGCGCCGGCGGCTTTCGTGTGGCCGACGTTGTAGTGCACATCCACCCGATCCACGATGTAATCCGGATCGCCTTTGATCGCTTTTTCGATGTTCCACTTGACGATTTGCGAATCTACAAAGAGCGAGGTGTAGGCATTACCACGTCCGTCAAAGGTCGTGTGCAACGGGCCCAGACCGACTTCCGGTTCGGCCAGGGGTTTGAGGGTCTTGGCGTCGATGATGCTCACCGTGGGGGAGAGCTTGCCGCTCGCCAGGACATATTTCCCATCGGGTGTAACGTTGCACCCGTGAGGGTTTTTCGGCACCGGGATCATGGTCAGCACGCCCGGAACCTTCTCGGATTCAATCACCGGCACGCCGTTGAGCCGTGTGCTTTTGCCCTCAGCCAAGGCTTTTTCGGCCAAAGGCACGTCGATAGCCCCGACCGCGTCTCGATCCCGTTCGATCATGCCCTCTGAGGAGGTCGCATTCTCGGTGTTATACATCGTCACGAATACGTAGCGCCCGTCTTTGCCGGAACTGGCGATGTCGGCATTGCCCACAAAGCTGATTTCGAACTTGGTTTCGAGCGTTTGCGCGTCCAGAAAGGCGACCATCGAGCGGTACTTTTCAGAGTCGGTCGAGTTGTTCGCCGCGTCGGTTTCCAGTTCACCGTTGACGAAGACGTACTTGCAGGACGGAAGATAGGCCGCCAGGCCGTGCGCGCCCTGGATGTTGGGCACCAGTTTGATTTCAGCGACCTCGAACGTGCGCAGATCAACCTTGGCGACGCGTTCGTTAGCCTTGTCGTTAATCCAGAGCCAGTGTCCATCGTAACGACCCTCGGTCTGGCTTAACACGGGATGGTGGGTGTCCCCCCAGAGTGGGCCGGTGGCGGTCAGGCGCTTATAGGTCTCGGACCCGGGATTGTTGGCGTAACCCAGGCCGGCGCGTGGTTCAAAGATGGGAATTTCTTTGATGAACCGGCAGGAGGGAATGCCATAAACAAACACGCTGCCGCTTTGGCCGCCACTGAGAAAGGCGTAATAATCATCCAGCTTGCCGGGGGGAACGTACACCTGCTGGGCGGCCGAGGCGGCCTGCGCCCCGGCTTTGCGTTGTGTGCTGCTCGAGTCCGAGTTGCAGGCGCTAAAAACGAATGGGGTCAGCAGTGCCAGCGGAAGGAGATGGTTGAGTTTCATAAAAGTGAATTTCGCTGCGTTACGGGAGAGAGGCGGTTTGGGATTTGGAAGCATCCTCCACGACGAGTGTGCCGTTCATCAAGGGGTGCAGTTTTTCGGTCGAGCATTGGGTGGCACAGTAGAAGGTGAATTTGCCGGCGCGTTCGGCCCGGAACTTCACCGTCTTGGGAGCACCCACCATCGCGCCATTCAGGAAGACTGTTTCGTCGTAGCCGCTGACGGCGAACCCGTGCCCAACCCCCAAGCCGTTATCCGTCGGTTGAAAGGTGATTTCCACGATTTGCCCTTTTTTCACCCGAATGATTTCCGGGTCATAGTGCCAGGCGCGTTCTGTCAGTTGAATACGCACCTCTGGCTCGCCCAGTGGTTCGCGGACCAGGAAGTTCTGGGATGCTTTGGCGATGGCCGGGAGCGCGGCCGGTTTGGCAAAGGTCTCCACGTAATAGGCCAGCTTCCAGGCGTCCGTCGGAGTCACCGTGCCGTTAAAGCCCACCATGGGGGTCCCGTTGAAACCCGTCAGAATGGTCCGCACGATTTCCTTGGTGGCGTAGCCGGATTTCAACCCGGTTGGCCGGGTGAAGTCCCGAGGGCGAATACGCGTTTGGCTGTCGTCCACCAGGCTGGCGGCCGCTGAACCGTCCCCGTGGCCGGCTTCCCCATGACACGTTATACAGGCCAGCTTGGTAAAGAGTGCTTTGCCTTCCGCCACGGCCACGTCGTTGCGCGCCGGAGGAGTGCCCAAATCCACAACGCTCGTCCGGTTCTCGTTCGTGTCGGCGAACCGGGCCGAGAATGTCTTGAGATACTCCACCACGGCCCACCGGTCGCTCTCACTGAGATTTACCTGCCAGGGCGGCATCGGCGTCCCTACCATCCCGAATGAAACTGAGCGAAACAGATCCGCATCGGTGGGGAGGCGCCCCGAAGGCGTCGAGCGCAAGCGGAAGTTGGCGTGCACGAAATCGCGCGGCTTGGGCAACAAAAAGGCCGCCGCATCTCCTTTGCCGTCTCCCTTGGCGCCATGGCACGCCAGGCAGTTCTGCCCATAAACCGCCTTGCCCCTTTCGAGAAGTTGCGCGGTGACTTCTGGTTTGGGTGGCAAGGGCAGGTCAGAAAAGGTGATTTTTGCGGGCCAGGGCGTCGCCGTGGCGGGATGCGTTGGGACCGGGGATCGAGTCGCGAGCGCGTCGGCCGAGGGTTTGCACCCGGCGACCAGGAGGAGGGCTGCGCCGACCGCGAGGGATCCAATGATTATTGTCTTCACGAGGACAAGATTAGCGAAGCTCAGCTTTTTGCGCTTTGAGCCAAGTCAAAGAAATGCATCTTTCCGCATTTGCGTGCCGGCCGCACGCCACTGGGCTTGAAATCGGTTTTAACATAAGCATGAAGAGGATCTCGCACTCTATCGTATTGCGATACACCGTTTTTGTCCTCCTTTAGCCAAGAATTGCTGCTTGGCCGTGAAAACACCTTCCCTGGCCGGATCCCCTCCCCGGCGGTGGTTCTCCCCACTCGTAGCCTCGCCCGAGATTGGCAGAGGCCCGAGAAGGGGATCACGAGCGCGTTACCCCAGGGACCCGGGGAAACGAGATGCGCCCAGGGGCAGGAGCGATATCACTCCCTGGGGATCAGCTGCAAGGTGGCTTTGACCAAATTGAACCTGTCGTGAGCCTTAATCCCGGTCTTGGCTCCCTCACCATAGACGCTGAAGATGCTCCAAAGGGTTAGGCCGTCGGCGCTCATCCATTTCTGGGGGAAGCCACAGGTTAAACCTTCGCCTTTCGGTCCCATCCCGCCCCAGTTTTCGAGGTACGCGATGGTGGTCCACGGACCCCAAGGTGTGGGCGCGTCAAAGACACCCAACTGGCCGGGGCCGACGTGAAAACAGGTGAGCAGGAAACGTTGGAGGGCTGGATCGTAACTCACCGCCGCCGGTGTCATGCCCTGGAGGTCGGTGAAAATCGGAACCGCCTGATGACGATCGGCACTCCACACGGGAACGCCGTCGGGCTGGACTCGCTGGAAGAACTCGTAGGCCTGGCGCTCGCGAACTCGCGCGCGCGGCACTCGGACCAGAAAGAGTCGATCGCTGCTTCCGCGACCGGAGGCCTGGTGCGGTCCATAGAGATAGACGTACCCCTCCAGGGAAGACGGCAGGCCGGTGTAGTCGGGACCGAACGTCAGGAATTTCGCAGGTTGAAAACTGCCTTCGCCTTTAGGAAAAAGCCAATCCGCTTGAGTCCAGGTGGCAGCTTGGTTCGTGGACCAGCACAACACGTGATCCACGTTTGGCCATTTTCCGTTCTCCAAGTTAACGGTGGCGTAAAGAACCCCGTCAATAAACGCAATCCCAGTGGTTTTTCCTTTCTTTGGGAAGGTGGCGGGATGCTCAGGATTTTTCCCGCCGTTAAGATTTACGGCGCGCCAGTGCTCGGGGGTTCCCTCAAGACGCGCGAAACCGAGTGCCACTCTGCCATCCGTATCGGAGCCGCCGAAACCGCCGCCATCGCCCCACGCGGCGTAGAGGTGGCCATCCGGCCCCCAGGTCACGGGCCAAAGGTCGCTGCCCGGCGCCGCGGTGGTATAGGTATCCCAGTGCCACACGATTTTCTGGATGAACGTGCTG
>Ga0105240_10005010_pt1 | contig 19889 bp, 14 predicted proteins | sample KBSC54metaG_FD_80426 | JGI IMG/M metagenome (GOLD analysis project Ga0105240, IMG submission 80426) | Corn rhizosphere microbial communities from Kellogg Biological Station, Michigan, USA - KBS C5-4 metaG | ecosystem: Host-associated > Plants > Roots > Rhizosphere > Soil | place: Michigan, USA... | reverse complement strand
TCAATCGACTCTGACCCCTTTGATCCGGCCCTAGCGATCCACCTGGGCCATTTGCTTCGCGCTGTAGCGCGGACCGGCCACCTTCCCGGGCGCGAGCGCCGCATCCAGCGCCGCCATCTCGTCGGCCGTGAGCGACACGGCCAGCGCGCCAACGTTCTCCTCCAGATACGCCCGCCGCCTGGTCCCAGGAATCGGCACGATGTCCGACCCTTTGTGCAGCAGCCAGGCGAGCGCGATCTGCGCCGGCGTCGCGCCCTTCCGGTCGGCCAGCTCGCGCACGGCCGCCGCGGCCCGCACGTTGGCGTCGAAATTCTCCCCCTGATAGCGCGGGTCGCCGCGGCGGAAGTCGCCCTCGGGATACTCTTCGGCGCGCTTCACGGCGCCAGTGAGGAAACCGCGGCCCAGTGGCGCAAACGGCACCAGCCCGATCCCGAGCTCGCGGAGCAGCGGGATGATGTCGGGCTCGAGATTGCGCTCCCACAGCGAGTACTCGCTCTGGAGCGCGGAGATCGGATGCACGGCATGTGCGCGTCGAATCGTCTGTACCCCCGCCTCGGAAAGGCCGAGGAAGCGCACTTTTCCCTCGCTCACGAGATCGGCCATGGTGCCGACGACATCCTCGATCGGTACGGCCGGGTCGACGCGATGCTGGTAGAGCAGGTCGATGCGGTCGGTGGCGAGGCGGCGCAGCGAACCCTCGACGGCCTCGCGGATGTGCGCCGGCCGACTGTCCATGCCGGCAATGGCGCCGTTCGCGTCGAACGCGAAGCCGAACTTGGTCGCGATCACAAGGCGGTCGCGTGTGCCACCACCGAGCGCCTTGAGCGCGCGGGCCAGCAGTTCCTCGTTAACGTAGGGGCCGTACGCCTCGGCCGTGTCAACGAATGTCACGCCAAGCTCGATGGCTCGGTGAATGGTGGCAACGGACTCGCGCTCGTCGCGATCTTCGGCGGCGCCGTAGGCATGACTCATGCCCATCAGGCCCAGGCCAAGCGCCGAGACGGCCAGCCCCTGCGTGCCGAGCGTGCGTGCTGTCAGCATGTATGATGTACGTGTCAAAGGACGCGAGACGCCTTGCTCTGCTACTGCTCTTCGTTCAAGTGCTTCAGCCAATCTACCGTATTGATGAAGAAGGAATCACATGCGGATCGGCATTCTCGGTTCGGGGCTGATGGGCGGAAAGCTGGGGACGCTCTTCGCTCGCGCAGGACACGAGGTGGTCTTCAGCTACGCGCGCAGCAGGAAGAAGCTGGAGCGCCTTGCGCGAGATGCCGGGACGAACGCGCGGGCTGGCTCACCGCGTGAGGCCGCGGAGCACGCGGACGCGCTCCTGCTCGCGGTGCACTGGTCGCGCGTTGATGATGTGTTGCACCAGACAGGCGACCTGTCGGGCAGTGTACTCGTGAGCTGCACGCTGCCAATGAATGCCGACGATACCGAGCTCGTCGTCGCGCACAACTCCTCGGGTGCGGAGCAGCTGGCAGAGCGGGTTGCGGGAGCGCGGGTCGTTTCGGCGTTCAACACCGTGCCCAGCGAGGTGCTCTTCGGCGTGTTCGAGGGTCGGGGCAAGGACGCCCGGCCCAGCCTGGTGTACTGCGGCGACGACGCGGATGCCAAGGCCGCAGCCGCCAGGCTCATCCGCGATGTCGGCTTCGACCCGCTGGACACAGGTCCGCTGCGCACGGCCCGCTTTACCGAGCCGTTCGCGCTACTCGTTGCACGACTCGCGTACGAGACTGACGGTGGACCGGAACTGGCGTACCGATTCGAGCGGTATGCGCAGCGGCGCTAGCATTGGCTGCGACCCTTGGCCACTCTGGCGACCCTGGCAACGCCAGCGCTTCAAGCGACGCTACAGGACTCGCACTGATCCACTACTCACGCCGGCTGCGGTGGCCGACCCGGTAGCGGTCTCCCACCGGCCATGGACACGGGGTTCAGCAGCTCCTCCACCCGCTCCCGCGTCAGCAGTCCCTGCTCGATCACGATCTCGTACACGCTCCGTCCGCTGTCGAGCGCGGCCCGCGCAACTTTGGTCGCCGCCTCGTAGCCGATCTCCGGCAACAGCGCCGTTACGATCCCCACCGAGTGCGTCACGAACCAGCGCATCCGTTCGGGATTGGCGGTAATACCGCTGACGCACCGCTCGCGGAGCGTGTTGCACGCGTTCCGCATGGACTGCAGCGCGCCAAGCAGCCGGAAGGCGATCACGGGCTCGAACACGTTGAGCTGCAGTTGCCCCGCCTCCGCCGCCATGGTCACCGTTACGTCGCCGCCGATCACGTCGAAGCACACCTGATTCACCACCTCGGGGATCACCGGATTCACCTTGCCCGGCATGATCGAGGAGCCCGGCTGGCATGCCGGCAGATTGATCTCCCCCAGCCCCGCGCGCGGGCCCGAACTGAGCAGCCGCAGGTCGTTGCAGATCTTGGAGAGCTTCACGGCGCACCGCTTGAGCACGCCCGAGAGCTGGACGAACACCCCGGTGTCGGCGGTCGCCTCGACGAGATCCGGCGCGGTAATGAGCGCGAGCCCCGTTACGGCGGACAGATGACGCCGCACGCACTCGGCATAGCCCGGGGGCGCCGCGATTCCGGTGCCGATGGCCGTCGCACCCATGTTGATCTCGCGGATGAGCCGTTGCGTTTCACCCAGCCGGTCAATGTCCTCGACGATGGTATGGCCGAACGCGCTGAACTCCTGGCCCAGCGTCATGGGAACCGCGTCCTGGAGCTGCGTGCGCCCCATCTTCACGAGCCCCGCGAACTCGCTGCCGCGCTCTAGGAACGCGCCCGCCAGCTCATGCATCGCCAGCTTGAGCTCGTCAATTCCCGCGTGCAGCGCGAGCTTCAGCGCCGTGGGATATACGTCATTCGTGGACTGCGAGAGATTGACGTGGTTGTTGGGGTGCACTTCGTCGTACTCGCCGCGGTTGTGGCCGAGCAGCTCGAGCGCGCGATTCGCGATGACCTCGTTGGCGTTCATGTTCGTGGAGGTCCCCGCGCCGCCCTGGATCATGTCCACCATGAAGTGCTCGTGGTGGCGGCCCATCCGGATCTCGCGCGCCGCCTGGACGATGGCGTCGCACCGCTCCTGGTCGAGCAGGCCCAGCTCCAGGTTCGCCAGCGCGGCGGCCTGCTTCACGGCGGCCAGCGCGCCCACGAGTGTCGGGAATTCCCGCAGGGGTACTCCGGTAATCGGGAAATTCTCCAGCGCGCGCAGCGTCTGAATGCCGTACAGCGCGTCGTCCGGTACTTCGCGCTCGCCCAGCAGATCATGCTCGGTGCGGCGCCGTCCCCCCACGAAGCCAAACGAACGGCCGCGTCCCACGAGCGTCGCGTCCGCAGACTGGAGCCGCCGGGAGATCGTGCGCGCCGCGCGGGTGACGAGCGCGGCGAACAGGGCGGGCCGGTCGTGCAGCAGCGACTGCATGTCCAGCATGTTCCAGTACACGATGGTCGTGGGCTCGAGCGTGCGCGCGGTGGTTCCGTGTGGCTCATCGGCTTCGAGCAGCACGCCTTCGCCCAGTGCCTCGCCCACACCCAGCGTGGCAAGCCGCACGGGACGGCCGTCGGTGCCCTTTTCGACCGCGATACTGCCCTGTTCGATCAGCGCGAACAGCCGTCTAGGGTCGCCTTCACCAAAAATGGGCCGGTCCGCATCGAACGATGCCCGGTCCATCACGGCGGCGAGCGCATCCAGATCGGCGTCCGCAAATCCGTCAAAGAACTGGAAGTGCCGGAGCGCGGAATGCGAAGCGGTGGTTTCCATATCCCGCAGAAGGTACATCCGGATAATGACTGGCGGCAACGGCTGGCCGCAGGGTATTCTCCCGCCATGTCGAGATGGGAAGTACAACTGCTCTGTGTCGCCCTGGTCGCGATCGATCTGGTCACCCGCACGTGGCGCATTCAGTGGATTCTGCGCGGCATGCGCTTCGTGGTGCCCTTTGGCGAGGCATTCACCCTGAACGTGGTGGGCGACACGGCCTCGGCCATTACCCCGCTCCGGATCGGCGGAGAGCCCGCGCGCATCGCGGCCATGACGCACGCGAAAGTGCCCGTGGCTGGAGGCGTCGTGGCCATTCTCATCGAGATCCTGGTGATGTGGCCCGTCATCATCGCGGCCGCGGGATGGCTGGCGCTCATCTATGCACCCACCTGGTGGCGCGAGTCCGCACCAGCGCTGGGCGACTCGCTGCGCCACGGCTGGCCCTGGTTCGCAGGCGTGCTGGTCCTCAGTGTGGTGGCGTGGCTCGTCAGCCGTCGCCTATTTCCCAGGGCGTCGCGCAGCATGCGGCGCGGCACGCGTCGCGCATGGGCCTTCGCGCGCCGCATGCCGGCGTGGCCGCTCATTGCGTCCGTTCCCGTCACGCTCGTGAGCCTCGCCGCCCGCGTGGCCATCCTGCCCGTGCTCGCGCTCTCGCTCCCTGACCCGCCCGCCATGGGGCCGCTCTTCTTCGCGTCCTTCACTCTGCTCTACAGCCAGCTCGTGCTGCCCACGCCATCGGGTGTGGGCGCGGTGGACCTGGGCTTCCTGGCCGGCGCCGCCGGCGACCTGGGCGGCCACCACACCTCCATGCTGCTCATCTGGCGCTTCTACACGACGTTCGTGCCGGTGGCGCTCGGCATTTTCCTGGGTCTGCAGCGCTATGGGCGCGACGCGGTCGTGGCGCTCCTCCAGGGACGCACGCACGTGAGCGCCGCGCCGGCTCCGCCGCTCGACGATGACGACTGAACGCGTACGCACTCACCGCAGGACGTTCTCACTTACGAACCGGGAGGCAGCGTGACCATCTCGAGACGGCGATTTCTCGAAAGCGGAGCGATGGGTGCCGCAGCCGCCGCGGCTGCCGCAGCCGGCGGAATGTCGCTGGCGCACCCGCTACTCGCGGAATCTGTTCCGAGCGACGTCGCGCTCGGGCGTGGTACCCTTGCCGGACGACCCACCGTGGTCGCCTCGGCCAACGGGCTGCGCGGCGTGGCGAAGGCATACGAGATGATGACGCAGGGCGCCGACCCGCTCGACGCCGCCATCGCCGGCGTGAACATCCAGGAGCTCGATCCCAACGATCATTCCGTGGGACTCGGCGGCCTGCCCAACGAAGACGGCGTGGTGCAGCTCGACGCATCGTGCATGCACGGTCCCAGCCGCAGAGCGGGAGCCGTTGGTGCCATCGAGGACATCGCCACGCCCTCGCTCGTGGCCAAGGCCATCATGGACTACACCGACCACATCATGCTGGTGGGCGAAGGCGCGCGGAAGTTCGCCATCGAGATGGGATTCAAGCCGCAGAACCTGCTCACCGACGAGAGCCGGGAGATGTGGCTGCGCTGGAAGGCAAACCTCAACCCGGACGACAACTGGCTGGACCACAAGGGCGACGTGAAAATTGCGTTCACGCACGGCACCATCAACATGAACGCGGTAAATGCCACGGGCGACATCGGGAGCGTGACCACCACGAGCGGACTCTCGTGGAAGATCCCCGGTCGCGTGGGTGACAGTCCGATCATCGGCGCGGGCCAGTACTGCGACAACGACGTCGGTGCCGCGGGGAGCACGGGCTACGGCGAAGCGAACATCAAGATCTGCGGCGCCTTCTTCGTGGTGGAGCAGATGCGCCAGGGCGCCTCGCCTGAAGAGGCCTGTCTGCGCGCGCTGCAGCGGGCGGTACAGATGAGCGAGCCCCGGCTCATCGGCGCGAACAGGCGCCCCCTGTTCGACCTCACGTACTACGCCGTGGCGAAGGACGGCCGCTACGGCTGCGCCAACATGTACGAAGGCCCATCGTTCGCCGTGGCGGATGCGAAGGGCGCGCGGCTGGAGAAGCTCGCCTTTCTCTACAAGGAATCGGAGCGGCCCGCCGGCGCGTCGCACAAGGGAACCCTCAAGGAGCCATGAGCGCATGACACACGGATTCCTGCGCTGGCGCCGCACGGTCGCGCTGGTCGTCACGGTTGCGGTCGCTGCGGGCGCTGGCGCGTGCGCCACCGCCGGGTCGTCTGCTCCGGCTAGCGCGCCGGGCGCCACGCCATCCACCGAGTCATCCACCGCTGCCGCCCGCACCGGCCCCGCGCTCGACATCGCGTACTCGCTCACGCTGACAGATACCGCCGGCCACTATTACGACGTACGCATGGACATCGCGGGGGCGCTGCCGGATACGCTGCGCGTGCAGATGCCCGTGTGGTCTCCGGGCCGCTACGCGCGCATGGACCTCGCGCGCAACGTGCGGGGCGAGACTGTGCAGGATGCGAACGGCCGGGCGGTGCACTTCGACCGCGAGAACGGGTCGCTCTGGCGCATCTACCCCGCGGGCGCACGCTCGGTGTCGTTCCGCTACCAGGTATTCGCCAACACGCTCTCGGGAACGTTCAGCGTGCTCGACACGGCCCACGCCAACTGGAACGGCGCGTCGCTTTTCATGTACGTGGTGGGCCACAAGCCGGATTCCGTGCGGCTCACCGTGACGCCTCCCGCGCACTGGCACCTGATCAACGGAGCCAGCACCACGCCGGACCAGCACCAGTTCACCTTTCCCGATTACGACCACCTCATCGACACGCCCACCGAAGTGGCGCGCGCGTTCGACGTGGACAGCTTTCGTGTGAACGACCGGCTCTATCGCGTGATGGTGCATCACAATGGCGACGAGCAGGGCCAGCGCCCGCGATTCGTGCGTGACGTGGAGAAGATCGTGCGCTACGAGAACACGGTGATCGGGCCGCCGCCGCTCGCGATGTACACGTTCCTGTTCAACATTGGCTACGACGGGTCGGACGGCATGGAGCATCTCTACTCCACGCAGATCCAGGATCCCCGCCCCTGGACCGACACCGCCACCGTGCTCCCGGGCATCACCTCGGCGGCGCACGAATACTTTCACGTCTGGAACGTGAAGCGCATCCGGCCCATCGCGCTTGGGCCGTTCGACTACACCACCGAGCAGTACCAGCCGAGTCTGTGGGTGGCGGAGGGATGGACGCAGTACTACGGCGAGATCGGCCTGCTGCGCGCCGGCGTCGTGGACACCGCGTGGTACTATCACACCCTGGGTGCGCGCATCCGCATGAACCTCGAGTCGCCCGGGCGGAAATACGTCTCGGCGCGCATGGCCTCGTTTCTTGCGCCGTTCTGGGACGGCGGCCGCCCGCCCATGGCGGTGGACCGGTCGAGCTACTTCACCTACTACTACAAGGGTGACGGCCTCGCGCTGCTGCTCGACCTCACCATCCGCGCGCGCACCAATGGCGCGAGGTCGCTGGACGATGCGCTGCGCGATCTCAGGAAGCGGAGCTGGGACGCGCCGAAGGCGAGCTACTATCTGCAGGGGCGCGGCTACACGGAAAGTGACGTGGTGGCGGCGGTGAGCGAGGCTGCGGGCACGGACATGCGCGCCTGGTTCGACCGCTATGTGGGTGGCGTGGAGGATCCGCCGTTCGCCGAGACGCTGGCGCTCGCGGGGCTGCGCTACGAGGTGCGCGGGGAAGGGGACGATCGCGAGTACGTGATCGAGGAAATTCCTGGCGCCACCGCGGCGCAGCTCCGCGTGCGCGCCGGGTGGCTGGCCGGCACGACGACGACCACGGCGGAGCGCTGATCATGAAGCGCCCCGTGATTTTCTGGGACGTGGACACCCAGCATGATTTCATGGATCACGATGGAAAGCTCTACGTGCCCGACGCCGAGCTGATCAAGCCGAATCTCAAGCGGCTCACGGACTACGCGCACGACCGGAACATTCACATCGTGGCGTCGTCGGATGATCACACGGCGGGCGACCGCGAGCTCTCATCGACGCCGGATTTCGAGGCGACGTTCCCCGAACACTGCATGCGCGGCACGCCAGGCGCGGAAAAGATTCCGGAGACCGCGCTCTTCGCGGCGAAGATCATCGAGCCCGACTCCGTGCCGCACGACGTGCTGGCGCGCAGTCTCTGGAGCCACGGCGGCGATGTGCTGATCCGGAAGCACTGGTTCGACGTGTTCACCAATCCCAACACGATCACGCTGCTGGAGGCCTGGGATCCCACGGAGATCGTGGTGTACGGTGTGGCGCTCGACGTGTGCGACAAGTATGCGATTGACGGGTTCATCGAGCACGGGGTGCCGGTGATCCACCTCGTGCTGGACGCCACGAAGGCCATTCATCCGGAGCGGACGCAGGCGCTGGTGGATGGCTGGACGAAGCAGGAGGTCCGCGTGGTGACGACGGAGGATGTGGTGGCGGGGAGGGTGGTGTAGGGCGACCGGGACAGGGATGGCGACGCCGACGCGGAGCATTGAATGGTAGGAGCGGCCTTGGCACTATTCGTGGACCCATTGCCGCTCGACCGGGTCGCTGAGCGGTCATCGCTCACTTGCGGGCTCCCATGTGCGCGGTCCGGCTCCCGCATCCCCAGGTAATAGCGTATGGCAACTCAGCGTCTCACCGCCGTTCCACCGGAGAGATCCGTTTCATCGCCCAGCGAGGGAGGGGCCGCGCGAGAGCCCACACTCATCGCGCATAGCTCCGAGTCCGGCCGCAGCTACCGCCTCGAGCGCCTTATCGGAAAGGGGGGATTCGGTGAGGTCTACCTCGCCACCGCCCTTGGATCGGATTCTGGCGCGCCGCTCTGCATCAAGATCAGCGACCGCATCTCAGGTTGGCTGCGCGAGGCCTACTTTGCCGAGCTTCTCGCCGGCGAAGATCGGGCGCTTCGCGTGTATGATCGGTTCGCCGAAGTCGATGGCGGGCAGATGCGCTACTGCCTGGCGATGGAGTACGCCGAACACGGCGATGTCGGCACATGGCTCGGCAAACACGGAGCGCAATCCGAGCGCTTCGTCCGTCGCGAGATCGCGGGCGTGCTCCGCGCGCTGGACAGGTTGCACCGTGGCCAGGCGCTGCATCGCGACCTGACGCCGTTCAACGTGTTCGTGTGCCGGGGGAACCGGCTCAAGCTCGGCGATTTCGGCATCGCGACGCATCAGGTTGGACGGCGCGGCGTCACCGCGGATGCCTTCAATCTGTTCCACGTGCCCGCGGAAATCGCATGGGGTCGGGTACGCCGCTGGCAGAAGCGCGACGACGTCTATCAGATCGGACTCATCGCGGCCATGCTCCTGCGCGGCGACATCACGAAGGCAATGCGTAGCAAGGACGTTCGCGCGTTGTCGTGCAGCGACCATCTCAAGGAAGTGATCCATCGCTGCCTCGGCTCGCGGGGCAGACGGTACGAGGCGGCCAGTGAACTCATCGCGGCGCTTCGTCAGCGGCCGGCGGATCCGCGACTCGGTCGAGTTGCCAGCCTGTCGGGGAAGCGCCTCTCGTTCACGGGGTACCTCGAGCGCACGCGAAAGGAAGCGATCGTCGCGGCGAAACGGGCCGGCGCCATCGTCCAGTCCAGACCGGGGCGGTCCACCGATGTGCTGGTGCGCGGCCGTCCCAACGCTCTGCAGATCGCTGGCAGGGATGGTGGATCGAAGCTGATCGAGGTCCGTCGGCTTGCGGCAGAGGGGCACAAGGTGACGATCATTGGGGAGCGCCAGTTCTGGCGCCTCGCTGCACCGAGGCTGCGCTCGCGCGATAAATGATGCGTGGGAGCTCATTCATGACAGACCCATGGATACCGTCGCATGAATTTTACGGACGCCATCGCACCCATCTCGAACTGGATCACGGAAGGGACGCTCCAGCGCGCCGCCGCGGTCGTCGCGCACCGCGGCACCGTCGTCGCCGCGCGCTGGTGGGGCAGCGCCGCCGATGGCGGCGCGCTCGATGCGCACACGCTCCTCCCCTTCGCGTCGCTCACCAAGCCGGCGCTCATGACAGCCATTCTCCGTCTCGTCGAGCGCGGCCTGCTGTCCCTCGATCTCACCGTTGGTGACGCGCTGCCCCGCGCGCCGGAGCACACGCGCGCCATCACCATTGCCGCGCTCCTCACGCACACCGCCGGATTCCCGGAACACGTGCCCGGCGTCGCCGGCCTCGCCGCGCGGCGCGCGCCCGTGGCCGACTATGTGTGTGCGACGCTCAATGCCGCGCTCCTCTTCGAGCCCGGTACCCGCGTGCTCTACAGCAACGCGGGGTTCCAGGTGCTCGGCGCCATGGTCGAACGCAACACCGGCGTTCCGCTCGCCGATCTTCTCGAGCGCGAGGTGTTCACTCCGTTGGGTATGCGCAGCGCCACGCTCCGCCCCCTCGCGCGTCCCGGCGTGCGCGTCGCCCGGGTGGAGCTTGGCGCGCGCGCGACAGATCGTGCGACCGATCTCTACAATTCGCCGTACTTCATGCGGCTCGCCCGGGCCGACGCCGGCCTCTTCGCCACGGCGCGTGATGTGGTCACGCTGCTCGAGATGTACCGCACCGGCGGCGCGGGCGTGCTGGGCGCGCCGCTCGCACGCGACGCCATCACGAGTCACACGCACGGGATTCCCGGACGCTACGGGCCGTACGAATGGGCGAGCTGCGATTTCGGCTGGAGCTGGGAGATTCGCGGCGACAAGACGCCGCACCCCACCGGCTCGCGCACGTCGGCCGGCACGTTCGGGCACATCGGCGGCTCCGGTGTGCTCGCCTTCTCGGATCCCGAGCGCCAGCTCACGGCAGTGATTCACACGCTGCGCGATTTCAGCGACGGGTGGGCTGCCGAGCGTCCGTATCTCACCCGCGTGGCCACCACACTGGTGGAGGTGGCCGACGCCGCTGCATCCTGACGGAGCGGCCACGGCGGCGCATTCCGATCGCGGGGTGCGCCGGCAGATGCCGCGTGTGCCGCCATGGCTGGGCCGCGACCTCCGGCTGCTCTTCACGGGCCGCGCGCTGCGCAGTCTCTCGCTCGGCTACCTCAACGTCATCGCGCCCATCTACCTCGTGGCGCTGGGCTACTCCGCTCTGCGCATTGGTGTCGTGTTCACCGCCGGCTCGCTGGGCAGCATGCTGCTCACCGCGCTCGTGGGAGTCGCAGCCGATCGCGTGGGACGCAAGCCGCTGCTCGTACTGCTCGGACTGCTCAGCGCTACGAGCGGGCTCCTCTTTGCGCTGTCGCCGTCGTTCGGTGTGCTGCTCGTGGCGGCGGCGGCCGGCACGATCGGCCGCGGTGGTGGCGCGGGCGCCGGCGGTGCGTTCGGTCCGTACTTTCCTGCCGAGCAGGCGCTCATCGCCGAGCTGTCGGGCGACCGGAATCGCACGAGCGCGTTCGGCATCGTCTCACTTATCGGAGTGCTCTCGGGCGCCGCGGGCTCGCTCGTCGCGACGATGCCGTCCATCGTGCACCGCGCGTTCGGCGTCACGGCCATCACCGGTGAGCGCGCACTCTTTCTGCTCACGATGGTGCTGGGCATCGCCATGGCGACGATCATCCTTCCGGTGCACGAACGCGAGCGGATACCGCGCGCGCCGGGCGCCCCGCGGCTGGGCACGAGCACGCGACGCATGCTGCCGCGCTTTCTCATCACGAACGCCACCAACGGCCTCGCGGTGGGCATGCTCGGCCCCGTGGTGGTGTACTGGTTCCACGTGCGCTATGGCGCGAGCGCGGCGCAACTGGGCGGCCTGTACTTCATCGCGAACCTGGCGGCCGCGCCGTCGAACCTGCTCGCGGCGCGCTTCGCGCGGCGCGTCGGGGCAGTGCGGGCAGTCGTGATCGCGCGGTCCATTTCGGTGGTCCTGCTCGCGGCCGTGGCGCTCATGCCGAACTTCTGGCTGGCGGGTGTGCTGTTTCTGCTGCGCACGCAGGTGAACTCGTTGTCGGGGCCCATCCGGCAGTCGTTCCTCATGGGCGTGGTGGACGAAGCCGATCGCAGTACCGCGGCCGGATTGTCGAATCTGCCATTGCAGGCGCTGTCGAGCGCGGGTCCCACCATCGCGGGGCAGCTCATGCAGACGATGTGGCTCGAGCTGCCGCTCATGCTCGCCGCGGCCCTGCAGGGGGTGAATGCGGCTCTCTACTATGTGTTCTTCCGCCACGTGAAGCCGCCGGAGGAGCGGGAGGCATAAGGTAAGGGCAGCCCATGGGGCTGCCCCTTATGCCCTTATCCCTCCGCTCAGCCCAGTATTGGCACTAGATTACACCAATTACGGATGTTCCACCGCCGCCTTCGACGGCGAGAGCCACCATGACATCGTCACACCCACAGTCCATGGCCGAAGGGCAGGCCATTTATCATCCTGCTGCCGTCGAACGGAAATGGCAGGAGCGCTGGCAGCGCGATCGGGCCAACTCGCCTGACCTCGACCAGCCCGCGCGCCCGTTCTATCAACTCATGATGTTCCCCTATCCCTCCGCCGAGGGGCTGCACGTGGGGAACGTGTTCGCGTTCACGGGGAACGACATCCACGGGCGCTTCCAGCGCATGCAGGGGAACACCGTCTTCGAGCCGATCGGCTTCGATGCCTTCGGCATCCACTCGGAGAACTACGCGCTCAAGGTCGGGCTCAACCCCAAGGAGCTGATTCCGCGCAACATCGAGAACTTCCGGCGGCAGCTCCGCGCGATGGGACTCATGGTGGACTGGTCGCACGAGCTGTCCACGACGGATCCCGCGTACTACAAGTGGACGCAGTGGATCTTTCTGCAGCTCATGAATCGTGGCCTGGCCTACAAGAAGAAGGCCGCGGTGAACTGGTGTCCGTTCGACAAGACCGTGCTCGCCAACGAGCAGGTGATCAATGGCGCGTGCGAGCGGTGCGGGACACCGGTGGAGCAGCGCTCGCTCGAGCAGTGGTTCTTCCGCATCACTGACTACGCGCCGCGGCTGCTCGCGAATCTCGACACCATGGACTGGTCGGAGAGTACGAAAACGGCGCAGCGGAACTGGCTGGGCAAGTCGGAAGGCGCGGAGGTGGTGTTTCAGGGTAGCGACGCCGCCTCGGGTGCGCCTGCGGGAAGCGATGAGAAATCAGACGCCGCGCAAATGGACGATGGGTGGAGCATTCCCGTATTCACGACGCGGCCCGACACGATCTTCGGCGCCACGTACATGGTGCTGGCGCCGGAGCATCCGCTCGTCGCGCGCATCACCAGCGACACGCAGCGCGCAGCGGTGCAGGCGTACGTGGCGAGCACGGCGAAGCAGGATCTGGTGTCGCGCAAGGTCACCGAGAAGGAAAAGACCGGCGTGTTCACCGGGGCCTACGCGGTGAATCCCGCGACGGGACAGCAGATACCGGTGTGGATCGCGGATTACGTGCTCATGGAGTACGGCACCGGTGCCATCATGGCGGTGCCGGGACACGACGAGCGCGACTTCGAGTTCGCGACGCGCTTTCACCTCCCCATCGTGCGCGTCGTCGCGCTCGCCGGACAGCAGGCAGACACGCCGCTCCCCGCGCCCGAAGTGGAGACGGCTGATTGTCGTCTCGTGAACTCGGCGCAGTTCGACGGAATGCCGGTGGCCCAAGGCAAGGCCGCGATCACCGCGTGGCTGGCCGCTCGCGGCGCGGCGAAGCCCGTCGTCAATTACAGGCTGCACGACTGGTGCATCTCGCGGCAGCGCTACTGGGGACCGCCCATTCCCGTCATCTACTGCGATACGTGCGGTGTGCAGCAGGTGCCGGAGAAGGATCTGCCCGTGCTGCTGCCGGACATCGAGGATTTCCGCCCTGACGACAGCGGCGTGTCGCCACTCGCGCGACACGAGGAGTGGTACCACGTGCCGTGTCCCGAGTGCGGCCGGACCGCCCGGCGCGAGACCGACGTGTCGGACACGTTCCTGGACAGCGCGTGGTACTTCCTGCGCTATCCGAGCACGGAGTTCGACGATCGCCCCTTCGACCGGGCACGCACGGAGACGTGGCTGCCGGTGAATTCATACATCGGCGGCAACGAGCACGCGGTGCTGCACCTGCTGTACACACGCTTCATCACGATGGTGCTGCACGACGCGGGGCACCTGCGCTTCGAGGAACCATTTCGCCGATTCCGCGCGCACGGCATGATCATTCGCAACGGCGCGAAGATGTCGAAGAGTCGCGGCAACGTGGTGAACCCGGACGAGTACGTGACGCAGTGGGGCGCGGATGCGTTTCGTACCTATCTCATGTTTCTCGGCCCGTTCGAAGAGGGCGGCGACTTCCGCGAGGCGGGGATCTCGGGCGTCAAGCGATTCTTCGATCGCGTATGGGCGAGCGTGCACCAGATGCGCGACGGCGGCGCGCCTGACACCGCCGTGATGCGCAAGCTGCATCAGACCATTCGCAAGGTCACCGAGGACATTCCGCGGCTCAGCTACAACACGGCCATCGCGGCGATGATGGAGTACGTGAACGCGCTGCGCTCAGGAGAGCGTGTGCCGCAACGGGCCGAGGTCGAACCGCTCGTGCAGCTCGTGGCGCCGTTCGCGCCGCACATCGCCGAGGAGCTGTGGGAGCGCATGGGACACGACACGAGCGTCTTCGACTCCGGCTGGCCCGCGTTCGACGCTGCCGCCGCCGCGGAAGATGAAATCGAGGTCGGCGTCCAGGTGAATGGGAAGCTGCGCGGCAGCGTGCGCATTTCGCGCGACGCGACGGAGGAGCAGGTCCTCGCCGCAGCTCTCGCCGTCCCCACCATCGCGAAGTTCGTCGCGGGCGAGGTGCGGAAGGTGGTGTACGTGAAGGGGAGGGTAGTGAGTGTAGTCGCTGGTGGCTCGTAGCTGGTTGCTGGACTCCCCACGCCCTGTCAGCGACCAGCGACGAGCGACGAGCGACCAGCGACCAGCGACCAGCGACCGTAGTTAAACCAGCTACCAGCTACCAGCTACCCATTTCCCCACAAAGTATCCCGCGACCGCGACGCCGAGTCCCACGACGAACATGTCGAGCCCTGAGCGGAAGATGCTGCGCCCGGTGAAGATCGAGCGGGCGGCGCCGACGAGAAAGTGCGACAGCATGGCGATCACGAAGGCGACGATCATCGCGGATTCGCCGTGCAGCAGCAGGAACGGGAACACCGGAATGAACGCGCCCACCGCCGTCGCCAGTCCCGTCACCCACCCCTCGCGCAATGGCGACAGCGTCTGCTCGCCGATCTTCAGCTCTTCCTGTACCTGCTCATCCAGCATGCGGCGCGGGTCGGCCATCACCCCCGTCGCCAGGCGGTGCGCTTCATCGCGCTCCATGCCTTTCGCCTCGTAGATCAGCGCCAGCTCGTCGCGCTCCACCTCCGGCATGAGCTCGATCTCCGTGCGCTCCATCGAGATCTCATGCTCGTACACCTCGCGCTCGCTCTTCGCGGCGAGGTAGCCGCTCGAGCCCATGGAGAGCGCGTCCGCGATGAGACCCGCGACGCCAGCCAGGACGATGGTCTCGTGCGCCTGCGCGGCTGTCGCGCCGATCATCCCGGCCACGAGGCCGAAGTTCGCCGTCAGCCCATCGTTGAAGCCGTAGACGACGTTGCGCAGGAAGCCGCCGCTCTCGGTGCGATGCCATGGTTCGCCGGAGCGCCCGGCTATTCCGCCCAGTGTCGTGGCGTGCTCGGCGGATTCGCGCGCCAGAATGAGCGCCTCCTCCTTTCCTTCGCCCCCGGTGGGCGTGCCGCGGTGCATGTTCAGGTAGCCGCGGACCTCGCGACCCTCCTCGGCCAGCAGTGTGGGGAGGAGGAGGCGCGGACCGAAGGTGCGGCCGAGCAGGGCCAGCATGCGCGCGCGCGCGGTGGGTCGGAAGGGCTGTGGAGGCCGGCCGTTGCGCGTGAGGATCTCGCTCCAGATCGTCACGTGGCGGTCCTCGACCTCGGCGAGCCGCAGGTACAGGTCGCGCTTTTTGGGATCGGACTCGGCCGTGGCAAGCTTCCGGTAGAGAAACGCGGCGTCGGCCTCGTCCTGCCAGTGATGCTCGAACTCGTCGAGGTCCGGCGCCTTGCGCTCCGGCTCCAGCGTCGCGGTCATGGGCGGAATATCGTCGGAGGGTCCGTGGAACGGAACCTCGGGCAGGGGCAGCCCATGGGGCAGCCCATGGGCAGCTGATAGGGCTGCCCCATGGGCTGCTCCTCCCGTCGGCAACCGTCCCGGGACCCGGGGTGACTCATCACCGAACACTTCCGACACCACCTGGCACCAGAGGCCCAGTCATGAAACCGCTCCACCTCCTTGCTGGCGCTGTCATGCTTGCCGCGACGGCCGTGCCGCTGCACGCGCAGGATGAAGACAATGGCGTCGCGCGCGCGCGCGACCTCGCAATCCGCGTCGCACGCGCGGTCAATGGCGAGGACAGCAATCGTGCCGTGCTTGGCATCGGCACACGCTCCACGGGCAAGCGCGATACGCTCGGTCTGCTCGTCGAGAGCATTACGTCAGGCAGCCCGGCGGAAAAGGCGGGACTCGAAGAGGGAAATCGCATCGCCTCGGTGAATGGCGTCAACCTCAAGCTCGCGCCAGCCGATGCCGGCGCGCCGGAGATGCGCGGCCTCATGACGCAGCGGCTCCAGCGCGAGATGAAGAAGGCCAAGCCCGGCGATGAGGTGAAGCTCAACGTCTATGCCGACGGGCAGTACAAGAACGTGACCATCAAGACCGAGAGCGCGGCGCAGCTCGACTCCGCGAGTGGCATGTTTCGCACGACGTCGCGCGAGAATCGCGCCGCGGCGGGCCTCGGACTCGGCGGTGGCGGGAGCGAGCGCGACACACTCGGGCTGCTCGTCGTGTCCGTCGTGAACAATGGACCCGCGGACAAGGCCGGCATCGGTGAGGGTGACCGCATCCAGTCCATCAACGCCGTGGACTTGCGGGTTCCCGCGAGCGAGGCGCAGGAAGGTGATCTCCTTGGCGCGAAGGAAGAGCGGTTCAGCCGCGAAATCAGCAAGCTCAAGCCGGGCGACACGGCTGACCTCAAGGTGTATTCCGACGGCGCGGTAAAGGACGTGAAGATCACGCTCGCGAAGGCGTCGGACGTGTATCCCGATCGTGGAATGGGGAACTTCCACTTCGACTTCAACGGCAATGGAGCAGCGATGCGCATGACGCCCATGGCGCCGATGGCGCCGATGCCACCGATGCCGCCGAACGTCGACGTCACGCCTCGTGCGCGGACGCGTGTCTTCACGCTCAGCGACGACGGCGAGCCGGCCATGGCCGAGCGTGCGGACGTCATGCGCAATCTCGAGTTGAGCCGGGGACTCATGGCGAGCGACCTGGCGCGGACGAAGATGATGGCAAGCAGGGACGCCGATCTGATGCGGACGAAGACACTGGCGAGAGGCTATGCGGACATGGCGCGCAGTTACGCCGGCCTGGCGCGCGACCGGGACCTGATGTACACGCGCGCGGCGGCAATGCGTGACGAAATGGGCGGCATGGGCGGCATGCCGGGCGGGATGGTCGGCTTTCGCGATCTGCGCCTGGCTCCCATGAATGCCGACCTGGCGTCGTACTTCGGCAAGGGCGCCGGTCAGGGCGTGCTGGTGCTCGACGCGAGCGGTCCCTGGGACGCGCTCAAGCCGGGCGACGTGATTCTCTCCGTGAATGGCAGGCCGGTGCGCGATGGCGACCGGACCTCAATCCAGCTCAATTCCGGTGAGCAGACCACGTTCGCCGTGATCCGGAAGGGAAAGCGGCAGACGATCACCGTGAAGGGGGACAGGTAGCCGCGCGCGGAGCCCCGCTGCGCCGGCGGCGTTCGCGTCGCGATCAGCGCGCGAGCGCCGTCCCGGTGTTCGCCGCGTGATTCAGAACTCGAGCTGCGCCCCCAGCTCCACCACACGATTCGGTGGGAGCCCATAGAATTGAGTCGCCGATCGGGCGTTGCGGGCCATGAAGGCGTAGAGCTGCTTGCGCCACCGCGCCATTGGCGTCTTGCCGGTGGGCAGCAGCTGCTCGCGTCCCAGGTAGAATGACGTGTCGCCCGGACGCATCTTGATGCCGGAAGGACCGCACGACGCCAGTACGTCAAGCACGTTCGGCGTCTGCATGAAGCCGTAGCTCGCCACCACGCGGAAGAATCCCTCGCCCAGCGGCTCGACGTCGGTGCGCTTCGCCGCCGGCACTTCCGGCACGCTCGCGGTCACGACGGAGAGCAGCACCACCTGTTCGTGCAGCACCTTGTTGTGCTTGAGGTGGTGCAGCAGCACGACCGGCGCACCGGTGGTGTCCGACGTCATGAAGACGGCCGTCCCCGGGACGCGCGGCGGGTTGCGGCGGCGCACGTCCTCGAGGAAGAGATCCATCGGCAGACTCTGCTCACGCAGCATGTCGTGCAGCAGCGTGCGTCCCTTCTTCCACGTGGTCATGAGCGCGAATACGAGCAGCGCCACGACGATCGGGAACCAGCCGCCGTGCTCGATCTTCACCGTGTTCGCGATGAGGAACGAGAGGTCAATGATCAGGAAGAACACCAGGAACGCCAGCGCCTTGGGACGCGGCCAGTTCCACTGATGCCGCGCGATCACGTAAAAGAGCAGCGTCGTGATGACCATCGTGCCGGTGACGGCGATGCCATAGGCGGCGGCCAGCGCGGAGACCGATCCGAAGCCGATGACAAGGCCGATGCAGCCGATCAGCAGCGCCTTGTTGATGTCCGGGATGTAGATCTGCCCGGCCTCGCGTCGTGATGTATGCGTGATGGTGACGCGCGGCGAGTAGCCGAGCTGCATGGCCTGCTGCGTCAGGGAGAAGGCGCCGGAAATCAGCGCCTGGGACGCGATGATGGCGGCCATCGTGGCCAGCAGGACCATGGGGTAGAGCAACCCCGAAGGCACGAGCCCGAAAAACGGGTTGGCGACCGCCTTCGGGTCGCGCAGCAGCAACGCACCCTGACCGAAATAGTTGAGCAGGAGTGCGGGGAACACGACGGCATACCAGGCGAAGCGAATGGGCCGCTTGCCAAAGTGCCCCATGTCCGCATAGAGCGCCTCGGCGCCGGTCACGCACAGCACCACCGCGCCCAGAAGAAAGAAGCCCGACCAGCCATTGCGCTCGAAGAAGAGCACGCCGTACCACGGATTGACCGCACGCAGAATGGCGGGCTCCCTGGCGATTTCCGCGACGCCGAGCGCGGCAATTGTCAGAAACCAGAGCAGCATGACGGGACCGAAGATCTTGCCGATGCGATCGGTGCCGTTCTTCTGGAAGAGAAAGAGAACAAAGAGGATGATGACGCTGAGCGGCACCACTACCGGTTCGAAGAGTGGGGTGGCGACCTGCAGTCCTTCAATGGCGCCAAGCACGGTGATGGCGGGCGTGATGATGCCGTCGCCATAGAGCAGCGCCGCGCCGAACAGTCCGAGCGCCACCAGCACTGCCACCGCCGCCTTGTTGGCGTTCTCCCGAAGGTTCCGCTGGATGAGGGCGAGGAGCGCGAGAATCCCGCCCTCACCCTTGTTGTCGGCGTGCAGGATGAAGAAGATGTACTTGATGCTCACGATGAGCGTGAGCGTCCAGACGATGAGTGACAGCACGCCGTAGACGTTCTGCATGCTCAGCGTGATGCCGAACTCGGGATTGAAGCATTCCTGGATCGTGTACAGGGGACTCGTCCCCAGATCGCCGTACACGACGCCGAGTGCGGTGAGAGAAAGGATGGCGAGTCGCTTGCCGCCAGGATTGTCCTCGACATGGAGCCGGTCCGGAGCAGCATGCTCCGCGAACGCAGTGGCACCCGATTGAGGAATTTTGGAAGAGGAAGCGGTCAATCGCGCTGGCTCAGCGGTCATACCGGAAAGGAACGAAGTGGCGGCGGGTCGGGGATGGCCGACATCATGACCCGGCCGCCGCTCGCGCACAGCGCGATGAAGTCCGGGCCGCGGACGTGCTCCGCGGCCCGGCTGTCGTACCAAGTTAGCGATAGGCGGGGAATAGGGAATGGGGACCTCTCCGCACCCCTCTCCCCGCCCGTAGGAATCGGCAATCGGCCTTTCCCCGTCACCCACCCTTGGGAATCCTCCACGCCCTACCGCCCTTCCCCAGGCAATCGGGAATGGGGAATCGGGGAG
>Ga0105240_10005007_pt1 | contig 19892 bp, 22 predicted proteins | sample KBSC54metaG_FD_80426 | JGI IMG/M metagenome (GOLD analysis project Ga0105240, IMG submission 80426) | Corn rhizosphere microbial communities from Kellogg Biological Station, Michigan, USA - KBS C5-4 metaG | ecosystem: Host-associated > Plants > Roots > Rhizosphere > Soil | place: Michigan, USA... | reverse complement strand
TGAATGGCGAGGTGGGTAGCAGCTCAGAGTGAGAGAGCGAAGAGTTGTGCACGTTCGCAACCAGATGAGGCATGATTCGCGTTTTCGCGCGTCCCGGGAGTGACTGAATGCGTGCTCTGCAGATTTCGGGCTTGGTGTTCATTGCGATCGGCGTTTGGATGATCATCCGGCCGCCGAGTTATTCGCGTGAAGAGAGCATTTTTAAGCTCGGTAACATCGAGGCGAAAATGCAGCGGGAGCATAGTGTGCCGGGATGGGTCGGCGGTGTCCTGGTCGGTGCAGGTTTGGTGCTCGCCATCGCGGGATTGAAAAAACGCTGATGAGTCCATCTACTGTCATCGACAACAATCCGATGCGCGATTTGCATGCCTTGCATCTATTATCACCGCCATCGTTGCCGCCAGCCCCTTACCATCGCACCGTCATTCGAGGGATTCCTATGCGCGTTGTTTTTTCTGTTGCCGTTCTTGCCGGTTTATCCGTCGCGCCCGCGTTCGCGGAGGATGTGTCCGCTTTGCTATATCGCCAGACACAGGCGTTCTCCGACGCGGGCCAGCAGGGCAAAGGCAGTGTCATGGCGAAGTATCTGGACGACGACGTGATTTTCTTCAACGAAGGCGGCGACAAGGCAACCAAGGCGGACATGGCGCAGGATAGCCCGCCGGCTCCCGGCATGAACCGCGCCATCACTACCACTGACTGGGGTTGCAGGGTACACGGCAATGTCGCGGTCACGAGCTTTGTCGACGTCGTCGAGCAGGGGCCGGAAGGACGGCGGCAGCAATTCAAATTCCGCTCCGTCGAGACCTGGCTCAAAGAGGGTGCGGTCTGGAAAATGATCGGCAGCGAGACGCTGTCGGTCCCGGAAGATCCGGCGAGCGTTACCTTGAATGCGAAGACGCTGGACGAATATGCTGGCACTTACGAGGCGACTCCCGATATGAGATTCACCTTCGCACGCAAGGGCGACGACCTGGTGGCGTCGCTTAACGGTGGCACAGAGACGGTGCAGAAAGCGCAGGCGCGCGATATCGTCTTTTCGTCTGGGCACGGAACGACACCTAAGGTTTTTCAGCGCGACGAAGCCGGAAAGATCACTGGCTTTGTCTATCTGCGTGGCAAGAATAGCCTCTCCTTCCGGCGCGTGGAGTAGCCCTGTACCGAAGTCAGGGATGTCGTGATGGCATGGCAGCTAAGGCTTTTGAACTATCTTTCCGTCCCAGTTGGGTTCTTCGATCATCAGATTCCGATCGAATGGGAGCCAGATTTGGGCTCCGAGCAGAAGTTGCGGGAAGCCGCCGCCAAATCCACGCCGGTCAGCTTCGGTGAAGACGGCATCTGTCTCACACCCGATGCGGTCGTCAGTCTCAGTTCTTCTGCGCAAATAGCGAGCACCAGCCCTGCGGGCTGATTTCGCCCTCGACCAGTTTGCAGCCGTTCGGTGGCTGGAAATTGGTGCACCCGTCACAGCGTTGCGTCCCTTTCGGCTTATCCTGGTACGCGACGGTTTTCTGCGGCACCTTGGCCTGTGCGACCGCGCGATTCAACCCAACGCCATAGGCGATTGAGGAGCCGACCGCAAAGGTCGCCACGCGCTGGAACAAAACACGTCGTGAAAGATGTTTCGGCTTGCTTGACATGTTCATCGCTCACTCGATCACAGCGCGACAATGCGCCACAAAAGCATTGCGCAAGCCGTGCACCCGAGTGGCGCAGGGGAACAGCCTTTTGGCTTGGGGAACGACTCGGCAGTGTCGGGCGACAGGTGAGGTCCGCCAACGCCTACCCCCCAAATCGTGGTTTGCGCTTCTCCTGCAGCGCCTTCACGCCTTCGCGATGATCGGGTGACCGCACTGTCACGGCCTCGTACGCAATACCGGCGTCCATGACGGCCGTGGCGATGCGTTTGAGCTCTAGATTGATCAACACCTTGGTCCAGCGGATGGCGTTTTGTGAGCCGTTGAGAAGGCGCTCGCAGAACGCGTCTACGGCGCCGTCCAGCTCGGTGGCGGGCAAGCAGTGATTGATGAGCCCGAGTTCCGCCGCCTTGGCCGCGGTGAGTAGCTCTCCCGTCAGCAGGTATTCCTTGGCACGCCCGAAGCCGATACGCTGAGGCCAGATCGCCGCGCCGCCATCGCCTGCCACCAGCCCGATGGCTACGTGAGGATCCCCGATTTTCGCGTTTTCGGCGGCAAAGACGACATCACACAACAGGGCCACGGTGGCACCCAGCCCCACGGCGTGACCATTCATTCGACATACCAGCGGTTTGTCGAGATCGAGCATGGCGAACACAATGCGCTTGGCAAGCCGTGCCTCCTCGTCAAAGAGATCCGGATTGGCGGCATTGCGCGCAATGTGATCGAGGTCTCCGCCGGCAGAGAACGCCCGGCCCGCGCCGGTCAACACAACGACATCTGAATGCGGATCCTGCGCCGCGAAGTTGAATACGTCCGCTAACTCCTCGTGCATCTGGAGATTGACGGCGTTGAGCGTGTCCGGACGGTTGAGTGTAATGGTGAGCAGGCGACCCTGGCGCACGAGCGCGATGGTCGTGTAGGTTTTCGGGGCGTGCTCGGCAGGCGTTGACATGAGTTTGAGCCTCCGGCACCACGTGCCGTCAGATGCGTATCAGTCCGGGTACCATCAAATGCCGGGCGGCTCCGTCAAATGCCTATGGAGCCTCGAGAGCTGCCTTCGCCGCTCCAGATCGTCCACCCCCCGTCGATGACAAAAGTGGCACCGGTGGCGAACGAAGAGTCATCACTGGCGAGGAACAGGGCAGCCTTGGCCATCTCATCGGGAACCGCGAAGCGTCCCAACACTCCCATTCGTGCGAGCCGCTTGGGATCGGACGCGGCGGAGCCAGTCGGATGCGCGGCAGCCGCGCGCTGGGCCATAGGGGTTGCCGTGGCCCCCGGGCAGATTGCGTTCACGCGGATGTTGGACGGGCCGTATTCCAACGCCGCCACCCGTGTCAGTCCGAGCACGCCGGCCTTCGAGGCGGCGTATTCGGCCGAGCCGCAGGCGATCATGGCGGCGATCGACGCGGTATTGACGATGGATCCGCCGCCAGCCTCGATCATGTAGGGAATGGCGTGTTTCATGCCGAGCCATACGCCACGGAGGTTGACGGCCATGATACGGTCGAAGGCTTCCTCGCTGATCTCGACGAGCGAGGGCTTTGGAAAGCCCGAGGAGAGTCCGGCATTGTTGAAGAGTACCGTGGCCGGTCCCAGCTTCGAGGCCGTCTCCGTGACCATGCGTTTGACGTCTTCGCCCTTCGAAACGTCAACTGTCAGCGCGCAGGCCTTACCGCCATTGTCCGTAATCAACGATGTGGTTTCGCGCACCGACTTTTCGTTCGCGTCCACCACGCCGATCCGCGCGCCTTCACGCGCGAAGAGCAGGGCCGCGGCACGGCCGATTCCGCCGCCCGCGCCGGTGATGATTGCGGTTTTATCCCGGAGTTTCACGGGCGTCCGCTCCGCTACAACGTCAGCGATTCACGTCTACGGTGACGCGGCCGCGGATCTTCCCGTTCACAATGTTTTGCGCGGCATTGAGGGCTTCCGCCAGTCCCACCGTGGTGCTGATCCGATCGAGTTGTCCGATGTCCAGATCTCGCGCCAGGCGTTGCCAGGCTTCCTCACGCAACTCGCGTGGCGCCATTACGCTATCGATGCCTAACAATGACACGCCGCGCAGGATGAACGGCGCGACACTGGCGGGAAAATCCATCCCTTGTGCCAGGCCGCACGCGGCGACCAACCCGCGATAGCGAGTCTGGGCGCAGGCATTCGCGAGAGTATGACTTCCAACCGAGTCGACCACCGCGGCCCAGCGCTCCTTTTGCAGCGGCTTGCCGGCTTGCGAGAGCTCGTTGCGATCCACGACCTGGCGTGCGCCCAGGGCCTTGAGATAGTCGGATTCAGCGGCCTTGCCCGTAGAGGCGACGACGTTGAAGCCCGCACGAGCCAGAAGAGCGATTGCGACACTGCCGACACCGCCGGAGGCTCCGGTGACGAGTACCTCGCCGCGATCGGGCGTGAGTCCGTGCTTCACCAGCGCATTGACACACAAGCTCGCCGTGTAGCCCGCCGTGCCGATGGCCATTGCCTGTTTTGAGTTGAAGGTTTCTGGAACGCGTTGCAGCCACTCCGCGCTGACGCGAGCTTTCTGCGCCAGTCCGCCCCAGTGCGTCTCTCCAACTCCCCAGCCGTTCAACAGAACCCGGTCTCCGGGACGCCATGCGTCATTGGTGCTGGTCTCCACGACTCCGGCGAAGTCGATGCCCGGAACCATCGGGAACTTACGCACCACCGGGCTCTTGCCGGTGATTGCGAGTCCGTCCTTATAGTTGATGGTCGAGTACTCGATGCGCACGGTCACCGGCGCGTCGGGCAACTGTGTCGGGTCTACCTCGGCGACTCGCGCCGACTGGGTGGAGTCCTGCTTCTCGATCAGGATCGCTTTGAACATCTATCTGTCACTCCATAGGCGGGGCACGGGCCCCATCATCGTCAAGCGGGCTGGCTCGAAGCAAGCGCCAGGTGAGGGCGGCGCCCGTTGGCGCGGATCGGTATCGCCGCCGGTACAGCCTCCGCTGGCTCCGTGCCCTCGGGATTGCCGATCAGCCGCCGCAACATCTCGATGAACCGGGCCGCCACGGGTGACAGGAACTGGCCGCGCAAGGTGATCAGGCACAGCTCCCGTACCAGCGGCGGGTCCACGATCGGTACCGCGCGCATGCGCGGATCCAACTTCGCGGGCACGGCGATCCGCGGCAGGATCGCAGCCCCCAAGCCCGCCGCGGCCATCGCGATCTGGGTCTGCACCTGCTGGACTTCGTACTTGATGTTGAGTGTCGTGCCGGAGGTCTTCTGGGCCTTCTCCAACATGCCATGCAGCTCGGAAGAGCCCGCGAGCAACAAGGTCGGTATGTGGCTGAGCTCCGCGAGCGAAATCGACTTGCGTGCACCCAGGTTGAGGCTGGCCGGAATCAGGGCATAGATCTCATCGAGCAGCAACGGCTGGAACTGGAATTCGGAGCCCGCGGAGGAGCGGGGGCCCAAGCCAAAATCGACCTCCTGCCTGCGGATGCAGTCAAGCATTTGTGCCGAGTTGAGCTCGCGTACACGGGCGGTGACGCCAGGATAACTTTCCTGGAATGCCACCAGGATCTGTGGCAGGCGCGTAGCGGCCACGGTCGGTGTGCACGCGAGTGTGAGCCCGCCTCGCTGGATATCAGTGGCTTCCTTGATCTGGCGCAGACCGGTCTGCAGCTCGGAGACCGCTCTGCGCGCGCACACCAGAAGAAGCTCGCCTTCCCGTGTGAGTTGCACGCGGCGCGTGGTCCGATGAAACAGCGACACGCCGAGCTGCAATTCGAGCTGGCGGATCTGCATGCTCACGGCCGACTGCGAACGGTTGGAAACTTCGGCCGCCCGGCAAAAGCTGTTGTGCTCGGCAACGAGCAGGAAGATATGCATCAGCTTGAGATTGACGTTCATACCGCCCCCTTCGGAGTGTCCGTACCGCATGCCGGTGACGGTGCTCCCGATGCTCCCCAAGCGGTCTGCGGGTGCTAAAAAATCGAGCAACCGGCCGCGTTGCGGAATAAGATAATAATCATCACTGTCGATCAGCATGTCAAGCACACGATGATCGGCACACATCGCACGTAGCGCTCGGACCACCATCGGAACAACGGGGTTTGACCTTATGACAGCATCTCTGGCGGGGCGGGTCGCCCTGGTGACTGGGGCGTCCTCGGGGATTGGCGAGATGGCTGCGGTAGCCCTTGCCTCAGCGGGTGCCACAGTGGCGGCTGTCGCTCGCCGTGAAGATCGGCTCGAACGGCTGGTTGGCAGGATTGAGGAGGCTGGTGGCAAGGCGATTGCGCTACCTGGCGATGTCGCGGCAGAGCAGGTGGCGAAAGGCGTCGTTGCCGAAGCGCTACAGCGCTTTGGCCGCCTCGACGTGCTGGTCAATTCCGCCGGCTTGATTCAAAGCGGTGGTGTTGAGAAGTCGGACACGGCGCATTGGCGCCAACTCCTGGAGGTCAATCTGCTGGCCAGTTTGTATACCAGCCAGGCCGCGATTCCGGCGATGCGTGCCCAGGGTGGTGGCGATATCATCAATATCTCTTCGACTGCCGGTCGCCGCTCGAGCGCGGCGTTTCCTGCTTATTCAGCCAGCAAGTTCGGCCTGACCGCCATGAATGAGGCGATGCGCCAGGAGGTCGGGCGTTACGGGATCCGTGTCTGCATCATCGAGCCCGGCGCCACCAGCACGGAAGTCGCCGATGGAATCGTAGATCCGGCTGTTCGAAGTGCTATGCGCGAGCACATCGGCAAGGAGGGTGCCATGCTGCCGCAGGATGTCGCGGAGGCGATTCTCTTTGTGCTTTCTTTGCCGCCACGAGCCAATGTCTCACAGTTGATGATCCGTCCGACAATCGACGCGACGCCTACCTGAGAAGGGTGTTGTGCGCGCGAAATGTCTCGTAACGTGAGGGGGAATACATGTCGCTGAAGGGTAAGAATGCAATCGTAACGGGCGGTGCCTCGGGCATCGGCCTTGCCGCGTGCCGGCGCCTCGCGCGCGACGGAGCGGGTATCGCGGTGTGGGATATCGATGAAGCCGGTGCTCAACGCGCGGCAGCGGAGTTGGTCGCCGCGGGTGGACGTGCCGTTGCGTGCCGGGTCGATGTTTCGAGCCGGGCACAGGTGAATGCGGGTCTCCAGCGGGTGCATGACGAGTTGGGTACCGTGCAGATCCTCGTCAACAACGCCGGTATCACCAGCTTCCGGTCATTTCTGGAGGTGACGGAGGAAGAGTGGGACCGAGTCATGACCGTCAATCTGAAGAGCCTTCTCCACTGTACACAGGCTGTGCTACCGGAGATGCTCGCGGGCGGTTGGGGACGCGTAATCAACATCTCCTCCTCGAGCGCCCAGACGGGTTCTGCGCGAATGACGACCTACGCCTCTTCCAAGGGTGGGGTGATCGCCTTCACCAGGTCCCTGGCAGTCGAGCTGGCGGCCACGGGCGTCACGGTCAACAACATTCCGCCGGGATTCATTGATACACCGATGCTGCGTGCCGCCGCCAACCCGAACGGCCTCAAAGCCGGAATCGAGGCCGTTGCCGCGAGCTCGCCAATGAAACGGCCCGGCCTTCCCGAGGACATCGCCGCGGCGTGCGCTTTCCTGGCTTCGGAGGAGGCGGGGTATATCACCGGGCAAACTCTCGGCGTGAATGGTGGACGCGTCACTTCCTGACGATAGCGCGAGTCAACCCGCACCCGAGGAGGTGGTCGTTCACCTGAACAGCCGCATCCATCGGCTCAAATACCGCCAGGGAGACACCCTGCTCGAGACCCTGCGGCGCGCGAATCTCCTGACGCCGTTTGTATGCGAGCAGGGTGTGTGCGGGACGTGCATGGCTCGCCTGCTCGAGGGCGAGGTCTCGCTTCGCGAGAATCATGTGTTGAGTGAGCACGACCTTGCGTCGGGTTATACGCTGGTGTGCCAGGGGGTGCCGTGTAGTGCGGAGTGCGAGATCGAGGTTCTCGGCTGAGGCGAGGCCTTCGGGTCATAGCAGGAGGAAGCCTTTGCACGCAATATCATATCTTATTGATTATAAAGGCTTAAATGATTCTGTCGGAGACGTGCGTCGTTGCTTGACCTAGCCAAAGCAGTCTCTATACTTGCTACTAAGACCTGCCATGAGCGAGTGCAAAAGGCAGCGCCGCCCGGCTGATCGGGTCCCACCTGGAGTGGGAATTCGCGCAAAACGCGATAGAGAGCCTCGCATGCGACGGCCACCCTTGCGGTGGCCGTTGTCCCTTCCGGACCTCGATTTTCCCATCATTGTGTTTGATATGTCTTTCTGAGCAGGGTGGCGAAACGCACTTTGCCGCCTTTTTCCAGGCGGTTAGTGAGGCGTTCCGGTCGGTACGCTGACTGGACGCAAAGCAATAGTCGGCGCTTGCGCCGTTTATCACGCAAAACTTCGAAGAACACGACATACATGCCGGGTGCCTTCGTTCCGGTGACTTCGGCGGTGAAGTAGTTCAGAGAGTTGTCTCCCGCATGACGAATCGTTCTCTTCGCAAGATCCTTAACGAGTCCGGGGAGGAATCTTCGCGAAAGGTCGTATCTCTCCTTCGACAACACCCGTTGTTCAACGTCGTCGCCATAAATCTCGTCAGGTGGTATTTCTAAAGGAGCACGGACGTCTCGCTTGATGGAGTGTGTGAAGCAGTGACACGTGAATAGCACGACCACGTCCACCTCAAACCCTAAATCCGGATCCATTCGGAGTGCGAACGCGTCGAGATGCCGGAGGTCCCACGCTTCACCGCGAAACATGATCTCCGGGAATCTGTGCCGAGGCTCAACTACATCGGCGTGCGCAAACTCCGAAGTTTTATTTGCAAGCTCGTCCATCCGCTGAATAACGGTGCGTCAACTTTGATATGGGGTAACTCAGGGGGTGGAGATATTACTCTGAACACGGAGCTTCCCCATCGACTTGTTAATCTGAGGAAAGTTGGTAGCGGTGGCGATTGCCCCGCGATTTATAACGCGTGCGCGAATGACGTCATATAGGACGTCCAACGACGCGTGGTACGCAGCACGGGATCCTCGACGTCGTCAGCTCAATTCCAGAGGCAGGCCGCTTCAACCCTGAAACAACTTCCGCACTTCGCGCCGCAGCAGCTTGCCCATCTCGTTGTAAGGCAAGGCATCCAGAATGGCGATGCGCTCGGGAACCCGGGACGAGCGTAGCCGGCTGCGAATCAACGTACGCAACTCGTCCTCACTGGGCGGCGGTTGGTTCGGCTTGGCGACCACGGCAATGCCGACGGCTTCGCCCCATTCCAAGGAGGGAACCGCCACTGCGGCGGCATCGGCGATGACGGGGTGGGACAGGAGCACGGCCTCGATTTCGCCCGGGGAGATGTTCTCTCCGCCGCGGACGATCACATCATCGGCACGGCCGGCGAGAAACAGGTAGCCCTCGGAATCCATCCAGCCCGCATCGCGTGTTGGAAACCAACCTTGGGCATCCAACGCGCTGCGCTCGCGATATTCCCCCGACACCTGGTCGCCGCGAACGTAAATCTCGCCGCGCTCGCCGGGACCCAAGGGTTGTCCGGACTCGTCGCGGATTTCGATCTCCACCGTGGGCAGAGGACGGCCCACGGAGCCGAGGCGGGCGCGAACAGCCGGGTCCGCGGAAGCCTGTGCCGCGCGGTGCTCCTCGGGGCCCAACAAAGCGATGGTCGAGCTGGTTTCGGTAAGGCCGTAGGCGTTGGTAAAGCCGGTGTTGGGAAAGAGCTGCAGCGCGCGATCAATCAATTCGACGGGCATGCGCCCACCGCCGTAGGAAATGGCCCGCAGCGAGGCAGGCTCGGCGGATGCGCCCTCATCCACGCGAGTGATGATCCGCGACAGCATGGTGGGTACGAGGAAGGCGTTCGTGACGCGCTCCGCGGCGGCCAGGGTAAGCCAGGCATCGGGATCGAAAGCCGGCAGCAATACGATCCGGCGTAGCGCATAGATCGAGCTCAACAGCGCCGCGATGCCGGCGATGTGATAGGGCGGAACGCTGACCAGGGCCGCTTCTTCCGCGGTCGCCGAAGCAAACTCAACCGTGCCGAGGATGTAGGAGAGCAGGTTCGCATGGCGTAACACGGCGGCCTTGGGGGTTCCCGTGGTGCCACTGGTAAAAATCTGAACCGCGATGGTTTCCGTGGGGTCATCGGTGACGGGCGCGGACTCGCCCAGCTTCTCAGCTTTAGCGACAAAGGCCGCGCGTGCGAGTACGGCATGACACCCCTCCGGATTCAACTTTCCGATCCGAGCGGAATCCCCGATCAGGTAAGCGGGTGCGATACGTTTCAGGAGGGCGGCGAGGTCTGTGTCGGGGAGCCGATAGTTGAGGGGCACATAAGGGACCCCGGCGATCGCCGCGGCAAACAGGGCGATCGCGGCGGCCTCGCTGCTCTCATCCAGCAGCGCCACGTGCGAGCAGCCACTTCGCAGAATGTCGAGAGCCGCTCCGCGCGCCGCTCGCAACAGGTCACCGTAGCACCAACGTCTCGAATCACATACGAGCCCGATACGGTCCGGCTCCGTATCGGCTGCCATTTGCAGAATCAGCGAAATGTTCATCGAGAGGCGATCAGTCGGAAGCCGGCAGCGGTTTGGCGTCCTTCAACTGCAAGGCAACTCCACCGATGGACAACGAACCCTTCCCAGGCTTCACACACAACAATTCAACCGTGCCCGCGGCATCCACGTAGCGCTTGCCGATCAGGGTGCCTTTGTCCCAGCCGGCCGCAACCGCCCCGCGCTCAGCGGGCCGCTCCTGGGCCATCGGTGATCCGCCACACTCCACGACCACGTCGCTGCCGCGAACCACCATGACTTCGGTGTCGCACACGGTACTTTTGAGCTTTGTTCCGGGTTTCATGATTCCCCCTGCTTCAGGCGATCGCGCCGGCGGCTTTCAACTTCTCGATGCGATCCCACTCCAGCCCGAGCTCCATCAGGAAAGTCTCGGTATGCTCCGATGCCTGGGGCGCGCGCGTGGTTCTGACAGGCGTGTGATTGAACTGCACGGGACCCCGCACCAGCTTCAGCGGGCGTCCGTCATCGTTCTCCACTTCGAACAGCATGTCATTGGCAAGGGCCTGCTCGTCGCTGGCCAGATCCAACAGGCTCTGTATGGGCGCCCACTGGCCTTTGAGCGTCTTCAGGTGCTGGCGCCAGTAGGCGAACGGCTGCCTGGCGAAGGCGGCCACCATCAATTCGCTGGCTTCCTTCCAGTGGGTCATCAGTGCTTTTGCATCGGAAAACCGCGGATTGTCCGCGGCTTCCGGAATGCCCAGGTGCGCGAAGGTGTCGCGAATGTAGGGACCGGGCGTGAGAATGCACAAGTTGATCGTGCCGCCGTCGGAGGTGCGGAAATTGCCGCTGAAAGGATTTCCCGGGTTGCCCCCCGAAGTCGGCATCCGGTTGCGCATCACTTCATCGCGCTCGATGAACAGGTCCACGGCAGTACCGGCGGCCCACCAGGCGGTGCTCAGGAGTGACACGTCGAGCTCGACCGCCTCACCTGTCTGAGCCCGATGAAACAGCGCGGCCGCAATGCCGCCAGCGATGTTCATGCCCCCGATCGAATCGCCGAAGGCGGCAATGCCCTGGGTGAGGGGGCCCGGAAGCTCCTCCGGAGTCATGGAATATCCCACGCCGCTGCGTGACCAGAACGCGGTTCCGTCGAACCCACCGATTTCCCGTTCGGGCCCCTTGTCGCCGTATGCGCTGCCGCGCGCGTAGATGATCTTTGGGTTCGCCGCGCGGATGTGCTCGATGTCGTACTTCAGCTTCTGGCGTTGCGCCGGCAGGGAGTTGGTTAGAAAGACGTCCGCGGTTTTCGCGATCTCGTACAGCAGCTCGATACCGCCGGGTGTTGAGATATCGATGCCGATACTGCGCTTGCCGCGGTTGGGATGCTCCATCAGGGTGTTGCGGCTGGGATTGAGCTTCATGCCGCCCACGTTGATGAAGCCCCGTTGGGCGTCGCCCCGTACCGGGTGCTCCACCTTGATGACATCCGCGCCCCAGTCGGCCAGGATGGCCCCGGCGGCGGGAACGAATGTGAACTGGGCAACTTCCAGGACTCTCACGCCCTTCATTACTTGCGTCACCGTACCCCCCTTTCCGCACACGCGCGGTTGGCGAGACGCCCATCAAAATACTAAAGTAGCTTAGTATGTGCGGGGCCGCTTGGGTAGACCCCGAGCTGAAACGCAGGGTGCGGGGTCGAAACGTAGGGTGGATGTTCGACAAGGGGGATTACAGTGAAAATCGATTCTTCGCTGGCCGCGGTGGTCACCGGCGGCGCATCCGGGCTGGGATTGGCAACCGTCAAAGCCCTGCGGGCGGCAGGTGCGGCGGTGGCTATCTTTGATCTCAACGAGGAGACCGGCAACAAGGCCGCCGCCGCAACCGGCGCTATTTTCTGCCAGTGCGATGTGCTTTCGGACGAGAGCGTGGACCGGGCCTTCGCCAAGGCGCGCGCGGCCCAGGGCCAGGAGCGCGCGCTGGTGTGTTGTGCCGGCGGCGGTAACGCGATTCCAACAGCCCGTCGCGACAAAACCACGGGCGAGATCCAGTTTTTTCCTTCCGACAAGTTCGAGTGGGTTCTACGCCTCAACACGGTCGGTACGTTCCGCTGCATCACGCGCGCCGCCGCCGGCATGATGACATTGGAGCCTGTCGGAGCAGAGCGGGGTGTGCTGGTGAACACGGCCTCCGCCGCGGCGACCGAGGGACAGATAGGGCAGGCCGCTTACTCCGCGGCCAAGGCCGCCATTGTGGGCATGACATTGACCATCGCTCGCGACCTGGCGCGTGAAGGCATCCGTGTCATGACCATACAGCCGGGTATTTTCGACACACCCGCCATGTCAAAGGCGCCCCCGCAGATGCTCCAGGCACTCGGCGCCATGGTGCCTTTCCCGCCACGCCTCGGCGATTCGGAGGAATATGCCAGCCTGGCGCTGGAGATCATCCGCAACGGGTATCTCAATGGCGCGACCATCCGCCTGGATGGGGCAATCCGGATGCAGCCTCGTTAATGGGACATCGCGTTGATTCCGCCAGCAATAAGCGTGGTTTTTGCTGGTTGCGCCGGCGCCTGCGACGCCCTGATTTGTGTGCTGTATCACGGCCTGAATCTTGACATCGTTCCGTGCAGTTACTAAGCTTCCTTAGTAGTAAATGGGGACGCCGGGCATGGAAATCCGGCGCCCCTTTTTGTCTTTAAGGAGTGCTCGTGAAGAAGTCCTGGGTGGGCTTGGTATTGTGCGCTTTCGTCCTGCCGGCCGCCGCGCAGGCTCCAGCGGACACCTCGGCTGCGCCGACGACTGCCGCCGTTGCCGAAAAGGGCAAGATGCTCACTGCGGCCAATGGCGCACGCTTAGGGGCTGTCTACCGCGTCGGTCCGGATGGCTCGGCGCAGATCATCATTGACGGCAAGCTGGTGACCGTCCCCGCCAACACGATCTCCATCGCGAACGGTAAGCTGGTGACCAGTCTCACCAAGAGCGAAGTGCTCGCGCTGCGTTGATTTTCTTCGGTGGCCGGGCGCCGCGGGCTTCAGACGGCTCGCTGTGTTTGTTTGTCGACGAAGGTAAATACCGCTTCGTTGAACGCGTCGTTGGCATCTCCGGCCACCATGTGGTGGGCGTCGGAGATGTCGACGAATTCCGCATGAGGAACCATTTCGAGGAACTCGCGGACGCCGCTCTCACTGACGATCCGGCTGCGGCGACCACGGATGAGCAGAGTGGGGATCTGGAGCGCGCGTGCGGCCTTCTCGAGAGGGTTGGGCCCGTTGAAGGCGGACGCCGTCTCGGCATTCCGGCCCATCTGGAGTAGCGCCGGGTCCCAGTGCCAGTAGTAGCGCCCATTGCGTAATCGAAGGTTACGTTGCAGTCCGCTCGTATCTTTCGGGCGTGGGCGATGAGGCAGGTAAGCTGCCACGGCTTCCGCCGCCTGCTCCAGGGATTCAAAGCCGTCGGGCGCGCTGTTCATGAAAGCGGTGACTTCCTTTGCGCCGCTCATTTCCACGCGAGGGGTGATATCGACGAGCACCAGGCCGCGCAAACGTGGCGGCGGTGACGCACCGATCAACATCCCGACAATGCCGCCGAGCGAGGCGCCGACCAGAATCGGCTCGGTGCCCAGGTGCTCGATGACTTGGCGCACGTCGGCCGCGAAACGCTCGAGCGTGTAGCTCCCATCAGGTGCCCATTCGCTGTCGCCATGACCTCGGAGGTCGAGCGAGAGGGCGCGATAGCCGCGCCTGGCCGCTTCCTCCAGGGCCCGGCCCCAACTCTGACGTGTCTGGCCGCTCCCGTGCAGGAACAGCAGCGTGGGCGCATCGGGCGCGCCAACAGCATCCGCTACCAACCGCAGTCCCGATCCAGGGAGGGACAACCGTGTCAGCTCGGTCAAGCTGCCGTTCACTCGAGATTCGGGTGTGTCATGGATTGATGATTGACCAAAGAGGGTGGGTGACTGCTCAATAAACATCCCCCACTGTTCAAAAAAAGTGATCATTGCCAGCGCGCGGTCCGGTCACAGTGAGGTACAGGAGCCCGCGCTACGGCGATCATGAGGCAGACAGGCTCCACCATGAGGGGGATCGTGTATGCCTGACGGTGATGTCCGAACCGAGGGACAACAGCAGGTCGCAGTAGTGACCGGAGCAAGCTCAGGTGTCGGGAAGGCCGCGGCCAAGGCGCTCGCGGCCCGGGGATGGCACGTCATCGCACACGGCCGCGATCCCGAGCGTACGGCCGCGGCCGAAGCGGAGATTCGCGCGACCGCGACGGGCGGCGCCAAAGTCGACATGATCTGCGGTGATCTGTCATTGATGTCTGATACGGCACGTATGGCCCGGGAGATCGGGAGACTTACTGACAAGGTGCACGCGCTACTCAACAATGCCGGTGGAGTTCGCAGCGAGCTCGTCATCACACCGGAAGGCAACGAGGCGACCTTCGCGGGCAACCATCTCGGTCACTTCCTGCTCACCAACCGGTTGATGCCTATGCTCCGCGCCGCTGCGGCAGTCAGCAAGGCCGGCACCGTGCGGGTCGTGAGCGTGTCCTCGACCGGACACGAGGGATGTGCCGGCCTCGACTGGGACGACCTCCAGCAGACGCGCGCCTGGGTCACCGGGAAATCCTATTGTCTGGCCAAGCTTTGCAACATCCTGTTTACCCGCGAGCTCGCCAGGCGCGTGGCGGCGGACGGTATTGTTGCCAACGCCATGCATCCGGGCGTCGTGGCCAGCAATTTCGTCAACCACGCGGAGCCGCGCATGAAGAGTTACATCGAGACGCTGCAAGCCGTTTCGCCGGAGGAGGGCGCGGACACGTTGGTATGGCTCGCCACCGCTCCTGAGGCCGGTAAAGTCAGCGGCGGGTATTTCCACAAACGCGAGAGACTGAGTCCTGCCGCAGCCGCGCTCGATGACGCATTGGCCGCGCGTTTGTGGCTGGAAAGCGAGGCCCTCGTCGCCCGTGCCGGGGTGTAGCTCGAAATTATGAGAGCCTTTGTTTCCCCTACGTTGAGCGGCGTTGACTCGCTCGTGATGCGCGACATCCCCTTGCCGGGACCCGTCGCACCCGGGCAGATCCGTGTGGCCATGTCATGTGTGATGAGCTGGTGGTGAATCAGCATGAGGCGGTGGTCTTGCCGAAGCATCTGAGCTTCGAGGAGGGTGCGACGCTTCCCTGCGCGGCCGTGACGGCCTGGCATGCGCTGAGTTTTCCGCGCTCGCGGCTTGTCACGTCCCGGACGTAGAGGACCTGTTACCGGCGGCCCACGCCACGCAGAAAAAGACTCACGGCGAAGCGGATGTGAGTTTCCATCTCCTCATGGCTGAGTCGATTTCCGGACACAATGACGCGTGCCGGCCCTCCCACCACGAGACTGAGAAAAGCCGTCGCCGCGCGTTGCGGCTCGGTTACGTTGATTTCCCCCGACGCGCTGAAACGCACGAACAGGTCGCTGAGAAACCGGACTGTCGGTCCGGTGCCTTCCTCGAAGGCGGCATTGAAGAGCTCCGGGAACCGATAAGACTGCGCGCTGAGAATGCGTTGCAGTTTGATCGCCACGGGCCGCGCCATGTTCGCGATTCGCAGGCGTGCGATCGCAGCCAGTGTCTGCTCCAGGTCATCGGTTGCAAGCGGCTCGAGTGCCTCCCGAGGCACGGTATATTGCTCGATCGCCCGTCTCACGGCGGCTTTGAATAGAGCGCCCTTGTCTTCATATCGGGCGTAAACCGTGCGTTTCGACATACCCACCTGGATGGCGATTTCCTCCATGGTGGTTTGTTCGAAGCCTCGTTCCAGGAATATATCCAGGGCAGTGCCCAGCAGCTCTTCGTGACGTTGCTCCTGCTGCGCCGGAGTCGGTCGTCCGACGCCGGGGCGCGCCTTAAGCCCGGACTGGTGACGAATGGTCTTGCCCTCCACCCAAAAATGCTCATAATGAAACGCACGGGTACCATTATAGCGAAGCCCGGTGGGACGCTGAAAGGGGGCTCATATGGTTGCAGCGGCTGAGCGGTTGACGCGCCTCGTGGATGCGGAGGACCGCTACGACATTCCCGCCAGGGAGTTGCGCGAAGCGCAGCTCGAGGCCTTCAATGAGCGCCTTCAGGAACGGATAGGCCAGATCAAGCTGGTGGCCCATCGCGCGCGTGAGGCGGGGATCACGGCAGTGCGTTGCTTCGAGGATGTGGTCAGGTTGTTGTTGCCGCACACCGCCTACAAGAGCTACCCCGAAAGCTGGCTCATGGGAAAACGTTGGGATCGGCTGTCGAAGTGGTTGGATACGGTGTCCACCTATCGTGTTCCGGTGGACAAAGTCGCGGAGGCCGATGATGTTGATGATTGGATCGGGAGACTCGCCGGGGAGGGGTTCCTGGTCTCCTGTTCCAGCGGTACGACGGGGAAGTCCGCCATGCTCGTGGCTTCCCGGAGGGATATGGAGTGGTGCAAGACGGAGGCCGTCGCCGCATATGCCTGGGGATCTGGAGTAAAGCCCGCGCAGGACCGCCGCATATTTGGCATGGCGGCGGTTGCGCATGTGGCACGCAACCTCGCGACGGGTGAGGCTTACGTGGCAGCTCTGCAGGATCCGAGCTACGCGCGTTTTGCCTATCCGGTGCCGCCTATCACGGTCGGTGGCCTGACCCGGATGGTCGTGCTCCGCAAGGCGATCGCGGAGGGCACCGCGAAGCCAGGAGACATTGCCGCTTTTGAGGAAATCTCCGCGGCACGCCAGAAGGCTGTGGATGAGGCTGTTGGCATTACCGCGCGTGCTGTTGTCGAAGCGCGTCGTAGTAAGCTCCACGTCACCGGCTTGTGGGCGGGTCTCCATGCTGTGGCCAGCGCCGTACGTGAAATGGGCTACAGCGCCAAGGATTTTCACCCGGAGAACTCGATCTATGTCGGTGGTGGGCTCAAGCGCGCCAGGCTGCCGGACGACTATCGCGAGTTTGTGTACGAGACGTTCAACATCCGGCCGGAGCGCAACTATCAGAACTACAGCATGCAGGAGTTGCACTCCGGGATGCCTCGCTGCCGCGGCGGTGGTCGTTATCACGTACCTCCGTGGGTGGTACCGCTGATCCTCGACAAGGGCGGCGATCACCTGCTGCCGAGCGTTGCAGGCGAGTATGAAGGGCGCGCGGCGTTCTTCGACCTGTCCCTCGACGGCCGCTGGGGTGGCGTCATTTCGGGCGACAAGATCTCGATCGATTTCAGTCCCTGTGCCTGCGGCAACCGAGGCCCTTCGATCCGGGACAACATCGTCCGCTACGCGGATCTCGAAGGCGATGACAAGATCGGGTGCGCGGGCACCGTGGATGCCTACGTGAGAGGTGTTACGTGAACGCCGTAACAGAGGTGGTTTCCGCTCCCTTTTTTGCGCGCGGCGAGCTGCTCGAGGGACATGACGTTGTACACCGGTCGCGGGACCTGGGGGTCCATTTCGCCGCGCCACGGATTGACCTCGACCGAGTCGTGCAGCCGCGCACCGAGGTGCCGCCATTGCTCGATGTTCCGCTGGCGCAGATCATCGATTTTCTGGTGGAGACCGGGCAACGGATGACCGATCCCAACAACCCTTTCATGCAGTCCTGCATCGAGCGCATGTCGCGCACTCATGTTCTGCCCCGGCGTGTGTTGGAGAGTCAGGTCAGGGGCGCTGCTGCGTATCTCGACGAGCGATTGCTCAACACGGTGGTGGAGCGGAACTTCCCCGATCCCAAGGCGCTGGACGAATGGGTTCCTCACCAGGACTACACTGGGCGGCGTAGCTTCGTGCGCGCCTTCGCGCCGCGCCTCGTCCATGTCCTGCCGGGCAACTCCCCAGGAGTTGCGGTGAAATCCATCGCGCAGGGCGCGATGGTCAAGGCCATCAACCTCTTCAAGATGTCATCGAGTGATCCTTTCACCACCGTCGCCATCCTGCAAACCATGGCGGACATCGATCCCCGGCATCCGATCGTGAAGTCGATGTCGGCAGTTTACTGGCGCGGCGGTGACACATCGGTGGAGCGGGCGCTCTACCGTCCGCAATACTTCGACAAAATCGTCGCCTGGGGAGGCGGTGAGGCCATCAACAATGTCGTCCAGTACCTCGGCCCGGGGCTGCAGTTGGTTTCCTTCGATCCCAAAACTTCCATCTCCGTGGTTGGGAAGGAGGCGTTCGCTTCGGACGAAACGCTCCATACCGTGGTGGATCTGGCGAGCGCGGACGTCATGGTGCTCAACCAGGAGGCTTGTGTCGCCAGCCGGTTCATTTATGTCGAGGGCGGCCACGATACCGCCGATCGATTCTGCGCGAGGTTGCACGAACGGATTGTCGAGCGCGCTGCCACCTCCGGGGATGCTCGTCCGCTCGATCTGGAGTTGCGCGAGCAGATCGAGTCGATGATGTTGATGAGTGATGAGTATCGCATCTGGGGCAGGGCGGACGGGCGGGGTTGTGTCATCCGCTCGGACGAGCCGGTGGAGTTTCACCCGATCAACAAGACGGCCAATGTCGTCTGTGTTGCCTCGCTCGATGAGGCAGTGAAATACGTCAACGTCGCGACGCAGACGGTCGGTTTCTATCCGTTCAACCGGATGGCCACTTACAGGGATCGCCTCGCAAGCGGCGGTGCGCAGCGCATCGTCCGTCTCGGCGAGGCCGGTCCCAGCACCATAGGCAATCCGCATGACGCGATGTATCCCTTGCATCGTTTCGTGCATTGGATGGCTCACGAGGACGGTCGCGTTCCGTAGCCTGATCAATCGCTGCCGACGTGTACCCGAATCCGCGCCCCATACATTCGCGGTTCTGGCTTTCTCTCAGGCCTGCCCCGGTGACTCGCGCAGGTCAGGGATGATCTGCGGTAAATCGGCGACGGTGCGGATTCCCGGCGCGGCCTCACACACATACGGAATCGCATTGATCGCCCGATGCGCGGTATAGCCAGGGGTCACCGCGGCCTTCTGCTCGTCGGGCGTCGTAAAACGCAGACTCATTTCAAACGGAGCATCACCTTCTACCACGATATGCCAGCCGTCGGGGCGCAGATCCCAGTCCTGGTCAATGTCAGTCGTGCAATACCAGGTGGGTGTCATGCTCATGAGCACCTTGCCACGACGGATGCCGGTGATCACCGTGCGCAGCGCTGCTACTGTGCCTGCCTTGACCATGCCGGCGGCGATCCGAGTGTCATGGAGAGCGAGGCCAACCTCGCCTTTGGATTCGATGGTATCGAACTGCAGGCCCAGCGCGTTGGCGGTCAACTGCAAGGTAGGCCCGAACGAGTTGCGCAGATGCGCAGCCCGTCCCTCGTTCGCGCCGGGAATCGGTGCGCGGCCGAAACCCATGATGTTGAAAAGCATGTCGGGCGAGTCACGCGACGCGAGGTCCGCGAACTCGCTGATACGCAGGCTGTCGAGGCGTCGCTGAATCGACGCCAGCACCAGCGGGACAGCTTCAGTGATGAAACCCGGACTGCTGCCGGTTGCGTGTAGGGAAGAGCCGCCGCGGCGGCAGGCCGCTTCGACGCGCTCGCGGACCGCCGCGTCCATGCAGTCAGGGTACTGCACTTCGTCGCGAGTGGTGACGACGTTGATACCCGACTCCAACAACCGGCAGAGGTCGTCAAAATTACACCCCTGCTGCATGTACACCACGCAGTCGGGTTTCAACGCGATGATGTCGTCGATGTTGCGAGTGGCCTTGATGGCGGTCGGGCCGATTCCGCACAGCTCGCCGGCGTCGCGTCCAGCCTTG
>Ga0105240_10005006_pt1 | contig 19892 bp, 15 predicted proteins | sample KBSC54metaG_FD_80426 | JGI IMG/M metagenome (GOLD analysis project Ga0105240, IMG submission 80426) | Corn rhizosphere microbial communities from Kellogg Biological Station, Michigan, USA - KBS C5-4 metaG | ecosystem: Host-associated > Plants > Roots > Rhizosphere > Soil | place: Michigan, USA... | reverse complement strand
GGTGTGCGCGCGGAATCGATGCAGTGTATTGGCCGGATGTAGCAGCGGAATTTCGCTGCGCGGCGATTATTGTTTCGTTTGTTGTCGACGCATCGCTGCCCGCGCCACGCCGGCGCGCCGATGCGCTTGCAGCCGCTCAGCCGGAGGACGCGACCTCGCCATCGGTCGCAAGCTCCGCGACGATGCGACGAACTTCACTGGGCAGGAACGGTTTCTCGATCACCGGACGTCCGCTCTCGCACACGAACTCGCGCAAGGCCGACGCGAGCGTGTCGCCGGTGATGAAGACGACACGCGCCGCCTGGCGAGGCCAGCGCCGCACGATTTCCTGGTAGAGCACGCGTCCGTCGAGATCGGGCATGCGGATGTCGGTGAGGATTGCATCGTAGTGCTCCGCGGTGATGCGCTCCAGCGCTTCGCGTCCCGAGCTCGCCGTCACCACGCGGTGGTGCGCGCCGGTCAGGATTTCTTTCAGTGCTTCGCGAATGTCCGCCTCGTCGTCGACGACGAGAATCGTGCGCTCTCCCGGGTCCGTCTTTCGCGGCGTGATGACCTCGCCGCTGCCCGGCTCAACCGCACCGACCGGCAGGGTGATCGTGAATATCGCGCCGCCCTCGGCGGGACAGTCGACGGTAAGCGATCCGCCATGCGCTTCGACGATGCCGAGGCTCACCGCCAATCCGACGCCGGTGCCGACCCCGGTGGGCTTGGTGGTGAAGTAAGGCTCGAACACGCGGGCGCGAAGATGCGGCGGAATGCCGGGACCGTTGTCCGCGACGGTGACGCGCAAAGCGCCTTGCACCGCATCGTATTCACTGCTCACGCGAATCCGGCGTGGCGCCGGCTCGTCCTGCAGCGATTGCTGCGCGTTGATGATCAGGTTCAGCATCACCTGATGGAGCTGGTCGGCGTCGGCGAGGATCAGCGGAATGTCCTCGGAGAGGTCGAGCGTCAATTCGATGCTGCTCGTGCGAACGGCGTATCCGGTGATGTCGAGCGCTTGCGCCACGACATCGTTGATCGCCACCGGCCCGCGTTCGGGCGGCTGCTGGCGCGCCATCGCGAGAAAGGTGCGCACGATGCGCGCGCATCGCTCGGCGGCCGTGCGGATCTTGATGGCTGCGGCCTGCGTGGCGGAGTCGCCTTGCTCCTCCAGCAGCACTGCGCGCGCGACGACGACGGACAGTGGATTGTTGAGCTCGTGCGACACACCGGCCAGCAGCGAACCGAGCGCGGCCAGCTTCTCGCGCTGGTACAGCGATTCGCGCTGCCGCACGAGCTCTTCCGCCGAGCGCTTCTTCTCCGTAATGTCGCGCGCGAGCGCCAGAATTCGCTCCTGTCCGCCAATCGTGACACGCCTGATGAACACATCGTGCCAGCGCAGGCTGCCGTCCTTGCTCCTGCCGTGCCATTCGAGGCAAATCTGCTCTCCGGCGCGGGCGCGCGCGATCAGTCCCATCGCGTCCTGCTGGGTATACGGACGCTCCCCGGTGCCGAGCGTGCCGACGTCGAGCGTTCGAAACTCCTCGCGCGTGTAGCCAAAAGTGGCGCAGGCCTTCGGATTGACATCGACGATCGCGCCCGTATCGACGTCGTGGACGAAAATCGCGTCCTCCGCCGCATCGAAGATCGCCCGATAGCTTGCCTCCGAAACGCGCAACGCCTCGGCCGCCCGCTGGCGTTCGTCGATGTCCTGACGCAGCCGGGTCTGCGTTTCCGCGACTTCGAGCGCCATTGCATCGAACGCCCGGCTCAGCCGGCCGAGCTCGTCCGTGCCGCCCAGGTTGCCGCGCGCGGCGAGATTTCCCGCCGCGAACTGCTCGGCCGCGTGCACGAGGCGCGCCGTGCGCCGTGTCAGCAGGAAGTGAAAGACGAGCCACATCGCGAGCGCCAGCGCCGTGACCCATCCCGCCCAGTAGAGCGATTGTTGAACGACCTGCGCCCGCGCTTCCGCCTTGTACCGCTGCAGGTCGTAAGCCAGGAACAGGCTGCCGGTGCGCGAAGGGCGCACTTCATCACGCTCGCTGCCCATCAGGATGCCGGCGTGACCGAGGAGCTCGTCGCCGTTCGAGTCGATGCCGATTCCCGCGCGACGCTCGCGAATGGCACGTGCTGCGACGTTGAGATCGAACTGCGGCGATACGTCGGCGATCTGCTGCCCGAGCCATGCGCGCCGCGTCGAGGCGATCACGGCGTTCCGGTCGTCGGTGAGCGCTGCGAGAACGACATCGTGATTGTGCGCCAGCACGGCGATCTCGTGCTGCGCGCCCTCGAGATCGCCCTTCAGCAGCAGATATTCGAGCGTGCTCTGCAGCCGCGACATCTCCTGCGCGAGCCGCTTGCGGCTGTCCTCTTCCGCGGCATGCTCGGCCTGCGGCACGTGATAGAGGAGGTTCACCGTGCTGAGCGTCGCCGCGAACGCCAGCAGGATCACCGGAACCGTGACCTTGAGCGACGCTGGAACGCGCAGGGTCATCGCACCCCCTCGGTGCTCATTTCTGTAGTTGCGCGAGCGGTTTCGGCGCGAGCAGGCGTTCGATATCCACGTCGCTGCGCAGCAGCTTCGCGTCGACCATCAAGCCCATGAGCCGGCGCCCCGTCGTCGCGAGCTCGGGCGTCGTTCCACCGAGCATCCGCAGGTTTTCATCGCGCGACGGAATGTGCAGCCCCTTCTGCGCAGCGAGGAACTGCGCTCCGGTCGTCTGTTGCCGGACACCCATGCGGCGCGCCGCATCCTCGGGCTGGCGCTTCAGATAATCGAGCGCACCGAACCAGCCGGCGAGCAAGCTCTGTATCGCCTTCGGGTGCCCGTCGAGCGCGGTCGCACGCACCGCCAGCAGATCGACGATTTCGCCGGGTATCTGGGTGCTGTCGAACAGCGTCCGCCCTCCTGCGGAAAGCAGTTGCGCGCGGTACGGGTCGAACGTGACGGCACCGTCGACCTGGCCCTTCTCGAATGCGCCCGGATGCTCGTTCGATTCGAGGTGAACGACGTTGACGTCACTCGGCTGCATGCCGTTGAGCGAAAGCGCCCGGCTCAGAACGAACGCGCCGAGCGCGCCGCTCTCGACGGCGACCGATTTCCCCTTGAGGTCGCGCAGCGTCCGCATGCCGCGGCGACCGACCACGACGTCGGCGCCGTTGGACACGTCCACCACGAGAATGATGCGGGGATCCAGGCCATCTACCGCGAGTCCGAACAGCTCGTCGAGGCTGATGACCATGCCATCGATCGCCTGGTTGCGAAACGCGCGCAGCACTTCGCTTGCGGACGGATACTCCACGAGCTGCACGACGGCAGGATCGAAATGGCCGAGCTCGCGCGCGAGGTAAAGCGGCTCGCCGCCGATCCAGACGTTGGTGCCGATGCGCAACGCCGTTTCCGGCTCGCGCATGCAGCCGGCGAGCGATAGCGCGAGCGCGATGCACGCCAGCGCGCACAGGCGTTTCCAGGCGGGAAATTGTCGGTTCGGCGTCATGTTCCTTCCGGGACGAAGATGTAGCCCTCGTTGCGTACGGTCCTGATGAACCGCGGGTGCTCGGGATCGGGCTCGACCTTCTTGCGCAGGCGCATGACGCGAAGGTCGACGCTGCGGTCGAATGGGTCCCAGTCGCGCTGTCGGTTGAGGTTCAGGATGCGCTCGCGCGACAGTGGCCGGTTGGGGTGCTCGGCAAGCGCCTTCAGGAGATCGAACTCCAGTGGTGACATCGGCACGTCGCCGCCGCGCTCGTCGGTGAGCCGATGCGCGGCAACGTCGAGGACGCAGCGGCCGATGCGCACGCGCGCGGCGCCGATGTCGGCGCGGTTCGCCGACGACGTGCGGCGCAGCACGCTCTTGACGCGCGCGGCGAGCTCGCGCGGGTCGAATGGCTTCGGCACGTAATCGTCGGCGCCGATCTCGAGGCCCACGATGCGATCGACGACGGTCGCGGCGGACGTGAGCATGATAATCGCGACCTTGGCGTAGCGCTCGCGCAGGTGGCGCGCGAGGCTCAAGCCGTCTTCGCCGGGCATGTGGATGTCGATCAGCGCCAGGTCGATCGCATGCTGCGCGGCGAGCGACTTCGCGGCGCCGGCGTTTTCCGCGCCGATGACCGCGTAGCCGTGGGCGGCGAAGTACTCGTTCAGTACGTCGCGTACTTCCGGCTCGTCATCGACAACCAGGATCGTGGCTTTCGGGCTCACGCGAGGCTGCTCCACTGCTTCGCTCCCCGGCGGGAAAGACTGCATCACGGCGGATGAGCCGTGAATCGTACAGCCACTGATGCGTCTCGACGAGGCTCGATGGTCGCGACCGGCGCCATCGCGCGTCAGCCGACCGTCCCGAAGGATAAAGCCACCGGTCGTGAATTAGGCGAATCGAGGCGGTGCATGAAACAAACGAAACAAAACGGGGCCGGCATTACGTCCGCCAAGCAACAGGTGCGCGCGGGCATGTTCGGTACGGCGCCGAGGCCGTTACAACACACGAAACAAAAGTCGCCCGGACGTGAAATCGATCTGCAGCATGCACCGAATAAGCTTCATCGCGTACCCGACTTCACGGAGATCCAGATGCCCACGCAGCCCATGGAGGATCCGATGGATCTTCGCCTCGACACCCCTTGGAGCCGCTTCGTCTATTGCGACGAGCCGGCCGATACCATGAACGATTACACCTCCGACACCATGGTCACACCAAAACCGCGCGGCCAGCGCATGTACCGCGACGCCCTGTCCGCGGATTTCCATTACCGCGTGCCCAGCAACGACGACATCTGCGGCGATGCGGCCGATCCGCGCGATCACATCGTACCGCCCGAGCTGCGCAGTCGTGTTGCGGCGGCCAATGGGGATATCGCGGCGGCCGATGCGCCGGCTTCCGGGTGGCTCTCGGCTCACGGGCTGTATCGGGACGCCCACGCCCGGCGCGGGGTCGTCATGCGCATGCTGGTGCTCGCCGGCGTCCAATCGGTGCGCGAATTCGCGCGCGACGCGCTGGCGCGCTATCGGCGCCGCCGGCAGATGCGTGCGATCTACGACACGCTTCAGGGACTCGACAACCGCACCTTGCGCGATCTCGGGTTCCACCGCAGCGAAATCATGTCCGTTGCGGCCGAGGTCGTGGAGGAAGCCGAGCGGACTCGCGTGCGTGTTTTACGGATGCCTCGCGCACCCCGGTGGTGAAGCGATTTTCCGTGACGTCCTGCAGTGCCGTAGCGAATAACCCCTATCTCAGGAGCCAAGCCATGACCGAAGTGATTGCCGCCCCTTCGCACGTCGTCGATCTCGCTGCACTCAAGGACCGCCAGCGCGCCGCCTGGTCGGCGGGCAACTACGCCGTCGTCGGCACCACGCTGCAGATCGTCGGCGAGAACCTGTGCGAAGCACTTGACCTGCACGCCGGCGCGCGGGTGCTCGACGTCGCTGCCGGAAACGGCAATGCCACGCTGGCCGCTGCGCGCCGCTGGTGCGACGTGACGTCGACCGACTATGTGTTTTCGCTGCTCGAGTCCGGCCGCGCACGTGCGGAGGCCGAAGGCCACGCGATTCACTTTCAGGAGGCGGACGCCGAGCGCCTGCCGTTCCCCGACGCATCGTTCGACGCGGTCCTGTCCACGTTCGGCGTAATGTTCACCCCGAATCAGGGCAAGGCGGCGAGCGAGCTCGCGCGCGTCTGCAAGCCCGGCGGCAAGATCGGCCTCGCCAACTGGACGCCCGAGAGCTTCATCGGTCAGGTATTCAAGACGATCGGCAAGTACGTTGCGCCGCCGGCAGGCGTCCCGTCGCCGGCCCTGTGGGGCACGAATGCAAGGCTCGAGGAGCTGTTCGGAAAATCGTCGCGGCGCATTCGCACGACGAGCCGCGAATTCGTCTTCCGCTATCGTTCGCCGGCGCACTGGATCGAGGTATTTCGTACGTACTACGGCCCGATGAACAGGACGTTCGGCGCTCTGGACGCGGAGCAACGGGACGCGTTCACGCGCGACCTCTTTTCGCTCATCGAGACGCGCAATCGCGCCGGTGACGGCACCGTCGTGGTTCCCGGCGCTTACCTCGAAGCGGTGATCGAGCGGAAGTAGCGTCGTCCGCGCGAAGCGATCCGCTAAACCGCCATCGACACGAACATGGCCACCACCGCGATCGCCATCAATACCGTCGCGAACCATCCGAGCCGCTCCAGCTTCGGCGTGATCGTGAACGCACCCATGATGTCGGGACGCACCGCCATGCGCATCATCACGGCCATGATCGGCACGGCGATGACGCCGTTCAGCATGGCCGACCACAATAACGCCTTGATCGGGTCGACGGGGGCGAGGTCGATGCCGATGCCGATCACGGTGGCGAGCGTGATGATGCCGTAGAACCCCTTGGCTTTCATCGGCTCGAGGCTGTGGCCGATCGGCCACTGCATCGCTTCCGCCACGGCGTACGCTGCCGAGCCCGCGAGCACCGGAATCGCGAGCAGGCCGGTGCCGATGATCCCGGCCGCAAACAGCGTGAAGGCGAACGGGCCGGCGATGGGCCTCAGCGCTTGCGCGGCTTGCGCCGACGTTTCGATATCGGTGATGCCCGCGTTGTGCAGCGTGACCGCCGTCGTGAGCATGATCGAAAACGCGATGGCGTTGGAGAACGTCATTCCCAGCCACGTGTCGATCTTGATCCGCCGCAGATGCTCGAGTGCGCCCCTGGACGAATCGCGCAGCGGCTCGTCGCCCACGGTCGCGCGCTGCTCTTCGACCTCCTGCGATGCCTGCCAGAAGAACAGATACGGACTGATCGTCGTGCCGAGCACCGCCACCAGCAGCATCAGGTACTCGCGCGTCAGCTCGAGCGGCGGGATGAGCGTGGCGACAACCAGTTTCGTCCACGGAATGTCGACGGAGAACAGCACGGCGACGTAGGCAAACAGCGAAAGCGTCAGCCACTTGAGTATCGGCGCCAGGTACCGATACGGGATGAAGAGCTGCATGAGCACCGCGATGACGCCGAACAGCACGTCGTACGCCTGCGAGGGACCGCCGATGACGAGCTTCAGCGCCTCGCCCATCGCGCCGATGTCGGCAGCGACGTTGACCGTATTGGCGAGGAGCAGCGCCCAGACCACGAACCACAGCAGCGGCCGCGGATAGTGATCGCGCAGGTTGCGTGCGATGCCGTGCCCGGTGACGCGGCCGATGCGCGCGCTCACCACCTGGATGCCGACCATCAGCGGCGTGGTCAGGAACACGCTCCACAGCATCGCGAGACCGAACTGCGCGCCGGCCTGCGAGTACGTCGCGATGCCGCTCGGATCGTCGTCGGCCGCGCCGGTGATGAGACCGGGTCCGAGACGGTCGAGAAATTTGTGGGTGCGCTTCAAGGTGATAACCGTCGGCCGATCGATCAGGAATGGGCGCCGCGCGAGGCGCGCCGGAGTATAGCGCGCGGCGTGACGAATGCGCCGGCCGAATCACGTCGGTTCGCGGTGTGTGTCGCAAGCCGCGGCCGGTTCCGGCGCTGTGCTATCCGATGAGGCAAGCCCGGATGCCGGCAATGCTCGTCGGCAGCGCAGCGGGTCGGATCCGGTTTGATAAGCTGACCGCATTTGTCGTGCAATTGGCGCGAGAATGATCCCCCGCTGGGTGAGCGTCGCTTATCTCGTCTATCTCGCGATACCGATCGCATTGCTGCTGATCGGTTCGTTCGGGGACCTGTGGCTCAATACGCTGCTGCCGACCGGAGCGACGCTGAAGTGGTATCGCGAAGTCGCCACCGACCCGAGCTTCCGGCGCGCGTTCGCGACGAGTCTGTTCGTCGCGGTCGCAGTTTGCGCGGCCTGCGTTGTGCTGGGGCTGCCGCTCGCCTACGCCGTGTTTCGCACGCCCAGCGCCCGGGTGCGTGCGGCCGCGCGCGTGCTCTACCAATTGCCGGTCGCCCTTCCCGCACTGGTGCTGGCCTTCGGCTTCATTCTCGCGTTCTCGTCGGAAGCGTTGCCGTGGCTCGGCAGCGTGTGGCTGCTGGTCGCCGGACACACGGTGCTCGGCCTGCCGTACTTCCTGCAGGCCGTCGTCGCCGACATGCAGCGGCTCGGTTTGCGAACGCTCGAGGACGCCGCCGAATCGCTGGGAAGCACGGCGCTGCAGCGCTTTATTCATGTCGTCGTGCCGGCGTTGCGGCACTCGATCCTGTCCGGGCTGATCGTTGTCGCCGCGTTGTCCATTGGCGAATTTCAATTCACGAATCTGGTCGCCGGCTTTCTCAACCGCACCTACCCGGTGGTGCTTCTGCAGGCGTTCTACGGGGCGACGGGCTTCGCCTGTGCCGCAACCGTCATCCTGCTCGGACTGGCCCTCACGGCATCCATTGCCGGTGCGCTTTCGGCGGGAGGCGCGACCCGCGTGGCAGCCGCGAATCCATGAGCGCCGTAAGCGTAGCGGCGAAGCCGCGGGCATGGGAGGAACATGCAAGCCTCGGCGTGTCGCTTCGCGGCGCCCGTTTCGTCTATCCCGGCGCGAACGCCGGGATCTTCGATGTCACGCTCGACATCGCGCCCGGCGAGTTGATGGTGTGCATCGGTCCGAGCGGCTGCGGCAAGACCACGCTGCTGAAGCTCATTGCCGGCTTCCTGCGCTTGCAGGCGGGAACGCTGCAGTTGGGCGGCGAGAATATGGCGGCGGCCAGCGTGCGCGCACGCGAATGCGGCGTCGTGTTCCAGTCCTACGCGCTGTTCCCGCACATGCGCGTCTGGGAAAACGTCGCGTATCCGCTGCGCGTGCGCGGCGTCGCGATGAGCGAGCGCCGCCGCCGTGCCGCGGCGATGCTGGAGCTGGTTGGCCTTTCGGATCTCGCGCAGCGCGTCCCGGCCCAGCTTTCCGGCGGGCAGCAGCAGCGGGTGGCGCTCGCGCGTGCGCTCGTATTCGAGCCGCGCGCGCTACTGCTCGACGAACCGCTATCGGCACTCGACGCCGCCACACGCCTCACGATGCGCGACGAGATCCGGCGCATCCAGAAGACGCAAAACATCGCGTCGCTGCTCATCACCCACGACCAGGACGAAGCGCTGTCGCTGGCCGATCGCATTGCCGTATTACGCGAGGGTCGACTGCTGCAGGTAGCCGCCCCCAGGGAAATCTACGACAGGCCGGCGAATGCGTTCGTCGCCACGTTTCTCGGTCGCGCAAACCTCCTCGACGCCACCGTCACCGGACGCGACTCCGTACGTACGCCGATCGGCGCGCTGGCAACGCTTGCCCACGACGTCGCGGTCGGCGCGAAGGCGCAGTTGCTGATCCGGCCCGAACGCATCCTGCCCTGCAGCAGCCCCGCGCCGGGCATCGAGAACATTCTGCCGGTGCAACTTCGGCAAGAGCATTTTTTCGGCGCATCGCGGCATATCGAGTTGACCGCCGGCGGCGGAGAACTCAAGATCGAAACCTCGGAGCGCGGCCCGGTCACGCACGTTCGCGTGCCGCGCGAAGCGGTGCAATTCCTGTCCCCCACGTAGAGGAGTCGTTGATGAAAACGCTTGCCCGCTGGATTCCGATCGTCGCGGCAACGCTGTTCGCCACCGGCGCGCTGGCGCAGACGGTGCTCGACTCGTCCGAGCTGTATCCGGGAGAGAAGACGCTTTATGACGCGGCGAAGAAGGAAGGCCTGGTGGTGAGCTTCGACACCGGCCCGACGTGGGCGAATTGGGCCGCCGAATTCGCCGCGTTCAAGAAGCGGTATCCGGACGTCGAGATCGTGTTCAACGACATCGGTTCGGGAGCGACGGTGGTCGCGCTCGACAAGGCGCGCAACCGGCCGCAGGCGGACACGGCCTACTACTTCGCGGCTTCCGCGATCGATGCGACGAGCAAGGACCTGGTCGCGCCGTTCAAGCCGGTCAACTTCGACAAGCTGCCGCCGGTATTCCGCGATCCGGACGGCAAATGGTTCACGATTCATACGCTGACGGTCGCCTTCGTCGTCAACACGAAGCTCGTCAAGAACGTGCCCCAGTCGTGGGCCGATCTGCTGAAGCCGGAGTACAGGAACGCGATCGTGTACCTCGATCCGCGCTCGACCGGCGTCGGACAGGTGATGACCTTTGCCGCCAACTTCGGTGCGGGCGGGGACATGAGCAACATCCAGCCCGGCCTCGACTATCTCGGCAAGCTGCACAAGTCCGGAAACGTCCTGCGCGTGCTCGGCACGACGCCGTACGCACAGTTCGTGAAGGGCGAGATTCCGATCTGGATCTCGTACGAAAACGATGGGCTGAAGGCGAAGTACACCGATGGCCTTGGCGATGCGGTCGCGGTGGTGATCCCGAAGGAAGGCTCGGCTGCGGCGCCGTACGCGATCAGCCTCGTGAACAACGCGCCCCACCCCAACGCGGGCAAGCTGTGGCTCAACATGATCATGACCGACTTCGGGCAGGGGATATTCGCGCAGGGATTCGTGCGGCCGTCAGTGCCGGGCGTGAAGCTTCCGGACGGCGTCGCCGACAAACTGCCGCCGGCCCCGCAGGTGCGGCCCCTCGACGTCAAGGCCGCGGCGGCGAAAAAGGGCGAGATCGACAAGGGGTGGGTCGCGGCGACCGGATCGAAATAGCGCGCCAACGCATGCGTTTCGTCGACGGGCGATCACAACTGCGCGCAACGCCGAGAGCACGCGAGCGTCATCGACGCGATCGCTGATACAGCTCATGCGCCTGCGCAGCTCGATTGCACTCGCGGCCCCGGCCGTCGTGTTGCTCGCGGTATTTTTCGTGCTGCCACTGGCGGCGGTCGCGCTCGACGCATTCGCCGAGCACTTCGCGGCATTCGGGCGTGCATTCGCATTGCCAACGTTCTGGCCGTCGCTCGCCGGCAGCCTGACACTGACGGCGGTCGCGGCGACGCTGTCGACGGCCGTCGGCGTAGCGGTGGCATTGCACTTGTCGCGACTTCCCACGGGACGGCGCACGCTGCTGTCGTTCGTGATCGCCCTGCCGCTGACCTTCTCCGGCCTGATCGTCGCGTACGGATTCATTCTCGGCTACGGCCGCGCCGGGTTCGCAACGCAACTTCTCGGCTACGCGGGGTTCGATAGCGCAACCATCGGCAAGGCGCTGTTCACGCCCGTCGGCCTCGCGTTCGCCTCGTCGTATTACCTGATCCCGCGGGTCGTGATGGGTCTGCTGCCGGTATTGGTCAACTTCGATGTCGCGCAGCTCGCGGCCGCCGAGTCGCTCGGCGCGACGCGCGCGCAGGCGTTTCGCCAGGTGATGCTGCCGCAGATCATGGCACCCGTTGCCAGTGCGCTTTGCCTTGTCGCCGCCGTGGTGTTCGGCGCCTATGGAACGGCGCTCGCGCTGGTAGGCACGCAACTGCGTATCCTGCCGCTGCAGCTCTACAGCCTGATTTCCGAAACGGGCTCGGACTTTCCGGCGGCTGCCGCACTTGCACTGCTGATCACCGCGGCGTGCTCCGCGATCATGGCCACGGGAGAATGGGTTGGCAGCCAACACGAGCGTCACCTTTAGGCTCGACCGCGCCGCGGGCTTGCTGCTCGACGCCCGGGGCCGGCGCTACGATTGCGAAACAGGCACGTGGCAGCCGGCGGGCGACGATCTCCCGGGCCCGGTCGAGTCGCTCGACGCGGTTGCCGCCGCCACGTGGCTGCAACGCGAAAGCGGATTTCCGCGGCGTGCACCGGTGGGCGTGATCGGGCCGCGCGACGCAACCGCGCCACAGCTCGCGGCCGCCGAGGCGATCGGCGCCGGGCTCGCTGCGATGGGTTTCGTCGTCATCTGCGGCGGCCGCGGCGGCGTGATGGAAGCCGTGTGCAAGGGAGCCGCAACGGCCGGCGGCATCACGATCGGCCTGCTGCCCGAGCCCGACGATTCGTGTGCGAATCGCTACGTGCGCATTGCGATCGCCACCGGCATCGGCGAGGCGCGCAACGCGCTCGTCGCGCGCGCGGCGCTGTGCCTGGTGGCGATCGGCGACAGCTTCGGCACGCTGTCTGAGGTGGCGTTGGGCCGCCAGTTCGGCAAGCTGGTGATCGGCGTCGAAGGCGCGGCGCAGGTGGACGGCGTGCGGCACGCGCCGGGGCCGGTCGAGGCGCTGCAGGCCGTTGCGCAGTTTGCGGTGGCCGGGCGCGAACGAGTCGTTTCAACGACGCTGACCCCTTGATCGCGTCGTTCCAACGACGCTACGCCGCCTCGCTCCAATCGAGCACGATTTTGCCGCTCTGCCCCGAGAGCATCGTCGCGAACGCATCCTCGTAACGCTCCGCGGCATAGTGATGGGTGATGATCGGCGAGAGGTCGAGGCCGCTTTGCAGCATCGCGACCATCTTGTACCAGGTCTCGAACATCTCGCGGCCGTAGATGCCCTTGATCTCGAGGCCCTTGAAGATCACCTGGTTCCAGTCGATCGCCATTTGCGCGGGAGGAATGCCCAGCAGCGCGATCTTGCCGCCATGGTTCATGTGCGACAGCATCGTCGAGAAGGCATCCGGCGCGCCCGACATCTCCATCCCCACGTCGAAGCCCTCGTTCATGCCGAGGTCCGCCATGACGTCGCGGAGCTTCTCGCGCTCGACGTTGACCGCACGCGTCGCGCCCATGCGTCGCGCGAGCGCGAGACGATAGTCGTTGACGTCGGTGATCACGACATGCCGCGCCCCGACGTGGCGGGCGATCGCAGCCGCCATGATGCCGATCGGGCCGGCGCCGGTGATCAGCACATCTTCGCCGACGAGATTGAACGACAGCGCGGTATGCGTCGCATTGCCGAACGGATCGAAGATCGACGCGAGATCGTCGGAGATGTCTTCCGGAATCTTGAACGCGTTGAACGCGGGGATCTTCAGGTATTCCGCGAACGCGCCTTCGCGATCGACGCCGACGCCGACGGTGTTGCGGCAGAGATGGCGGCGGCCGGCGCGGCAATTGCGACAGAAGCCGCAGGTGATGTGTCCTTCGCCCGAGACGCGGTCGCCGATCTGAAAGCCGCGCACTTCCTGGCCGATCTCGACGATCTCGCCGACGTATTCATGGCCAACCTGCATCGGAACGGGAATCGTCTTCGCCGCCCAATCGTCCCATTTCCATATATGGAGATCGGTGCCGCAGATCGCCGTCTTGCGAATGCGGATAAGCACGTCGTTGTGACCGACCTCCGGTTTCTTGACCCGGGTCAGCGTCAGCCCCGGTGCGCGCTCCAGCTTGGCGAGAGCTCTCATCGTGCGCCCGTTTCGATGCGACCTGCGGCCTCGAGGGCACCGTGCGCCTTGCCGACGTCCGCAAACGCGGCGACGGCCCGATCGATCTGCTCGTTGGTGTGCGCGGCACTCATCTGCGTCCGGATCCGCGCCTTGCCTTTCGGCACGACGGGATACGAGAAGCCGATGACGTAGATGCCCTGCACGAGCAGCGCATCCGCCATGCGCGTCGCGAGCGCCGCGTCGCCCAGCATGACGGGGATGATCGGATGCCGGCCCGGGACGAGATCGAAGCCGACCCCGGTCATCCGATCGCGAAACCGATCGCCATTTTGCCGGAGCCGTCGCCGCAGCTCGGAGCCTTCGGCGCCCGCGAGCAGCTCGAGCACACCGAGCGTTGCCGCCGCGATCATCGGGGCGACCGAATTGGAGAAGAGGTAGGGGCGCGAGCGCTGTCGCAACAGCTCGATGATTTCCCTGCGTCCCGACGTATAGCCGCCCGAGGCGCCACCGAGCGCCTTGCCGAGCGTTCCGGTCAGGATGTCGATCCGGCCTTCGACACCACAGAGCTCCGGCGTTCCGCGCCCGCCGTCACCGATGAAGCCGACGGCGTGCGAGTCGTCGACCATCACCAGCGCGCCGTATCGATCCGCGAGATCGCAGATCGCGCGCAGGTCGGCGACGATGCCGTCCATCGAGAACACGCCGTCGGTCGCGATGAGCTTGAAGCGCGCGCCACCCGCATCGGCTTCGTTCAGCCGCGCCTCGAGTTCGGCCATGTCGTTGTTTCGATAGCGCAGCCGTGTCGCCTTGCAGAGGCGAATGCCGTCGACGATGCTCGCATGGTTCAGCTCGTCGCTGATGACGGCGTCTTCCTCGCCGAGCAGCGTTTCGAACAGGCCGCCGTTCGCATCGAAGCAGCTCGAATAGAGGATCGTGTCGTCGGTGCGCAGGAACGCGCTGAGCGCGCCTTCGAGTTGCTTGTGCACGCTCTGCGTGCCGCAGATGAAGCGCACCGACGCCATCCCGAAGCCGTAGCGATCGAGGCCATCCTTCGCCGACGCCACCAGCCGCGGATCGTCCGCGAGGCCCAGATAGTTGTTGGCGCAGAAGTTAAGCACTTCCTTGCCTTCGGCGAGCCTGATGGCGGCTGCCTGCGGGCTCCCGATCACCCGCTCGGTCTTGAAGAAGCCGTCGGCGCGAATGCGTTCGAGAACCGCTTGCGCGTGCGAACCGTAGGCGTTCTGCATGATCTCCTCGCGCGCCGGGCGCGCGGGCAGTGGCGCGTGCAATGAACCCGATTCTACGCGTGCGACAGCGCGTGGCGGATCGGGCGCCGGAGTACACCATCGCGATGGGACGGATTCCCATCGATCGGAGCGGCCTTGATTTGCGCGTCGGCGTGATTCAGGATTCGCATCGCGAGGGCCGCGCGCGCCCGCCCGCGGCCTGCGACTGCCCGGACTCACCGCCATGCGTCCCATCGGAACGGTCACCTTCCTGTTCAGCGACATCGAGAGCTCCACGCAGCATCTCGCCGACCTCGGCGCCGAGCGTTACGGCGCGCTGCTCGCGACGCACCGGACGCTGCTGCGCGACGTGTTCACCCGCCACGCCGGCCACGATTTCGGCGGCGCCGGCGATTCGATGTTCGTCGCGTTCACCAGCGCGCACGACGCGCTTCGCAGCGCCCTGGATGCGCAACTCGCGCTCGCGAATCATGCGTGGCCCGACGATCGGCCGCTGCGCGTGCGGATGGGTCTGCATACCTGCGAAGCGACCACCGTCGCGGACGACTACGTCGGCATCGGCGTGCACCGCGCCTCGCGGATCTGCGACGCGGGCCACGGCGGACAGGTGCTGCTGTCGCAGACCACGCACGCGCTCGCCATGGAGAACCGCGAGTTCGCCGTGCGCGATCTCGGCGAGCACGAGCTTAAGAGCCTGCCTGAGGCGCAGCACCTGTATCAATTGCTGCATCCGCGCCTGCAGGCGGATTTCCCGGCGCTGCGCACCGCGGGCAAGCGCGAACCCGCGCTGCCGCCGCAGGCTACGCCGCTGGTGGGCCGTGGCCGCGAGCTGCGTGCGCTGCGCGACCTGCTGCACGATCCGGCGTTGCGATTGCTCACGCTGACCGGACCCGGCGGCACTGGCAAAACGCGGCTCGCCATCCAGACAGCGGCCGATCTGGCGGACGATTTTCCGCACGGCGTCTACTTCGTGGCACTCGCGGCGATCGATGTGCCATCGCTCGTCCTGCCTGCGGTCGCGAACGCGCTCGGCATCAGCGCTGCCGCGGGACAGTCGCTGACCGCGTATCTCGCCGGGAAGACGATGCTCGTCGTGCTGGACAATTTCGAGCAGGTGGTCGACGCGGCGGAGGAACTTGCGGCGCTGATCGCGCAGGCACCCGCGGTCAAATTTCTCGCCACCAGCCGCGAGGCGTTGCACCTGAAGGGCGAGCAGGTGTATCCGGTCGCGCCGCTCGCGCTCGCGGACGTGCACCATGGCGCGTCGATCCCTGCCCTTCTGCAATGCGAATCCGTGGCGCTGTTCGTCGAGCGCGCGAAGGCCGTGCAGCCGGATTTCGCGCCCACCGGCGACAACGCGCGCGCAGTCGCCGAGATCTGTCGGCAGCTGGACGGCTTGCCGCTGGCGATCGAGCTCGCCGCCGCCCGCGTGGGCCTGCTTTCGCCGCAGGCGCTGCTGAAGCGGTTGCCCGAGCGCATGCAGCTTCTCGCCAGCGGCGCGCGCGACGTACCGGTACGCCAGAAAACGATCCGCAACACGCTGGCGTGGAGCTACGACCTGCTCGACGACGCCGAGCGTGAGCTGTTCGCGCAACTCGGCGTGTTCGCCGGCACGTTCGCGATCGAGTCGGCCGAGCTCGTCTGCGACACGTCGCTCGACGTCATCGCGTCGCTCGTCGACAAGAGCCTCGTCAGGCGACGGGGCGATCGGCTCGGCATGCTGGCGACGATCCGCGCGTTCGCCGTCGAGAAGCTCGCGGCAAGCGTGTTCGCCGACGACATCGGTGCGCGCCATGCAGCGCATTTCGAGGCGCTCATCGACGATGCCGGCGCGCAGCGCGCATCCGACGAGAAGAGCGCGCTCGATCGACTGGAGGCCGATCACGACAACGTGCGTGCCGCGCTCGATTGGCTGCGCAACAATGCACCGGTGCGTTTCGTCGGCGCGGCCGGCTCGCTCGGCTGGTTCTGGCATCTGCATTCGCACTTCACCGAGGGACGCGCGTACCTTTCGGACGCGCTCGCGATGGCGCCCGATGCGGACGAGGCGCGCGCTCGCGTGTTGTCGTCGGCGGGCGAGCTGGCAGCGTGGTCGGGCGAGCTGATCGCGGCGCGCGCAACGATCGACGAAGCCATCTCGCTCTGGCGCGAGCTCGGTCGCGAGCGCGAAATCAGCATGTCGCTGCTCGATTTGGGCTGGGGCTGCTTCAACGGCGGCGACAATCCGGCCGCTCGCAAAAGCATGGAAGAAAGCTTGCGCGTCGCGCAGGCCACCGGCGAGCGCGCGCTGATCAACCGTGCGCGCATCGGGCTGCTGCAGGTGCTGGTGGCGCTCGGCGAGCTCGACGCCGTCGAGCCGATGGCTAACGAGGCGCTCGCCGAAGCGAAGCGTCAGGGCGACCTCCGCTCCGAGCACTTCGCGCATCATTTCCTCGCCGACTGTGCGCTGATCCGCGGCGACGCTGCCGGCGCCGCGCCGCTTTATCGGCGTGCACTCGAGCTGGCCGCGGCGCTGGGCGAGCGCACCGAGACCGCGATCGAGATGCAAGGCGTCGCGATGGCGGCGGCGGGCCAGTCGATGCCCGAGCGGGCGCTCAACCTGGGAGGCGCGGCGGCGGCCGAACTCGACCGGCTGGGCGTCGATTTCTCGGGAATCCGCTTCTGGAGCGCACTGCTAGAGCGTTACTACACGATCGCCCGCGGCGATCCAGGCGCTTCGGCGGCGCACGCGTGGCGAGCCGGACGCGAAATGGGATTCGAGCGCGCGGTCGAAATAGCGCGCTCCGCGTGAGCGCTCGCCGCGCTGCGCCCGAAAACGCAAACCGGTCCGGCTACAGCAGCTGCGCCTGCCGGTCGATCGCGCAATCGACGACGGTGAGCGCCGTCATGTTGACGATGCGCCGCACCGTCGCCGACGGCGTGAGGATGTTTACCGGCTTCGCCACCCCGAGGAGGATCGGGCCGAGCGTGACGCCGGCGCCGGAAGCGACCTTCAGCAGGTTGAACGAGATGTTCGCCGCATCGAGTGTCGGCATGATGAGCAGATTCGCGTCGCCGGTGAGGCGCGAATTCGGAAAAGCGGCCTTGCGCACGTTCTCGGAGAGCGCGGCATCGCCGTGCATTTCGCCGTCGATCTCGAGATCCGGCGCGCGCTGGCGGATCAGCGCGAGCGCATCGCGCATCTTCTGCGCACAAGGATGAACGCTCGTGCCGAACGACGAATGCGACAGCAGCGCCGCTTTCGGCGTGATGCCGAAGCGGCGTATCTCGTCCGCGCACAGTAGCGCGATTTCCGCGATCTGCGGTGGCGTCGGATCGGCGTTGACGTAGGTGTCGGCGATGAACACCGTGCGCGCGGGAAGCAGCACGGCGTTCATCGCCGCATAGGTGCATACACCCGGCCGGCGTCCGATCACCTGGTCGATGTAGTGCAGGTGCAGCGCGTGCGTGCCGAACGTGCCGCAGATCATGCCGTCGGCGTCGCCGCGGTGGATCATCATCGCGCCGATCAGCGTGAGGTGCCGGCGCATCTCGATCTGCGCGTACGTCTGCGACACGCCCATCCGCTGCGTCAGCTCGTAATAGTTCATCCAGTAGTCGCGGTAACGCTCGTCGAATTCGGGATTGATCGTCTGGAAGTCGACGTCCGGCTTGAGGCGCAATCCGAAGCGTTCGATCCGGCGCTCCAGCACCGCGGGACGGCCGACCAGGATGGGCCTGGCGAGTCCTTCATCGACGACCACCTGCACCGCGCGCAACACGCGCTCGTCCTCGCCTTCCGCGTACACGATGCGCTTGGCCGCCTGCTTCGCCGCCGTGAAGATCGGCTTCATCAGCAGGCCCGAGTGATAGACGAAGCTCGTGAGCCGTGCCCGGTACGCATCGAAGTCGTCGATCGGGCGCGTCGCGACCCCCGAGTCCATCGCTGCCCTCGCCACCGCGGGCGCAATCATTACGATGAGCCGCGGATCGAACGGTTTCGGAATCAGGTACTCGGGGCCGAACCGGAGGTTCTCGCGGAGGTTGTACGCGGTGGCGACGATGTCCGATTGCTCGATCGTCGCGAGATCGGCCAGCGCGCGCACGCAGGCGAGCTTCATCGCCTCGTTGATCGCCGTCGCGCCGACGTCGAGCGCGCCGCGAAAGATGAACGGAAAGCAGAGAACGTTGTTGACCTGGTTCGGAAAGTCCGAGCGTCCGGTGGCGATGACGGCGTCGGGACGCGCCGCCTTCGCGACGTCGGGCATGATTTCCGGCTCCGGATTGGCGAGCGCCAGGATCAGCGGCTTGTCGGCCATCGTCGCGAGCCATTCGGGCTTCAGCACGCGCCCGGCGGAGAGCCCGAGAAAGACATCGGCGCCGGGAAGGATTTCGCGCAGCGTGCGCGCCGGCGTGGCCTGCGCATAGCGCGCCTTGTTGTCGTCCATCTCCTCGGTGCGGCCCTGGTAGACGACGCCCTTGATGTCCGATACGTAGATGTTCTCGCGCTTCAAGCCAAGACCGACCAGCAGGTCGAGACACGCGAGCGCCGCCGCGCCGGCGCCCGACGTGACGAGCTTCACGTCCTCGAATTTCTTGCCGACGACGCGCAGTCCGTTCAGCACCGCGGCGCCGACGATGATCGCCGTGCCGTGCTGGTCGTCGTGGAACACCGGAATCTTCATCCGCTCGCGGCACTTGCGCTCGATGTAGAAGCACTCGGGTGCCTTGATGTCCTCGAGGTTGATGCCGCCGAAAGTGGGCTCGAGCGCGCAAATCATGTCGACGAGCTTGTCCGCGTCGCGCTCGGCAAGCTCGATGTCGAAGCAGTCGAGGCCGGCGAATTTCTTGAACAGCACCGCCTTGCCTTCCATGACCGGCTTCGCGGCCAGCGGGCCGATCGCGCCGAGGCCGAGCACCGCGGTGCCGTTGGTCACGACGCCGACGAGATTCCCGCGCGCCGTCAGCGTCGACACTTCGCGCGGATCGCGGACGATCTCGTCGCAGGCCGCGGCGACGCCCGGCGTGTAGGCGAGCGCCAGGTCGCGCTGATTGGTGAGCTGCTTCGTCGGCAGCAACGCGATCTTGCCGGCCGGCGCACGCCGGTGATAGGCCAGCGAATCGTCGCGAATGTTCTGATCCTGGTCGGACATGGCTCTCCGCTGCTGATGAGCGACGCGAGCGTCCATGATAACGCCGCCCGCCGAACCCCTGATCGCGCGCGGGGCGCGACAGCGTGCGCCGCTATAATGCCGGCTCACCTGATGCCTTTCGCTTCCCTCTTCTGGCTCGTCGCGCTGCTGCTCGTCGCCGGCACTGTCGCGGCGCTCGTGTGGCCGCTCCTTCGCGGGCGCAGCTCGCCTTCCCCGGAAGACGATGCAGCCGCAACGAATGTCTACCGCGATCAGAAGCGCCAGCTCGACGACGAGCTCGCAGCCGGCGCCTTGACGCGCGCCGAGCGTGATGCGCAACTCGACGAGTTGAGCGCGCGCCTTGGCGCCGAG
>Ga0105240_10005003_pt1 | contig 19895 bp, 14 predicted proteins | sample KBSC54metaG_FD_80426 | JGI IMG/M metagenome (GOLD analysis project Ga0105240, IMG submission 80426) | Corn rhizosphere microbial communities from Kellogg Biological Station, Michigan, USA - KBS C5-4 metaG | ecosystem: Host-associated > Plants > Roots > Rhizosphere > Soil | place: Michigan, USA... | reverse complement strand
TTGACGAATCCCGGGTTGCTATGGTCTTCAATAAGACTGATCATTCCAGGTCGCCGGTCCGATATTCTAGGAATTCGTGAATCGGCGTCACTTTTGGTGGCGAGGGGATATGCAGTCTTTGGGGTTTCGGGCCAGCCGCGCTGGTAAATTCGCGGGCGGCTGCGTCTTTTTGCTCGCCATGGCTTCGACCGGAGCCTCCGCGCAGAGCGTCTTTTCAGGCATCCTGGAGCGGCCCCCTGCCGGGGCTCCCGCGCCCCTGATCGACACCCGCGATTTCTCGATTTCCCCGTTGGTGGGCCTGCAGGAAACCTTCACCGACAACGCCCTTCTGACCTCGACCGACAAGAAGTTTGACGCGATCACCCGGCCGATGGTGGGCGCGGAAGTGAATGTCCGCGGTCCCTTCACGGCCAGCCTGATCGGGCATGCCTATTACGACGCCTATGCCAGCCAAACCCAGCTCAGCGGCTTCTCGGGCGACGCGCAGGGCACCGCCAATTATGTCGTGGTCCCGGAATTCCTCTCCATCGACGCCAACGCGATGCTGATGAACACCAGTGTCTCGACCTTCGGCACGCCGGCGATCAACCGGGTGGGTCCCGCCAACCAGATCATGGTGGCCACCTATGACATCGGCCCGCACCTGACCACCACCTTGGACGATTTCGCCGATGTCGATGTGGTGGGGCGCTTCGCCCAGGTCTTCTTCGACAATCCCAATGCCAGCCGCGTCGGCCTACCCACCGATTCCGCGATCCTGGCGGGCGCCGCCGCGATCGATACCGGCGCGCGCTTCCGCGGCTATGAACTGGTCACCAACGCCCAGGTCGAGCGGGACGATCACGACTTCGAAGCCTATAATTTCCAGCAGTCCCTCTATGTCCAGATCTTCCCGCAGATCCGCCTGATCGGGCGCGGCGGCTACGATGACGTGACCCAGCCGGGCATCGTCAATATCCGCGACGCGCTATGGAGCGGCGGCGCCGAATATATCTTCGGCGTCAATCCCGGCGGCGAGAATTCCACCATTTCCGTCGAATATGGCGAACGGTTCGGTCATTCCGCCTGGAGAGGCGATCTGCATGTGCAGATCTCCGAGGAATTCTTTGCCGAAGGCCGGTATTTCGAAGCCATCCAGCCGAACCAGCTTCAGATCAACTCGGCGTTCAACACGTCCGTCATCGCGGCCATTCAGCTGCCGCCTCAGATCGGCGGCACCCAGTTCCTGATCAACGGCAACATCGACAACCAGACCGCGCTGAACAAGCAGGGCGATCTGGCGCTGGTCTATGCCTGGGAAACGCAGAGCATCGGCCTTCGGGGGACCTGGAACGACCGCATGCTGCTGCCCACCAACAATCACGACCGTTCGCTGGTCACCAGCGTCGACTATCAGCGCAGCATCACGCCGGACCTCGCCTTCGCCGCGACGGTGGATTACTACCACACCTTCGCCAATCCCTTCTTCGGGGCCAGCGAATCCTATGGCGGGAAGGCCGGGCTTCAGTACGACATCAATTCCACGATGCGGGCGGCGGCCGGCTATGCCTATCAGCGCCAGGTTCAGCTTTTCACCAACGGCCAGGGCATCACGGAAAACGTTCTGTACGCGGCGATTACCAAGCGATTCTGACCAGCGGCGATCATGGGGCAGGGACCGGAAACATCTTCCATCGTGAACGGCCTGTCCGTGGACGTGGAAGACTATTATCAGGTCCAGGCTCTGGAGAAGGCCTATACCCGTCCCAATTGGGATAGCTATCCCTCGCGCGTCGACCGCAACACCAAAGCCATTCTGGATATCTTCGCCGCGTCGAAAGTGAAGGGCACCTTCTTCACTCTGGGCTGGATCGCCGAGCGCAATCCCGCAACCATCCGTGCCATCGTGGCCGGTGGCCATGAACTGGCCAGCCACGGCTATTGCCACTACCGCGTCGATTCCCAGACGCCGGAAGAATTCCGCGCCGACATCCGCCGCACCAAGGCAATCCTGGAAGATATCGGCGGCGTGGAAGTGCGGGGCTATCGCGCCGCGACCTTCAGCGTGGGCGCTGCCACGCCCTGGGCATGGCCGGTGCTGGAAGAGGAAGGCTATCGCTATTCCTCCAGCATCTATCCGGTGGCGCGGGACAATTATTCCAATCCGGATGCGCCGCGCGCGGTCTATAAGCCCGCCGGGACAAAGAGCCTGATCGAAGTGCCGATCGCCACGGTCCGAGTTGGATCCAAGAATTATCCGGCCGGCGGCGGCGGCTACTTCCGCCTTCTGCCGTATGCGGTGTCGCGGGCAGCGCTTCGCCGGATCAATCGCCGCGATCGTCTGCCGGCGGTGTTTTACATTCATCCCTGGGAAGTCGATCCGGATCAGCCGCGCCCCAGCGGCGTATCGGCGAAATCGCGCTTTCGGCATTACACCAATCTGGCCAAGACCGGCGAACGGCTCGGCCGGCTGACCCGCGATTTTCGCTGGGATCGGATGGATTCCATTTTCCTGGATGGATCCTCGGAGCGGGCGCCGACCCAGACCCGCAATGCTGCTGCCTGATACGAAAGCGGCTTCGGCCGAATGGGATGCTTTTGTCGCCTCCCGCCCGGATTCCAATTTCTTCCAGCTCTCGGGCTGGCGCGACGTGGTCAAGCGCAGCTTCGGCCACGCCTGCCCTTATGTCATCTCGCGCGACAGCGGCGGCGCCATCGATGCGGTCCTGCCGCTGACGGAAATCAACAGCCGGCTGTTCGGGCATTTTTTGATCTCCAACGGTTTTACCGTGGGCGGCGGGCCGTTGTCCGCGAGCGCGGCGGGATTGACGGCTGTGTTGGAAAAAGCTGCCCAGCTCGGCCGCGACCGCAAAGTCGCTTATGTGGAGCTGCGCGATTGCCCGGCGGCAGGCCCCGGCTGGCAGGCAAAAAGCGATCTCTATGCCGGCTTCGAAGCGCCGATCGCCGCCACGGAAGCCGACAATCTGAAGCAGATTCCCCGCAAGCAGCGAGCCGTGGTCCGCAAGGCGCTGGAGCAGGGCTTCACCATCGCCATCGAACGCAGCATCCAGCCTTTCTTCGATCTCTATGCCCGCACCCTGCGTGATCACGGCACGCCCATCCTGCCGCGGCGCTTCTATGAAAGCCTGCTCACCGTGTTCGGCGAAGCTTGCGAGATCCTCACCGTCCGCAAGGACGGCGTGCCCACCGCCAGCGTGATGAGCTTCTATTATCAGGGCAAGGTGCTCCCCTATTATACCGGCAGCCTGGTGGAGGCTCGCCGCAGCGGGGCCAACGACATGATGTATTGGGCTCTGATGCGCCGGGCGGTCGAACGGGGTGCCACCATCTTCGATTTCGGCCGCAGCAAGGTCGGCACCGGTCCCTACAGCTTCAAAAGCAATTGGGGCTTCACGCCCCGGCCGATCACGCACCAGTATCTGCTGCTCGGGCGCGATACGCTGCCCAACCTCAATCCCACCAATCCGCGTTATGCCAAAGTCATCGCGGCCTGGCAGCGATTGCCGATACCCGTGGCCAACGCGATTTCGCCTTTCATCAGCCGCAGCCTGGCGTAAGTGCCATGGCCAATCTGCTTTTCCTCACCCAGCGCATTCCCTATCCCGCCAATAAGGGCGAGAAGATAAGGGTTCTGCAGCTGCTTCAGCATTTGCGCAAATCCCATGACATCCATCTGGGCTGTCTGGTGGACGATCCCCATGACGTGCAGCATATCTCTACCGTTCAGGCGATGTGCGCCAGCTCCCATTTTGCCCAGATCGATCGGGGTTATGCCAAAATTTCGTCCCTGTTGGGCCTTCTGACCGGCGAGGCGCTCAGCGTGGTGTTCTACCGCAACCGGGGACTTCAGAACTGGGTTCGCGACGTGGTGCGGACGATCAAGCCGGACATCATCGTGGTCTGCTCGTCCAACATGGCGCCTTATATTCTGGACCTGCCCGAGACGCGGGGCGCCATCCGCCTGATCGACCTGATCGATGTCGATTCCGAGAAGTGGCGTTCCTATGCCGATGTGGCGTCCTTTCCCATGCGCCAGGTCTATCGGCGCGAATGGCAGCGCGTGGCCGCATTGGAAGGCCGGATCGTGCGCGAATGCGACTGGTCCACCTTTGTTTCCGACGCCGAGGCCGATGTCTTTCGCAAAGGCCAGGCGCGTTACACCGATCGCATAAGAGCGGTCAGCAATGGCGTCGATCTGGATTATTTCGATCCGGCCCGGGACTTCGAGCCGCCCTATCCCCTGGACAAGCCGAATTTCGTTTTCACCGGCACGATGGATTATCCGCCCAACGTCGATGCGGTGGTCTGGTTCGCCGAGGAGATATTGCCCCTGATCCGCCACACCATGCCCGCAGCGCAGTTTCATGTGGTGGGCGCGAGCCCGTCGCCGAAAGTCGAGGCGTTGACGTCGATCGCGGGCGTGTTCGTCACCGGCCGGGTGCCGGATGTGCGCGCCTATGTGGCGCATGCCGATGCCTCCGTCGCGCCCATGCGGATCGCGCGGGGCATTCAGAACAAGGTTTTGGAAGCGATGGCGATGGGCCGGCCAACCGTGGTGACCAGCGACGCGCTGGAAGGCATCCATGCGGTACCGGGCACCGAATTGCTGCTGGCCAACACGGCCGAGGAATTCGCCCATGCCTGCCTCTCGGCATCCGGATTGTCGGGCGAAGCTCTGGGATCCGCCGCCCGCCGGCGCGTGGTGAAGGATTACGCCTGGCCGGCGCTTCTGGAGAAATTCGACCGGCTTCTTAACCAAGGTAAAGCGGCTCCGGTGCTATGAAAGCGGCATCGCAGAACAAGGCGGACGAGGGGGGGATTCACTGATCATGCGAATTCTTTTCCATCACCGCATCGCCTCGCGCGACGGCCAGTCCGTCCATCTGGAAGAATTGATGAAGGCGCTGAAGACGCTGGGTCACGAGGTGATCCTTGTGGGGCCGGCCGCGTTCGCCCAGACCGAATTCGGCGGTTCCAATTCCGCCGTGGACAGCATCAAGAAATTGATCCCCGCCTGGCTCTATGAGCCGCTGGAGATCGCCTACAACATAAAAGCGTTTCTGCGCCTGCGTGCGGCGGTGCTCAAGCACCGGCCCGACATCATCTATGAACGCTTCAGCCTTTATCTGTTCGCGGGGGTCTGGGCGCGCAAAAGGCTGGGCTTGCCGCTGATCCTGGAAGTCAATTCGCCTTTGTTCGAGGAGCGGGCGAAGAATGACGGCCTGCGCCTGCACCGGATCGGGCGCTGGGCACAAGGTTATATCTGGCGGAATGTGGATCACGCCTTTCCCGTCACCGGCGTGTTGGCCAAGACGGTGGAAAGCTATGGCGTTCCGGCTTCGCGCATCACCGTGGTGCCCAATGGCGTCGATCCTGCCCGTTTCCAGGCCGTGCCAAAGACCGAGGCCCCTGTCGGGCTGGCCGGCAAGCCGGTGATCGTGCTGGGTTTCACCGGCTTCATCCGCGACTGGAACGCGGTGCACCGGCTGATCGATTTTGCCGCCTTGCATAAAGACACCTACGACATCCGCGTTCTTGTGGTGGGCGACGGCCCGGCCCGCCCCTTCCTGGAAGAGTATGCCCGCAAGCAGGGCATCCCCGAACGGCTCACCATCACCGGCATTGTGGGCCGCGATGAAGTGACTCGCCATGTGACCTCGTTCGACATCGCCGTGTTGCCGGATGTCACGCCCTATTCCTCGCCGCTCAAGCTATTTGAATATCTCCAGTTGGGCTCGGCTATCGTGGCGCCGGACATGGAGAATATTCGCGAGATCCTTACCGAAGGCCATGACGCCTTGCTGTTCGCCAAAGATCCGGGCGCGCTGGAAGCGGCGCTGCTGAAGCTTTGTGCCGATCCCGCGCTGCGCGCCCGGCTGGGCGTCGCCGCCAAGGATACGATCACGCGCAAATCCCTGACCTGGGTCAACAGTGCCGAGCGGGTTGTGGCGGTGGCAAAGCGGCTTGTGGCGTCTGCCGGCAGGAAGGGCGCGTAAGCCATGTGCGGTCTGACGGGATTGTTCGATTGCCGGGCGGCACGGCCCTTCGATCCGGCCCTGATCCAGGCCATGACCGATGCGGTGGCGCATCGCGGCCCCGACGGCGAGGGCATCTTTAATGAGCCCGGCATCGCGCTGGGCCACCGGCGCCTGGCTTTTATCGATCTGGCGGGCGGCATCCAGCCCATGCAGACGGTGGATGGCGCGCTCACCATTGTCTTCAATGGCGAGATCTACAATTTCCCCGACCTGATGGCGGAGGTGAAGGCGCAAGGCGCGCAGTTCCAAACCCGCAGCGACACCGAAGTGCTGCTGCATGGCTGGCGGCATTGGGGCACCGGACTGTTCGCCCGGCTGCGCGGCATGTTCGCCTTCGCTCTGTGGGACGCGCCGCAGCAGACATTGGTGCTGGTGCGCGACCGCTTCGGCAAAAAGCCGATGCATTATGCCGAGCTTGCAGACGGCAAGCTGGTGTTCGGGTCCGAGATCAAATCCCTGCTCAAGGCGCCGGGCCTGAACCGGAGCCTGGATCCCATCGCGGTGGAGGATTTCTTCACTTATGGCTATGTGCCCGATCCCAAGACCATCTATGCCGCGATCCGCAAATTGCCGGCCGCGCATGCTTTGATCGTGCGCCGCGGCCAAGCGCCGGAGCTGATGCGCTATTGGAATCTTCTGGATCAGCTGCGTGCGCGGACCGTGCCGGCACATCCCAAGCAAGCGATGGTCGATGTCCTGCGCCATGCCGTGAAGCTCAGGCTGATTTCCGACGTGGAAGTGGGCGCGCTGCTTTCGGGCGGGGTGGATTCCAGCGCGGTGGTGTCGTTGATGGCGGGTCTTCAGGAAGCGCCCGTCAGCACTTTCTCCATCGGGTTCGAGGAGCGCGATTACGACGAAAGCGGCTATGCCAAAGCGGTGTCTGATCGCTATGGCACCAGCCACCATAAGCGCATCGTCGATCCGGGCGATTTCAGCCTGTTGCCGCGGCTGCCCGGTATTTATGACGAACCCTTCGGCGATATCTCGGCGCTGCCCACTTTCGCGGTCTGCAAGCTGGCGCGCCAGACGGTGAAGGCGGCGCTGACCGGCGATGGCGGCGACGAAATTCTGGGCGGGTATCGCCGCTATGCTTTCTTCGCCGCCCAGATGCGGGCGCGCGGTTGGATTCCGGACGGAGTGCGCGGTCCGCTTTTTTCGTTCCTGGCCGACATCTATCCGCATGGCGCGCGTCTGCCGCGCATGTTGCGCGCCAAGACCACCTTCCGGGAATTGTCGCTCAGCCCGGCGGATGCCTATCTGCGCATGGTATCGGCGCTGCCGTTCGAAATCCGTTCGCAGTTTCTCTCCCGCGATTTCCGCAAGAGTCTGGGCGGTTATGATTCCGGCGATGTGATGCGCCGGCATTTCAACATCGACGCGCCGCTCGATATGCTGCAGCGGGCGCAATATACCGACATCATGACCTATCTGCCGGGCGACATCTTGACCAAGGTGGATCGCGCCAGCATGGCCAATTCGCTGGAACTGCGGGCGCCGTTCCTGGACCAGGAATTGTCGGACTGGGCCTTCTCGCTGCCCGACGAACTCAAGCTGCAGCGCGGCGCGGGCGGCAAGGCGATCCTGAAACAGGCGATGGAGGATTTCCTGCCCCACGATCTTCTGTACCGCTCCAAGAAAGGCTTCACCGTGCCGGTGGCGGAATGGTTCCGCGGACCGCTTAGCGATCAGGTTCGTGCCCTGGCCAATGGCGCGCGTCTGAAGGAGAGCGGATTCTTCGATACCAAAGCGATCGCGGCGATGGCTGATGCGCATATCGCGGGCAGCCGCGATTTCTCCAAGCCGCTCTGGCTCTTATGGGTGTTCGCCAGCTTCCTGGACCATGCGGCCCAAGCGTGTTAGAGCCGCGAATGCAAATTCAAATCAATTGAAGGGCGGCGTGGAACGCGCTCCAGCCTGCGACGGCCAGTGCGGTCCAGATCATCATGCAATAGCCGATGGGCAATCTGCGGCTCCGGTCCGCCGCGTGATCTTCGATCACAGAGTTGCGGCCGGCAGACCGTATTGCCGGGAACTGGACGATTTTGCTTTCAGCCGCGCTATGTCGCACGTGATGTCCGCCTCTGTCCTGGGATCGTAGATTCAGATTCCAGATCTGCGAGTATGAGTAACGGGCGCTTGGTTAACAAACGATTATGGCGTCAAGCGGGCGTGAATTCGCGTTTGGCGAGAACATCGTAAGCTGCTGTCACAATTGCGGGATTGAAACGATCTTCGTATCCGTATCGCGCCGCAGCAAGAAACAATGCCTTGTTCGCGCGCGCAGTATCATCCCAGCTGAATTGTTCCGCATACGCTCTGACGGCGGCGCGATCCGGCGCTTTTTCGCGGAGCGCGCGGATGGCGCGCGCCAAGGCAGGCGCGGACCGTTCCTCCACCAATGCGCCCAAACGGGGGTCGGTGATGACCTCGGGCGTGCCGTTCACATTGGTCGCCACCACGGGCGTGCCCGAGGCCATCGCTTCCAGAAGGACATTTGCCCAGCCTTCGCGCGACGAAGCCAGCACGAAAATGTCGGCCGCGCGATACGCATCCACCAACGCATCATGCGCGATCTCGCCCAGGAAGTGGACGCGTGCGGCAACATTTTTTTCTTGTGCGATGCGTTCGAGCTCGGCGCGCATGGGACCGGAGCCCGCGATCATCAAGCGCATGTCCGGCAAATCGGTGAGCGCTTCGATGATCAGCTCATGACCCTTACGGGGGATCAGGCTGCCCACGGAGAGCAAGGTGAAGCTGTCAATTCCCAACTTTGTGCGCGCCGCATCGCGGTCGCCGGGCGAAAAGCGTTTCAGGTCTACGCCGTTGCGCAACGTCACCACGCGAGATGCCGGTTCGCCCAGCCCCACCAGTTTTTGCCGCAGATCCTCGCAGACCGTGATCATGCCGCTGGCCTGGCGGCTGGCCCATTGGATCTGTGCCCGCTCCGGCGCCGATTGCGGGATCAAGGTGAGGTCCGTGCCCCGTCCGGTAATCAGGAGCGGAATATTCAAGTCCCGGGCAAGCCGCGCCGCCGCCACCCCGTCGGGATAAAAATAATGGGCGTCGATCAGGTCGAATTTGGGCACACCCCGGCGCGCCATCTCATCCAGGGCACGCCTGGCCGCCTGGTAGAGGAAGGTGGGGGTAAGGCGGCTACCCACTTTGGGGATGACCGGATAACGGGGGTGGTAGATCGTTAGCCCGTGCCGGGTCTCCTGCCGGGGGACCGCCGCATACTGGGCATAGCGCCCGAAAGCAGGGTGGCGGCACGGAAACCAGGGGACCGGTGCCAGGACCGTGGCCTCGATCCCGCCCTGTGCCAAAGTGTGACGCAGGCGGTTTTCGACGAAAACGCCGTGATTGGGCTGCGCCTGATTGGGGTAGAGGGTCGAAAAGACCAGAACGCGCAGCAAGTTTCTCTCCTTTGGCGGGCGACAGTTTGGCAGGCGAATTGCTAAAGGCCTCTGAAGCCGGATGGGGAACCTTTCCCCCGTAAAAAGCTTCTGGGAGTCTATGCCCGGACAACTATTTTTTCTTCAAAATCGGTGGTTAATGTCCCGAAACGACGCGTATTCGGACGCCGCAGCCCTGGCATATGAGTTGCAGCGTTCTTTGCGAGATTGACCGGCTTTGGAGCCGGAAAATCCGTGAAACATGAAACGCATGGGTTTGGGGTCAAGTGAGGCTTTTTGGTCATTATGTAGCGGCGCCTTCGGTGGTGTTGGCCGGCCTTGACGGGGGCCTGTTTCTGGCTGGCTTGCGCCTCCTCAGCCTCGAGCAGCATTGCTCCATCTGCTACTTCAACAGCCTGGTGTCGCTGAACTTGGCCAAGGCGGCGACCCTGGCCTGCATTTTCGTTTTGCTGTGTGCGTCGGTGGGCATCTACAACGCCGATGCGCTGCGCAGCTTCCGCACTTTCCTCAAGCGCTTCGCCATTGCCTGGCAGGTCATTTTCGTTCTCGCCGTCGGCTTCTTCGCCATCAGCAAGATCGCGCTGGGCGTTCCGTTCGGCTGGTTCGTGGGCATTCTCTCGCTTGCCATCAGCCTGTTCATGGCGCTCTTGCTGTGCCTGCGCTTTGTCTTTCATCTCTATTACCGCAGTTCGTTCCTCAAGAAACGGGTTCTGGTGCTGGGCCAGGGCGCGACCGCCGATGCCGTCATCGCTTATATGGACGGCCCCGGCCGCAACCATCTCAAGCATGTCCGCACTGTCGATAGCTGCCGCGCGGCCGAGAACCGGGTCTGGAGCACCGAAGGCAATCTGGCGGTGGGCGAACCTTCCGCGCATGCGACGACGCCACTCTTGCAGATCGCCCAGCAGATGCGGGTCGATGAAATCATCGTCGCGGTGGACGACAAGCGCGGCCTGGCGGTGTGGGACCTGCTGGAATGCCGTCTGAACGGCATCGACGTGATCGAATATCTGAATTTCTGGGAGCGGGAATTCGCCCAGATCGATGTTTCCAATGTCGGTCCTGGAACGCTTGCCTTCACCAGCGGCTTCCAGCTCAACCGCCGCCGCCGTGTCTTAAAGCGCGTGGGCGATTTCACCGTCAGCCTGGCCTTTCTGGCGGCGGTGTTGCCGATCACGCTCCTGGTCGCTGTCGCGATCAAGCTGGAGAGCAGGGGACCGGTCTTTTATCGCCAGGAGCGCGTGGGATTGAACGGGCGCATCTTCCGCGTCTGGAAATTTCGCAGCATGCGCCAGGATGCCGAGAAAGACGGCGTGCCGCGTTGGGCGACCGCCAAGGACAATCGCGTCACCAAGGTCGGCCGTTTCATCCGCGCCACCCGGATCGACGAGATCCCCCAGATCATCAATGTGCTGCAAGGCGATATGAGCTTCATCGGGCCTCGCCCCGAGCGGCCCTATTTCGTCCAGCAGCTGCGCCGCGAAGTGCCCTATTACGATCTTCGCCATCGCGTCAAACCGGGCATCACGGGCTGGGCGCAGGTGAATTACCGTTATGGCGAGTCGATCGAAGACGCGCGGCAGAAGCTGGCTTTCGATCTCTATTATGTGAAGAACAATGATTTTTTCCTCGATCTGACGATCCTGGTTCAGACGGTGCGGGTGGTTTTGTTCGCACACGGCGCGCAATAATGCAGGCATGATTCTGGGCCATCCGGCGCCAGACAGGAACCGGACCCAAGACGTGACGCGCGCGCTCAAAATTCTGCACGTCTTCCCGTCCTTCAAGATCGGGGGCGCGCAAGTCCGCTTCACCCAGCTTGCCATGGGATTTGGCCCGGCCTTTTCGCATACCGTGCTCGCGCTGGACGGCGCCTATACCGCCGCCCAGTTTCTGGCCCCCGATGTTCGCGTCATATTGGGCGGACAACCGGTCACAAGCGGATCGCTGCCGCAACGGCTGGGGCATTACCGACAGGAGATCGCCGCGCACGCGCCCGATCTGCTGATGACGTATAATTGGGGTTCGATCGAATGGGCGATGGCAAATGCCATCGGCGGCGTTCCGCATATCCATATGGAAGACGGTTTTGGTCCGGAAGAAGCGCAGCGCCAGTTTCGCCGCCGCGTCTGGGCCCGCCGGCTGGCGCTGAGGCACAGCCAGCTGATTGTGCCGTCGCTGGCGCTTCAGGACCTGGCCCTCAATGTGTGGCGGTTGAACCGCGCCCGCGTGCATTACATCCCCAACGGCCTTATGCCTTTGGACCGCTATTCCACCCGGATCGAGGAGCTGGGGCTCAATCTGCCGGCGGGTTTGCCGCGCATTGCCTGGGCCGGCGCGGTCCGGCGGGAAAAGAATGTGATCCGGCTGCTGCGGGCCTTCGCGCCGCTGAAAAGCGAAGCGGTGCTGCTGGTCATCGGCGATGGGCCCGAGCTGGACGCGGTGCTGCGGGAGGCCGAGGCGCTTTCTCTGGGGCCGTCGATCCGTTTTCTGGGCCGGCGCGAGGATGTCCGCGATATCCTCATGCAATGCGATCTGATGGCGCTTTCCAGCGACACCGAGCAGATGCCGCTGGCGGTGCTGGAAGCGATGGATGCGGGCCTGCCCATCGCCTCCACCGATGTGGGCGATGTGCGCCGGATGGTGTCGGGCGCCAACCAGCCTTACGTGGTCAATCTGTCGGACCGGGAACTGGGCGCCGCCATGCGGGCGCTGGTGATCGGGGCGGCGGCGCGCAAAGCCGCCGGAGTGGCCAACAAAGAGCGCCTGCGCCGAAATTATCTGGCGGACGACATGATCGCTGCGCACAAAAAGCTGATGCTGGAAACGGCCGGCAAATAAGATCTGCCACCTATTGGCGGCGCTTCTCGTCCGCCGCCGCAAAATGCGCCATCTGATCGGCATGCGCTTTGGCGAAAGCGGGGCGGGCGGCGGCACGCGCGACATAGGTGCGGGCGGCGGGAAAGTCCTTCAGCCCGTCGAAGCGATCCACCAGGCGCAGCGCATCCGCCATGGAAATGTCGGCGGCGGAAAAAGTCCCGGCCAGCCATTCGCGGTCCGCGAATATTTTTTCCATATGTGCCAGCCTCGAATCTTTCAGGAAGCTGTCGAACATTTTCCATGTGGGCGTATCGCCGGTGTTGCCGGAGAATTGGAGCAGCGACCAGGGCAGGCTCGCCATCTCCACGGAATTGAGCGCCGCGAACAGCCATTCCTTCACATTGCCGCGCCCGCGCGGATCTGCCGGCATCAACTTGTCGCTCCGCTCGGCCAGATGCAGCAGAATCGCACCGCTCTCAAAAATCGAAATGTCGCCATCGGTCAGCCACGGCACCTGACCGAAAGGCTGGTGCGCGAAATGCGCCGGCTTGCGGTCGCGGAACGGCACGCTTTCGACGCGATAGGCCAATCCGGCTTCTTCCAGCGCCCAGCGTATGCGGATGTCACGCACAAAGCCGCGCGGCAGTTCGGGAACCCAGTCGAAGGTGGTGAGGATCAGCTCGGCCATTGGCATCTCCATCGGCAGGCGCCGAGCTATGGCAGCTTTCCGGAGTTGCAGAAAGAGGGCTAGCCGAAAACGTCGGCCGTTTGCCGGCTCGTGCCCCGCAGCGAGCGGAACATCCGGATCACGCCTTCATAAAGGGCCCATACCGCCAGGCTGCCGGTGAATCCGATGATGATCCCCAGCGGGCCGCCATTGATGTGCAGCCACCGGTAAGCCACCACATCGAAGGGCCAGTGGAACAGGTAGATGAAGAGCGTGGATTTGGCGATCGTGACGATCGGGGCGGCGATCACGCGCGGAAGCGGGACGGGCGGCATCCACAAGAGAAGCAGCGTGCCCAGGCCCAGCCAAAAAGGCGCGTGATGTTCGAGCAGATAGTCGCCGGTCACACCTTTGATGGTGGTCAGCGCGCCCATGCAGCCGAACAGGATAAGGAGTGTAATCGCCCGTTGCAGATGGCTTTTGGCGCTGAACACCAGCCAGCCCAGCGCAAACTGCCACAGGAAGAATTGCGGCAGATGGCCGAACATCATGATGGGCGCATGCACGGTTAGCGCCATCACATAGTGCAGCAGGAACGCCCCCACCGTCAGCGCGATCCCGAATCCATAGCGGTGCTTTTCGCCGAATGGAGCAACCCCGGGAATGAAGGCAAGCGCGCCCATGATCAGGAGAATCTGGAACAGGACCTGCACGAACCAGGCGCCTTCCCACCACAAGGGGGATTCGGGCTCGAGGAAATTGTCGTAGAAGAAAATCGTGCTCCAATGGAAGGTGGCGTCACCCGCGAAGAACATCAGCAGCATCAGCATGGTGGGAATCACGACTTTCATCATGGTTCCGAAGATGGAGCGGCGCACCTGGCTGGGATCGCCGTTCCAGGCGAAACGAGAAAAGCTCAATCCCGACAGCACGAACAGAAGGCTGGGCCCGCCAGCCAGGCTGGAATAGCGATTGTGCAGCGCTACCACACCGAAAATGGCCGCCGCGCGCAAAAGAACGTCCGGTGCGATGGTGGTGCTGGAGGAATCCGATCTTGGTATCTGCTCCAATTCGGCGATCGACATATTTTCCCAATTCTCGGGAATATGGCCGATGTAATCCTCGAGCGCGGTGGAGACATCGACATAGGAAAGGGAATCGCCGCCAAGCGAGGAGAAGGATTTCTGTTCGTCGACCGCCTTGAGGTTGAAGGCGGATGCGAAAATCTCGGCGACGCTGGCGGAAGTGCGGCGGCGCATCCCCAGAAATTCCAATGCCCGGCTGACCAGATCGGATTTTGCGGCGCTCGGCACGTCCAATGCGGCGCGCGGGCGCTCCAGAACCGTGTCGTAGAGCTGCTCGCCATATTCCGAAACCAGACGCCGGCGGTCGATCTTGGAATTGGCGTTGAGGGGAAGGGTGTCGCGATGAACGATCTGATAGGGCAGCATGTAGCCCGGCAGTTCGCGGCGGCAATAGGCGAGCAATCCGTCACGGTCCAGGCTCCCATTGCCCTGGGTGGTGACGAACGCCACCACGACCTGACCCAGATCGCTGTGCTTGACGCCCACCACGGCCGCCGTCTCCACCAGGCCGCTGGCATAGAGAACGTCTTCGATCTCGGTGGGGCTGACCCGGTATCCGCTGGTCTTGATCAGATCGTCCTGGCGGCCGACATAATAGAGTCGTCCGCCTTCGTCATAGGTGACGATATCGCCGGACCAGACCCCGATCTCCGGCTGCGACCCCGGTGCCGCGGTTTCGGCAGGCGCGGGCCGGAAAATCTGGGCCGTGCGTGCGGGATCGTTCCAATAACCCATCGCGACCGTGTCGCCGGTCTGCACCAGCTCGCCCGGCTCGTCCGGGCCGCACAAGGTACCGTCCGCGCGCACCACATGGATTTTCGCGACCGAGATCGCCCGTCCCATGGAATTGGGATGACGGTCCACTTCGCGGGGCGGAAGAAAGGTCGAGCGCAAGGTTTCGGTCTGGCCGTACATCAGGAAGATGCCGGCTTCCGGCGCCAGGCAGCGCAGAGAGCGGGTGGCGCTTTCCGGCATGCGGCCGCCCGCGGCGGCGATGTAGCGCAGATGCTCGCGGATCCCCAACGGCCAATCCAGCGCCGTCAGCGCCACCAGGGCGGTCGGAACGCCGGCAAGCCCGGTGATGCGTTCTTCCAGCATCAGCTTCATCAAAGCCTGCGGCGTCACGTAATTGTGAAGAACGCCGGTGGCGCCGGCATAGAAGCCGTTGAACAGCTGATCGAGCCCGAAGCCGAAGCTGTAATGGGGAAGATGCAGGATCCGGTCGTCCGGATTGAGATCCAGATATTCCGACACGCATTTCGCCCGGGCGACGAAATTGCGGTGCGACAGCATCACGCCCTTGGGCTCGCCCGTCGAACCGGAAGTGTAGAGAATACCCACCATGTCGGTGTCGGCGCCGCGCGGCCAGATTGGATCGCCGTCAAAGCCCGTTTCCAGGAAACGGCGCAGCGACTGGCTGGTCTTGGGCCCCGGCGGAGCCTCTTCATCTTCGACAAAGACGATCCGTTGCAGCGAGGCGCACGCCGCCAGCGCATCTTCCAGTTCGGGAATGCGGGCGCGGGAGGTGACCAAAAGCTTGATGCCGCAATCCTTGACCAGGTGCGCCACCTGGGCAGGCCGCAGGGCGGGATTGATGGGTACAAAGACCGCGTCGGCCGCCGCCGCGCCCATGATCGCGACCGCGGCTTCCGGACGCTTCTCGAGAAAAATTCCGATCCGCTCGCCGGTACCGATCCCGGCGCGGCGCGCGGCATGCGCGAAGCGGCGCACATCGGCGGCAAGCGTGGAATAAAGAATGGTCTCTTTCTGAAAGATCAGCGCGGGCTTGCCCGGATACAGCGCCGCCGCACGAAAGAGCAGATAATCAAGCAGCCCCGTCATTCCCAATTCATCCCAGGCATATGGCTACAATTCGCGTTCGCAAGTCCAACCCGGTCACCTGGGACATTCCCGAGATAGGGGCGGATTGGTGATCCCGCCGGGCCGCCATTCCATCGCTTATTCTCAGGCCAAACTCATTGATAATCTGGAAAAGTCGTCCGGCTGGTTAACGGTCGCAGTTAATGCTTCAGAAGGAAATTCATTGCGCGGGCACGCCGCTGCTGGCGGCGTCATACTAAGTCAGTGCTGCCCCGCCCGCCACGGCTATCCACGGTCGGTCATTCGGCCCGGGATATGCCCTGCGGCGCATAGAGTTCCAGGCGGTCGGCATAAAGCCGGGTGATTTCTTCCAGTGGGCGGCCCGTAAGCATGATCCCGAAAGCGGGTTCGTGCTTCTGGATGGCGGCGGCGATCCGGTCGGACACAGCGGGCTGATAGTGCGAGCCGTCATAGGTCAGTTTTGGATTGGAGGTAATCACGGACGGGATGGAGAAATCATACATCTCGTCGAATTGGGTGGAGGTCTTTTGCAGCGCCTCCAAATAGAAGGGCAAAAGCCCCGATTCCTTGAATTGCGCGATCTTGTCGGCCGCCACCGGCGTGGCATAGGCCACCAGATGCGCCTTGGGGAAAATCTGCCGGAATTTCGCATATTGAGTCACGCTGTTCAGGCTCATATGCCATTTCTGCCCCGGCTTCAGCGTCATGTGCAGCACCGGCATGGTTCCGGCATCGGCACGGATCTGGCCGGTCAGATCCTTGTCGAAATAGCGCGCCTTTGGCGATTGATCGAGCAGGGTCTTGATCGACCAGGCGGTGACATCCTGAGAAAAATAATAGTCCCAGAAATGAGGCGTCCTGTTCTCAAGGACATCCGGCGGCACATTGTTCGCATCCGCCTGATCGATGAAATCGAAATCGTCGACACCGACCACCACCAGCTCCGGTTCGCGCTTGCTGCGCTGTTTTATGTATTGCGCATAGGCGATCAGTTCCCGGGGCGAGCCATTCTCGAACGAAATCATGAAACAACGATGGCCGGAGAAGGCGCGCTCATCCATCATGCCGACCCGGGACGCGCCGAAAATGTAGCAGTCATAATTGCGGTCGCTGTCCGCAAAGCGCGCCAGGCGCGCGACCCGCTCATCCCAGGAGAAATTGCGGGATTGCAGCTTGTTGCCGCCGAAGAACCACAAAGGATCGACCAGGTAGTTGAGCAGCCCCATGCCGCCCAGAACAGCCGCCACCAGGAGCGCCAGGGTCGTCAGATAGAGGGTTGTTTTGTCCTTCGGCACCGCGCGCCTGTCAGAATTGGAAATAGAGGAATTCGGAATGTTGCGACAGGCTGGCGATCGCCAGACCCGCAGCCAGACCCATGAAACCGGCCCATTTCAAATCGGGCACCCATTCCAGCAGGCGATAACGGTTGGCCGCGATCTGGCCCAGCGCGGCAGGGAATTTGGCCATGATCTGCTGGGTGTTGGGCAGGAACCAGGCCATTCCGAAAAAGGCCGCGACCCGCAAAATGCTTTGCGATTCCGATCCGAAATTATATTTCCAGCCCGCAAATGCGCCGCCCGCATGCAGACCGGCCATGCCCGCCAGAAGCTGTGTCGCATCGCTCACCGACCCGGCGCGGAAAAACACCTGTGCCACCAGCGCGGCGGCGTAGGTCAAAAGTACTTGCGCGATCACGACGGCAGCGTACGTGATCGGGGTTTGCGGGTCCTGCCGCACCCGCGCGGGCGCGAAGGTGCGCCAGGCATGGTTGATGATCAGATAGAGGCCATGCAGCAGGCCGAATATCAGAAAGGTCAGGCCGGCGCCGTGCCAGACACCCGCCAGCACGATGGTGATGAAGGTGGGAATGGCGATCATGCTGAAGAAGCCGCTCACCGTCTTGGCGTCGCGGGTGAGGATCGGCGCGCCCCGGGCAATGCGCCGGCGGGTAATCCAGAGCGCCATCGGATTATAGAGATAAAGCGTCAGGTAGCGCGTCAGGGTCATGTGCCAGCGCTGCCAGAAATCGATGATGCTGCGGGCCTTGTAAGGCGAGTTGAAATTCAACGGAAAGCGGATGTTGAACATATAGGCCAGCCCGATCGCCATGTCGGAATAGCCGGAAAAATCGAAATAGAGTTGCAGGGAAAAAGACAGGGCCGTCAGCCAAGCGGGAATGAGACCCAGCGTGCCGGGCGCGTTGAAGCCCGCACTGGAAACCTGGATCAGGGAATCCGCGATCAGGACTTTCTTGGACAGCCCGATGATGAAGATGGTCAGACCGACGGCCATGTTGCGACGGCTGAGGCGGTAGGTCTCGCTGTTCGCGAACTGGGGCATGATCTCCCGGTGATGGAGGATCGGCCCAGCGATCAGATGCGGGAAGAAAGTGACGAACAGGCAGTAATCGAAGAAGCCGCGATCCTTCGCCATGCCCTGGCGACAATCGATCAGGTATCCGATCTGGGTGAAAGTATAAAAGGAGATGCCCAGCGGCAGCAGGACGGAATCGAGCTTGAGGCTGGTCGCACCGATCGAGCCGAGAAAGCCCACCAGGGCGAAAAGATATTTGTAATAGGTCAGGACCGCGAGGTTGGCGACGATGCCCAAGGTGAGGATCGCGCTCTGGAGGCGGTCGTTCCCCTCGTTGCGGGTGATCCAGTGGCTGATCGAATAGTTGAAACCGATCGAGCTCATCAGGATGAGTACGAAAGGCGGATTCCACCAAGTGTAAAAGACGAGAGAGCTGACAACAAGTGAAAGTCCGGCGGCGCGATGATCAATCCTGCCCAGCAGGTAATAGGCCAGCAGCGCCAGCGGCATGAACACGAAGATGAAAATGTGGGAGTTGAAGAGCAAGGCCTCTACCCATCCCCATGCGGAGAGCCGCAAACGGCCCTGCCGGTCCCTGCGGGACGTGTCGCCATCCTTAAGCCCCCTTCTTCTTCCGGATGAGGGCGACGAAGTCGCCGATTTCCTTCAACGACTCGATTTCCGCGGTTCGGAATTTGATGCCGAAGCGCATCTCCGTCGCCACGACGATGGTGATGTGCTTGAAGGAATCCCAACCCGCGAAATCGCCAGCAACGCTGCTGGGCGTGAGGGTAATCGTGTCGTCGTCCAGCGCTTCGCGGACGACTTCCGTTATTCCATCCATGATTTCAAGGTCGGTCACGATTAAATTTCCCCAATTTTTATGTGCGTCTGCGTCGGTACGTAATTCTCAATCGGAAGGCGCCAAAAGCTGCCTCCGGCATCGTCGGTGCCGTCTTCCTCAAAGCCCAGCTTCGCATAATGGTCGCGGACAAGACCGTTCTTTTCCGTGGGCCTGAATTCCCCGATCACGGCGCGATAACCCCGCCGGCGCGCTTCATCGACCAAAAGGTTCAAGGTTGCTTGTTCGACTTGCCTGCCCAGCACGCGGCAACTCATCAGCCAGGTGTCGATCATCAATTCGCCGGGGCGCGGTGATGGTTTTGCAATGACGACGGCGATCATGCCGTTGTCGCCGTATTTGTCGGTAAGACGGATCTGGAACGTGACCGTATCCTTGTCGGCCATTGCCGCTTCGACGTCCCGCTCCGCATAACGGCGAGTGGTGAGATTGAACTGGTTGGTCTTGTTGATCAGCTGGGTGATGCGCGCCTGGCCCAGGGCGTCGAACGGGGTAACTCGCATCTCCATTTCCAGGCTTTTCAGATAGGCGGGAAGATCGGAGGTGGCTTGGCGGGCAAATTCGCGTTCCGCATTGGCTTGATATTGGCCCGCGCGCGAGAAATCCTCGGCCGTCATCCGCACGCTTTCGAAATATCCTCCGTCGGCGATGCATTGCGCGTAGAAGGCCGCGTCTTCAGGAAGCTCGGGTACCGCGACCATGGGCAGCTCGCGCCGCACCAGGTTGCGCTCGAACGGATTGTCGTCGGCGAACACCAGGGCATCCAGCCCGATATTGATCTCAGCCGCGATGGCCCGAAGGTTGGCGGCCTTGTCGGTCCAGTTGGCGACGAAAGCGGCGAAAGAGGAACGCTTC
>Ga0105240_10005001_pt1 | contig 19901 bp, 15 predicted proteins | sample KBSC54metaG_FD_80426 | JGI IMG/M metagenome (GOLD analysis project Ga0105240, IMG submission 80426) | Corn rhizosphere microbial communities from Kellogg Biological Station, Michigan, USA - KBS C5-4 metaG | ecosystem: Host-associated > Plants > Roots > Rhizosphere > Soil | place: Michigan, USA... | reverse complement strand
TGGTCTCACCCGAGTGTGTCGCCGTGTAGCCCATATAGCCTTGCAGCCAGAGCGGCGTCAGCACCGTCGCCCCGAAGAACGCGCCAAAGGCGAGACAGATGGTCGTCACGCTGGCCGAGTAGCCGCGATGGCGGAACACGCGCAGATCGACAATCGGATTGCGCTCGGTCAGCTCCCAGATCATGAAGGCGATGAAACCTGCAACGGCCACCAGCGCCAGGATGATGATTTCGTTGGAGGCGAACCAATCCTTCTCCTTGCCTTCGTCGAGCATCAGTTGCAAGGCCGCCACCCAGACGATCATCAGGATCAGGCCGATCTTGTCAATAGGCAGCTTCAGCAACGGCGACTCGTAGCGCTTGAGCATCTTCCAGCCCATGTAGCCGCACAGCAGCGCCACCGGCACGTTGATGAAGAAGATGTAAGGCCAGCTGTATTGATCGCACAGCACGCCGCCGAGGATCGGTCCGGCGATTGGTGCAATCAACGTGGTCATTGCCCACAAACCGACGGCGGCGGGCGCTTTCTCTTTGGGGAAAATGCGCAGCAACAAAGTTTGCGACAAAGGCATCAGCGGGCCGCCGGCCAGACCTTGCAGCACGCGGAAGGCGATCAGCATGCCCAGCGAATTGGCCAGGCCGCACAGCGCAGAAAACACGCCGAACAGGATCATCGATGTGATGAACACGCGCACCGTGCCGAACCGATTGGCGAGCCAGCCGGTCAGAGGGACGGTGATCGCTTCAGCCACCGCGTAGGAGGTAATGACGTAGGTGCCCTGACTTGACGATGCACCAAGCGCACCGGAAATCGTCGACACCGAGACGTTGGCGATCGTGGTGTCGAGTACCGCGATGAAGTTGGCGGCCGCCAGCAGCAGGCCGGCGCCGACCAGCTGCGCGCCTTCCAGCGGCTTCATGGCCGCATCGGAAAAATTGGATGACATGATTGCCGCCTGATTACAGAGTCGATGCGTTGGTGGGTTTGTTGCCGTCGCTGTTACCGTCATTCTTGCCGACAGTCAGCGCGCTGTTGGAGGTCATCGCCGAATTGCCTGCGGTATTGTTATTCGCGGCACCGCTCTTGCCGCGTGTGTCGATCGACACATCCATCGACAAGCCCACGCTCAGTGGTTGTTGTGCAAGTTCCTTGCTGTCGATGGAGATGCGCACCGGCAGACGTTGCACGACCTTGATCCAGTTACCGGTGGCGTTTTGCGCCGGGATGACCGCGAACGCAGAACCGGTACCACCGGCAACGCCGATCACGGTACCGTGATATTCCACCGCGCTGCCGTAGATGTCGGCCTTCATGGTCACCGGTTGACCCAGACGCACTTGCGCCAGCTGGCCTTCCTTGAAGTTGGCATCAACGTGCATCAGTCCGGTCGGCACTACCGACAACAGTGCCGTGCCGGCCTGCACACGTTGACCGACTTGCACCTGGCGGCGGGCGACGACGCCATCCACCGGAGCGCGCAGTACGGTGCGTTCCAGATCCAGCTTGGCCTGATCGCGCTTGGCGCGCGCCAGTGTGACTTCCGGATTGGTATCGACGGTGGTGTTGGCGGTCAGCACGGTGCTGGCTTTTTGTGCGCCAATGGTTGCGTTGCGGTTGGCGTCAGCCTGAATACGACCGGCTTCGGCGGCTTTCAGGTTGGCTTGCATGGTCAGCACGGTGGTACGGGCGTTGGTGAGTTCTTCACCCGAAACCGAGCCGGATTTTTCCAGAGCTTCGCGACGGCGCAGATCCAGTTCGGCGCGTTGCAGATCGGCTTGTGCCGACAGCAGTTGTGCGGCTGAACGTTTTTGTTCCGCTTCGCGCGCCAGCACTTGCGCGGCCAGTCCGGTGTCGTTGGCGAAGTAGCCTTGCACGCGGCGTTCCGCACGGCTCAGATCGGCTTCGGCTTGCGCCAGTGCGAGAGCCGCATCGCGTTTGTCGATGACGACCAGCACGTCGCCTTGCTTGACGTATTGCGTATCGACGACTTTGACTTCCGACACGATGCCGTTGACGGCAGGTGTCACTTGCGACACTTCGACGGCGGTGTAGGCGTTGTCGGTGGTGACGTAGCGTGAGCCAATGAAATACCAGTAGGTGCCGTAGCCGATGGCTGCCACGGCGATCACGCCTGCAAAAATGGTGAACAGCTTCTTGCGCTTGCCGGGTGCGTTGTCTGTGCTGGCGGCGATGGTTTGAATTGCTTGAGAATCACTGTGTGACATGACGGTTCCTTGTATCTTGTTGAATTCGATTGCTCGATGTTTAGACTTGTGTGCGGTCGCAGCAGATCAGCTGGCGTGCTGATAGCCGCCGCCCAGTGCGCGCACCATGGAGACGTCGAGTGCGAACATGCGCGAACGCAGGGTCGACAGCTCGCGCAGATTGGTCAGCAGCGCATCTTGTGCGTTGAGTACATCGAGGTAATTGGTGAGGCCGCCTTCATATCGGTTGCGTACGATGCGATAGGCTTCTTCGGCGGCGTGCGCGGCTTCTTCGGTCTTGTTCAGGCGACCGCTGAGCGCCTTCTCGCTGACGGCGACGTCGGCGACATCCTGCAAGGCTTGCGTGACGGCGCTGTCGTAATTGGCGACGGCCTCATCGTAGCTGGCGCTGGCCGAGCGGAACTGTCCGCGCAGACGGCCGCCTTCAAAAATCGGCAGCGAGATGGCCGGGCCGAAGCTGCCGATGCTCGATCCCGATTGCGTCAGCAGATTGGTACCCAGCGACTGGAAGCCGAAGTAGGCGCTCAGGTTCACATTGGGATAAAACTGTGCGCGCGCCACCTTGATCTGCTTGGCGGCCGACTCTGCACGCAGACGTGCGGCAACGATGTCGGGACGGCGTCCCAGCAATTCCGCCGGCAATTCCTTCGGCAGATTGAACGGCTTGGACATGTCGATCACCGGGCGTGTCAGTTGCAGGCCGCGATCCGGACCGGCGCCGGCCAGCGCCGCCAGCTTGTTGCGCTGGAGTGCAATCGATTCATCCAGGCTCAGCAAATCGGCTTCGGCCATGGCGCGGCGTGCGGTGACTTGTTTGACGCTGCCTTCGGTTTCAAGACCGTTGATGCGGCGTTGCTGAAACAGATTTTCGGTTTCCACGCGCACTTGCAGTGCTGCTTCGGAAGTGTCGCGTTGGCTGAACAAGCGTTCCAGTTCGGCATAGGCTGCCGCGATTGACGTCGACAGCGTGATGCGCGCCTGTGCGGCATCGGCGCGCGCGGCTTCGAGGTCGGAGGTCGCGGCGGCGAGGGCCGCGCGGTTCTTGCCCCAGAAATCGATCTCATAGCTGAAGTCGAGCGTGGCGCGTGTTTCATTGTTGTAGCCGCGCGGCACAAAGTCTGCCGGCACGCCGTTGTTATAACTCTGCTTCATGCGATCCAGCGAAGCGTTTGCGCTGACCTGCGGCAGCAAGGCGGCGCCTTGTTGCTGTGCTACACCTTCGGCTTTCAGCAGGCGCGCACGCGCCACGGCCAAGGACGGTGCGCCGTGCAGCGCTTCACCGATCAGGGTGTTGAGTTGTTTGTCGCCGTAGGCTGTCCACCAGTTATCGTCGGGCCAGGCAACAGTGGTGCCGGTGAGCGATTGCGATGATTGATAGGCGTCGGCCGCCTTGGGCTCGGCGCGCGGGCCGAGGTCGGAGAACTGCGCGCAGCCGGCCAGCGTCAATGCCGCCAAGGCCAGCGCCGACAACATCAGCAGCGGTCTCAGCGGCTGCGAACGGTTTTTCTTGAAGGAAACAGATTGAACTTCCATGATGTAAATCCACTCATAATTAAACTGTACTGTTCAGTATAGTATTGACTTTTAACGAGCGTCAAGCAAAACTAGGCGAAAATACGGGGCGCAAATGTTGCAGTCGCAAAAAAAGCAACAGCCTCCGGGGAAACCAGGCGGGACGAGGTCGAGGCAACAATGGCGATCACGGCCCAGCCACACAGACAAAGATTTACATGCGTAAGAAAAGTGAAGAACGGCGCCAGGCCATCATCGATGTCGCGGCGGAATTATTTAACGAAATAGGATTCGATCGAACCTCGATGGCCGAGATTTCCGCGCGCCTGGGTGGATCGAAGGCGACGCTGTACAACTATTTCTCATCGAAGGAAGAAATCTTTCTTGCCGTCATGAAGCAGCAGGCCGGCATGCAGTTTGAGTCGCTCTTCGCCATCCTCGCAGAAGACAGCAAGGATCCGGAACAAGTACGCGCGACGTTGAAATTATTTGCCAATAAGTATTTGCATCTGGTGCTGTCACCCGAAGTGATCGCCGTGCGACGCTTGCTGTATTACAACGCCGAGCGCTCCGAGCTGGGATGTTTATATTACGAAAACGGCCCACGGCGCGGTTGGCTGGCCATCGCTGACTTCATGAAACGCGCGATGGAAAAAGGCATCTTCCGGGAAGCTGACTCCTGGCTTGCAGGAATACAGTTCCGCGTACTGATTGAGGCGGAATGGGCAGAGGGGCGCATCCTTAACGTGATCACCTCGTTGCCGCCCGCCAAGGTGAAAGAGTCGGTGGAGCGCGCGCTCGATGCGTTCTATCGCATCTATGCTGCAGAACGCAGTTGAGTACATCTCGCTCTGTGATGGCAAGATGAGGATCCGCGCAAGGATCGGGACAAGCACCAAGACAGGCGTCAGCATTTCGTCAGCCATCGCGGGCAACATCCGCGATACCCCCGGACGTCAATACCGATATCCCGTCATATTCACATCACAATGCCGTGTAAAAATGCACGGCAGCCCTCTCTTCTGAACGTTCTCGCGGCCCCGGCGGGGCGGCGTTTCAGAGCATCCCTATAGGTACAAATGGGTAGTAAACAACCTCTTTCTTGCATGATCAAGAAAGGGGCGAGGTGCGTACCATTCATGGGATGCTGGCGCTGACTGTATCGCCGCTTTCAAAAAAGCCAACAAAACAGCAATTCATATATCTCCACCTGAGGCAATCATCATGACCTGGTTTTATAACCTGAACATCGCCAAAAAACTGATTCTTTCCTTCCTTGCTGTTGTTGTGCTGACGGCGTCGCTCGGCATTTTTTCCATCGTCGAACTGGTCAAGGTCAATCAGGCATCCACTGATATTGCCACGAACTGGATGCCAAGCATTAAGCTGGGTTTGCAGCTGCAGACATCGATGGCGCGTTTCCGCATTTCTGAACTGCAGCACATCGTATCAACAGATGATAAAGACTACGACGACGCCGAAAAGGCAATGAAGACGCGCATGGAAATCATCAACAAGGATCTCAAGACTTACGAAGATCTGATCTCGGAACCGGAAGAGCGCGTGTTGTATCCACAATTTCAGCAGACGATGACGAAGTATCTGGCCGAGAACAAAAAAATCATGGCGCTGTCGCGTGCCAATCAGAAAGAAGAGGCACGCGCGCAATACAAGGGCGAATCGAACAAACTGTTCCGCCAGGCTGTCGACCAGCTCGGTGGTCTCGTCAAGATCAACGATGACGGCGCGACGCGTTCCAACAACGACGCCGACAAGGTGTTCAATATGGCACGCGGCTGGATTCTCGGCCTGTTGATCGCCATCGTGGTGATCGCCATGTCCTTGGCTGTCTGGGTTGCACGAATCGTTTCCTTGCCGCTCAATAAGGCTGTCGACGTTGCACAACGTGTGGCAGGCGGCGATCTCGGTGGCGATATTCGCTCTGAAAGCAGCGACGAAACCGGACGCCTGATGCTGGCGCTCAAAGCCATGAACGACAGCCTGCAGAAGATTGTTGGCGAAGTGCGTATCGGCACCGACACCATTGCGACCGCATCGACCCAGATCGCCAGCGGCAATCTCGATTTGTCTTCACGTACCGAACAGCAAGCCGGCTCGCTCGAAGAAACCGCCTCGGCGATGGAAGAGCTCACCTCGACCGTGAAACAGAATGCCGACAATGCGCGTCAGGCCAACCAGCTCGCGGTGTCGGCATCGGAAGTTGCACAGCAAGGCGGCGCCGTGGTGGGGCAGGTGGTCGATACAATGGGATCAATCAACGACTCCTCGCGCAAGATTGTGGACATCATCAGTGTCATCGATGGCATCGCCTTTCAAACCAATATTCTTGCGCTGAATGCAGCCGTTGAAGCGGCACGCGCCGGCGAACAAGGACGCGGCTTTGCGGTGGTGGCGTCGGAAGTGCGTAGTCTGGCGCAACGCTCCTCCGCTGCAGCGAAAGAGATCAAGGCGCTGATCGATGACTCGGTCTCGAAGGTCGATGTCGGCAGCAAGCTGGTGCAGCAGGCTGGTGAAACCATGCAAGAGGTTGTCGCCAGCGTGCGTCGCGTGACCGACATCGTCGGCGAAATCAGCGCAGCCAGCACAGAGCAAAGCACCGGCATCGAAGAAGTCAATCGCGCCATTACGCAAATGGATGAGACCACGCAGCAAAACGCCGCACTGGTGGAAGAGGCGGCCGCGGCGGCACAATCCCTCCAGGAGCAAGCCAGCAAGTTGACGCAGGTCGTCAGCGTGTTCAAGCTGCCCCGCCGTTAGAAGTCTGAGCAGAGGAGCGCCGGTCCGCCGGATCTCCCGAAAAGAAGCCCGTGATGCAGAGACTGCTTGCGGGCTTTTTTGTTGCCGCAGTCAGTCAGACCGCGATCAGAGAGAGGGGAGTACTCGTTCTTTCTCTTTTCGACTTTGCGCAAAATGCGAGCAATAGGAATATCACATAGGTCGCGCCTGAGCCTGAAAATTAATAGTGCGACAACAAAGGGCTGGCAATCATCCGGCAATGCATTGCAGTAATGGAAACACCCTTGCCAATATGCGAGCTGGAAAATGTAAATGAGGGGTTTCCACTGCTGAATATCATTGCTTATTGGAAATTGTTTGTGAGACTATGCGAGGTTGAATGAGAAGTTGTTAGAAACTAACCGAGTTTCAGCCAGCGAACACCGGTGCATTAATCGGCGCGCAAGCAGCGCGCTGCGGTGGCATGCAAGCCATGACGGGGCCACCCCTCCCGTTTACCGGAAGCGCGATGCGACTCAAGCGATGTGAACGGTAGTCCGTAGATGCGCAACGCCTGTGCCCAAACTCACCAAGAAAAATACAATGTTCCAGTGGCTACTGCTTAAAGAAAATGCGCTCAGCGCAGCGGAAAACACAGTCTGGAAAGAGAGCGCTCTGCGCATCATTCTGATGTCGGGCCTGCTGCTCGAGTTTGGTATCGGCCTGCTCAGCGCCATGGATGCCGTCAAGGTCGGCGCCTACTACATCATCGTCATCGTGACTGGCTTTTTCATCGCCTTGTCGATGGCGGTGTTCGCTTCTCTGCGGCGGCCGGTGATCGGCAGCGCGATGCTGATTGCGACCATTTATGCTGCAGCATTTTGTATCGTCTACTTCATCAGAGATACCGAAATCGCCAAGCTGGGTATCATGTTTGTCTATACCGCGCCGTTGATTGCACGTATCTTTTTCGGCTCGCGCCTGGCGCTGGTGCTGATGGCGGTCAACGTGTTTCCCTTTATGCTATTGATTCGCAACGAGCCCTTGCCCAGCTATCCGGGTCTGGAGACACCGCTGGCCAACGCCCATGCCTACATCCAGGCGTTGCTGTTCTTGTTCTTCAATATCTGCGTGCCGCTGGGCGTGTTTCGTCTTCTGCATGCGCTGGATGCGGCGATCAGACGTCATCGCACAGCGAGCATGGAACTGGAGAGCAGCCACGCGCAATATCAGGAAATCTTTGAGAACGCCGGCGGCGCGATCCTGTTGTGCGATGCTCACGCACGTATCCTGAAAGCGAACTCGCTGGCCGACGCCATTATTGGCCGCCAGGACAAGAAAAATGCCAGTCTGTTTGCGCTCTTGGCGCACAAGTGCAAAGACAAGGAAGAGAAAACCGCCGACATTCTGTCGCTCAAACCGGGGCAGGAGTTTGAGACCCGCGACGGCAGATTGATCTCGATAGAAACCATCTCGCCCACCTCCGAAAATCATTACATCGTCCTGTTGCGCGACATTTCGCAGATGCGCCGTATCCAGGAGGCGCTCAATCGCAGCAAGGAGCGCGAGTCTTTTCTCAGCAGCCACGATCAGCTGACGCAACTGCCCAATCGCGACTCCATGCTGCAGCAACTTGCCGCTGCGATGAGCGCCATGCCGCCGCGTCGTCAGCTCGCGCTGATCATCATTCGTCTCGACAGCATCAAATATGTCAACGACGCGCACGGCAGTACTGCTGGCGACGACTTGATTGTGGCCTTTGCGCAGAGGCTCAAACATTTGCTGCCGGACGACAGTCTGTGCGGACGCCTGCGCAGCGTCGTGTTTGGCTTCACGATCGAAAGTAGTCATGGTAGCCGCGATGCCATCCCTCAGATCGAACATATCCGGCGTAGTCTGCCCGAAGAACTCATCATCAATGGTGAGCGCCATCCGGTACAGATATCCATGGCGGTAGCGTTTTCTCGTCCCGGTGAAACCGACGGCGAGGGTTTGCTACAGCGGGGAAAGATCGCGCTCGATACTGCCCGCCGTTCCGGCAACCAGAGCGTTGCCGTGTTCGACGACGAAGCTGCTACGCAAGTCCGGCGCCGTCTCAATATCGAACAGGCCATCCTCATGGCGCTGCCCGAAAACGAAATGCGTCTGGTCTATCAGCCCAAGGTAACGCAGGATGGTGAAATCGTCGGATTGGAAGCGCTGATACGCTGGCGCTCGCCGACGCTGGGAGATGTCTCTCCCGCCGAATTTATCCCCGTGGCGGAAAGCAGCGGGGCGATTCACTTCATCACCGCCTTTGTGGTCGACAGTGTCTGCACGTACATCCGCCAGACGCTGGACGCGGGCGGGCGCTGTCTGCCGATTGCCATCAACCTGTCGGCCATCGATATCGTGCGGGCCGATCTGCTCGATTTGGTCAATGCCTCTTGTCAGAAACATCGCATCAGTTCCGACTATCTGGAGTTTGAGATTACCGAGACCGGCCTGGTCGGGAACGAGAATCTGGCGATCAGCCATCTGGAGGCGCTCAACGCCAAAGGTTACGGCATTACCATCGACGATTTTGGGACCGGTTACTCTTCTTTGCAGAAGCTAAGTCGCTTTCCCACGAAAAGTATTAAGATAGACCAGTCTTTTGTGGCGCAAATCGGGATTAGCGAGAAGAGCGAGCTGATTATCCGCGCGGTGGTGTCGCTGGCGAAAATCCTCTCCTGCACGACGGTTGCCGAAGGGGTCGAAACGTTGGTCCAGGAGAAATTTCTCAAAGCCATCGGATGCCAGTTCTTTCAGGGGTTCTACTACTATCCGCCCATGGAGTTTCAGCAAGTCAATCAATTGCTGAAGGGACGCTGAAGCACGACGGTGTCATTGCCATGCATCTTGATGCTCGGATGTGATTCCGGATCGGCGCCGCAAAGACAACAACGTTAAGCGGCTGTCCGCACCATCCCGGTACCATCAGAGAGAGACACACGACATGAGCAAGAACAAGAATGCGACCACGCCCGTCTATCGCGGCGTTTTCCCCGTAGCGCCGACCATTTTCGACGATCATGGCGATATCGACCTTGAAGGGCAGCGTCGCTGTATCGACTTCATGATTGATGCCGGCTCCGACGGCATCTGTATCCTGGCCAATTTCTCCGAACAGTTCGCACTTACCGACGACGAGCGTAATTCGCTCATCAGCACGGTGCTTGATCACGTCGCCGGACGCGTGCCGGTGATCGTGACAACGACGCATTTCAGCTCACGTATCTGCGCTCAGCGCAGCCGCATGGCGCAAGACGCCGGCGCAGCGATGGTCATGATCATGCCGCCGTATCACGGCGCGACGATTCGCATTGGCGAGACCGGCATTTATGATTTCTTCAACACCGTGTCGGATGCGATCAGCATTCCCATCATGATCCAGGATGCTCCTGTCAGCGGCACTACGCTGTCACCGTCGCTGCTGGTGCGCATGGCCAAGGACATCGCCAATGTTTCCTACTTCAAGATCGAAGTACCGCAAGCGGCCAACAAACTGCGCGAAATCATTGCGCTCGGCGGTGAGGCGATTGTCGGTCCTTGGGATGGTGAAGAAGCCATCACGCTGATGGCCGATCTGGATGCCGGTGCGACCGGTGCAATGACCGGTGGCGGTTATCCGGATGGTATTCGCCGTATTCTCGATGCTTACTTTGCCGGTGATACCGAACTGGCAGCACAGCATTATCAGCAATGGCTGCCGCTGATCAACTATGAAAACCGTCAGGGCGGTCTTGCATCGTGCAAGGCCCTGATGAAAGAAGGCGGCATCATCAAGTCGGATGCGGTGCGTCACCCACTGCCGGCGATGCATCCGGCAACACGCGAAGGCCTGATCAAGATCGCACGCCGTCTTGATCCTTTGGTGCTGCGCTGGGGAAAATAAGACCTTGAATAAGCAACTGCTTATTGAGCTTCTTATTGAGCTGCTTACTTAGCTTAACAAGCAATAATCCGGTCATCCCAATTGCGGGATGACCTCGCGGCCGATTTCATCCATCACTTCTCTGCGCGGCCTGCCCTGGCGCGCCAGATTCAACAGCACGTGGCCGACGCCATAGCCGTGCAATCTCTGCAGATAATCCAGCAAGGCATAGCGGCCGCTGCGCATGCCCAGGGTGATTGGCTCGGACGGCGCGTCCGGATCGTCCAGCAAATCCAGATTCAAGGACTGAATAAAGGGTTTGGCGGCGCCACCCGCGCGTTGCGCCAGCGCCTGTTGCCATAAGCCGATGCGACCTTGCTGGCGTTGTTCTTCACGATGGTAGGATGCCCAGCCGTCGGCGTTGGCAGCGATCCACTGCAATGACTGGCGAGCCGAGCCGACAGCCAGCATGGCAATACGTTGGGCGGCTCGCGGCAAGACTGCATGGCCACCGGTAGCGTTCATCAATACCTGCTTCGCTGCGTCATCCGGCGCATCGTCGAGCGCAGCGCGCACGACCTCCCAATGGGCGCGAAAGCGTTCTCCGCCCTGTTCCGCCGTCATACCGAATGCGGCAAATTCTTCTTCGCGGTCACCCGATCCGACACCGAGCAAAAAGCGGCCTCCGGACAGGCGATCAAGCGTCAGCGCACTCTTCGCCAGCAGCAAGGGATGGCGTAACGGCAGTACCGCCGCGGCTGTGCCGACTGCGATCGTATTGGTTGCCGCAGCGAGCATACCCAGCCAGAGAAAAGGATCGTCCAGCGCACTGACTTCACCTGCCTGAGGAATCATCAGCGGTACGTCACGCGTCCACAGCGCGGAAAAGCCGCACGCCTCGGCATGCTGCGCCAGCGCCTTTTCCGTGGCCGGGTCTGCCAGTACGCCGGCGGGTGGCGTCAGAGGCGTCATCAGGCCGAGCGTCAGGCGGCCCTCGGGAAACACCAGCGAATAAGCTTTATTGAGCATGTGCACAACCATGTCGAAGATCATGAAGTGCGTTCATTGTCGCCGATTATGTGGATTGTGTCGGTAGTACTCTCCAAGTTGGATTCGGGCCGGCGAGTCGAAAAAGTCTCAGCAAGCCGGCAAAGCCAGCGCCTGCAAAATTTCTCCGGTTTTTGAATCCTGGACGAAGGCGGCAACACCGAGATTGCTCACGTCGGCATGTTTGCCGTCGCGCCCGACGGGCAGCTTGAAGATGTCCGCGATGGCGGTTTTGCCATCCAGATAAATCGGACCTTTCCACTGGCGCACGACATAATCATGCTGCAAGGTGGCACCGTTATTTTCGCCTGCCGAGACCTTGTTGCTCAGGCGATTTTCGTACACGGCCACGTACGCTTGCGGTGCGGCAGATCCTGTTTTGTGTCCGTCGATTGCAGAGAACTCCGCCTCGATCTTGATGCGGTTGTCGGTAGCAGGTGTCCATGTGAGATGGATATTGGCGGCAGCCGGTTTGGCGTTGATGGCCTTCATCGCCGAGCGGAATTCTTCTTCGCTGCGCCAGTTGCGGAATTCCCGGCCATTCACGAATAGTTCAGGCGTGTACGAAAAATGGGTGGTGCCAAGCCGCGTCAATTGTTCTTGCCGCTCTGTGAAGATGTGCTGCGAAAATACATCTCGCCAGCCAAGGCTGTCCCAATAGTCCACATGCAATGCAAGCGGCACGATATCGCGATCGGTGGTGTTGCGCGTATCGATCCGGCGCAGCCAGCGATCGGCCGGGGGACAGCTGTTGCAACCTTCGGAGGTGTACAGCTCCACCAACGCGAGGCGATGCGCGGGACTCTGCTTTTCACATTGGGCAGCAGAAGCAGCAAAAGCGGCAGAGGAGGTGAGCAGCGCCGTCATCGCATGAAAGGCGGCGAGCAAATAGGTTGAGGTTTTCATATTTCATAATCCGTTGTCTGCACCTTCAGTAGTCGCTGGGCATCGTCGATTCATTACATCGATCATGACAAAGCGATGACCCGGCCAAGCAATTGCTGTCATTCAGTAAAGAGAATCGGCATTGCTCATCCAGCAGGATGTAAAGACCGCTCCGCGCAAACGCAGCATGCGTCCCCATATCAGCTTGTTGAATACCTGATATGCGTTAATTAAATCACTGCAAGTCCTTCCTTTTTATTTCTTTACGGCTATATTTCCCTCACAAAGAAAAAATTTTGCAGTGCGTCATTTTTGTTATTTTCATAGACGCACACCGAGTTAAAACACAACGGGAAATCTGAGAGGCTCACATGACCAATCAGTATCGGGCGGGAAAAAAAGCATTGGTGATCGGTGGCGGTGCGCCGAACTCCACATTGATTGCCGGCGCATTGACGGCATTTTTGGATGAAGGTATCGAATTCGATGTCATCTCCGCTTCGGGGGCGGGCGTGCTGATGGGCTTGTTGTATCAGACTCCTCTGGAATGTTCGCCGCGCGAAGCGTTGATGCGCTGGGCCGAGTCCGGTGTGGCCGACAGTATCTACAAGATGTTCCCTGTCAACTACAAGATCTTCAAGAAGCCGGGACAGGAGGCACGCAACTTCCGCGACAACGTGCCGTCGCAGATGCCTCCCATGCCTGGTATGCCCAATATGCCGACCATGCCCAGCATGGCATCGATGCCCGGCATGCCGAACATGTCCGCCATGGCGGCCGGTTATCCTTTCCTTGACGTCTTCACACAGCGTTTCGCCGAAGCCTCCGGCGCATGGAACGACTGGATGCATCTGATGCTGTCGGCCATGTCGCCGTCGGATCTGTCGTCCAAGAGCCTCGGCCTGTGTGCGCATCATCCTTTCCTGGAGCAGTCGATCGACTTCGACGCCATCGCGCGCATGAAGCCGGACTTCTACATCAACGCCTACAACATGAGCAAGGGCGAGATGCAGATCTGGGACAAGAAAGAGATTGCGCCTATCCACGTGCGCGCCGCCTTGTCGTTCCCCTTCTTGTATCCGCCGACGGAAATCGACGGTGACGATTACATCGAAGGCGCAGCACTCGACACGCTCAACTTCGATCCTCTGTTGTCCACCTCCGGCAAGCATGCCGACGTCGAAACGCTGGTCGTTCTCGACATCCTCGGTGAAGACCGTCTGATCCGCAAACCACGCAATCTGTACGACGCCTGGGTGCGCTCCATCATCACGCCATTGGTAAAGATTTCGAAATCCGAAATGCGTTTGTTCGAGTTGGAACACAACACGCATCCTGAAACCGGCGAGCCCTTGCGTCGTCTGCTGAAGGTCGATCTGATGAGCGGCATTCCGGACGAGCACTGGCCGGAAGTATTGGACTGGTCGTCGTCGAACATGCAGTTGCTCTTCGATGTCGGCTATCGCGCCGGACAGAAGTTCTGTCGTGAGCATGGCGAGTCTTTACAGGATGCTTTCGAGGGTACTTCCATCGCAGCATGAACACTCGCTGCACCGTGCACCCTGGACACTTTCATCTCTGATTTACCTGCATACCTGATTCATCAGGCCGTAACACAGCGCCGCTAACATGCTTGTCCCGCGAGTTGAGGGGGAGGATGCCGGCGGCGCGGCAGTTTCTGCCAACACATTTGCCAGCCTGCAACTTCGCTGTTCGTACCGGAAGATTGACGCAAAGACGTACAGGAAGAAACAACGCCAGCCCCGGGGCCAACGTAGCTTCGGATCCCATCCACTTTATAGAAAAACGACACGACCATGACAATCACCAAACGCCTTCTTCTCACCTTGTCGGTGGCCCTGCTGGCTCTCCTCTTCGTCGGCATCGACGGCCTCGTGCAGCTGCAGCGCGCACAGGTGCGTTTCGATACCGTGCAAAACCGTATCATTCCCAGCATCAGCGGCTTGAACGCCGCCAAAGGCTTTCTCGCGGACACCCGCCTGGCCGGCTACCGCTTGTCGGTGTTTTCCAACCTGAGCGACAAGACGGCGCTGGACAAAGCCGTGGCCGACGCCAACAAGGCGTTTGACGATGTGGTCGCCAAGTACGCGAAAGACCAGATCTACGATGAGACCGACAGCAAGATGCTCGAAGCCGACAAGGCCAACATGGAAGCCTATCGTAAAGCGCTGATTCCATTCTTCGCTGCAGCGCATGCAGGCGACATGGACGGTGTGCGCGCTACACTGATGGCCGGCACTCCATTGGCGGTTTCGGCTGCAGGCGTCAAGAAAGGCATCGACGACCACATCGCCTACAACAGCAAACTGGTCGATGACGTGCGCGCGGAAAGCGTTGCCGCTTACGAGTTCGCATTCAAGAGCATGGTTGCCGTCATCGTCGTGGCGATCCTGTTCACCGGCACACTGGCGCTGACCTTGTATCGCAATATCAGCGGCAGCCTGCGTAACATCAAGAACACCTTTGAAGAAATCAGCGCCTCGCTGGATTTGTCCAAGCCGATGCACGTCGAGCGCATGGATGAAATCGGCCATGCCGCCACTGCCTTTAACAAATTGCGCGTACGTATCGTCGACGTGATCGGCACCGTTCGCACCTCGACGGATTCGGTCAGCGTCGCCGCCAAGCAGATCGCCGTCGGCAACACCGACTTGTCGTCGCGCACCGAACAGCAAGCCGCTTCGCTGGAAGAAACCGCATCGAGCCTTGAACAGCTGACATCGGTCGTCAAGCAAAACACCGAGAACGCCAAGCAAGCCAATCAGCTCGCGCTGTCGGCATCGAACATCGCTTCGCAAGGAGGCGACGTGGTGCGTCAGGTGGTCGATACCATGAACTCGATCAATGACTCGTCCCGCAAGATCGTCGACATCATCAGCGTGATTGACGGCATCGCCTTCCAGACCAATATTCTGGCGCTGAACGCCGCCGTGGAAGCGGCGCGCGCCGGCGAACAAGGCCGCGGCTTTGCGGTGGTGGCGTCTGAAGTGCGCAGCCTGGCGCAGCGTTCGGCAGCAGCGGCCAAAGAAATCAAGACTCTGATCGACGACTCCGTCGACAAGGTCGGTTCGGGCAGCAAGCTGGTGCAGCAAGCGGGTACGACCATGAGCGACATCGTCAACAGTGTGCAAAAAGTCACTGACATCGTCGGCGAGATCGCCAGCGCCAGCGAAGAACAAAGCAGCGGCATCAGCCAGGTCAATCAGGCTGTTTCGCAAATGGACGACGTCACGCAGCAAAACGCCGCACTGGTGGAAGAAGCTGCCGCCGCCGCGCAGGCATTGCAAGATCAGGCCGAGACGCTGGAACAGGTGGTCAGTGTATTCAAGCTCGATGCCGCACGCATCGTGACGACTGCAGCGGCGTTGTCATCCAAGCGCGCCATCGATATCACACCGTCGACAGCACGCCTGAGTTCATCGGAACTGCATCGCATCGAACATGAGATTGACGCCTGATGTTGCTGATGTTGCAGCTGAACGATTAAGCTTGTGCGGTAGTAGCGCGCAATGAATAAAAAGACCGCACGCTTGCACGTGCGGTCTTTTTGTTTGACTTGCCGGATTACAGATTCTGAGTGACGAAACGTCCGCGCCGGCTGAGATGTTTTCCTGCAGCCATGAATTCGCCATCGCCGGTATAGTGAACCGTCTGCGGATGTTTTGGGCTCGCAGCCGCATGCGCCTTGACCACTTCAAAGATGAAATAGTTATAGGTATCGATCAGGCAGTCGTCGTAGAGTTTACATTCGAGATTGACAAAGCAATCATCAATCAACGGCGCTCTAACCTTGCTCGCTGCGCTGGTCGTCAGACCGAAGCGGCTGAACTTGTCGACTTCGGCGCCGGAGCAATTGCCGATGTCGACCACGGTGTCGATCATCTCGACCGTGGGGATATTGATGACGCATTCGCGGCTGCTGCGGATCAGTTCAAAACTGTGATTGCCGGAGGCGATGATACAGCCGACCAGCGACGGTGTGAATTCCATCACCGTGTGCCAGCCCAGTGTCATGACATCGGTTTCATCCTGCCAGCGCGATGTCACCAATACGATCGGCCCCGGTTCCAGATAGTGACGTATGTTGGCGACGGGATAGTCGAGTTTCTTGCTCATAGCGAATCACCATTGCGCACGATGACGCGTGTTAAAGGTGATCCATTTTATGTCCGCCGCCGACAAGATTTCTGTAGGACAAAATCTCATTTCAACGCTGTTTGGGCAGGTAAATGTGCATTCCGTTATCCATCGGATAAGTAAGTTGTTATCCGATTATGCCAATCCGGAAATGCCGGCGGGGTCAGCGTCATGGATGATGGGTTTGTCACGCGCGTGCGGTGCGACTTGGATCATGGCGTAAAGGAAACGGCCGGGTGGCGGCAGATTGCTCTGCTCACCGTCCCGGCCGTGGTGTCGCTCATTAGTTGCTAGTTGCTTGCTAGTCGTTCGCTAAGCTGCTGCGATCAGAGATTAACGGGTGTAATAGACGTCGCGGTATTCGCGGCGATATTCACGATAGACCGGACGTTCGCGATATTCCCGTTCCACATAGACAGGGGCCGGACGCACATAGACCGGGGCAGGCTGATAATAGACTTGCTGCGGCGCCTGGTAATACACAGGCTGCGGCGCAGGCTGGTACACCTGTTGTGGAGGCGCATAGCTTGGGCCGGAATTGGCGTTGGCGATCACCGTACCAATCGCAACTGCGCCGATGATGCCGGCGGCAATGGCCAGACCGTTGTTGCCGCCGCGGTCATGTGCGGAGGCGGAAGTCGATACCGACGCTGCCAGTACTGCAGTGATCAGCAGGGCGGGGAGTATTTTTTTGGTGATCATGATGATGTCCTTTCAGGTGAGGCGCATCTGATTTGTCGCCACGATTCAAATATAGGGCATTTCGGCTGCCGTGAAAGGCTTGGCATTACTTGCTTACAATTCTTACCAAGTTGGTGATTTCGGTTGTTTTCCCCGTTAACCTGCCCGCCGACGGCCTTCATATTAAAATGCACGACCGGCTTTCCTGCAGGAAAGCTCAACCTCTCTCCCTATCCGATGAATTACACCCCCGGCCGCATGATGGCCTATGTCTGTCTGGCGCTGAGCATGTCCATGGTCGGCGCTTACGTTGCGCTCACCAAGCCGTTGGCGGCGGCACTGCCGGTGTTCCTGCTGGCGTGGCTGCGTTTCGGCATCGGCGCCGTCGCCATGATCCGCTGGCTGAAGAAACCCGGCAGCGAAGCGCCGCTCACGCCACGTACGCGCCTGCTGGTGTTTTTGGAATCCTTCCTCGGCAATTTTCTCTTCACGATCTGCATGATCAGCGGTGTCAGCATGACGAGCGCGGTTTCGGCCGGCGTCATCATGTCGGTGATCCCCGCGGTGGTCGCCTTGATGAGTTGGATCTTCCTGCGTGAACGCATCGGCTTGCGCGTCTGGCTGGCGGTTGCCTGTGGAGCGCTTGGCATCGGTTTGCTGTCGCTGGCGAAGAGTCCGCATGCGCCGGGACTCGACAGCGCCGGTGATGTAGAAGCGCATCAGGCCTGGCTCGGCAATCTGCTGGTGTTCGCCGCCGTGCTGTGCGAAGCCTCGTACGCCGTCATCGGCAAGAGGCTTACTGCCGTCCTCAGCCCCAAGCGCATCAGCTCGATTATCAACTTGTGGGGCCTGATCCTGATGACGCCGATGGGGTTTTACACGGCGCTGCACTTCAATTTCGGCGGCGTGCACAAAGGCATTTGGCTGCTATTGCTGTTCTATGCATTGGCCGCAAGCGTCTGGAGCGTCTGGCTGTGGATGACCGGTCTTAAATCGATCCCCGCTTCGCGTGCCGGTGTATTCACTGTGATGCTGCCCGTCAGCACGGCACTGGTCGGCGTGTTGGCGCTCGGTGAACAACTGACCATGATCCAACTCGCCGCCTTTGCGGTTGCGCTGATCGGGATGTTGCTGGTGACGGTGCCGGGAAAGTCCTCGGTGGATACGTCGGGCGCGGCACACTGAGTCTGTCATGGCGCGCTGCTATCACTACTCCGTCTATGTCATCGAACTGTCGACGGACGTGCTCTACGAGGCGCGCTTTCGCAAAGCCAATCCCGACTACGTCACGGGCAAGCCCTGCGTCTATGTCGGCATGACCGGGCTGAACGTCGATCAGCGTTTCGACAAGCACAAGGCCGGCATCCAGTCCAACCGCTTCGTGCGCGAATACGGCCTGCATCTCCTGCCCAAGCTGTACGAAATGTACAACCCCATGCCTTATGACGGCGCACGCGATATGGAAGTCGAGCTGGCGATCGGCCTGCGTGAGGCAGGTTATGGCGTGTGGCAGGCTTGAACTGAGTTCCCGCGATTGTTCGCTATACTCGATGCCATGAAAAAACTGCTTATTTCGTTTTCCGTGCTTGCCGGTTCCATGCTGATACCGTATGCCGCATTTGCCGCCGCGCTGGAAAAGACGCTCTGCACTGCCGGTGAGACGCCGCTGTTCCAATGCACGATCAAGGGCAAGCAAGTGTCCTTGTGCTCATCCGGTGGCAGCAAGGATGACGCAGGCAAGCTGCAATACCGCTTCGGTACTCCGCAAAAAATCGAGCTCAGCTATCCCGACACGCCGCAACCGGCGAACGGCAAATTCTTCAAAAGCGAGACCGGGTATTCCGGCGGTGGCGAAGAGCGCGTTCGCTTCAAGAACGGGGACTACGATTATTTCTTGTTCGAGCGCACGGTGCGTACCGGTTTCGGCAACGGTCCCAACAATCCCGAGTTCAGTGCCGGTGTCATCACGCGGCATGGCAAGAGCGTGACCACACGTCTTTGCTCACAGGATGGGGCAATGAAACCGGCCTCGCGCACCCTGCCGGAAGAAGAATTCGAGTATCTGCCTGACTGACCTGTAGTCATCTGATTATTAAGTTAATTAAAATAATAGACTTAGTTGTGATGAATTATATGGAGTAACGCCGGACGTACAATTCTTCCATGCTCCATGTTCGCATTGCCAATCGTCGCGGCGGGCAAGCGGCAAGAGACGACCTCAAAGGATACGACTATGTTCGCAGGATTCACGCGTCACGTCACCGACGTCAACGGCACAACGATCAACTATGTTCGCGGTGGTTCCGGCCCTGCCTTGCTGCTGTTGCATGGTCATCCGCAGACCCACGTCATCTGGCACAAGGTGGCGCAGCAACTGGCTGAACGCTACACCGTGATCGCCGCCGATTTGCGTGGCTACGGCGACAGCGGAAAGCCTGCCGGATTGCCCGACCACAGCAACTATGCCAAACGCGTCATGGGGCAGGATCAGATCGACCTGATGGCTTCGCTCGGTTTTTCGCAATTCCTGTTGATGGGACATGACCGCGGCGGCCGTGTCGCCTACCGCATGGCGCTCGATCATCCCGACGCGATTCGCAAACTGGCGGTGCTCGATATTGCACCGACGCTGGCGATGTACGAACAGACCAGCAGGGAGTTCGCCACCGCCTATTACCATTGGTTCTTCCTGATCCGTCCGGCACCGTTTCCCGAGACGCTGCTCAGCGCGCATCCCGAAGACTATCTGAAGCACACCATCG
>Ga0105240_10004999_pt1 | contig 19907 bp, 16 predicted proteins | sample KBSC54metaG_FD_80426 | JGI IMG/M metagenome (GOLD analysis project Ga0105240, IMG submission 80426) | Corn rhizosphere microbial communities from Kellogg Biological Station, Michigan, USA - KBS C5-4 metaG | ecosystem: Host-associated > Plants > Roots > Rhizosphere > Soil | place: Michigan, USA... | reverse complement strand
TCTGTATTGCAATCGAATCGGGAGTTTCCATGGTGTGGCAAAAAAAGTTCAGGTTGAAGGGCCGGGTCATTCCCTGGCGAAGCGCACGTACAGCCTCGCGGACCTGATCCGGGGCGAGCAATGCACACGCGAGCGAACCCAACGCCCCAGTTGATGACACGCTGCGCGCTAAGGCAACAGAATCGGATCCTGCCATGGGCGCTTGGATGATCGGAATCTCAAGTTTCAAAACGTCTAGTAAACGATGGTCGGGCCAAGGTTGCATATTGACATTGTCTCGCAGGAGCTGAGACTGTGTTGACCCCTTGACTTGGTATAAGTGGCTCAGGCCGAATCGTCGGCGGCCCGAAATGAGTGGCCGCGCAGGCCCGTAACTCTTTAGAGTATTGGACGATTGAACTTCCGAATAACCGATTTGCCTTAGCAACGTCAAAACTCCATGCGAGGTACAAATGCTGACCGATTTGCGTGACGCTCTGCGGCAGTTGAGAAAGGCGCCTAGCTTTACAGTAACGGGCTTGATCACACTGGCACTCGGGATCGGAGCGACGACGGCGATCTTTACGTTGGTTCACCAGGTCATGTTGAAGTCGCTGCCGGTAGCCAAGCCGGCTGAACTTTGGCGGATCGGAGACAAAGACCGCTGCTGTAACTGGGGTGGATACACCCAAGGCGATGCTGGCGATTTTGCGCTGTTCTCGTGGGAGGCGTACAAGAATTTCCGCGCTCAGACGCCGGAGTTCGCCGACCTTGCTGCATTGCAGGCGGGCAATGCGCCTCTGGGGGTGCGCAGAGCGGGATCCCAGGCACCCGTGGACACGCGCAACGGGCAATATGTATCGGGTAATTTTTTCCGGACCTTTGGCGTGCAGCCGTGGATCGGCCGCCTGATGACCGATGAGGACGATCAGGAGGGTTCGCCGCCGGTAGCGGTGATGAGTTACCGCATCTGGCACGACAAGTACGGGTCTGATGCTTCTGTCGTGGGTGCCGGCTACCAGATCAATGGACATCCGTTCACGGTGATCGGTGTAGCTGCGCCAGGGTTTTTCGGTGCGAAGCTGTCTGGGGCTGGCATGCCAGACTTTTGGCTGCCACTGACCGCCGAATTATTGATCGATGGAGCGACGGCACGGCTGAAGAGTCCAAACACCAGCTTCCTGGACCTGATCGGGCGAGTGCGTCCGGGAGTGGATGCCAAATCACTCGAAGCAAAGCTGAAGGTTGAGTTTCATAACTGGCTGGCGAGTCACGTCCCTGAAATGGAACCGGGCGAGAAGCAGCTGTGGCAACAGCAAACGCTGCATCTGGTTCCGGGAGGGGCTGGAGTGGCATCTTTGCGCGATGAGTATGAGGATGGCCTGAAACTGCTTCTGGTTGCTGCGGGATGTGTACTGCTGGTGGCGTGCGGGAATGTGGCGAATCTGATGCTGGCGCGCGGATTGAAGGATCGCGCGCAGACCTCGATACGAGTGGCGCTCGGCGCTCCGCGAAGACGGTTGCTTCGCAAATCTTTGGTGGAGTGCATCGTGCTGGCAGCGATCGGAGGGGCGTTGGGCATAGGCGTGGCGTATGCCGGGACCAGGTTGATTTTGCATCTGGCGTTCCAGATTGGCGGTCCCGACAACTACGTTCCAATCAGCGCGACTCCATCATTGCCTGTGCTGCTCTTCACGCTGGGCATGTCCGTCTTCACGGGAATCCTGTTCGGGATCGCGCCAGCGTGGATGACTTCGCATGCGGACCCGATTGAGGCGCTTCGCGGGACAAATCGTTCAGTGTCGGGCAGTCGCTCGTGGGCCCAGAGATCGCTGGTGATCGCGCAGGCAGCGATGTCGCTGGTACTGCTCTCCGCAGCGGCGCTCCTGGGCCAGAGCCTACGGAACTTGCAGCACCAGAAATTTGGATTCGAGACGGAGGGCCGCTATATCGCATGGATGAATCCCGAACTGGGAAATTACAAGCCGGAGCAAATGGAGCCGCTGTTCCGGGAGATCGACGACCGCCTTCAGCAGATCCCCGGCGTGCGCATGGCAGCGCCTGCGCTCTATGCGCCGATGACGGGCGATAGCTGGAATAACGGGGTTCGAATCGAAGGGCGGCCGGAGCCGGGGGCCAAGGACGACATGTCAGCTGGATTCGTCCGGGTGATGCCGGGATTCTTCGAAGCTCTGGGCTCCAAAATGGTATTGGGACGGCCCATTACGGAGCAGGATACGGCAGCAACGAGAAAAGTAGCCGTCATCAATGAAGCGTTCGCAAAGAAGTTTTTCAAGAACCAGAACCCGGTCGGGCAGCATTTTGGGCCGGGCAAGGTGAAGTATTCCTCTACCTTCGAAGTAGTGGGAGTGGTCAGGGACATGCGCTATATGACTTACAACTACAAAGAACCGGTCGGGCCGATGTACTGGGTGCCGGAGGCACAGACGGTGGAGTGGGACGATCGGGAATACGCAAGCGCCGAAATGTCGTCTCGTTATTTAAACAACATCGTGATTTGGGCGCCGGGAAGCCCGCCGCAAATGGAAGAGCGCGTGCGCAAGGTGCTGGCGGCGATCGATCCGAATCTGGTTCTCTATGGCGTTGATCCGTATACCAAGGTCGTGAGCGCCGACTTCCAGCAGGAAGAAATGGTCGCAACTCTTACCACGCTCTTCGGCGTGCTTGGCCTTGTGCTGGCGGCGGTCGGGCTGTACGGAGTCATGGCCTACTCCGTACAACAACGAACGGGAGAGATTGGAGTTCGTATGGCGCTGGGAGCGGATCGCATGCGGGTGTTGAAGATGGTGCTGCGGAGTGCTTTTTCGCAGATAGGCATCGGGATGGCAATTGGGATTCCGGCAGCGATTGGAGCTGGCAAGCTAATGAGGGATCAGCTGTTCGGGGTCACGCCATGGAACCCGGTCATGCTCGCGCTGGCGGTGGTGACCCTCGCCTTGGCTGCGCTGCTGGCATCGCTGGTCCCGGCGCGGCGTGCTGCAGGCGTAGAGCCCATGGTGGCACTGCGGAACGAGTGATCAGAATCGCGATCCTCGGTCCGCCAATCGCGTCAGCCGGAGAAGCCGCGGAATTACTTCTTTCGCGCAGGCGGACGGCGTATAAGTGCGTGTCCGCGTCTACGTGGCCCTTCTATGACTCACGAACAATTGGTGGAGCGAGCAGTGCGATGGCTGCGCAGCTATCGTTGCGGGGTTGTGCTATCCGAGCAGGCGTGTGTCAGCGGCGAGATGCCGGATGCGCTGGGATGGAAGCAGGCCTGTCACTCGGTGCTGGTGGAGTGCAAGGTGACGCGGGCAGATTTCCTGGCGGACCGGGCGAAGCCGTTTCGGCTCAAACCGGAAAAAGGGGTGGGCAGCGAAAGGTTCTATCTCACACCTCCGGGGCTGATTCACAGTAAGGAATTGGCTCCGGGCTGGGGATTACTGGAACTGCGGCGCGGGCGGGTGGAGATGGTGCAGGCGTCGGCCAGGAACCTTAGAACGGCAACGGGATTTCGCTACGAGATGAACCTGCTGCTGGCCAGCCTGCGGCGGGTCGAGGTACGGATTGAGCCGCAGAGCATTACTGACTTTCTGAAGTGGAAGAACCGGATGGCAGAATACAACCGCGGGACCTTGCCCGAGGGACTGACGGCGTCGGAAGACGAGGCGAACGTGTTTCTCGAACCTGAGATTTGATTGCGGTCTTTAGACCGAATCAACCGAATCGCGCCCTCCACAAACAATTCAGACAAAAAGAAAACCGGGCTGGTTGGCCCGGATTCTCTTGCGTCGAGTCAGATGCGGTTACATCGCACGGCGCGGCTGGCTGTCTTGCACCAGCGAAAACTTGAGTTCAGTCACCGCTGGGTTGTGGTTAGCAATTGTGCGGCCAATGGAAAAGCCCGGTTGGACACGGGGTAGCCCAAGGCTATGTGATTGCGAATCAGGTGGTTACTAGAAGATAAATGCGCCCGTGAAAAAAACGCACAGCAAAACGGGGAGAAAAAGGTTGCGCATTATTGCTCAGAAGCCGCGCCAGGCGCGGGAAGACGCCGAACCTACAACTCGCGGCGGCCCTCCATGGCTTTGAGCATCGTGATCTCGTCGGTGTATTCGATGTCGCTGCCTACGGGGATTCCCATGGCGATGCGCGTGACCTTCACTCCTGCCCGCTTGAGCTGCTGCGAGAGATAGACCGCAGTGGCTTCGCCTTCGACGGTGGGATTGGTGGCGAGAATGACTTCGTCGACGTTGCCGGATTCGACGCGGGCAAGGAGATTGGAAATGCGGAGCTGGTCCGGGCCGATGCCGTGCAGTGGAGAAATAGCACCGTGCAGAACGTGAAAGGCTCCATTGAAGTGCTTGGTTTTTTCAATGGCAACGATGTTCGTGGGTTCCTCGACGACGCAGACCAGGCGCTGGTTGCGGGTGGGACTGGTGCAGTAAGCGCAGGGGTCGACGTCGGTGATGTTGTTGCACACCGAGCAGAGGCGGAGATTCGCTTTGACGTCGCGTACGGCCTGGGCCAGGCCTTCGGCGTCTTCATCGCTGGAACGGAGGATATGGAAGGCGAGACGCTGGGCGCTTTTAGCTCCGACGCCAGGCAGCTTCTTCAGCTCGTCGATGAGGCGCGACATGGGTTCGGCGAAACGGGACATATTCTGATTTGGTAATTTTGTAATTGAGTAATTTTGTTATTTGAAATCGGCTTATTTAGTGATTTGTGACTGGAGACATTCTAAATGGCGCCGGATTGCGAGTGATGAAAATTACAAAATTAGTAAATTCCTCAATTACTCAGTCGCTTTTCTCCAGTGTGTAGTCCAGTTCGTAGAAGTGCTTGCCGCCTTCGGCGAATTTGATTTTCATTTTGCCGGAGATTCCCTGTAGTTCGCCGGTGCCGGAGTCTGGGACTACTACTATCGCGAGTTGGGGAACCTCGCGCCTCATCGTGCCGGTGTGCTGCAGGATGAACGTGCCTTTCTTCCCTTCCAGGCTGCCAGTCACTTTTTCGATCGCCGCGTACGCTCCGGAACCTTTCACCTCGGTTCCGGCGGTGAGCATCTGGCCTATGCCCGTGGCCTCCAGGTCGCCGTGGTATTGCTTGTCGAGCGTCATCCGATTCAGGAGCGGGTCGGCGGACGTATCGTCCTGATGCGTTACTTTTACGTCGAATGGTCCGGATACGTGACGCGTAGGAGGATTCATGAGTGCGGCTCGGGACTAGAGACCAGGGATGCCCATGCCGCCGAGCATGCCTCCCACGGTGGATTGCATTTGAGCATCGACTTTGCGGGCAGCTTCATTCACGGCGGCCAGAACTAGATCCTGGAGCATTTCAACGTCACCGCCTTTTACCGCTTCGGGATCGATGCGCAAGCTTAGGAGTTGCTTGCGGCCGTCCATTTTGGCGCTGACGGTTCCACCGCCGGATGTGGCTTCGACTACCGTCTCCTGCATTTTCTTCTGCAGGGCTTCGTATTGCGATTTGGCTTTGGACATCAGGTCTTGGAGATTGAAGCCGCCCATAATTCCTCTGTTTGGGTTTCGAGTTTCAGGTTTCGAGTTTCAGGTTCGGGAACTTGGAATTCCTGAAGCGCTGAAGATTTCAGGGTACCGTTATGATTTATTGCGATAATCGATGACTGTTCTGATCTGGGCGCCGAATTTTTCCTGCATGCGGCGCACGATCGGGTCTTGCTCGGCGCGGCCTCGGCCGCCGGGTCCGAGGGTGAGGGGCTGTGCGCCATTCTTTTTTTCCTGCGGAGCTACCGTCACTCCAGGGATCACTTTCAGCTTTACAGCGCGACCTAAGACTCCGCTCGCCGTGGCGATGGCCATTCGCTTCCCTTCCGCGCCCAGCGACATGTCTACCACGGTTTGCGATTCGGAGACTTTGATGACCAGTTCGTTGCCTTGAACCGCCCATTCACCGGCGGAAAGCATGGAGACCAGGATGCGCTGGTTGGCATCCGTGAGCGCCTGCAAGACGGCGGACTGGAGCCTTAGGATTTGATCTTGCTCTTGCGGCTCGGAGGACGGGCGAGCAGCCGTTTGGGGCTCGGGTTCCGGCTCCGGCTCGGCCACGGCGACGGCGGTGGCATACGGCTGCGATGTTTCTTCCCGATCGCTCATGGCAGGCGTTTCGCGTTTCGCGGCGGGAGCGGCGGACCCCATGATGACCGGCTCGGGCTGACTTGCCTGGGCTACGATGCGAGGACCGGCATTCGGAACTGGGGCCGAATCCTGCTGGCGCGGAGTGCCCTTGCGCGCTGAATCCGCGGCGAAGGGGCTGACGAAATTCGGGCGAGAGGCGGGAGGGTCTGGACGTCGCCCTTCCTGACTTGGCGTTCCGCCTACGATGGAGGGGCGCGACTGCGGCTTCGGAGCGGCCACCGGCGAACTCGAAGCTACATCGCTTAGCAGTTGCTCAATGGGAATCAGCTTCTGGGCATGAGTCATCTTCAACAGGCCTAGCTCTAGATGGAAACGTTGTTCCTGCTTGTATCCCAGTTCACCGTGGGTGCGCAGCATGATTTGCAGGTGACGAGTGAGATCCTCTTCGCCAAACGATTCAGCAACCCGGGCAACCCGTTCCCGTTCCTCGCTGGAGATTTGAAGCAAGGGAGAATCTTTGCCGGCGATTTTAGCGACCGTGGCGTTGCGCAAGAAACGAACCATCTGGCGCGCGAAGTGGGTGGGGCTGTGGCCTTCACTGATCAGATGATCGACATGGCGGAGGATTTCTTCCGACCTGCCTTGGGCGACAGACTGCATCACCTGCTCGAGAATGTGGGCGGGCGCAGCTCCGACCAGATTCCGCACCGAGTCGGCGGTGACCTTATCTGTACTGGAGGCGATGGCCTGGTCGAGGATGGAGAGGGCATCGCGCATAGAGCCGTCGCCCGCTTCAGCTAAGAGTGCAAGGGCGTCGTCGTCGGCTTCAATTTTTTCCCTGGTCAGGAGATCTCGAAGCTGGTGGACAATATCGTCAAACTTGACCGCGCGAAAGCTGAAGTGCTGGCAACGCGAGCGAATGGTCTGGGGAATGTCTTCGGGCTGGGTCGTGGCCAGCATGAAGACAATGTGATCGGGAGGTTCCTCGAGAGTCTTGAGCAGGGCGTTGAAGGCGGCGTCGGTGATCTGGTGGGCTTCGTCGAGGATGTAGATTTTGAAGCGGTCGCGCGCGGGGCGGTAGCGAGCCGCTTCCCGGAGCTCGCGAATTTCATCGATCCCGCGATTGGTGGCGGCGTCGATTTCGATTACGTCCACCGAGTTTCCGGCACGAATTTCCACGCAGGATTCGCATACCCCGCAAGGTTCGGGGACGGGATGATCTTTCGACCGGCAATTCAGGGCCGCGGCCAGAATTCGAGCCACGGTGGTCTTACCGATGCCGCGATGGCCACTGAAAATGTAGCCGTGAGCGCTTCGTCCCTGCGCAATGGCGTTCTGGAGAGTGCGGGTGACGTGCTCTTGTCCGATGACCTCAGAGAACCTCTGGGGACGGTATTTGCGAGCCAGGACGGTGTAACTCATGATGGGCGAAGAGTCGATTATACGTGATGGAGTTGTGGTCCGGGGCGCAGGAAAGCCCTGCATTCGGGGGAAAACAGGAAGCAGTCAGGAATGTTGGTTGCGTTGCTGCATTCGACGCGGTAGGCTGGTCGACGCGAATATTGGCGGATTCGGCTGTTGCGGATTCGGCTCGGGCCGCGGAGGAGAGGGTTATGCAACTGAAACTTACGAAACGAACAGTGGACGGGATTCTTGCGATTGGCTGCAGTGGACGGATTGTGTTCGGAGAGGAATCGTCCTTGCTGCGGGAAGAAGTAAAAAAGGCGATTGCCGATGGCTATAAGCGCATCGTGCTGAACCTGGGGGAAGTCAACTACATCGATTCGGGCGGGTTGGGAACCCTAGTGGCGCTGCACACTACCGCGCACAACTCGGGGGCTACCATCAAGCTGGCGAATCTCACGAAGCGCGTGGGAGACTTGCTGCAAGTCACCAAACTGCTGACTGTGTTTGAGGTGCACAACTCGGAGTACGAGGCTTTGGAGGCGTTTCGGCAGGCGGCGTGATGAGGGCCGGTCGTCGGAGGCATAGCGGGACTGCTTCGCCCTGATGCTGCGGCTAGAGTTTGGGTGCGGATCTCTAAACATCGGCAGGCCGGCTCTAGATGAGGCGGCCTGCATTGCTTTGGATGAATAGCTGCGATCTTGCACCCTCCCCATGTCTGGCGACGCGGCGAGACATGGGCAACTCTGAGCGGGATGGCTCATGAGACCTTCAAAACAAATAGTCGATTCTGGAGAATTCCGCCTGCTCGTGGAGCGGGTGATTCGGGCGATCCCGCGGGGAAAGGTATTGACGTATGGCGCTGTGGCCAAGGTTGCGGGCTATCCGGGACGGTCACGCATGGTGGCGCGCATTTTGCGGCGCGGGTTCGGATTGCCATGGCAGCGCGTACTTGGAGCTGGGGGCGAGATTAAGTTGCGCGGCGATTCTGGCGCGGAGCAGCGATTCCGGCTGGAAAGTGAGGGAGTGCGGTTTCGAGGACGTCGCGTCGATATGAAGAACTATGAGTGGAAGCCTGGGCTATCGAAAGCGCAGAAGTCTCGTCCAATCGACAGGCACTCATAAGGGAAGAAGTGCGGAGATTCCACCCCGGTTGCCTGGAGGTAGCATGAAACAGTTCCTGCTGGGTTCGCTTTGTACGCTGTTTCTAGCGCTGGCAGGTGGCCTTGTTTACATGAGGCTGGGGCTGGCAGAAGTTCGGGGCGACGTTCCCCCATCCCGATTGGAATCTTCGGTGATGCAGATGGCCGTACACGCGTCAGTGCGCCGTCAGGCTCCGAACATCCCAAACCCTATTGCCGCAACTGATGAGAATCTGATCGCAGGAGCCAAGATTTACTTGAACGAGTGTGCTGGTTGTCACGGAACGCCGGGGAAGCCCAATGAGCCGGATTCGCTGAACCCGGCCGCGCCGCGGCTACCGCAGATGGGCACCGGTTATTCGGAGGCACAGATTTTCTGGGTAGCGAAGCATGGCATCCGGCGAACCGGCATGTTTGCGAATGGCATGTGGGATTCGGATCAGAAGCTGTGGACAGTAGCGGCTTACATCCATCGGATCGAGAGCCTGCCGCCGCGAGTAAGCATGGAAATCGAGAGGGCAGTGAAGGCAGGCAGTTAGACTGAGCGCTCCAGTCCTTCAGCAGGCCAAGTTCGCGCCGCGACTTGAATCAGTGTTTTGCGCTGCGTCTCGCCCAGCGGCGGTTGGGTGGGATCCTTCCCTTCTCTGGAGCTTCCCGTTCAATTTTGTCGGAGAGATGGTGCAATGGGCGGTCGTGGGCGGAGGAGAGCTGATGTCCTGAAGCTGTGACCGTGAGGCCCTTTGCAGTATAAATCGCTTCCTTGAAGGTGCTGCCCGAACTGGGTTGCGCGACGGCAAACACGCCGTGCGGAACGCCGTTCGTGAATGCTGTGGCGATGTAGTCGCCGACCATGAGGCCGTTCTGCGAATTGGGAAGCCAGGCGAGGTCCATGGGCCCGGTTAGCGCGGTGGGTGTATTCCAGCTCGCTCCTCCATTTGCCGAGGAAATGTATCCCACAAAAAGTTGGCAGGTCGAGGCGGAGCAATTGCTCTGGGGATAGTAGTAATAATGCAGAGCGATGTGGGCGGTTGCGCCCGCGGTTGCAGGATCGATTCCGATTCCGGGGATAAAGTGATCCACGGCGCTAGATACGTCATCGATCGGAATGCGGGTGACGGAACTCCATGTCGCTCCGTCGCTGGATGTGCTGTACACGAGGTCGTTGGTCGAGCAGTCCGCGCGAAAGCGGCAGTCCTCCCATACCACCCAAATGGTTCCGACACCGTCGACAGCGGCCGAGGGCAACGCTCCACTGCGAATTCCTCCGGCATCGCCGTGAAGCTGAACGTTGGAGATGGTGGAGGGAGCGGTCCAGCTGGCGCCTCCATTGCTGGAGGAGAGCGCTGCCATTCCGCTGGCGTTGCTGCCGGAGAAGAGCTCAAAGGGAACAATCACGGTGCCGTTTGGCTGGACCAGTGGTTGGCCGCCGATCCCTTCAGCGAAGTTGGGAGTGGAGAGAGCTGGGCCCCAGGTAAGGCCTCCGTCGGCCGAAGTACTCATTCTGATCTGGCCGAGGTTCGAGGTGTCGTCCCATTCCAGATAGCAGTTGCCGAAAAACGGGCTGCTGGGCCAGGGGTCACAGACGATCCAGTTTTTGTCCGAACCGGGGCTGCTCGCATTGACGCCGATGGGATTCTGCCAGATCAACCCGTCGTTCGAACGGCTCACGACCACTGCCGGAGTCGACAGGGTGGCCGACAGCGGAAGAGAGGCAATCATCCAGACTGCATGCTTGGCATCGTACGCGACCACCGGGTCGCTGGCCGCGTCGTACGGGCCGGTTCCCTCCCCGGTAGTCAGTCCTGGCAAGAAGCCGTGGCTCCAGGTTTTTCCCCCGTCGGTGGATGTGGCCCAGCCGATGTCCGTCGCACCGCCGCTCGGGATGCGTCCGGTTTGAAATGCGGCGACCAGAGTGGAACCGTTCGCGATCATATGCGGTTCGACTTCGGTGGCGTGCTGGCCGGGTCCCACGGGGTAGGGGTCAGAACTGATTTGGAGGAGATTCGAACCGACGGGATTTTGGGGCGTCGATGGAGTGGACGGGTCTGTGAATAGAGAAGAGGATCCGCCGCCCGAGCAGGCGCTCAGGGCCATGGAAAACGCTGTGAGGCAGGCTATCAGGATTGGGCGGCGCGCCGAGTGTCCGGGGCTGAACTCAGAGGCAGGCGACGCGGAAAACATCGACTTATGATCAGCGGGATTGCTGGGAAGCGCAACGAAATTATCGGGACGAAGCAGGACTTGCGAAATTCTGGGAGTCACTTCTTACGAACATAATCGCCAAGTTATCGGAGTAGATGGACTTCCATCCAGGAGCTTGGCTTAGCATGGCGGAGATGGCGGCATTGCGCGGCATAAGCACGCACGTGATGTTGTGATCGCGCAGGAAGTCGTCCCATCCGGGCTGGGCGCGAAACATCTTCAGGTAAGAGGCCAATACCTGCTCGCCGTACAAATCGTGGCGATCATCCAAGAGGACTTTGCTTCCGGGATAGAGGCGGTAAATGACGTATCCGCCCCAGGAATCCGGCGTGAGCACCGGAGAGGAGATTCTTATTGATTCCAGATGGTCAACGGCAGCGACGGGCATTCGGCTGGGATCGAAATGAGCATTTGCCAGGACTTTGCCCGCGAAGCGTCCGCCATTGAAGTCGACGAAGAGCACAAAAACAACAGCGACGATGACCCAAATATGACCGCGAAGCGTCGAATCGACCGTGGTCATCCTTTTGCTCAATTTTGAAAGCGCTCGCAACGGCGGCAGGAGTGGACCGACGATTAGTACCAGCAAGATGGAAGCGACAGGAATGTTGCGGGATGCGAAGAGACCGGCGTAGATGGCGAACATCAACAGGAGCAACTCACTCGTTTTTAGAGCCCGCTTGCGGATGGCGAGGGCCGCGAATGTCACCAGCAAGAGGGCGAGAAAACAACGCGGCGCGAGTTGGTGGAAGTTGGGCGACTGGAATTCCTCGATGTGATCCATGAGGAAGGGATTTCGGAGATAGGAAAATATGTGCCGGTGCAGGGCCCAGCCGTACGGGTTCACGAAGGTGGCGGCGGCGCAGAGAAGTGTAGCCGCAGATAAATCTCGCAGGCGTTTACCGCAGGCGAGACGCAGGAGAGTGTCGTCAAAGGTCCGAGCAGTGGCCCGCCAGGACCACAGCGCGCTCAACCAGAAGATTGCGCACAAGACCAGTCCGAGCAGAAAACCGCCGTGCAGGTTGACCCAGATCACCATAGTCGTGGGGAGCAACCAGAGCCGGCGGCTTCGGGCAGCAATTTTCGCCGTCATGCTCTCCTGCTCCGAGCCATCCAGAATGGTGAACCAGATCACGACGAAGAGCCACGTGAGCACGTGGGGACGGGCAAGGACGTGGATCATCGATGCAGAGATGGCAAGCAAGATCAGGAACAGGGCGGCAAAAAACTTCGTGCCGCGCGTGATCATGGATTGAAAGGTGATGGCGAAAGTGGCAGCGATAACAAACGCATTGAACCAGACAACACCGTTTAAGCTCACCGCTGAATCCAGCGCGCCGACGATTGCGTCGTAGAGCCACTCCCAGGCGATCCATCGCTTGCCGCTCATGATCGACGAGTACGGATCCACGCGAGGAATACGGTGCGTGGAGAGGATCTGCTGTCCGGTACGGATGTGCCATCCGATTCCGGCATCGCCAAGCATTTTGGCGGCGAGGCCAGTAAAGCAAAGCGAGCCGAGAAGAACTACGAAGATCATGTCCGAGGCCGCCGGCAAGGCCCAGCGAACCCAGGTACTTGCGGGAGATTTCTGGGGCAAAGAACTTATGGAACCGTCGGGCATCGCGTGAATCTTATAGGTGAGGGCACAGGACATCAAGATGATGAACAACGGAGTACCGCGGGTGGCAATTGTGGGAGCAGGTTTTGGAGGCCTGAACGCGGCGCAGGCTCTGGCCCACGCTCCCGTGAAGATCACCGTTATTGATCGCAAGAATTTTCATACCTTTCAGCCATTGCTCTACCAGGTGGCGACCGCGGGGCTGTCGCCGGGTGAGATTGCGGCGCCGATTCGCTCCATTCTGCGCTCGCATCGCAATGTTGAAGTGCTGATGGCTGAGGTGACGGGATTCGATCTGGAGCGGCGAATCGTGCACACGCCGGAAGTGGAGGTTGCTTACGATTATTTGATCGTTGCGGCTGGGGCCCAGCATTCATATTTCGGGCATGACGAGTGGGAGCCGCTGGCTCCTGGATTGAAGACGATTGAAGACGCGCTGGAGATCCGGCGGCGAGTGCTGCTGGCGTTTGAGCTGGCCGAGCGGCAGGCGGTGGCAGGAGAAACCGCGACGCCCATCAATTTCGTTGTGGTTGGCGGAGGTCCGACCGGGGTAGAACTCGCGGGGACTTTAGCGGAGATATCGCGGCACGCTCTGGCCCACGAGTTCCGGTCGATTGATCCGGCGCGGACGCACATTGTTCTGCTGGAAGGCGGGCCGCGCGTGCTGGCGGCTTACGCGGAAGATCTCTCGCGCAGTGCGGAGGAGCAACTCAAGCAACTGGGAGTTGAAGTGCGCACTTCGACGACAGTGACAAAGGTCGAGCCCGGGGCAGTTTGCCTGGGCAACACTCGCCTGCCCGCTACGGTCGTGTTGTGGGCGGCGGGGGTAGCGGCTTCGCCGTTGGGTAAAGCTTTGGGCGGCCCGGTCGATCGGGCGGGACGGGTGCCGGTCGCGCCGGATCTGAGTTTCCCGGGACATCCGGAAATCTTTGTGATTGGTGATCTTGCGGCGGCGAAAGATGAGAGTGGGAAGCTCCTCCCCGGAGTTGCTCCGGTGGCCATCCAACAAGGGAGGTTCGTGGCCAAGCTGATTCGCGATGAGGTGAAGTCGGGTGGACGGTTGAAAACTCGTCCTGAGTTTCACTATTGGGATAAGGGCAGCCTGGCGACGATCGGGCGAGCAGCGGCAGTGGCGCAGTTTGGGCGGATTCACATTTCGGGCTTTGTGGCGTGGTTATCGTGGCTGTTCGTTCACATTCTGTTCCTGATCGGATTCCGCAACCGGCTGCTGGTATTTATCCAGTGGGCATGGTCCTATTTCACTTACGAACGGGGAGCACGGTTGATTACGGGCAGGACGGACCTGCCGGGATGGACCCCTCCCGCGGTGCCGATTGAGGCTCCTGATCTGGAAGAAATTCGCTCCGGGGTTTCCAAATAGGCGGAAAATAGGGGGGTGAGAGAGCTTTCACCACAGAGGGCACAGAGGAGCAGAGGGGATAGCTCTGTGAAGCTTTATGGTGAATTGCGTGTGCTGTAATGACCTTTATGAAAACACTGGTTGGGTTTCGACTTCTGCCCTGCATAGTGGCGATCGCTTTCTGCTCTACGCTGGCTCGCGCTGAAGTGGTCAAGATTGTGGTGGACGACACCATACAGCCGATCACGGCGGAGTACATCTCGCGCGCGATTGATGAGGCGGTGCGCAGCAATGCGCAGGCGGTGCTGATCGAGATGAATACTCCGGGGGGCCTAGTGAGTTCAACCCGAGAAATCATCGACAAGATCACAAGCTCGCCGGTGCCGGTGATTGTTTACATCACGCCTACAGGAGGACATGCCGGGTCGGCGGGAATTTTTATTCTGGAATCCGCCGACGTGGCGGCCATGGCTCCGGGAACGGCGGCGGGAGCGGCACATCCTGTGGCGTTGATCGGGCCGGTGCAAATGAAGCCCGACGATGAGATGAAGCGGAAGATGGAAAACGATACCGCGGCGCTAATGCGCTCCGTGGCGTCCAAGCGTGGACGGAATGTAGAGGCGGCCGAGGGCGCGGTGCGCGAATCGAAATCGTTTACCGAGCAGGAGGCACTGGCGCAGCACCTGATTGATTATGTCGCCAGCAGCCCCGAGGATCTGTTCCGGCAGATGCAGGGGAAGAGCTTGAAACGTTTTCACGGCGAAACCGCGACGTTGAATCTCGTCGGGCAGCGTCTGGTTCCGTTTGAGATGACGCTGAAGGAAAAGATTCTGGATGGCCTGATGGATCCGAACTTTGCGTTTCTTCTGCTCGCGATTGGGGCGCTGGCGCTATACATCGAGTTCAACCATCCCGGAGCTGTCATTCCCGGGACGGTGGGAGTAGTTTTTATCCTGGTGGCGGCGTTCGCACTGAATCTTCTGCCCACGCGCTGGGCCGCACTGGGACTGATCCTGGGAGCTTTCGCCCTGTTTGCGGCGGAAGCAAAATTTGCCTCGCACGGGGTGCTTACGGTCGGGGGCATAGCCCTGCTCACGCTGGGGGGATTACTGCTGGTGGACTCGCCGATTCCGGAAATGCGCGTGCATCTCGCGACAGCCCTGGCGGTGAGCGTTCCTTTAGGTTTCATTACCGCATTTCTCATGACGATTGCGTTGCGAGCACGTCGTAACAAAATTGTGACGGGAGAACAGGGACTGGTGGGAGAGACTGGCGTGGTGCAGGCCGCATTGTCCCCGCGGGGAAAGGTATTTGTTCACGGTGAGATTTGGGATGCGGTGGGGACGTCGGAATTGCCGGCGGGGCAGATGGTGGTGGTGCGCAGAGTGGATGGGCTGACGCTGCAGGTGGAACCGGTGGCGTCCTCTAGCGCAAATACGAAGACGTCGGCGAGTGCGGTTTTGTCCTGAAGCGGTGGCGTGCGCGCCTTATCGGCGCGAGACGAGGAGATTGCGGTCCAGGCGAATCTCGAGGGCGGTGTCTTTGTCCAGAATTAGATCGCGCCCGGACTCCAAGGCAGAGTAAGCAGCATCGGCTGCGCCATTGCCGGCACCCTGAGCGGCGCCTCTCTTTCCGGCGGCACGCTGGCCTTCGGCAGCACCGCGACCTGCGCCTACAACGACAACCTCAGCGACTTCTTCCTTTGTCATTCCCTTGCGGCCGATTTCTCCTTCTTCGCCAATCGCGCGCATACCGTGTTCCCCGGGCACACCGGTCACAGTGGCGATGAGCGGAACCCATCCGCGCGGGGTATCAATCTGATCGAAGCTCAGTAGAATTCTGGTGCGGAAACCGGGAAATACAGAGCTGACGTGCCCCTTGATTTTCGCTCCTTCGCGAAGAGTCTCGCCATCTTCGGCGGTCAGCGGCTCGGCGAGGCGCGCGTGAAAATGGTCACCGGCTTTCACCGTTCTGGTGTCGATGCGATCAGAAAGCTGGATGAGCGCAACGGTACCCTGCGCGACGGCGTTCGGCGGGGCTGGAGGACCTTGGGGTACGTCCTGCGGGGGCGGAGGTACATCCTGCGGGGGCGGCGCATCCTGGGCGATGGCCAACAGGCAGAACAAAGCTATGGAGATTGTGCACAGGCTTACGCTGCGGATGGAAAGGGTCGGGCTCGACATAGGGATCCCCCTGGGATCAGGAACTCTGATTGTAGATTGGATGGAGGGAGGGCCGAAATTGCTGCCTGAAGGCGGCTGATATTGTTTTTGAGCTCCCAAAGCTGGAGTGCAGGCTGGACACGAACGGAAGGGTGCGACAGGTCAGCAGCTTACGTCGGGTCCGGCGACGGCCATAATGTCAACCTTGAGAGTCGTGGAATGCGGTCCGGCCATGGCGGTGGCAGGCGTTTTCCCGGCCGAGGGCAATATGCCGACGGCACGGTTTCGACCTGTTTGCTTGGCCTGCTGCAGGCCTCGATCGGCGAGGCTTAAGACCTCTTCGAAAGACACCGCACGCGGATCCTGCGCAAACCAGGGGAACGGGGCCCATCCCAGCGAACAGGTGCGATGGATTTTCTCTTCCGGTTCATTGATCGTAAAAGGGGTATCCGCGACAGCAGAGAGAACGCGTTGGGCCAACAGTTCGGCTTCCCTGCGGTCTGTATAACGCGAGACGATGAGGAACTCTTCCCCTCCCCAGCGCACCAGGACATCGGAATGGCGGATCGAAGAACTGATGCGGCGGGCCATTTCAATCAGGACTCTGTCTCCGACATCGTGCCCGTAGCGGTCGTTGATGTCTTTGAAATTGTCGGCGTCGATCAAGTAAAAAACGAGGTCACGGGTGTGGGGATCGTGAGCATCGGCGTGGGAGCGCAGAGCCTGGGCCACGTCGCCTTCAATGGTGGCGGAGAAATAGCGGCGATTGCGCAAGCCGGTCAGGGGGTCGGTCAGGGAGGCTTCCTCAAGTACGACATTATTGCACTGCAACTCGCGATTGAGACGGCGGTGTTGGATAAACAGCAGCAGCGCCATCAGGAACATGGTGGCGAGGGTGACCATGGTTCGGAAGTGCGACGCGCTCTGGGGCAGGCGCGGATTCAGCATGGCAGTAAGCGCGATGATCGGCAGCGAAAGAACCGCAGTCATTGCCAGATTTGCCATCCAGGTGTTGTACGACTCATCCGCCGCGGTTTCAGGTGCGGGCGACAATCCGCGGCCTTGCATCGCTACCGCGGTGAATAGGACAAAAGAGCCTGAGTAAGGAATGTCGTACCAGCTGCCGGGGAAGTAGATGCCGTTTTCCAACGCGTGGTTGATGACGTAGAAGGCGATGCCATTGAACGCTGCCGCAGCCAGGAAACAGGCATAGAAGCGTCTCCAACGACCCTGGCTTTCGCGCAAGAACAACAGCAAGGTACCGCACATCAGCAGGGACTGAGCGGCGGACAGCAGATCGTAATTCCGGCTATAGGTCGGTTCGTTGGGCCAAGGATATTGCCAGGTGACGACGAAAGCGACATAGAGGTACAGCCACCAGAGCAATAGAAGCAGAAAGTCCAGCAATCCCAGTTGTGCGCTGGTGTGCGAGGGCTCGCGATGGGGACGCAGCAGCAAACCTGCAATCATCGGCGCACCCGCCAAAAACAGGAGGGCGTCGGCGGGATACATACTCGGGATCGGCTTTCTTAGCAGAAGGTCGAAAACAATCCAGACCATCTGGTCAGCGAGCCAAAGCCCCCAGCCTGCGGATTGCAGGAACCAGAACCAGCGCAAACGGCGTGTGCTGGCCAGTCCTTGCCTGCCAAAAGCCAGCAGAGCCAGCAGCATGAGTAAGGCACCAGTGATGTCGCTGACAGTACTCTTGGCGAGACCGCGGGGCAGCCAGAGGCATCCGGCGACGAGCGTCGCCATGAGCAGCGCATTGGCTGCCATACTGATCTTTTTTAGATTGCGCCCCTGCAATGTCGCCCCCCGGCGAGCAGATCAGGCTTTGGCCCCGGTGGTGTAGGTAACCCGGTATCTTCGATCGTTTATTTCTTTCCGTAAATCGTCCCAGATGTTGTCCGGCATCTCGAGGAACACTTTCACGATTTCCGGATCGAACTGGCGTCCTGAAAACTTTTGGATTTCCGCGCGGGCCGCAGCGTAGGACTGGGCTCGGCGATATATACGATCGGAGGTAATCGCGTCAAACGTATCCGCAATTGAGAAGATGCGCGCCCCAATGGGGATTTCATTGCCTCTGAGATGCCGAGGATAGCCCTCGCCGTTAAACCACTCCTGATGTGAGTACACGATCTCGGCAACCTCTACCAGAAAAGGAATCTTCTTTACGATCTGGTAGCCGTGATACGCGTGCTCTTTCATGATCTCCATTTCTTCGGGTGCAAGTTTTCCCGGCTTCTTCAGAATCTCGTCAGGAATTGCCATCTTGCCAATGTCGTGCAGGAAAGCACCGCGCGCAATGACGGTAACCTGTTCGCGGGGCAAGCCGAGGGCCTGCGCAATGGCGATGGTGAATAGGGTGACGCGGCGGGAGTGCCCTTCGGTTTCGCGGTCCTTCAAGTCGAGGGCATCGCCCAGAGCTTCCAGAGTGATGTCGTACGAGCGCTCCAGGCTGGACATGGCCGCCTGCAGTTGATCGGTACGCGCTTTGACCAGCGACTCCAGATTGGTCTGGTAGGTGCGGTTTTCGACTTTTAGGCGGCGATTCTCCAGCGCGCGGCTGACGGTGTTCAGAAGTTGCTCGCGCTCAAAAGGCTTCAGCAGGTAGTCGTACGCGCCATTGCGGATGGCGGCCAGGGCCACCGAAATATCGTGAACGGCGGTGACCATCACCACCGGCATATCGGGGTACTTTTCCTTGGTGCGCTCCAGCAGGCCGATGCCGTCGAGGTCGGCCATCATCAGGTCAGAAAGCATCAATTCGAATTCTGCACCGGTATTAAGCACGGCCAGAGCTTCCATGCCGGAACCTGCCTGTTTGCAGAGGTATCCCGCAGCGCCGAGCATGGACGCCACGATCTCGCGAATCGGCTCTTCGTCGTCGACTACAAGGATGCGATCTGCCATGGGTACACGAAAGTCTATCGGCGATTGTAACCGTTCCGCGAGATTCCGAAAGTAATCATTGAGGTCCGGAAAGTGCGTGGAGAATGGGCAGCCGCATGGTATTCAGAGACGAGGAATCCCTACGTCCTAAAGCATGAGCGCGTCCCTTTGGTCGATGTGGAATTCGGCGGAGAGGCTGGGAATCGTGCGGCCTTCGGCGGCAGAGTGGACTCTGCTGATCTTGCTAGGCGCTTCCCTGCTCGCGCTGCGGACTTTTCGCGATAGTTACCTGAAAATCTGGGTCGTGGGATGGGCTGCCCTGCTGGCCTCGCGTTTGGCCGAACATTGCCTGGCGGCGAAGCTTCCGGCACCGTTTGATCAAGTGGTGGTGCAGGCCGGATTTGTGCTGGCCATTGGGCTGCTTGCCTGCGCGGCTCTGGTGTACGCGCGCATGCGCGATCTGATCCTTCCCCTGATGGTGATCACCCCGGTGCTGGTGGGGTTTGCCGGGGCGCGGGTGCTGTTGTGGCCGGATTCGCTACCCCTGCGGGTTGCGCTGGAAATCAGCTATCGGTTCGTGCTGCTCACGGCTGCGGTTTCGCTGCTGCGAGCCCGGCGGGGTAGATGGGAACCGGCGGCATGGCTGCTGGCATTGACCTTGCCGATGCTTCATCTTGCGTGGTCGCCCTTCACCGATGGGGTGCCAGTTGGAGCTTCGATTGCGATTGAGGTTACGCTTGGCCTGAGCATGCTGCTGGTCGTCTTCGACGAGGCGCGCGGGCGGACGCGGCGATTGCTGGCCATGCAGCGCATCACCGAAGGGGTTACCGGGGCGCAGCAGTATGGGCACATTGTCGATCGTGCAGTGGAGGAACTGAAGTACGGCATGCGGGTCCGCGGGGCGTGGTTCCGTCTGGCCGAAGGCGGACATCTCGTAGCTACGCATGCGGCGGGGCTGACCTCTGATTTCTTGCGCGATGCAGGGTTTGCCGAAATCTCCGAAGGCGTTTCGAAAATTCTGGA
>Ga0105240_10004998_pt1 | contig 19907 bp, 8 predicted proteins | sample KBSC54metaG_FD_80426 | JGI IMG/M metagenome (GOLD analysis project Ga0105240, IMG submission 80426) | Corn rhizosphere microbial communities from Kellogg Biological Station, Michigan, USA - KBS C5-4 metaG | ecosystem: Host-associated > Plants > Roots > Rhizosphere > Soil | place: Michigan, USA... | reverse complement strand
GCGAGGGCGGTCATTGCCACCCATGCTTTCAGTTTATATGTAGACAGCACGTCCGTAGCCGGCGAGCCGGGCTATGGATTCCAACATGTGTTCATCGAGCGGGCCAGCAACCCCGAATACATATTCGCACACATGATGGGCGAGAACAAGTATTTGGAGTCACTATGGGACGTGCCTTCACGGGGTGGCAGCAACGGCGCCTTTGCTTACCAGGAGATGGTGGATGCCTTCCCTATGAGCAACGGTCTTGCCATCACCGACCCGGCCAGCGGCTATGACCCCAGCAATCCCTATCAGGACCGCGACCCCCGCCTGGGATATACGATAATCCATGACTCTACGCTGAGGCCGGTATTTGGCGCCAACCAGCCGTCTCCTGTGTTGCTGTACATGAACACCAGCGTCAATCCGCCCGTGGCCGCCAGCGGCGATGCCGTCTACAAAGGCACACCCACGGGACTATATATCTACAAGATGATGGATCCCACCCTCATCAACAACAGTCTTGGCACCACCACGCGCTGTCTGCCGCTGATGCGTTATGCCGAGATCCTCCTCAATTTCGCCGAGGCCACTAATGAGGCCAGCGGTCCCACCGCCGAGGTTTATCAATCTGTCGAAGCCATCCGCCAACGGGCAGGCCTCCGCCCATATCAGCTGCCCACCGGATTGACACAGGACCAGATGCGGGAAGCGATCCATACGGAGCGGAGACTGGAGCTGGCATACGAGGGTTTCCGTTTCTTCGACGTACGTCGCTGGCTCATCGCGGAACAGACGGACAATCTGCAAATGCATGGGATGGAAGTGGACAGGGGCGCCACCGTCGTATACAAGCCTTTCAATGTCCGGAAACATCAATTTACAAAAGCCATGTATCTCTGGCCAATCCCACTGAAGGAGATAGCCAAGTCGCCGGAGCTGCAACAAAATCCCCTCTACTGATATGAAAAAGATATTTATCGCCATCCTACTGATCGCGTTCGCAGCCTGCAAGCCCGAACGTATGGCCATCCCCTCGGAGCCAATGAAGGATATCAACGGCAACTGGCAGATCGTCAAGGCCACCCGTAACGGCACCGACCTCACGACGCGATTCAAATTCACCCAGTTCAGGATACATTTTACGGACAGCACTTATACTATCGACAGCCTGGTGCCCTTCATCGTCAGCAAGAGCGGCAGGTGGGCGTTCGACGATCCGCACTATCCCTTCAGCCTCAGCTTCACGGCTACGGACAGCGCTACCAAATCGTCACCCCTGCTGTATCCCGTCGTAGGAGGACAACGTAACATCATCATCACTTTCAGCCCCGGGTGCACTACCAATGCCTATCAGTACACATTACAGAAAGTGAATTAAAACAAGAACAAACATGAAAACAATATACTTTTCCAAGATACGCAGATGGCTTAAAGCGCATCCCAGCTATTACTGGAAGGCACCGGGTATCATTCTGCTGCTGATCATCGCCAGTTGCAGCATCAAGATCGACAGCGTCGTACAGCCCGGCAGCGTCAACGGCGGTGATATACTCCCCGTGACACTGAATGTCACCATTCAAACCAATGCCGCCCAGACCTCAAAATTCATGGTGGCCGTCCTCGTACCCAAGATCTGGAACGCCGGGCAGAATACGACGATCACCTTTACCAGCGATATCACGTCCGGCGATCAGCCCATGACGCTCATTCCCGCGGGTACGCCTGCTCCCAATGGCAATGGACTGGATTGGCCCACCTATCTCGTCAATAAGATCGGTAATGGAGGCAACCTGCTGAATGACTATGAATGGGTCGCCTTTTACTCCAACGCCGCCTACGCCGTGGGGGGCAATGTCACCGTACACGCCACAGTGAGCATTAAGATCAAGACCAGTCAGGATAATCTTATGTTCAAGCTCGGCTATTGCGTGGCGGAAAGCACCGACGGGCTCAGCGACCCTCAATATTATAATTCGAACTTCCCCGGCTGCTTCACGGTCAATGGCACCGGCGACCTTATCGACTTCTGTAATCCGCAGCTGGCCGTCGTCGATCCACGCACGTCGCTGGACAATGACATCATCACCATCACTTTTGACGGAGGCGTCACGATGACGATGTTGAACAACGCTCCACAGGTCTATCTCTGCGCCAAAGGATATCTCACCAATGGGGACAGCGTCACCGTATGTACGCAAACGACGGATACGGAAATGAGCGCCCTGGGGCTGAACAGGTGGCGTAAGGACCTCTGGCCAAGAGGGTACTTCCATCTCAGCGACAATCAGAAGCTCACCCGGCTGGCATATTTCTTCACTGATGCGTCCGGGTCGGTGATGGTGGGATACGGCGGAGGTTCCGATCCCTTTACATACACTTTTAAATGCCAATAACTGCTATATGAAATTTATAAATTATTTCTTCCTCCTGCTGGTCACCGCCGCTGGCCACGGACAAACACCCCCCGTCACGGGCACGGTGCTGGATGACTATGGTCATCCCCTCGGCGGCGTCCTAATACATGTCAAAGGACGGAACACCACTACCTTCTCCGGAGCGGACGGTAATTTTCATATCGATGCGTCTGCCGGCAGCACGCTGGTATTCGAGCATCCCCGGTTTGATATAAGAGAATGGAGGGTCAAAGGCAGTCAGGCGCCCACGGTGACGATGGCGGAGCGCCCCTTGCATCAACCCGTAAAAATGGCGCCCGACGGTGACACGATCTATCTGCAGCTGATGAAACCGGAGCGGATAGATGTATTGTATGGACAGGCCAACCCCAATACCTTTTTGGGCTCTGTCTCCACCACGGGCGGCAGCCTCTTATCGAACACCCCTGCTCCTTCCTATCTGTATGCATTGCAGGGCAGGCTGACAGGATTGAATGTACAACAGACAAGCGGCTTTCATTCGGCATTGAACTCTTCGCTCACCAGCCTGGATATTTTTGTGGGCAATATCCCCAACAATACCAGCGGCAGCGGTCTCACCGACAATACGGAGTTCAACGTGCAGCTGCGGGGACATAATGCCAGCCTTGGCCAGTCACCCATTGCGGTCATCGACGGCGTACAGCGTGAGTTCTATGAACTGGACCCCGAGAATATCGCTTCCGTCAGCGTAGCCAAGGACGCCCTGTCGACCATTTTGTTAGGACAGAACAGCGCGCGGGGTGCGCTCATCGTGACCACGCAGCAGACACAGGCCGGCCCTCCCCGTGTATCATTCACGGCTGAGACGGGTGTGCAAAAACCGCTGGGATTACCGACGCCCCTGCCAGCGTATCAATATGCCTATCTGTTGAACGAGGCGCTGCTCAATGACGGCAAGACATCTGCCTATACCGCCGCCGACTTTAACGCGTGGCGTGCCCACACCGACCCTATCGCTTATCCAGACGTCAACTGGTACAACACCATCCTTCGCAGCAATCCGTTGCTGACGCGTTACAATCTAAATGTCACGGGCGGCAGCGGCGTGGCCCGATACCTGGTGGCTGTGAACTATATGGACCAGCAGGGTATGTTCGTTACCTCCAAGATCAATTCCTATAACACCAATGCGGATATAAAACGATATACGCTGAATTCGAAAATTGACATCGACGTCAATAAATACTTCACCCTGGGCCTGCAGGTATTCGGTCGTCTGCAGGACGGCAATCAGCCCGGAGCAGGTATGAGCACCATTCTCAATGGACTGCTCACCACGCCCAACAACGCATACCCGGTGTATAATTCCAACGGATCGTTCGGCGGCAATTCCAGCTATACGCAGAACCTGCTGGCACAGGTCATCAGCTCCGGCTATCTCGTGGATCATACAAGGGATGTAATGGCCAACCTGGACCTGAACTATAAGCTCGACCGCTGGGTGAAAGGCTGGTGGCTCAAGGCCAAGGGAAATATCTCTGTCAGCGAGTCAGGACTTATCAATCGAAACAAACAGGCGCCCGTATTCTCACAGGTGGTCAGCGCTGGCGGCGATACCTCATACAACCGCTATGGCAGCACCGTAAACCAGTCGGATGGCTATACCAGTACATCCTGGGGAAGATACCGCTTCGTACAGCTCTCCACCGGTTGGGACAAGAGCCTTGGCGACCATCATGTTGGTGGCATGCTGCTATTCGACCAGAAGAAGGTGATCATCAACTATGACATTCCTTCCGCATTGACCAACTATGCGGCCAAAGCAAACTACGACTACCAGGAAAAGTATATGGCCGAGATCGCCACCACGTACAGCGGTTACGACCGGTATGCACCCGGGCATCAATACGGATGGTTCTATGCCGGCGGGCTGGGGTGGAACCTGACAAAGGAACGCTGGCTGGCCCAGCAATACCGCTGGCTGGACAAGCTCAAGCTACGCGCCACCTACGGCCGTACAGGCAATGCGAATGTAGACAACTACGGCTATTTCATCTGGCGTCAGCATTATACGAATGTGGCGGGCACCTATGGCATCGGCAGTAATTATCCCAATGGGGGAGGTCTCGCCGAACAGGGCAATCCCGGCAGCCAGGTGTTGGCCAATGTCAACGCTACGTGGGAGAAGGCAGACAAACTGGATATCGGACTGGACATCGCTGTGCTGAAGAATAGACTGCAGGTCACCGCCGACTATTATCACGAACGTTATTCTGATGTGATGCAGCAGCGGGGCAATAGTCTGGCCCTGATGGGTATCGGCTATCCCGCAGAGAACATTGGAAAGGACCTGTACACGGGTGGTGAGCTCACCGTGACCTGGCAGGATCATATCGGCGACCTGAATTATTTCTTTACCGGCAATGCGTCCATACAACAATCCAGGGTCATCTTTATGGACGAGCAGTATCAGAAATATTCGTGGAACAAACACACAGGACATCCCGTCGGTCAGCGCTTTGGCTTACAGGCCGATGGCCTTTTCCAGACAGGCGCGGATGCAGCGGTGGCTCCTACCATCACCGGCTATACGCCGCATGCGGGGGATATAAAATACAAGGACCTGAATCATGACGGCGTCATCGACCAGTTCGATGCGGCCCCCATCGGAAAGGAGCGTCCCATCATCTACTATGGGCTCACCGTGGGCGCCAGCTATAAGGGCATCGAGGCCAGTGTGCTGATGCAGGGCGTCACACAGCGGGATGAATACACCGGCTACAATATGCTGGAAGCAGGTTTCCAGGGTCAGAACAATGGATACTCGCAGGCTTACCAGGCGGCATTGTCGAGATGGATCCCCGAGGCGGCATCTACATCCACACTTCCCAGGCTGACGGCAGGTGGCAATGGATACAACTATAGCCCCGCATTCCTGTCCAGCTCTTTTTTCCTGCGCAATGGGGATTACTGGCGGATCAAGAATGTGTCGCTCGCCTATAACCTTCCGTACGAGTGGGTGAAGAAGATAAAGCTGCGGGGTGTAAAGATCTTCGCCAATGCGCAGAATCTCTGGACGCATGCCGGCTATAAGGCCTTTGACCCTGAAGTGACGTTACCCGCCTATCCCATTCAAAAGGTTATCAATACAGGCATTACCGTCAAACTATAAAATCGTCAATATGAACTTTCGTATATATAAATCAATTGTTTTTCTTCTGGCGGGAGCTCTGCTCTTCACCTCCTGTCAGAAGGTGTATGAGAGCGTTCCGCTGGGACAGCAGGTGACGCCCGACCTGGCTTTCGACCCCAGGGATTCCCTCGGCAAGAATGCAATGGTCTATTTGCTCACTTGCTATCAGCAGGCGCTGATCAACGAGCACAATCGTGTCAACGGCGACTATCTGGATGCGGCCAGCGATGACGCCGTATCCTCCGCCAGCGGCATACCTTCTGTACAGGCCATAGCCACCGGCGCCTTCACCGCTACCAATACCAATGCGGACGATGAATGGACGCATCATTATGCCGGGATACGGAATGCCACCGTCTTTATCGACAATATCAATGTGGTGCCTATGATCGAAAAGCTGCCGAATGGACAGCCCGCGCGGAGCGCCTATAGGAGCGAAGCCCGATTCCTCCGGGCATGGCTTTACTTCGAGCTGGTGAAGCGATATGGAGGCGTGCCGTTGCTGGGCGATAGCATCCGCCAATTGACGGACAATGTACAACTGCCCCGTAACAGCTTCGAGCAATGTGTGAACTACATCGTCAGCGAGTGCGATAATATAAAGGACAGCCTCCGAACGGCCGCTATGGTCAACGGTACTAGCTATGGACGTATCACACGTGGTGCAGCCATGGCCCTGAAGACAGAAGTGCTGCTTTTTGCCGCCAGCCCCCTGTACAATGGAGGTAATATCGACAATGGCAATCCGCTGACAGGCTATACTTCTTATGATGTCAACAGATGGAAGCTGGCTGCCGACGCGGCAAAAGACCTGATCAACACCGGGGACTACAAGCTAATGCCTTCTTTGGGAGATGTATTTGTCAAACAGGCTGCACCCGTTGGACCCAATACAGAAACCATTTTTTGGATGCAGGTGGGTATCAACAACGATGTGGAGAAGAACAACGCGCCGGTAGGGTTTACCTCGGCCGGTGGCAAGGGTGCTACGAGTCCCACGCAGGAGCTGGTGGACGCCTTTCCTACGGACAGTGGAAGGACCATTACCGATGCTGCCAGCGGCTATGACCCGGATCATCCTTATGATCATCGTGATCCCCGCCTGGATCTTACCGTATTCCACAATGGCAGCCTGTGGCTGAACAGGGCCGTGCAGGTATACGATGGCGGACTTGACAAGCCCGGTGGTGCGGTACAGCAGACCAAAACAGGGTACTATATGCGCAAGTTCATGGGACCCTTTGAGAGCGTCAGCGCCAACCCGCCCGGCTATTCTTCCATGGTCCATGATTTCATCTATTTCCGATATGCAGGTGTGTTGCTGGCATATGCGGAGGCCACCAATGAATATGCTGGTCCTTCCGCCGACGTGTACAATGTGCTGGATAGTTTGAGACAGCGGGCCGGTATATTTCCCGGGTCGGACAACAGCTATGGATTGAAGCAGGGGATGACACAAGAGGAGATGCGCGATGTCATCCGCAATGAGCGGCGGGTGGAGCTGGCATTCGAGGAGCACCGTTACTGGGACCTGCGCCGCTGGAAGATCGCGGGACAGCAATATAATACGACGCCCCTGTCGGGTATGGACATTCAGCTGTCCAGCAGCGGGCAGCTGTTCTATAACCCAATATCCGTGCTGAAGACCGTCTTCCGCGATCCGCAGATGTATTTCTATCCTATCCCCTATAATGAGGTGGTGAGGAATTCGCAGATGAAACAAAACCCCCAGTGGTAAATTACCAAAAACTAACACTTAATTTTTTCAGCCATGAAAAAGATATTATTTCTCTTCCTTCTCGCCGGTGTGCTGCCCGCCCTCTTATGGGCGCAGCAGGGACAGGGACGGGTCGTGACCGGGGTCGTAAAGGACGCCAATGGTCCATTGTCCGGCGCCACAGTCATGGAGAAAGGACGTCCCACCAACACGGTAGCTGCCGATGAGAACGGGAAGTTCAGGATCACGCTGCACGACGGGACCAATACACTGGTGATCAGCTATCTCAATTATCAAAAACAGGAAGTGCCCGTAAAAAAGAATGCACGGGATGTGGAAGTGGTCCTTCAGCAGTCCGCTGCCGGTATGGACGAAGCCATCGTCGTAGGTTTTGGGAAGAAAAAAAGGATCACCAACACCGGCGCCGTCAGTAGCATCAATGCAGATGAGATAAGGGACATACCTACTTCCAGCGTACAGAATGCCCTGACAGGCAAGATGCCGGGATTTATTACAGTGCAACGCAGCGGCCAGCCCGGAAAGGATGCATCCGACTACTTCATCCGCGGGGTCAGCTCACTCAACCCGGATGGTAACAAGCCCCTGATCGTAGTGGACGACATCGAATACACATATGATCAGCTGTCGCAGATAAATGTAAATGAGATAGAAAGTATTTCCATATTAAAGGACGCGTCTACTACGGCTATTTACGGTATCAAGGGCGCCAATGGCGTGCTCGTGGTGACAACCCGCCGCGGAGCGGCCGGCAAACCCCATTTCAATATACGCGGCGAAGTGGGTGGACAGGCGCCCGTACGGACGCCCAAGTTCTTAGACTCCTACAACACGGCTGTGCTTGTCAATGAGGCTTACACCAATGACGGGATCACGCCATTGTTTTCTCAGAATGACCTGGATCTGTTCAAGAGCGGGGCCGACCCTTATGGCCATCCCAATGTAAATTGGTATAAGGAGATCATGAAACCCTATTCCCTGCAGGCCAATGCCAATATGGACATCTCCGGCGGAACACAGGCCGTGAAATATTTTGTCTCCGGCGGGGCCTTTACGCAAAATGGGAGCATCCGTAATTTCTCCACCAATTCCGACGGCGTCAACAGCAACTATTTCTATAAGAGATATAATGTCCGTACCAACCTGGATGTGCAGGCCACGAAGAACCTCAGCCTGAGACTGGATGCCACCGCCCGGTTCATGGACATCAACCAGCCTTACAGCGTCAATGTCATCGGCGAGATCTATGATTTTTCCAAGATACATCCCTATTCCGCTCCCTTTATCAATCCCAACGGCAGCTGGGCCTATGCTTTCGACACACAGGGACAGGAACCCACCATCAATTCGAGACTGGCCACAATGGGATATACGCGCAACAGACGTACCGACTTCAATGTGTTGATGGGTATTACGGAGAAGCTGGATGATATCACCCGGGGTCTTTCGCTGATAGGCCGTGTAGCTTTCGCCAGCGTACAGCAGAATTCCCTGACCCTGTTCCGCCCCAACCCGCCTTCCTATCATTTCGACCCCAAGGACGGCACGTATCATCTGAATACGGGTGTCAATGGTGGTGGCTATACATATAACACTTACCGGACACTGGGGAATACCGATCTGGACAACCAGCGTACCAATGTACAGATCTATCTGAACTATGAGCGCGTGTTCAATGCGGACCATCATGTCACCGGACTGTTGTTATGGAATCAGGAGAGCTACCGGGTGGATATGGACGGCGGCGCAGGCGTCACCGGGGCCGCTCCGTCAAAGTTCAGGGGATATTCCCTCAAGGCGGGCTATGACTATAAACAAAAGTATCTCATCGACTTCAATGCCGCCATCAATGGGTCCGACAGGTTCCAGGCGAAGAAAAGGAACGGCATCTTCCCCGCGATAGGTATTGGTTGGAATTTGGCTAAAGAAAGATGCTTTGCGAAACTCTTCCCCGCGGCCAATCTCTTCAAGCTTAGAGCTACGTATGGTGTTGTAGGTAGTGATGTCGCGTTTGGTAATCAATATCTGTACAACCAGGTGTATAACCAGGGAGGTGGCTATAGCTTTGGTCAGAATCAACAGCCGGTCGGCACCATTTATGAAGGGGCGTTAGGCAACGACAATGTCACCTGGGAGAAGGCGAAGAAATGGGACGCGGGTCTGGACATGAACCTCTTTGGCGACAGGATCAGCTTCTCCGGCGATTATTTCCATGAATACAGATATGACCAGCTGGTGACGCGCCAGGATATACCCGAGATCCTGGGCGTGGGACTTTCTCCCGGCAATGTCGGTATCACGATCAATCGCGGCGTGGAAGGCATCATCACTTATCAGGATAAGGTGGGTGAGATACGCTATAGCGCGGGACTCGTTTTCACCTATGCGCAGAATAAGATATTGTATATGGCGGAGGCTTCGCCCCGCTACCCGTGGCTGGCCGTGACCGGACATCCTATCAACCAGCCCTTCGGCTACACCTGGCTGGGATTTTACAGTCCTTCCGATGTCACGGATACGAAGGTGGCCAAGCCCGTAGGGTATACCGTACAGGCGGGCGATCTGAAATATAAGGATGTCAATGGGGACGGCGTCATCGATCAGAACGATATTACGGCCATTGGTAAGCCCAACCTGCCCAGCCTTACCATGGGTATGCCGTTGAAAATAGGGTACAAGGGGCTGGATATAAGCGTGCTTTTCCAGGGGGCCTTTGGGTATAGCCTGGGATTGAAAGGTAATGCTATCGAGCCTTTCCAGAGCCAGTTCCAGCCGATTGACGAGCGCCGGTGGACGCCTGCGACAGCGGGCAGCGCCGAGTTCCCCCGACTCACCAGCAACCCTACTACCATCAACAGCCCATCGTCTTATTATTCGAATTTCTGGTTGATCAATGCGCATTACATTCGGATGAAGACCGTGGAGATCAGCTATATATTGCCAAGGAAATGGCTGCCGTTGCGATTTAACAATGGCAGGCTGTACTGTAGCGCCTACAATCTGCTGACCTGGAGCAATGTCTCCAAAAAATATCAGCAGGACCCCGAGGTGGCGTCGAATACCGCGGGGGATGCCTACCTGGCGCAGAGAGTAGTGACTATTGGGTTGCAGGTGGGGCTTTAACCAGGTTTTAATGATGTTTAGCAGAAGAGAGTTCGATATTTTTAGTGCATGAAAAGAATTTATCTCATTATCGTCTTTGCCGTCCTGACCCTCGTGGCGGTTTGTCAGCCAGGCCGGCGCCTTTCGTCGTATGTAAATCCTTTTATCGGCGCCAGCACCAGCGTCGCCAAGGGTGAGAATCTGGCCGGATTGGGCAAGACCTTTCCTGGTGCGGCTACTCCATTCGGCCTCGTACAGGTAAGTCCCAATACCATCACCGGTGGGGACAATGGTTCGGGGTACAGTTATGAGCATACCACCATCGAAGGGTTTGCCTGTACGCAGATGAGTGGCGTGGGCTGGTACGGGGACCTGGGGAATTTTCTCGTGATGCCGACGACAGGCAAGCTACAGACAGTGTCCGGCGCCGAAGGACAGGATGGTCAGGGCTATCGTAGTAAATATGACAAGACCTCCGAAAAGGCATCGGCCGGATATTATAGTGTCCGGCTGACGAAGTACGATGTGCTGTCCGAGTTGACGGCCGCTCCACACAGTGCGATGATGCGTTTTACCTTCCCTGCCAATGATCAGGGCCGGATACAGATAGACCTGGCCCGCCGTGTGGGCGGCACTTCTACGGCCCAGTATGTGGAGATAGTGGATGATCATACTATCCGGGGCTGGATGAAATGCACACCCGAAGGTGGAGGGTGGGGGCATGGGGATGGACATGCCAATTATACAGTCTATTTCTATGCGCAGTTCAACAAGCCGTTGAAAAAATACGGTGTATGGAGCAAGGACGACATACTGCCCATGGTACGGAAGAAGGAAGGAAATCATCTCGGGTTCTATACAGAGTTTGCGACAAAGGCCGGCGAGCAGGTGGTGCTAAAGACAGGCATCTCCTTTGTCAGCATGGAAGGAGCGGCAAAGAACCTGAAGGCGGAGATCACCGGCTGGGATTTTGATCGTGTGCACGAGGCGGCGCAACAATTGTGGGATCAGGCCCTGGGCAAGATCCAGATCACGGGCGGGACGGATGATGAGAAGACCATTTTTTATTCCTCTTTGTATCATACCCTTATAGACCCGAGGGCCCTGTCGGATGTCGATGGGACCTATCCGGGTGGTGACGGCAAGCCGCACAAAACGGATCTTTTTACCAAGCACAGTATTTTCAGCGGTTGGGATGTGTTCCGCAGCCAGATGCCATTACAGACCATTATCAATCCCCGGATGGTGAATGATCTTATCGCCAGCCTGGTGGAACTGGCTGACCAGAGCGGGAAGGGATATCTCGAGCGTTGGGAGATGATCAATGCGTACAGCGGCTGCATGGTAGGCAATCCCGCCGTTGTGGTACTGGCGGATGCCTATGCCAAGGGCATAAGGGATTACGATGTCGCAAAAGCCTATCAGTATGCGGTCAACACCTGCGAAAGGTTCGGGAATGTGAATGGCTGGGAGCCCGGCAATATTTCGGTGACATTGGAGAATGGCTTTTCCGAATGGTGTCTTTCGCGGCTGGCGACGGCGCTGGGGAAGAAGGATGATGCCGCAAAATATGCCGCCCGGGGAATGAGCTATAAGAACATTTGGGATGACAGCGTGCATTGGTTCCGGCCCCGGAGAAAGGACGGCGGCTGGGAGCCCTGGCCCGCGGAAGGCAGGATGAAACAGGATTATGGCACGGTGGAGAGCAATCCGTATCAACAGGGATGGTTTGTGCCGCAGGACATTCCGGGAATGGTGAAGCTGATGGGTGGGCGTGGCGCTGTATTGGATGATCTCGCGCAATTTTTTAAAAAGACGCCGGAGAACATGTTGTGGAATGATTATTACAATCATGCCAATGAGCCTGTGCATCATGTTCCTTTTTTGTTCAATCGGCTCGATGCTGCTTTTCTGACGCAGTATTGGACGCGTTATATATGCACGCACGCCTACCATAATTCCGTCGAGGGGCTTGTCGGGAATGAGGACGTGGGACAGATGTCTGCCTGGTATGTACTGGCCGCCAGCGGTCTGCATCCCATATGCCCGGGCGCCACGCGGTGGGAGATCACCAGTCCTGTATTCGAGAAGGTGGTGATGCAGCTGGACCCGCACTATGCCAGGGGAAAGACCTTTACCATCATCGCGCATAATAACTCTCCTGAAAACATTTTTATACAGTCGGCCAGCCTGAACGGAAGGCCCTATAATAAATGCTGGCTGGATCATGCCGACATCATGGCTGGTGGAGTGCTGGAGCTGAATATGGGTAAGGATCCGGGATTTGACTGGGGATTGGAAGGCGTGATCCCGGATGTGGACACCGTCGTGACATATAGCCGCGGCATGCACAAGGAGATCAAGGCTGTGGTAGTTAAGCCATCCTTGTATTCCAGGAGCGACAGCTTTCCTGTAGTATACCTACTGCATGGTCACAGCGGCAACTACCGCGACTGGGTAACGAATGTTCCTGCCATAAAAGAATACGCCAGCAGATGGGGCATGATCATCGTATGCCCCGATGGAAATTATGACAGCTGGTACTTCGACAGCCCGGTGGATAGCAGCCTGCGATATGAGACATATGTGAGTAAGGAACTGGTGAAATATGTCGATGATCATTATAAGACGTTGCCGGGCCGCGATGGACGAGCCATCACCGGACTGAGTATGGGCGGCCATGGAGCTTTGTTCCTTGCCTTCCGACACCAGGATATTTTTGGTGCGGCCGGCAGCATGAGTGGCGGCGTGGATATCCGCCCCTTTCCAACGCACTGGAATATCGCGGGACGATTGGGTAGCATCGACAGCTTCCCCCAGCGATGGGCCGACTATAGCGTGGTGAATCAGACAAAGCTGTTGAAACCTGGCAGCCTTTCCATCATCTTCGACTGCGGCAGCGAGGATTTCTTTTACAAGGTGAACAACGAGCTGCACGAGAAGCTGCTGGCTGAAAAGATACCCCATGTGTATAGCAGCCGTCCGGGAGGACATGACTGGAATTTTTGGAGCAATTCTATAGAATATCAACTACTCTACTTCCACCATTACTTTGAACAAAAGAACAAACATGAATAGATTGATCCTGACCCTTGTGGCAGCAGGACTCACGCTGAGCTGTATGGTCCAATCCGACCTTGTGAGATACGCGAATACCCTGCAAGGCACCAACTCCGACTTTGGGCACAGCCGGGGGAATACGTACCCTACTACCGCCCTTCCTTTTGCCATGCATGCATGGAGCGCACAGACGGGCAAGAATGGCGATGGCTGGAAATATCAATACACCGCCAGGACCATCCGTGGATTCGAGCAGGTGCATCAGTGCAGCCCCTGGACGGGTGACTATGCTGTATTCTCGCTGATGCCTGTCACCGGGACCCTGAAGGTAGGAGAGAACGATCGCGCCAGCGCCTTTAGCCACGAGCACGAGACGGCCCGGCCCGACTATTATAGTGTAGAGCTCGACAATCACATCCGCGCGGAGATGACACCAGTAGAGCGGGGTTCTCATATGCGCTTTAGCTTTCCCAAGGGCGCCGACGGCTGGCTCGTATTGGACGGATATGACAAGATGAGCTCCGTTCAGATATTGCCTGACAAACACACCATCATCGGATGGGTCAACAACGGCCGGTTTATACCCAAGGGTTTTCGCAACTATTTTATCATGGAGTTCGACCAGCCCTTTGTCGCCTATGGCACCTGGGAGAATGTGGGCAATACCCTGTCGTCTAACAAGGCTGCAGACGAAGGCAGGGGAGTAGGCGCTTATGTGCAGTTCAAAAAAGGTGCAAAGGTACAGGTGAAGATCGCCAGCTCTTATATCAGCCCCGAACAGGCGGCATTGACATTGGACCAGGAGCTGGGCAGCTTTAAGTCTTTCGACGATACCCGTCGGGCCGCCTGGAAGATATGGAACGATCTGTTCAACCGGGTGCTGGTGGAGGGTGGCACCGAAGCACAGCGTGCGACCTTTTATTCCTGTCTGTTCCGCGCGAACCTTTTTTCACACCAATTCTTTGAATACAACAGGGAAGGCAAACCTTATTACTATAGCCCTTACGATGGACAGGTGCACGACGGATATATGTATACCGACAATGGGTTCTGGGATACTTTCCGCAGTCAGTTCCCTTTGAACACCATCCTGCATCCCACGATGGAGGGGCGTTATATGCAGGCGCTGCTGAGCGCGCAAAAACAATGCGGCTGGCTGCCTGCCTGGTCTTTTCCTTCGGAGACGGGCGGGATGTTGGGAAATCATGCCATCTCCCTGCTCACCGACGCGTGGGTAAAGGGCATACGGACCTTCGATCCCGACAGTGCGCTGGCGGCCTATTATCATGAGGCGGCCAATAAAGGACCCTGGGGTGGCGCTAACGGAAGGGCGGGCTGGAAGGAATATTTTGAGATGGGATTTGTGACCTTCCCCGAGTCGCAGGGCTCTACTGCCCAGACATTGGAATATGCATATGACGACTTTTGCGCCTACCAATTGGCGAGGATGGTGCACAATGACTTTTATGCAGGCGTATTTGCCCGGCAGATGTACAACTATCTGAATGTATGGGATCCAACTACCCGGCTGATGCGGGGCAGGATGAAGAATGGGGAGTGGGTGCCCAACTTCGACCCTATATCCTGGGGTGGTCCTTATACGGAGGGAAATGCCTGGCATTGGACATGGTCCGTCTTCCACAATATACAGGGGCTCATCGATCTGATGGGCGGACCTGCAAATTTTACCGCCAGGATCGATTCTGTATTTACTATGCCGAATACCGTACATGTGGGTAGCTATGGGACCATGATCCATGAGATGACGGAGATGGTGGACGAGAACATGGGACAGTATGCGCATGGCAACCAGCCTATCCAGCATATGATCTATCTCTACAGCTATGCAGGACAGCCCTGGAAGACACAGCAGCATATACGGGAGGTGATGGACAAGCTGTACAACGCCACGGAGAGCGGCTTCCCCGGTGACGAGGACCAGGGGGGTATGTCATCATGGTACGTATTGAGCGCCCTCGGGATCTATAGTGTCTGTCCGGGCACCGATCAGTATGTCATCGGCAGTCCCGTCTTCCCCAAGGTGACCATCACGCTGGAGAATGGGAAGAAATTTATCATCGAGGCAGAGGGTAATAATGAGAAGAATGTATATATACAGTCGGCTACGCTGAATGGATCAGTCTATACGCACAATTGGATAAGGCATGAAGATATTAAGGACGGCGGTGAGCTGCATTTTGTAATGGGACCAGAACCCGCCCGCCAGCGGGGTATTGCGGCGGAGGATAAACCATTTTCACTATCTAAGTAAATAACCAGACGATATATGTTACAGCGATCAAGACCCCTTTGGAGGGGTGCGGGGATGCTATTGCTATGTGCGTGCACGCTACTCACACACGCACAAAGGATTGACTTGACCACTGGATGGAAGTTGCGCGCGCAGGAGGATAGCGGTGCATGGGTGAATGCCGTTGTACCCGGCATCGTCTTTCAATCCTATGTGGCCGCCGGACTGGAGAAGGACCCAAATTTTGGGGACAATATCTACCGGGTGGACAAGAAGAAGTATGATAAGAATTTTTGGTACCGGCTGGAACTGGCTACGCCAAATTTTGAGACCGGACAGCATGTGGAGCTGCATTTTGAAGGGATCAACCGTAAGGGAGAGATATTCTTTAATGGCGTGAGGCTGGGGATGCTGGATGGGTTTATGGACAGGGGTGTGTACGATATCACCAGCCTGTTGTCGAAGAGCGGGAAGAATGTATTGACCGTGCTGGTGTATTTTCCGGGCAGGCCGATCCCCAATCATGCAAGCCCAACCTACATCTCCAGTGATGGATGGGACTGGATGCCACCCGTGCCCGGACTGTTGATGGGCATCACCGATGATGTGTATCTCACCGTGAATGGGGGTGTCGACTTCGTCGACCCCTGGATACGATCAACTTTGGAAACGAATGCCGCCGCGGCATTGAGCGTGAGTATTGGGTTGCTCAATCGGACGGATGCTATACAGGACGGCGAAGTAGAAGGACTCATACAGCCCGGAGATATTCACTTCTCGCGCACGGTTCACCTGGCTCCCGGCCAGCAGGAAAACATATTTTTCGACACCGCGCATTATAAACAATTGCTGGTCCGAAACCCACAGCTATGGTGGCCAAACGGATACGGGCAGCCGAATCTCTATACCTGTGACCTGGCCTTTAAGGTAAATGGTAAGACCCTGGAGACACGGCAGGTCCGGTTTGGCATCCGCCAGTATACGTACGACACCCTTGGTGGTGTATTCCATATCCGTGTCAATGGCCGGCGAATATTTGTCCGGGGCGGCAACTGGGGAATGAGCGAATATATGCTGCGCTGCAGGGGTGGCGAGTACGACTGGAAAGTGAAACTGCATCGCGAGATGCATTTCAATATGATCCGCAACTGGATCGGCTCCGTGACGGATGAGGAATTTTATGACGCCTGCGACAAATACGGTATCATGGTATGGGATGATTTCTGGCTCAATTCACATCCCAATCTCCCTGACGATGTATTTGCGTTTAATCGCAATGCCGTGGAGAAGATCAAGCGAATACGCAACCATGCCTCTGTCGCCGTCTGGTGCGGTGACAACGAGGGATATCCTTTGCCACCCCTGAATGACTGGCTGCGGGAGGATGTGCGGACCTTTGATGCCGGCGACAGGTGGTATCAACCCAACTCTCATTCCGATGCCCTGACAGGCAGCGGTCCCTGGAGCAATTTCCCCAGCTCCTGGTATTTTACAAAATATCCCGGGGGATTTGGCGGTGATCCCGGTTGGGGTTTCCGTACGGAGATAGGCACAGCCGTATTCACCACGTATGAGAGCTTTAAGAAATTCATGCCCGACAGCGCTGCCTGGCCAAGGAATACGATGTGGGACAAACATTTCTTTGGTCCTTCAGCTGCCAATGGCGGTCCCGACAGATATGCTTCCACCATCGATAAAAGCTATGGCAAAGCCACAGGTATACAGGATTTCTGCCGCAAGGCGCAACTGGTAAATATCGAGACCAACAAGGCGCTGTATGAAGGTTGGCAACATCATATGTGGGACAATGCTTCCGGAGTGATGACCTGGATGAGCCAGTCCGCCTATCCTTCTTTTGTATGGCAGACCTATGATTATTACTATGACCTCACAGGCGCCTACTGGGGTGTACGCAAGGCTTGTGAGCCCCTGCATATCCAATGGAGCAGCGCTGACAATTCCGTAAAGGTGGTAAATACCACGCCGGATGATCTTCATGGACTGACGGCGGAGGCCTCTGTCTATAATATGGACGGGCAACTGGTTCCGGCGCTGGAGAGACGCACGCTCGTAGATGCACCGGCAAATGCAGCCACGCACTGTTTCGACATTTTGTTTAGCATGGACAATCTTGCCTATAAAAAGAAAGCCTATGCTTCATCGGGAGCATCGGAGGCGCAGGATGCGGAGGCTGTTACGGATGGCAGCACCGGCAGTCGGTGGAGCAGCCGGTATGACGACGACCAGTGGGTATATGTTGACCTGGGTGAGACTAAGGAGATCAACACCGTGGTACTGAATTGGGAGGCCGCCTATGCCAGGGTCTACAAGTTACAGGTGTCGGATGATTCCCGGGAATGGAAGGATGTATATAGCACTTCGGAAGGCAAGGGTGGCGTGGACAGGATCGCGTTGACATCCGTTCGGGGGCGTTATGTGAGGATGCTGGGTATCCGCCGGGCGACACAGTTTGGGTATTCATTGTATGAAATAGAAGTATACGGCAAAGGCAATACAACCATCAGTCCTGTACATTTTATCCGGCTGTCCCTAAAGGATGGCAGTGGGAAGACTGTCTCCGACAATTTTTACTGGAGAGGCAGCCAGCCGGAGGATTACACCGGACTTAACGCTCTTGCTCCGGCCAGGTTGTGGGTGAAGCAACGGCTACAACGGATAGATGGTAAGGCCGTGATCATCGCCACTGTAACGAATGTTGGCAAGTCCGTGGCTTTTGCCGTTCGTGTGCAGGCAGTGAGGACTATTGATGGGGAGCGTATCCTGCCCGCATTGATGGATGATAATTACTTTACGCTGTTCCGGGGAGAGAGTAAGCAGATAAGGATCGAATTTGACGAAGCGCTGCTAAAGGGAGTGGGCTACAATGTGCTGGCACAGGCGTATAACACAAAATAAAAAACTATGAACATACTTTCAATGTTGATGCTGGCTGGCTGCCTTAAAAGCAATATGGTTGTGCAGCAGAATAAGCCATTCACCATCTGGGGACGCGCGACGCCGGGAAGTACGGTCGTCATACGGGCCGACTGGATGGAGGGGGAGGTGGATGTAAGGGCGGGAACGGATAGCTGTTTTTCGGGGATCATTGTCGTGCCCGCCGTACAGCCGGGAGATTACCATCCACACCGTATCGTTGTCAGCAGCGGTGAAGAGCAGCGGGTGCTGGACAATGTGCTTATAGGAGAGCTCTGGTTTTGCAGCGGTCAGTCGAACATGCAATTCGCCATGAAGACAGTGCTGGACTCCACGGCCGAGATTGCCGCCGCCAATTATCCGCATATACGGCTTTTCAACGCCGCCTTGAATTTTAGCGCCGAGCCCATTGACAGTATCAGGGGCGTATGGGAGGAATGCACTCCCGGCACCGTGAAGCCTTTTAGCGCCGTGGCTTATTATTTCGGGAGGATGTTGCAGCAGCGGTTGAATGTACCCGTAGGGCTGATCTTTTCGGGCATCGGAGCCAGCGCCGCCCAGGCCTATGTACCGGAACCCATATTAGCGGCGGATACACAGCTCAACAGGGTCTATTTGCAACCTTATCTGAACAGTCCGCGCTCGAAGGAAAAGATCAATGGCGGGTTTAGTTTTGAAAAGGTCACGCGACCCTTCCTTTTGTACAATGCGATGATCCATCCATTCCGGCATTTGTCCATCCGGGGTATCTGCTGGTATCAGGGCGAGTCCAATCGTAATGAACGGGGATCGTATACCCGGCTGATGGAGGCGATGATCGGCAGCTGGCGACAGGAGTTTGCACAAGGCGAGCTGCCCTTTTATTATGTACAGATAGCGCCCTTCTTTTATTATAAGGAAGATCCCACACTGGCGGATGAGGCATTCTTTCGAGAGGCGCAGGAAAATATTTCAGTGTTGAGCAATACCGCCATGGTGGTAACCATGGACGTAGGAGAGGCAAAGGACCTTCATCCAAAAAATAAAAAGCCAATTGGTGACAGGCTGGCAAGAACTGCGCTCAACAGGGCGTATGGGCAGGTGGCTGTGGTCTACGAAGGACCCCGATATGGTCATATGGAAATAAAGGGCCGTGAGGTAGCGATCTATTTTCTCGGCAACACAGGCATGGGCTTGCAGACCCGCGATAGCCAGGCGCCTGCATTTTTCTCGATGGCCGGGCCTGATCATGTTTTCCATCCTGCTATAGCGACCATTGAAGGAGATCATATT
>Ga0105240_10004997_pt1 | contig 19911 bp, 19 predicted proteins | sample KBSC54metaG_FD_80426 | JGI IMG/M metagenome (GOLD analysis project Ga0105240, IMG submission 80426) | Corn rhizosphere microbial communities from Kellogg Biological Station, Michigan, USA - KBS C5-4 metaG | ecosystem: Host-associated > Plants > Roots > Rhizosphere > Soil | place: Michigan, USA... | reverse complement strand
TTCTGCTGCCGCCCTGCTCGCCGTCTCGACCCTTGCGCTGGTCACCGTTGCTGGTGCCGCCGCGCCCTCGCCGCCGCCCCCCGATCTCGATGCCGGCTCCTACATCCTGATCGACTACCGGAGCGGCGATGTCATTGCTCAGAAGAATGCGGATCAGCGGATGGAGCCCGCGAGCCTGACCAAGCTCATCACGGCTTACGTCGTGTTCGCCGCGCTCAAGGACGGGCGTCTGAAGCTCGATGATCCGGTCACGATCAGCGAGGACGCCTGGCGCACCGGCGGCTCGCGCACCTTCGTCAAGGTGGGCAGCCAGGTGCCAGTCATCGATCTCTTGAAGGGAATGATCGTGCAGTCCGGCAACGATGCCACAGTGGCGCTGGGAGAGCGCGTCGGCGGCACGCGCGCAGGATTTGCGACCCTGATGAACGAGTACGCGCAGCGGCTCGGAATGAAGTCGTCGCACTTCGTCGACGTCGACGGCCTTCCCGACCCGCAGCACTACACTACCGCGCGCGATCTGGCGACGGTCAGTGCCGCCCTGATCCGCGATTTCCCGCAGTACTACTACATCTTCGGCATGAAGGACTTCACCTGGAATCACATCAAGCAGCCGAACCGCAACGGCCTGCTCGCGACGGACCACTCCGTCGACGGACTGAAGACCGGGCACACCGACAGCGCAGGCTTCTGCCTCATCGCCTCGGCCGATCGCAACGGTACGCGCCTGGTATCGGTCGTGCTGAAAGCGCCGACCTGGCACTCGCGCGAGGCCGATACCGAAGCACTGCTCAACTATGGGTACAACTTCTTCGAGACGCAGAAGGTCGCGACTGCGCGCACGACGGTTCTCAAGCCCCGTGTCTATGAGTCTGCTTCCGGCTACGCTGCCGTCGGCACGCCTGCTGACCTCTATGTGACCCTGCCGCGAGGCAAGGCGGCCGCCATCACGACGAATGCTGCATTGACCCAGACGAAGTTGGTGGCACCGCTGCCTGCGGGCAGCGTGGTCGGCCAGCTGACGGTGACCGACGGCACCGGACAGGTGGTCGGCCGGGAGCCCCTCGTCACGCTCGAGGCAGTCCCGGCCGGCGGGCTGCTCACCCGTACCATGGACGGCATTCGCCTCTGGTTCAAATAGTCTCATTGGCGCAAAGTCGGCATCCTGCCACGTTGCTCGGCCTCGTCGCTGCGCCGAACCCTGCGTGCCGGCTGCCGCCGTCCAAAATCGCTCCATGCGATTTTGTGCCCGGCCAGCCCAACGACTGGAATTGATCCCGCGGCCCAGGGAACGGCCCTGGGCTGCTCACTGACTTGCTGTTGACGTACTGGAACTCGCTATGGCTGACCCCTTACCGATCTGTTACTTGAACGGCGAATACCTGCCGCTCGCGGAGGCCCGCATCTCGCCCCTCGACCGCGGGTTCCTTTACGGCGACGGCGTGTATGAGGTGATCCCGGTCTACGGTGGCCGGCCGTTTCGCATGGAAGCGCATTGCGGACGGCTCACGCGAAGTCTCGGGGAGATCCGCATGGCCGACCCGCTCAGCCGGACGCAGTGGTGTGACCTCTTCGAGACCCTGATTGCGCGCAACGGCGGTGGCGATCAGTACATCTATTGGCAGGTGACGCGCGGCGCCGAGCGGGGACGCAACCACGCCCCGCTGCCCGACATTCCGCGGACCATCTTCGCATTCTGCGCGCCGTTGCCCGCACCGCCTCCCACGATGCTGGAAAAGGGAGTGTCCTGCGTCACCGCCGAGGACACTCGCTGGGCGCGCTGCGACATCAAGTCCGTATCGCTTCTTTCCAACGTGCTGCTGCGGCAGCTCTCCGTCGACGCTGGCGCAACGGAGACGATCCTACTGCGGAATGGAGAGCTCATGGAGGCCTCAGCCTCCACTGTGCACGTGGTGATCGACGGTGAGCTTCGCATACCCCCCAACTCCAGAAAGATCCTTCCAGGAACAACCCGCGGCGTCGTCGAGGAGCTGGCCACGCGGGTAGGTGTCAGGTACCGCGCCGTGCCGATCAGTGAGGCAGAGTTCAGGAGCGCGGATGAAGTCTGGATCTCCGCCGCCACGCGCGAGGTACAGCCCGTGACCACGCTCGACGGCAAACCGGTCGGCACTGCCCGCCCCGGCCCGCTCTGGCGCCGGGTGTATGATGAGTTCCAGCGCTGGAAGCAGGAGCTGCAACGTCAGCCATGGCGATGACCGAGCCGCCGCCGCTACTCGAATTTCCCACCGACTATCCGATCAAGGTCATCGGCCGCCCGTCGGATGAGTTTCGGGCGCGCGTGCATGCCATCGTGATGCGCCACGCGCCAATCACAGAGCCGGAGAGAGTATCCGAACGGCTCAGTGAGAACGGCAACTTCCTTTCCATCTCCTACAATCTCCGGGCAGAGAGTCGCGAGCAGGTCGAGGCGCTCACCGCAGACCTCAAGAGCTGCGATGGCGTGCTGATGTTGATTTAAGATCAACCGGCAGCCGACGAATTCGTTTACCGGTAGCAGCGAAGATGGCGTTGGCGATCGCAGGTGCGAGTGGCGGCACGGCAGTTTCACCCATGCCTCCCGGTTCGCCTTCGCCGGGAAGGATGTGGACTTCCACTTCAGGGGCTTCATTCATCCTGAGCACTCGGTACCCGTCGAAATTACTCTGCTCCGGGGCCGCATCCTTGATGGTGATCTCGCCGCTCAGGATCTGCGTCAGGGCGAAATTGATGCCGCCTTCTGTCATTGCGCGCACGCCGTCGGGATTCACGGCGAGCCCGCAATCCACGGCGCTCACGATGCGGTGGACACGCACGTTGCCATCCTGGTCGACGGACACTTCGGCGACGTGAGCGATGTAGCTGTCGAACGAGAAGTGGCAGGCGACGCCGCGCCCGTGCCGGGGCGGCATCGGTGTTCCCCAGCCGGATTCCTTCGCGGCCACTTGCAGGGTGTTGCGAAAGCGCCGTGTATCGAGCGGCGTGGAATCGGCGCGGCGAGGGCTCGAGAGCTTGCGATCGGCCGGAACGAGCGCCATGCGAAACTCGACCGGATCCCTCCCTGCGAGGTGCGCCAGCTCATCGATGAAACACTCCACGGCGAACGCATTGGACGATTCGGCGACCGAACGCCACCACGCCCGCGGCACAGGCGATTCGATGGGAAAAAAGTCGAGCCTGAGATTCGCAGGCATGTACGGAATGATGTCTGCGCCGGACAGCTCCTGCGAGGCGACGTGCTTGGGACTCTTCAGCTGCTCCGGAGAATCGAAGATGGGCCGGATTGGCGTGGAGACGATTCGGTGCGACCAGGCTGCGATGGTCCCGTCCGCATCGAGAGCACCTGATAGCCGATGGTAAGAGTACGGCCGGTAAAAATCGCGCTGTATATCATCTTCGCGCGTCCATAGGAGCTGCACGGGCACATCGACTTGCTTCGCCACCATCCAGGCCTCGGCAGGGTAATCCCACTGGTATCGGCGGCCAAAGGAGCCGCCGCACAGCATCATATGCACCGTGACTTTGTCCGCTGGCAGACCCGAGAGTGCGGCGATTTCGCTTTGCACGATGTCGCCAGTCTGTGTGGGGGACCATACCTCGATTCCGTCGGGCCGCACATGAACGGTGGTATTCATCGGCTCCAGGGTGGCATGCGCCTGAAACGGCAGCTCGTAAGTTGCCTCCACCTTTCGCGCACTGGCCTGTAGCGCTTTGTCAGCATCACCGTGACTGACGACCACCACCGTGGGCGTCGCCGACGAGCCTGCGACCGCGCGCCGGTGAATGTTTTCGCTGCTCTCATCGGCGTGTGCTCCCTTGTCCCAGACGATCTTCAGCGCCTTGCGGGTCTGAATGGCCGCCCAGGTTGATTCGGCGATTACGGCGACGCCGCCGGCGATGTTGGGATTGATGCCGAGCCTCGGGTCGAACTGGCTCATTTGCGGTACTGCGAAGATGGCCCTGACACCGGCCATCGCTCTGGCCGCACTCGCGTCGAACGATTGCAACTTTCCGCCGAAATATGGGCAGCGTGCGATCACCGCGAACAGCATGCCGGGGACGCGGACGTCGATGCCGAATTTCGCGGTTCCATCGACCTTACCGGGGATGTCCACCCGCGGCACCGGTGTACCGATCAGGCGGAAGTCTCTCGGTCCTTTGAGGCTCACATCTGCAGCTCTCGGCACCGGCAGCCTCATGGCTGCCCCGGCCAGTTCGCCATAGCTTGCGCGGCGACCGCTCGGCAAGTGGATGACGGTGCTGCTTTTCGCCTTGCATTCCGACTTTGGTACGTCCCACCTTTGGGCGGCGGCCGCGATGAGCATTTCCCGGGCTTGGGCTCCCACCTTGCGCAGGTAATCCCAGGCAGCGGGAGTCCCGCCGCTGCCACCGGTGACCAAATTCTTGTAGAGGCGCGGAATGACAGGAGCCTGCTCGACCCGGATCTTCGACCAATCGGCTTCGAGCTCCTCCGCCACCATCATGGCATCTACGGTTCGCGGCCCTTGCCCCATCTCTGGAATCTCAACGAGCACGACGATCTGGTCATCGGAGGAAATGCGCAGCCACGCATTGGGGCTGACTTCTGCGCCCGCATCAGCCTGCGCACCGCTTGCGGCCTGGATTTCGCCAACGTGGAATCCGAGCACCAGAGCAGCGCCGGTACCGGTGCCTGTGGCCAGGAAGGTTCGGCGGCTCATGGTCTTTTGCGGCGCCATAGCCATTTCTCACGCCGGCTCGTTTGCGGCCCGGCGCACCGCCCGGCGGATGCGTTGATATGTCGCGCAACGGCAGATGTTGCCGGCCATCGCGCCGTTGATTTCGTCCGTTGTGGGGTGCGGGTTCTGCTCGAGCAGAGAGGCCGCCTGCATGATCTGGCCGGATTGGCAGTAACCGCACTGTGGGACCTGTTCCTGGATCCAGGCACGCTGCACGGGGTGCAAAACTCCATCCCGCGCGAGTCCCTCGATGGTCGTGATTCCCTGCGAGCCCACGGAACCAACTCTTATCTGGCAGGAGCGGGCGGCGCGACCGTCCAGATGAACGGTGCAGGCGCCGCACAGTCCCAGGCCGCAGCCATATTTGGTGCCAGTGAGGCCGAGCGTGTCGCGCAGTACCCACAGCAATGGCGTCTCGGGAGCTGCCTCGATCTGGTGCCGGACGCGGTTTACCGTGACCACAAATTTGGGCATATGGACTCCCCTTTCTGCCGGTATCCCAAACCGTAGCCCGACACTCGTCCACCGATTTGCAGCGAACGATGCGTTTCCTGCAGGGAGTGAGGCGGCAATCGCAGTGGAGCCGGAGACGAGTTCCGCGGCTTCCCGGATCATTTGCGCTTGCCTGAAGACGGCGGCAGGATACCGTGGCGGAGCTGATCGGTGTTTTACCCAAAAAGACAAGCCAGTAGCCTTGCGCCGACTGTCGCGGCGATCGCGGGCGGCATCGCAACCGCTCTCGCCATCGCTACGGCCATCGAGTGCCACCAGTACGCAACGTCCGTCCGCCCCGGCGTAAGTTGGACGCCGTCACTCATATATGGAGGCGTTCTGTGGTTCTGGTGGGCTGCAGTTGCGTTGGGGTTGTGGAAGATCTCGCTGCGCTGGCCGGCCATCTGGACCGTTTCTCTGAAGAATGCCGTCGTGCAGCTCCTGATCGCGGCGGCAATCGCCGGCCTTCATCTGGAAGTCATACGAATAGCCGTCCACCAAATGGTCAGATACTGGCCTTATCTCGGCGAGATCGGTTACGACCAGGTCGTTACCTTCGGCACGCAGCGCATGAGCCTGGAAGGACTGCTGTACGTGATCCTCTGGGCGACGTGCGCAGCGGTACGCCTGCAGACCGCACGGCAGCAGCAGGCGCTGCAGCTCGCCGAACTGAAGCAGCAGCTCTCATCGGCGCACCTGCTGGCACTGCAGATGCAGCTCAAGCCCCATTTTCTTTTCAACACGCTCAATGCCATCACGACGCTGGTGGAGCTCGGCAGGCAAGAGGAGGCCGTCAGCACTCTTTCGCACCTCAATGCGATTCTTCGATCGACCCTCACGCAGCAGGTCCCCGGGAAGGTGCGCGTGTCGCAGGAGCTCGCCGTCATCAGGAACTACCTCGCCATCGAGCAGATCCGGTTTTCTGACCGCCTGCAGGTAGAGATGCAGATCGATGCCGAGGCACTGGATGGGCTGATGCCCTGCTTTCTCCTGCAGCCGATCATCGAGAATGCCATTCGGCACGGTATCTCGCAGCTCGAGGGCGCTGGAACCATACGCACCGCGATCGAGCGTGCGAACGGGCGCCTTCACATCTCCGTGCGCGATAACGGGCCAGGGCCGGGGCACGAGTCGACCGCCAAAGGTCATGGTGTTGGTCTGCGCAGCACCGAGGATCGGCTCGAGCATTTCTATCCCGGAGGCTATGAGTTTTCGTCCGGGGAACGCGCATCGGGAGGCTTCGAGGTGTCGATCGCGATTCCATATGAGCGGGCGCCGGGATGAAATTCAGAGCGCTCATCGCGGATGATGAGCCCTTGGCGCGTGAAAGGTTGCGGCGGCTTCTCGCCGCAGACACTGAGATCGAGGTGGTGAAGGAGTGTCGCAACGGACGTGAGGCAATCACCGCGCTCAGGCAGACATCCGTCGATCTCGTTCTACTCGATATCGAGATGCCGGGCACCAATGGCTTCGCGGTGATACGGGAGGTTGGCGTAGCGCGGATGCCGGCGGTCATTTTCGTAACCGCGCACGACAGCTATGCTGTAAAGGCGTTCGAGGTTCACGCGCTCGATTACCTGATGAAGCCCGTCGAGCCTCCACGACTGCGGGAGGCGGTGAGCCGCGTGAAGGATCGACTGCGTTCCACGGCGGGTGACGCAACGGAGATTCAGCTGCGGACGCTGCTGGAGAAGCTCGAGAGCCGTACCGTCCCGGAAAAGACATATGGCGAGCGCCTGCTGGTACCGAACGGCATCAAGCAGGTCTTCGTGAAGGTCGATGAGATCGATTGGATCGAGGCGGCTGACTACTACGCCATTCTTCACGTGGGCAGCAGGAGCTACACGCTCAGGCAAACAATCAAACATCTCGCCCAGCAGCTCGACCCGAAGCGGTTTGTCCGCATACACCGCTCTGCCATCGTGAACCTGAGCCGTGTCAAAGAGATCATTCACGAAAGCGTCGCGGAAAACTGGGTCGTCCTCTCCGCCGGACAGAGAATCAGGATGAGCAAGGGCGGGCGCAGAATGCTGTTGCAGCGGAGCGAGTTGGGAAGAGAGTGAATCGGCGCCCGGTGCGCGGGTTCGCCCTGAGAAGATGCATTCCCTGGGGTCACCGCCCTTATTTGAGGCACGATGACACTCGCTTGCTTTGCAAGTCCTTGATAATACGGCATGGCACGGTTGCTGCATTTCTCCGGCTCAGTGTTCACGGAGCCCGTCCCATGATCCGTTCCGCAATCCCGGCTGACGGCGCTGCGATGGCGGATATTTACAACCACTACATTCTCAACAGCGCGATCACGTTCGAGGAAGAGCGCATTGCAACAGAGCAGATGCAGGAGAGGCTCGGACAAGTCCAACGCCACCACCCGTGGCTGGTCTATGAGGACGATGGCTCAATCGTGGGCTACGCGTATGCGAGCAACTGGAAATCACGTCGTTCCTATCGGCGCTCCGTCGAAAGCACGATTTATCTCCATAAGGACAAAATGGGAAAAGGGTTCGGCACTCACCTATATGCCGGGCTGATCGAGCTGCTGAAGCTTGCGGGCTTTCACGCGGTAATCGGCGGCATCGCTTTGCCGAACGAAGGCAGCGTCGGTCTGCACGAAAAACTGGGCTTCGCCAAAGTCGCCCATTTCAAAGAAGTGGGGTGGAAGTTCGAGCGATGGATCGACGTAGGTTATTGGGAACTGATGCTTTAAAGCGGCGCGGAGAGCGATCGCCTGCCGCCCGTGCCCGCAATCGGATCAGAGCGAGACTTCGCTGATCAGCACCACGGGCTTGGCATTCGTGTAATTCGGAATGTCACCCATGATCTCATCGACGTGCGGCCCGAATGCCTTCTCGAACGCCTCGACGGAGTCGAAAGTGAGATAGCCGATGGCGAGGTATGGGGGAGCGGTGCCCGACTGCCCTGCATTCAGTCCCCGGTCGGCGGCAATGCTCTTGCAGGCCGGGCCGCAGAGGCGCTTGACCATCGGCATGTGCTTGCTCGTGTAGTACGCCATGTCGAATTTCGTGCCGTTGCCGTTGGGATAGAGTACTGCGACCCTGATCATGGCGGTCTCTCCGGTAGCTGGTATGTGCGCCTGCGACAGACGAGTCTGCCGCCGCCGCAGCTCTGAGTCCAGCCGTAGGGAGGGTCTGTACTCAATTCGGGCGAAGTGTTCCATTCGCGTCACCGCTTTGTCACCGGGCGGTAACCGGGGCGCGACTGACTGCCCGACGCGACGCCACTACCATCCCTGGGGTGTCCATCTCACTCGATCAACTGACCAAGCGCTATCAGGGCGTCCCGGTCGTCAACGACGTCTCGCTGGAGATCGGCGATGGCGAATTCTTCGTTCTGCTCGGCCCGAGCGGCAGCGGCAAGAGCACCCTGTTGCGGTCGATAGCGGGGCTCTCCGGGTTGGACCATGGGCGCATCGCGCTGCATGGCCGCGATGTCACGCATGTGGCGGCGCGCAAGCGTGGCGTGGGGCTGGTGTTCCAGAACTACGCCCTTTTCCAGCACATGACGGTGGCGGAGAACATCGAGTTCGCGCTGCGCGTCCGCCGCGTTCGCGCCGCAGAGCGGCGGCGGCGGCGGCAGGAGTTGCTGCGGCTCGTCGCGCTGGAGGGGATGGACGAGCGGTTGCCGGCGCAGCTTTCCGGCGGGCAGCAGCAACGGGTGGCGGTGGCACGAGCTCTGGCGCACAAGCCGGAGGTGCTGCTGCTGGATGAGCCGTTCGGCGCGCTCGACGCCAAGATTCGCGAAGGGCTGCGCCGCACCATCCGTGAGGTGCAGCGGGAGCTTGGCATCACTACCGTCCTGGTGACGCACGATCAGGAAGAAGCCTTCGCCATGGCCGACAAGATCGGGGTGATGAATCTCGGCCGCCTGCTCGAGACCGGCAAGCCGCAGGACCTCTATACCCGGCCGGCAACCCGCTTCGTAGCAACATTCCTCGGGGCTGCCAACCTCATTCTGGCGCGCCAGGGAACGAGCGGCCCGCGTTGGGGCGCGCGATCCCCCGGCCTTCATTGCCCAGGTGCCGCCGGCGGAGCGCGCGAGCGGGAAGTGGTGGCCGTGGTGCGGCCGGAGGAGGTCGAGATCGCACGCTCGCACGAGGAGCTCTTCTCCTCGGACTACCTGGGACATGGTGTGGTCGAAGACGTGCTCTTCACCGGTGCCCTGGAGCGCGCGCGCATTCGCCTCGATGAGGCGCCGGACGCCCCGATCCTCGCCCATGCCAACGCGGATGGCGCGATCCTGCTCGAAGCAACGCGCGCGCAGTTCGAACAGCGCGCCTTCGCCATCAGCCCGGGCCAGGATGTCGCCATCGGTGTTCGCCGCGCGCATGTGCTGCCCACACCTCTGTCGAGCTTCACGGTCTGCGGATCGAACCCGTCTGCCGTCGAGAGGCTCGCCGGGCACCCGCTGTTGCTCGATCTGTCTTCGCGCATGAAAACGCGCATCCGGCGATATCTGGAGCCGACGCTGGGGGGTTCAGCGCCGAGCCGGGAGTCCGCGGCAGCGCTCCCTGGAACAACCGTGATCGCAGCGCATCGCAACGTGGCATCGGACGCGATGTGGCTGTTGGAGCAGGGAGTGGAGGAAGTTCTGATCCTGCCGGAGCATGCGGCCTCACCCCAGCGAGTGCTCATCCATTGGATGGACGAGTCCGCGCGCCGGGCGACGCTGGCTGCCTCCGCCAGTGTACTGAGGCATGTTGCGGCCGAGGCGATCTACGTAGATGTCCTGCCCGAGAAAACTGCCGCGACGGAGCGATCGTTCGGCATCCGTGATCTTCTCGATGCACGCTCGGAAGCGCGTGTCGCGCATGGTCTCGAGATCAGAACCGAGCTTCGGTTCGGAGTTCTCGCGCAGGCGCTCACCCAGCAGCTGGACGAGTCGCCCGGGCACATGCTCATCATCGGCATCACGAGCGCCAGCCAGCTCACCGCAGAGCTCGCGGCGCTCCTCACGAATCCCCGCTGGCCGCTACTGTTGGTTCATCGGGGGCGTGAGGCGCTGGCGCACAGCCGCTCTGCAGCCTGACCGGCCATGAGAGAGGGGCAACCCACCGTCCTGCCCGGCTTCGGGCTGACGCTCGGCTTCACGACCTTCTTCCTGAGTGCCGTGGTGCTGCTGCCGCTTGCCGCGCTGGCGTTGCTCGCGGCCTCGACTCCGCTGCACCAACTGCTCGATGCAGTGGCAAGCCCGCGAGCGCTGGCGTCATATCAGCTGTCGTTCGGCGGAGCCCTGCTGGCCGCCTGCATCAACCTGGTCTTCGGCTTCATCATCGCGTGGACGCTCGCGCGCTACGAGTTTCCGGGCCGCAAGCTCATGGATGCGATGATCGACCTGCCGTTCGCCCTGCCGACGGCCGTTTCGGGCATCGCGCTGACAGCGGTTTTCGCGAACAACGGCTGGCTCGGCCGCTACCTGGATATGGTCGGCATCCATGTCGCCTATACCCGACTCGGCGTCATCCTGGCGATGACACTCATCGGCATGCCCTTCGCGGTGCGCACCGTGCAGCCCGCGCTCCTGGAGGTTCAACGGGATCTGGAAGATGCGGCCGAGACGCTGGGGGCCGGCCGATGGTACGTGTTCCGCAGAGTGATCGTGCCCGCGGTGCTGCCCGCGATGCTCACGGGCTTCACGCTCGCGTTCGCGCGCGCACTCGGGGAGTACGGCTCCATCATCTTCATCTCCGGCAACCTGCCGATGAAAACCGAGATCACACCGCTCCTCATCGTCATCCACCTGGAGGAGTTCGACTATCGGGGCGCCGCGGCCCTCGGCTTCGTCATGCTGGCGGCATCGTTCGTGATCCTTCTCACCATCAACCTGCTGCAGGCCTGGGGACGCGATCGCATGGTCCGGAGAGGACAATGACCGCGGCCGGAGCCCAGCCCGGGTCTCTCGAAGAGCTCGCCACCCGTCCGGGGCGCGAGACCCTGCTGGCCGCTCTGGGGCGTCGCAGCCTGATCGGGATCTCGGTCGGGTTCCTGGCCGCGCTCCTCCTGGCGCCTGTCGCAGTCGTGTTTGCCACTGCATTCCGCAACGGGTTTCAGGTCTATCTCCAGGCGTTTGCCGACCCTGACACCCAGGCGGCCATCCGCCTCACGCTCCTCACGGCCCTCGTGGTCGTGCCGGTGAACACCGTTTTCGGCCTGGCGGCGGCATGGGCGATCGCCAAGTTCGAATTCCGGGGCAAGAGCCTGCTCATCACCCTGATCGACCTGCCGATTGCCATCTCCCCGGTCATTTCCGGGTTGCTGTTCGTGCTCCTGTTCGGGATGCGAGGCTGGTTCGGGGCCTGGCTCGCCGCCAACGGGATCAGCATCGTCTTTGCCATACCGGGTATCATGCTCGCGACGCTCTTCGTGACCTTCCCCTACGTGGCGCGCGAGCTGATTCCACTCATGCAGCAGCTCGGCAACGACGAGGAAGAGGCAGCCATCACGCTGGGCGCGGGGGCATGGATGACCTTCTTTCGCGTGACTCTCCCCAAGATCCGCTGGGGACTGCTCTACGGAGTCATTCTCTGCAACGCACGCGCCATGGGAGAATTCGGCGCCGTCTCGGTCGTCTCGGGCCACATACGTGGATTGACGAATACCATGCCGCTCGCCATCGAGGCGCTCTACAACGACTACGACTTCACCGGCGCCTTCGCGGTTGCCTCGCTCCTGACGCTGCTTGCGGTCGCGACCCTGGTGTTGAAGTCATTGGTGGAGCGCGCCGGGTATCGCCGGCGGTAATGACATGCTCGCATCCCTTCGGCGCCGACTGACTCTGCTCTGGCCGGACCCGGACAACACCAGCCTCGGCTGGTGGATGGTTGCCGTCCACGTGCTCCTCGTACTGCTCGTCGGTATCGGGCTCTCCGCCACGGCCATCGGCATGCTGCGCGTGCTCACCAATGAGCAGGGCAAAGCACGTGTGCTCCTCGCAGGCGCCACAGCCCGTGAAGAAGTGCGGCGCATGACGGAGGATGCGCTGACCTCGGCACGCGTCCTGGCACAGCGGCCCACCCTGCAGCGGTTGCTCGCTCAGCACCAGAACGATGCGATCGCTCCTTTCCTGCGCCGTTTCTGCGATACCTCCCAGCTCGATGCCTGCGCGGTCTTTTCCGAGGCGACGCTGCTTGCAGCGAGCGGGCCCACGCTCGACTGGCAGGCCATCAGATCAGAGGGCGCCGAGCAGGGCCCGACCTTCCTCGCTCTTCCCGCCAACGAGCAGCTCGCCGCGTTCGGCGCATTCGCACCCGTGCCGGGGCCGGCCGACATTCGCATTTACGTGCTGCGGCTCCTCAACCCCCGCCTCGCTCACGAGCTCACACGGCGCGTCGGGATACAGGTGCGCTTCGTCAATTATCGTGATTACACCGCCGACCCCGTGAGCGCACTCACACCCCTTTATTCCGCGGCGCTCGCCGATGGTCGCTCCGCAGTGCGACGCATCGACTCTCTCGGGCTCTACGAGGCGAGCGTGCCGCTCTTCGCTTCGACCGGCGAAGCGATCGGCTTCATCGATACCAGCATCCCCATCACCCTGGTCGACAGCTCGACGACCCGACTCATCCGCGAGCTCGTGCTGACGACCTTGATTCTCGCTGCATTCGCAGTGCTCGCAGGCGCGGTTCTCAGCCGGCGGGTCATCAGGCCGGTCAAGGCTCTGACCGATGCGGCAGTGCGCATCGGCCGAGGCGATTTCTCCGTGTCGATCCCACCAGGGGGTGCCGCGGAAGTCGGCGCACTTGCCCGCACCATGGAGGAGATGCGGCGCAACCTCCTGGAGCTGATCGAGACTCTCCGGCGGCGGGAAGCCGAGGCTCAGGCGGGGCGGCGCGCCCGCGATTCGGTGCTCGCCAACATCTCGCACGAGTTCCGCACGCCGCTCGCCGCCCAGCTCGCCTCCATCGAGCTGCTGCTCGATAACCTCGAGACCATGTCGTCCGAGCAGCGCCGCGAGGTCACTGAGTCGTTGCAACGCGGCACGCTGCGCCTCACCCGTCTGATCGACAACCTGCTGGAGAGCGTGCGTATCGACTCCGGTCAGCTTGCGATAAGGCACCAGCGTGTCGACCTCGCCGAGGTCATCGAGGATGCGCAGGTGCTCATCGGCTCGCTGCTGTCGCTGCGCCGCCAGCAGCTCGAGATCAGCCTGCCGGATGATCTGCCAACCATCGAGGGCGACAAGCACCGCCTCGCCCAGGTGTTCGTCAATCTGCTGGCCAATGCCAACAAGTACGCGCCTGAGGGCAGCACCGTGAGAATCGGAGCCGGGCTCGAGAAGGGCAGCCTCGACGCGTGGGTGGAGGACGAAGGACCCGGCCCCGGACCCGCCGCCACCGACGACATCTTCGCTCCATTCCGCCGCGGCGCCGGAGAGGAGCCGGAGGCCGGCGGCCTCGGGCTCGGACTCTGGATCGTGCGTTCGATCGTCGAGCGCCATGGAGGCGCCGTCGCAGTGGAGCGGACTGGCAACGGCCGGACGCGGTTCACCGTCAGCCTGCCCGTGGAGGTCACCGCATGAAGGTTCTGGTGGCAGATGACGATCGTGATCTGCGCGACCTCGTCGGCTTCACGTTGACGCAGGCAGGATATCTCGTCATCAAGGCCGCTGACGGAACCGGCGCACTGCAGTCCGTAGCGGACGAAGCGCCGGATCTCGTCATCCTCGACATCAACATGCCGGGCGCGAGCGGCTTTCAGGTCTGCCAGACGATCCGTCGCGATTCGCGCGTACCCATCATGATGCTGACGGTACGCGGCGAGGAGGAAGATCTCGTACGTGCCCTCGAGCTGGGCGCCGACGACTATCTCACGAAGCCCTTCAGCCCGCGCACGCTCCTCGCACGAGCAAAGGCATTGTTGCGTCGAGCAGGCACGGAGGGTGCTTCGATACTCTCGAACGGAAGAATGAGGCTGGACGCGGATGAGCATAGCCTGGCGATCGCAGATGCGCCGCCCATCCGTCTCACGAAGCTCGAGTTGCGGCTCCTGCAACTTCTGCTGGCGAACGCAGGACGTACCGTCAGCTCAGATCGTCTGCTGATCCACGTGTGGGGCCACAGAGGGTCTGGAGATCGGCAGCTCCTCAAACAGCTCGTCCACCGTCTGCGGCAAAAAATCGAGCGCGACCCGGCCACCCCGCAAATCCTGCAGACTGCAGCGGGCGCAGGTTACAAACTGGTGACCGAATAGCGGGCCTAACCGCTCCGTCACTCCCGCTCGACTGACTCGTTACCCCGACTGCTTTAACGTAAGGGTGAGGTCGTGCATGGCGCGGCCGCGTTCTCTCACCTGCACAGGATAACGACAACACATGTTGCCTCGAGCCTATACGCTGCGCGTGGCCCCACTGACTCTTGCGGCTGCCACCATACCGCTCCTCACTGCCGTCCCCGCTGCCCGTGCGCAGAACGTAGCGCAGAGCTCAGCGCAACCATCGGCACAGGCGTCGCCCGATGACATCGAGAGCCTCGAGCGACGGCTCAGAGCCGATGAGCAGAGGCTTCGCGAGCTCGAGCGCAAGCAGCATCACTCGCGGCGCGCGATGTCAAAAGACAGTGGCAGCGTCCGATGGGGGTCCAAGGGCCTGGCCATTGCCTCCGCGGACGGGTCGAACGTGCTCAGGCTCGGCGCGCTGGTTCAAGCCGACGGGCGCTATTTCACGGACAGCACCACTTCCTCGACCTCGAATACGTGGCTGCTGCGCCGTGTACGACCCATTCTTCAGGGCACGCTCGACGACATCTATGATTTCAAGCTGATGCCCGACTTCGGCGGCGGAAAGACAATAGTCCAGGACGCCTTCATCTCTGCGAGATTCAAACCCTGGCTGACCGTGACCGTGGGCAAATTCAAGCCGTCCGTCGGCCTCGAGCGGCTGCAGTCGGCCGCTGACAACCGCTTCATTGAGAGGGGCATGCCGACTGACCTCGTTCCCAATCGCGACATCGGCGTGCAGCTGGGCGGAGACCTGGCCAGTGGTCGCGTCAACTATTCGGTCGGCCTGTTCAATGGAGTCGCCGATGGCACGAGCAGCGACACTAATTCGACGCCGGACTTCGGCAGTGCGGGTAAGGGCGATGTCGCGGCGCGCATCTTCCTCCGCCCCTTCCTCCTTTCGGCCAATCCGGCGCTCAGCGGTCTCGGATTCGGCGTTGCCGGTACCTACGTCCGTGCGACCGGAAGCCCCTCCGATACTCTCCTGGCATCGTACAAGACCTCCGGCCAGCAGAGCTTCTTCGGTTACCGCGGGAATACGGCGGCAACCCTGACGCAGCCAGAGCTCACCAATGGAACTTATGCAAGCGGTGAGCGGCTGCGACTGGCCCCGCAGCTTTACTACTATGCCGGACCCGTCGGATTGCTTGCCGAGTACACGCGCGTGAGGCAGGGCGTGGAGCGCGTCAACGGCGGCGCAACACGCTCCACGCTGCTCACCAACTCCGCCTGGCAGGCACAACTCTCCTGGCTGGCAACGGGCGAGCATGAAAGCTTCGGTGGCGTCACGCCCGACCGTCCGTTCCGCGTCGGCGGCCCAGGATGGGGTGCGCTCGAGCTCGTGGCGCGCGTCCAAGAGCTGACGATCGATCCACAGGCATTCGCAGGCGGTGAAAATTCCTTCGCCAATGCGACGAGCCGCGCGCAAAGAGCGCGTGGCGCAGGCATCGGCGTCAACTGGTATCTCAACCGCAACCTCAAGTGGGCACTCGACTATGAGCTGACCCGGTTCAAGGGTGGCGCGTTGGGCGGCGATCGGCCGGACGAGAAGGCCCTCTTTACGCGATTTCAGCTCGCCTTCTAAGCGAAACCCGCAAGCGTCCCGGCACCGAACCGTCACCGGCTTGCGACAGACTTTTCTACCTCGAGACCGGCAGGATGCATCCCAGGCCCGCAACAGCGGGCGCGACATCGCAACGGAGGCATCATGACCACAGTGATTTTCCCAGAAAGTCGGCTCGGCGCAATCGCGGCATCAACAGCGGCTCTCTCCCTGAACGAATGGCTCGGTGAGAGCTGGGCCATTCTCTTTTCTCATCCAGATGACTTCGATCAGGAACAACTCGAGAGAGACCGTTGGATCCGCATCCTCGAGCACAGCTTCAACCAGCACGCAGTGCGACCGCTGGCGCTGGCGCGATATGGAGACCAAGCGGAGGCGTCCTCGCTCGGTTGGCTGGCTCTGCTCGGTGAGGGCTGCGCCGCGTTGCTATCTACCGCCTCGCCACCGCAGGGAGCCCTGTTCGATGTGCGAGCGAGCGCACTCCGTGCCGAAATCGCTCACAGCGGGCCGCGATTCGCGATGGTCGTGGATTCCGATCTTCGCAGCCGGCGAACAGTGCGCTATGGCGCAACCACCGACCTTCCGTCCCCGATCGAGCTCGTGGGGTGGGCAGTCGCCCTGCGCGAACGACAGTCCTCTGAGCCTTCTGCCCGCGGAGGGAACGATATCCCCGCTGATTGGCGTTATCACGACACGCGTTCCAGTAACGCACTATCGCAGCCACGGCTGAATGCACGCGCCTCAGGCCCGCGCATCCCCTGACGGTAACTCCTATGGAGCTAGCAGACGTAACTTCTGACGCTGACTGTAGTGAATATCTGCGCAAACGCATCGGCAAATCGCCTTGATCCCGAATGGCACTTGTGACACGTTGCTATTCCAACTATGTCGCGGCGAGTGCCCATGAAAAATCCATTCGGCCGGATCATTCCGGCTCCAATTCCAAGCAATCCGCATCTGCGCCCGGTAATACTCGATGGCGTGTGCGCCCTGAACGAAGATGTCGAGTGGCACTGGAGACTAACTGCGCAAGGTATGGTCGCTTCAGGCTACTCGATCCGCCGGCGAAGCGGGAGCATGGAAGCATTCCCTGAGTCCATGGAAGCGCCGAAAGCCGCGCCGCGTCGATCGCGTAAGCGGGTCGTGGGCGCTCACTGAGAGCAGGCATTTGAAATCGCATTTTGCGATCTCAAGCCGGAATGGAACTTGGCTACTGCTCCTGCGCCTCGAGACGGCCCATCTAATTCGTGATATTATGAGCTGATGATATGTCCAAGGACGACCGGCTGTCGTATCTACTGGATCTCGATGGCGAAATCCTGGTACAGGCAGGCGGCTACTGGGTGAAGATCGAGGCTCATACCTGCGAGGCCTCGCCGCAGGTGCCGCACGGAATCAGCTATTCGCTGACGCTGCATGATCGGTACGGCGATAGGGTTCTTGGCTTTGACAACGCTCACGCGCCTCCCAGGGCTCGTAGAGCTTTTTCCGTACGGCGCGTTGAGTACGACCACTGGCATCCTGATGGCCGTACGATTGAGGCGTACGATTTCACAGATGCGGGCAAGCTGCTCGAGGATTTCTTCGCGGCAGTGGACGACATCCTGAAAGACAGAGGTCTGATATGAAGCGCATCGTCATCGGCATCATGCCACCGGACAGGATGCGAGCCCGGGTGACCGCCATTGCGCGCGGCCAGTACACGCCGAAGCCTGGCGAGCCCAAGATCTGGTTCCCGAGCATGAAGTCTGTCGCGGAGACCTTGAGCGACAAGAACATGGCGCTCATTCGCATCATTGCAGAGCAGCACCCCGCCTCGATCGCCGAGCTATCGCAGAAAACCGGGCGGGCCCCGAGCAATCTGTCCCGGACGCTCCACCGGCTTGCCCGCTTCGGCTTCGTGGCCCTGGAGCGCCAGCCTGGTAACGTCCTCAGGCCCGTTGCTCATGTGACGGAATACAACATTCTTGCGACGGCGGTCTGAGACATAGGGGTCTCGCGCCGTGCGCGGAGCCCCGCGTCACTGCCCATGGGCATAGATCTGATCGAACACCCCACCGCCCGCGAAGAACTTCTGCTGCACGCTCGGCCACCCACCGAAATCGGCGATGGTTGCGAGATCCATCACCGGGTATTGCTTGGCGAACTCCTGCGCAACCTGCGGATCCCGGGGACGGTAGAAGTTGCGGGCAATGATCTCCTGGCCTTCCTTGCTGTAGAGGTATTGAAGATAAGCGGTCGCAAGTGGCCGCCGGGAGTGCTGCAGGGCGTACTGGTCGACTACAGCGACGGGAGGCTCCGCGAGGATGCTGACCGACGGGTAGACGATTGTGAGGCCATCCCCAGACTTCTCACGGATGGCCAGCAACGCCTCGTTCTCCCATCCAATCAGCACGTCCCCGAGACCATGCTGGACGAACGTCGTCGTCGCAGCGCGCGCGCTGGTATCCAGCACGGGGACGTGTCCGAAAAGGTCGTGGAGGTACTGCTTGGCGCTGGCCTCATTGCCTCCGGGTTGTTTCAGCGCCCAGGCCCAGGCCGCAAGAAAATTCCAGCGAGCCCCGCCGGACGTCTTGGGATTGGGTGTGATGACGGAGACGCCGGGCCTGATGAGATCGCTCCAGTCGCGGATCCCCTTGGGATTTCCTTTGCGCACGAGGAACACGATGGTCGAGGTATAAGGGGAGCTGTCTTGCGGCAGACGGCTCTGCCAGTTCAATGGCAGCAGCTTGCCCTGCTGCGCAATGACGTCGATGTCCGCCGCCAGTGCCAGCGTCACCACGTCGGCTCCAAGCCCATCGACGACGGATCGTGCCTGCAGCTCCGAGCCGCCATATGACATGCTCACGCGCACCGTCTGACCGGTCTTGGCCTTCCAGTATTTCTGGAAGGCCGTGTTGTAGTCCCCATAGAGCTCGCGCGTCGGGGAATAGGAAGCGTTGAGGAGTGTCACGCCGGAAGTCGCATGGCGGGCACAACCCGCGAGGGCCGCGACGATGGTGATCACGAGACCTGCGACGAGGCGCGCCGCTGTGCGAGGGAGCTTCCTGTGGATGACTGGCATTGCCACTCCTCTGATGGGTAACGGGCAATGCTGGGCCAAGGGGAGTTACGCGGTCAGTCGTCCAGCGGTGACAGAGTGGTTATGAACGCCCGTAAAGCTGCCTCAGCAGGTGCGGCTTGAGACCTTCTGCCGCAGCGCTCACCGACCCGACCACGCTCAGATCCGCCAGCCGGGTCATCTCGAGTCCGGCATACCCGCAGGGGTTGATGCGGCCGAACGGCTCGAGATCGACACTGACGTTCAGGGCGATACCATGATACGTCGCACCACGGCGCACGCGGATGCCAATGCTGGCCAGCTTACGGCCATCGACATAGACGCCAGGCGCACTTCTACGGCACTCGGCGACGATGCCGAGCTCGGCCGCGTAATCGACGATGCTGAGCTCGAGAGCCGTCACGATGTCGCGAACACCCAGGGCGGCACGCCGAAGATCGACCAGGGGGTAGACGACGAGCTGACCGGGACCGTGATAGGTCACCTGCCCGCCGCGATCGATCTGCACGACCGGAATCTCGCCGGGGGTGAGCACATGATCCCGACTGGCGTTCATGCCCAGCGTGAAAACCGGCGGGTGCTCGAGCAGCCAGATCTCATCGGCGGTTTCGGGCCCACGCTCGTCCGTGAAGCGCTGCATGGCCCGCCATGTTGGCTCGTACTCCACGAGGCCCAGATCACGAAGGATATGTGGCGGTGCGGGACGATGAGATAACGGCGGCGGCTCAGCTGCAACGCACGCCGCCGTCGTGCTATCCACGACGCTACCCTGCTCCCCGCTCAAACAACCCTCTTCTCGGACACGATGCGGCTATTATCGAGGCCGGCGTTGTTCCGGTTCAGTGCCTGCTC
>Ga0105240_10004996_pt1 | contig 19916 bp, 16 predicted proteins | sample KBSC54metaG_FD_80426 | JGI IMG/M metagenome (GOLD analysis project Ga0105240, IMG submission 80426) | Corn rhizosphere microbial communities from Kellogg Biological Station, Michigan, USA - KBS C5-4 metaG | ecosystem: Host-associated > Plants > Roots > Rhizosphere > Soil | place: Michigan, USA... | reverse complement strand
GGGCGATCTGGCCGGCATCCTCACGTCGCTGCGGCGGGGCGACGTCCTGTTCATCGACGAGATCCACCGCCTGCAGTCCGTCGTCGAGGAGAGCCTGTACCCCGCGATGGAGGACTTCCGCATCGAGATCGTGACGGGGGTGGGGGCGGGCGCGCGCGCCATCCCGCTGCAGCTGGAACACTTCACGCTGGTGGGCGCCACCACGCGCACCGGACAGCTGGCCTCGCCGCTGCTGTCGCGCTTCGGCATCGTCGAGCAGTTCGGGTTCTATGGACCGGAGGAGCTGACCACCATCGTGCGGCGGTCAGCCGGGCTGCTGCAGATCCCCATCGACGACGACGGCGCCATCGAGATCGGCCGGCGCGCCCGCGGCACGCCCCGCATCGCCAACCGGCTGCTGCGCCGGGTGCGCGACTTCGCCGAGGTGCGGGGCGACGGCCGCATCACCCGCGAGGCCGCCGAGTACGCGCTGGGGCGACTGGAGGTCGACGCGCACGGGCTGGACGCCACGGACCGGCGCATCCTGTCCACGATCGCCCGGCGGTTCGACGGCGGCCCGGTCGGGATCGAGTCGCTGGCCGCGGCGCTGGCCGAGGACCGAGACACGCTGGAGTACGTCTACGAGCCTTACCTGATCCAGGAGGGGTTCCTGCTGCGCACGCCGCGCGGCCGCCAGGTCACGCGGCGGACGTACGAGCACCTGGGCTTGCCGCCGCCCGTCTCGCGGCCGCCGTCGGGCCAGGGCAGCCTGTTCGAGCCCTGAGCAGGCTAAGCGGTCGCGACGCGGGCCAGGTCCAGCTCGGCCGAGAACACGGTGGTGGCCGGCCCGCGCATGCGGACGCCGGACAGATCGGCGGCGACCGTGATGTAGAGGGCGCCGCCCGGCAGGTTCACCGTGATCTCGCGGCCCGCCTTCACGCGCTCCTCGACGATCGCCGCCGCCACCGTCGCGCAGGCGCCGGTGCCGCAGGCGAGGGTGATCGCGCAGCCGCGCTCCCACACCACCAGATCGATCTCGCCGTCGTTCCGCAGGCGGGCAAACTCTACGTTCGTGCGCTTGGGGAAGACCGGGCTCACCTCCAGCTTTGGCCCGTACTGCTCCGCCAGGGCGCGCAGGTCCGCCTCCGCCTCGTCGACGAAGATGACGGCGTGGGGGTTGCCCGTCGACACGGCGGTGAACAGGAACTGCCGCCCCTCGACCTCGATGGGGGTGCGGATGGCGCGCGAGGCACCGCCGGGCGACATCGGGATCTCGCTGCGCGAGAAGCGCGGCTTGCCCATCTGGACGGCGACGCTGTCGACGCCGCCGCTCGGGCCGGTGGCCATCTCGCACTCCAGCAGCCCGGCCCCCGTGTCGATGCGCAAGGGCGAGCGTCGCAAGCTGGCGTCCGACTCGTACAGCACCTTCGCGACGCAGCGGATGCCGTTGCCGCACATCTCGGCCTCGCTGCCGTCCGCGTTCAGCACGCGCATGCGGGCGTCGCCCTGTTCCCCGGGCAGGATGGCCAGCACGCCGTCGGCGCCCACCCCGAAGTGGCGGTCGCACACGGCGCGCACGGTGGCCGGCTCCTGGATCGCGGCCGCGCTGTCGCCGTCCGCGCGCCCGGCGCGCAGATCGACGACCACGAAGTCGTTACCCAGTCCCTGGACCTTGGCGAACGGAAGCGGGCGCGATGCCGACATCGAGCGAGCTTACTCTGACGGAGCGGCCGGCGCCGGTGCCGCCGGCTCGCTGGGAGCGGGGGCGCTGGCCGGCTCGTCGCCCGCGGCCTTCGGAGCGGCGACTGGCTTGGCGCGAACGACGGGCTTCTTCGGGGCGACCGGCTTGGGCGCCATCGCGGGCTTGGTCGCCGCCGGCGCGGCAGGCGCCTCGGCGGCCGGGGTGACCGCGTGCGGGGCCAGCCCCACGGCAGGCGCCGGCCTGGTGGCGCCGCCCAGCTCGGGCTTCTTCAGCTCCATCTTGATGGGAACGTTGGTCGGCGCGGGCGCGCCAGCCGGCGCCGTGGCCGGCGCTTCGGGCGTGCCGGCCGGGGTGCTGGTTCCGTCCTTGGCCGCCGGGGTCGAGGTGGCGGGCCGCGACTTGTCGAGGTCGGCCTTCAGCTTCGCCGCCTTCTCTTCCTCGGCCTTCTTCTGCGTGGCGCGCTCGGAGGCCAGTTGCTGCAGCCGGTGCGAATCCTGGCGGCTGGAGTAGTGAGCGAGCGTCAGCGAGGTGACCAGGAAGATCGCCGCCGTGATCGACGTCAGGCGGGTCAGGAAGTTCCCCGCGCCCGACGAGCCGAACACCGTCTGGCTGCCGCCGCCGCCGAAGGCGATGCCCATGCCGCCACCTTTGCCGGCCTGAAGCAACACCACCAGGATCAAGAACAGGCAGACGATGACGTGGACGATTGTCAGGAGCGTAACCATACCTCGGTCCCTTCTTTCACGATGCGAACGAACGACTCGGCCGACAGCGACGCGCCCCCGATCAGGGCGCCGTCGACGTTCGGCTGGGCCATCAAGTCACGGATGTTGTCGGGTTTTACGCTGCCACCATAAAGGATCGACAGGCCGGCCGCCACAGCGGGCACCTTCGCCTGCAGCCGGGTGCGTACGAACTGATGCACCTCTTCGGCCTGGGCCGGGGTGGCGGTGCGGCCCGTGCCGATGGCCCACACCGGCTCGTAGGCGATCAGGGACCGCGCCACGTCGGCTTCGCTCATCTCGGCCAGCGCCGCGTCCAGTTGACGGCCCACCACCGCCAGGGTCGTCCCGCCGTCCCGTTCGCCCAGCGTCTCGCCCACGCAGATGATGGGGGCCAGGCCGGCGGCCAGGGCGGCCCGCGCCTTGCGGTTCACGTCGGCGTCGCTCTCGTGCATCAGGGCGCGACGTTCGGAGTGCCCGACGATGACGTAGCGGCAACCGGCGTCCTTCAGCTGTCCCGCGGCCACCTCGCCCGTGAAGGCGCCCTTCGTCTCCCAGTAACAATCCTGGCCCGCCACCGCGACCGGCCCGTTCTTCAGCTGCGCCACCACCGAGGTGATGGCCAGGAAGCTGGGCGCCACGATCACGAGCGCGTCGTCGACACCGGCGACGCCCTTTTGCACGTCGCCGGCCAGCGCCAGCGACTCCGCCAGCGAACCAAACAGTTTCCAGTTGCCCGCGAAGACGGGCCGTTTCTCGGCTGCCATGAGGTGTCCTAGCTCTCCAGTGCGGCAAGTCCGGGCAAGGTCTTGCCCTCGAGGAACTCGAGCGACGCGCCGCCGCCGGTCGAGATGTGAGTGATCTTGTCGGCCACGCCGCACTTCTGCACGGCCGCCATCGAATCGCCGCCGCCCACGACGGTGAGGCCGGGGTTGTCCGCCACCGCGCGCGCCACGGCCAGCGTACCTGCGGCGAAGGGGTCGGACTCGAACACGCCCATGGGCCCGTTCCAGAACAGCGTGCGGGCGCGGGCGATCGCGTCGGCGAAGCCGCGCGCCGTCTCGGGCCCGATGTCCAGGGCGGCCAGCTCCTCGGGGATGGCGTTGGCCTTGACGACCCGACCGGACTCGGACTTGGTCCCGGGGGCGGCGATCGCGTCGCGCGGCAACAGCACCTCGACGTTCGCCTCCTCGGCCTTCTTCAGGAACGAGCGGGCGAGGGCCAGCTTGTCCTCCTCGACGAGCGAGCGACCCATGTGGCCGCCCTTCGCCTTGAGGAAGGTGTTGGCCATGGCGCCCCCGACCAGCAGCTGGTTCACGCGGTCGAGCAGGTTCTCGAGGACGCCGATCTTGTCGGACACCTTGGCCCCGCCGATGATGGCGACGAAGGGACGCTCCACCTCGCCCAGCAGCTTGCCCAGGAACTTCAGCTCGCGCTCCATCAGCAGCCCCATCCCCTTGGCGGCCACGTGCTTGGCGATGCCCACCGTCGAGGCGTGGGCCCGGTGCGCCGTGCCGAAGGCGTCGTTCACGTACACGTCCGCGTACGAGGCCAGGCCCTTCGCGAACGCGTCGTCGTTCGCCTCCTCGGCGGCCGTGTAACGCAGGTTCTCCAGCAGGGCCACGCGCCCGGCCTTCAGGTCGCCCACGACCTTGCGGGCGCCGTCGCCGACGGGCTCGTCGGTCAACAGCACCTCGAAGCCCAGCAGCTCGGCCAGTCGCTGGGCGACGGGCAGCAGGGAATACTTGGGATCGGGCTTTCCCTTGGGCCGGCCCAGGTGCGAGGCCAGCACCACCCGCGCGCCGTTGTCGACGGCGTACTTGATCGTGGGCAGGCTCTCCCGGATCCGCGTGTCCTCCGCCACGCCGCCTGCGGGCGTCAGCGGGACGTTGAAGTCGACGCGGATGAACACGCGCCGCCCCGAGATATCCAGCTCGTTGATCGTCTTGATCGACATTTCCCGGTCCGAAGCGCCGGAAGAATGCTCGAACGCCATCGGAAAATCTACTAAGAAACAGATACAAAAAACCGGCGCGACCGTGAGGTCAGCGCCGGTTCTCGGTCCCGTTCAAACCACGGGAAGGATGAGGGCCGCGAAAGCGGAACGCCGCGAGCCCAAAGTACAGAAAGCTAGTCGAGCTGGACGTCGTCCTTGATGTCGGAGGTCACCAGACTGATGATCTCGCTGGCCAGCGCCACAATCTGCCTCGGCTCGTAGCCGTTCTGGCGCAGATCCTTGTAGATGGACTTCGAAAGGATCTTCAGGGCCTTCTCTCGATTCGGAAGCGGGGCGGAGACGGAGTCACGTACCGGAGACAGGGTCTGCGTATTCATTTGGGCCATTCGTCCCTCCTCCCAGGAGGTCGGCCCAAACGAGAGCATGCATCGTGCCATCAGTCTGTATTTGTAACCGATTGAAATGACTGAGTATCGTCACGATATCCCGCGGAGGCACCGCGAAGCGCCCTACGCACTCCACCTGGCTTGCGGGCGACCGAAACGGGACGTGGTGTCGAAAAACTGGCACTTTTGTGCCGATCTCGTGTCCGACGGGGTGCGAAGCGCGCTTCACACCGCGTCGGCCGCGGCAGGTCGTTCGCTGCCGCCGAAAGTTCGAGTTGCCGGAAGAAATCAGTGCTGGTTGAGATGACGGCCAGGCGGCGCGGGCTTCTGGAAAAATCATGTGTAAGATTTCGCGCGGGGGAAAACCGATGAAGTACACGGTCGAGGTCGCGCACCTGGTCAACGGGGACGTCGTCTCCGTACGTAGACTGTCCTTGCAGCGGGAGCGCCAGGGGGCGCTGATGGGAGTCGCCCTGATATCCCTGGCGTACGTGGCCGCGATGGCGACCATCTTCACGCTGGCGCGGGTGCTGGGGCGCGGCGTCTATGCGCCCGAGTTCTTTGCTCTGTGGGCGGGCGTCGCGGGGATCGTCTCTGTGCTCGCCTACCGGCGCGTCGCGCGGCGGCTGGGCCGCTACCAGCTGGGGTCCAGTCTGGACGCCGACGCCTTCGCGCCGGTGGACGTGGATCTGGTCCGCCGCGCCGGGGAGCGCTTCGAGTTGACCGTCGTACCCGGGATGCACGGGCTGATCGACGGGGGACGATCCCCGATCGCGCTCGAGGCGCTGATCGAGGGGAACAAGGCCCAGACGCTGAACCTGGACGGTGGCGCGCGCGCCGAGGTTCATGTGGGCGACGCCACGTTCGTCGTTCACAGCCAGACCGAGAAGGCCTCCCGGCCCGAACACCCTGGCAGGCTGTGGCGGCTGGTCTCCCGCACCGGGTCGGTGGGGGCGCAGCTGGCCCTGGCGGCCAGTCTGCTGGCCATCGTTCCGCGCGCCGTCACCATAGATGACAAGGCCTCGCGCGTCGTTGGGCCGCGCCTGACCACGCCGTGGGAGGCCGAGAAGTGGCTCCGCATCGAGGCGCAGTCGCAGGCGGCCTCGCTGTACCAGTGCTTCGATCCGTTGCCGCTCGCCTGCCAGCACCCGGGCTATGTCGGCGTCGGCGTGTCGCTGACCCGCGACGGCGAGATGCGGGACAACTGGATCGCCCGCTCCACCTTCGGCAAGGACTGTCCGGTCGACCAGTGCATGAAGGACGTCGTGTCCACGTGGGAGTTCGACCCGCTTCCCGAGCCGATGCGGGTCGTGCTGCCGGTGCAGGTGCTGCGCACGGAGAAGCCGCTGCCCAAGGTGGCGCAGGCCGATCGAGGGCCGGGCGCGCCGGCGGCGTGGGATCATCCCCGTGGGCAGTGAGGACGGCGGCGCGAAGCCGGACGCGCAACCGGCGGCGACCCCGCCCGTCTCTCCCGAGGAAGAGCGGGCGCGGGCCCTGGCGTTGCTCGAGGCGACGCATCAGTTTCCCTGCCACTACGCCGTCACGGTCATCGCCTTCAACGACGATCCCGTCACCCTCGCGGTGAAGGCGGCCGTGATCGAGGGGGCCGCGGACCACTCGCATCAGGCGATAGAGAGCAAGGCGGGCAAGTATCTGAGCCATCGCTTCGCGGTGAAGGTCACCGACGCCGCGCACGTGCTGGAGATCTACGCGCGCGTGCGGTCCGTGGAAGGCGTGCTGACGATCTTTTGAAAGGTCGCGTGTCGGGCCGCTGGAGGCCGGGCGCGGTCGAACACGTCTTCAGTCCCGCTGCCAGCCGCGCGACGCGACCACGCGCGCCTGGTACCGCGCCAGGCTTTGCTCCCGGCGTTGCCTGGTCCAGCCCAGCCGGGCCGCCAGCAGGTCCGCCGCCAGCGGAGCGGCGGACAGGCCCTGATCGCGCGCGTCCCGGAACAGGGGGATGCGGCGGGTGAGCACGTCGTCGACCTCCAGGACACGTTCGCTGCGCGCGGCGTGGAGGATCTCGGCCCAGACGTAAGGCAGCTCGGGATCGATGCGCGCGGACGGGTCGACCAGCGCCCCACCGTCCGGCGCCGCCGGGGGCGGCCCGGTCATCACGTCGACCACGGCGCGCGCCCGGCCGCCGTAGCTCTGGCGCAGATGCTCGGCCACCTCGGGGGCCAGCTCCGTCTCGCCGAGCGAAGGGCGCTCGCCGCCGCCCGGCAAGGGGCGACGGCCGGTCAGGCAGGGGCCGATGGCCCCCTCGAAGCCGTGGTCGCGCAACCTCTCCACCGCCACGTCCACCGCCTGCTCCGCCATGCGGCGGTACGTCGTCAGCTTCCCACCCATCACGCTGATCAGGCCGTCGTGCTCGACCCGGATCTCGTGCTCGCGTGATGTGGCGGAGGTCGAGTTCACGGCGGTGGCGATGAGGGGCCGCAGCCCGGCGAAGGTCGACACGACGTCGCCGGGCTGCAACGCGGCCGCGGGGAACGCGTGGTTGGCCACCTCCAGCAGGTAGTCGACGTCGGAGGCGCGCGCCACCACCGGGTCGCCGGGGCGCGGGGGCCGTGACGACCCGTCGGGCGCCACCCAGTCGGTGTCGGTGGTGCCCACCATGGTGCGCGCGCCGGCAGGCAGCAGGAACACCAGGCGGCCGTCGCGCGGAGAACGCAGCACCTGGGCCCGACCGCCGTGCGGCAGGCGCTCGGCGTCCAGCACCAGGTGAACGCCCAGGGTGGGGCGCAGGTTGCGGCGACCGTGATCGAACACGTCCGAGTACGGTCCCGTGGCGTTCACGACCAGACGCGCGTCGATGGTGAACGGCTCTCCCGTCAACACGTCACGGACCTGCGCGCCGCGCACCCGACCGCGGCGATCTCGTTCGAGGACCGTGACCTCGACGCGCGTGGCGACGGCGGCGCCGGCCGCCTCGGCGTCGAGCGCCGTCTCCAGGACCAGGCGCGCGTCGTCGGTCTGGCAGTCCACGTACAGCTGCGCGCCCTGCAGGCCGGCGGCGCGCAGGCCGGGCGACAGCGCCAGGGTCTCCTGCGCCGACAGCCGCCGTCCCGCGACGGGGGCGCGGTAGAGGGCCAGCGCGTTGTAGAGGGCGATCCCCATCCCCAGCGTGGTCAGTCCGGGCGCCAGCCCGCTGTAGGCGGGAAACAGAAAGGGCAGGGGCCGGCACAGGTGTGGCGCCAGCTTCATCAAGGTGCGCCGCTCGCGCAGCGCCTCGAACACCAGCGCGAAGTCGCCGTACTGCAGGTAGCGCAGACCCCCATGGATCAGCTTCGACGAGTGGCTGGACGTCTCGCCCGCGAAGTCGCCGCGGTCGCACAGCGCCACGCGCAAGCCGCGCAGCACGGCGTCGCGCGCGATACCGGCGCCGGTGGCGCCGGCGCCGACCACCACCAGATCGAAGCGCTCGCGCGCGAGGCGCGCCAGCGTCGCCGCGCGAACGCTTCCTGGGGCCCCCGTCATTCCTTCAAGGCGATGTGCAGCTCGTCCAGCTGGCGCGCCGAGACGCCCGAGGGCGCGTCGGTCAACAGATCCGTCCCCTTCTGCGTCTTGGGGAACGCGATCACGTCGCGCAGCGAGTCGGCCCCGCACAGCAGCATGGCCAGTCGATCCAGGCCGGCCGCGATGCCGCCGTGGGGCGGCGGCCCGTACTTGAAGGCCTCCAGCAGGAAGCCGAACTTCGCCTTGGCGTCGTCCTCGGACAGACCGAGCGCCCGGAACACCCGCGCCTGCACGTCCGAGCGGTGGATCCGGATCGAACCGCCGGCGATCTCGTTGCCGTTCAGCACCAGATCGTAGGCGCGGGCGCGCACCGATCCGGGATCGCTCTCCAGCCGCTCCAGATCCTCGGGCGCGGGCGACGTGAACGGGTGGTGGGCCGCCACCATGTGGCCGCCGTCGCCCTCCTCGAACAGGGGGAAGTCGGTGACCCAGGCGAAGCGCCACTGGTCCTTGGGGATCAGGTTGTAGCGCTGCGCCAGGTGCAGGCGCAGCCCGCCCAGCACCGCGTTCACCAGCTTCTTCGAGCCGAACTGGAAGAACAGCAGGTCGCCTTCCTTGGCGCCCGCGGCCGCGTTGATCTCGGCGCGCAGCGCGTCCGACATCGTCTTCATCGGGCTCTGCGTCCAGGTGCCGTCGGCGCCGACGCGGGCGCGCGCCAGGCCGCGCGCGCCGAAGCCCTTCACGTACTCCTCCAGCTTGTCGAAGTCGGCGCGCGACACCTTGGCCGCCTCCGCCACCGCCGCCGGCAGCTTCCAGCCCTTCACGATGTTGCCGGGCGTCGCCACCGCCGAGCGCAGCAGCTCGACGTTGCCGCCCTGGTGCTTGCGGACCGCCTCGGTCAGATCGAAGAGCGGCAGGTCGAAGCGCAGGTCCGGCTTGTCCGAGCCATAGAGCGCCATCGCCTCGTGGTAGGGCAAGCGCTGGAAGGGGCGCTGCAGCGTGATGCCCAGGACGTCCTTCCACAGGGCGGCCATCAGGCCCTCGATCATGGTCTGCACGTCGTTCTCGACGACGAAGCTCATCTCGACGTCGATCTGGGTGAACTCGGGCTGGCGATCCAGGCGCAGATCCTCGTCGCGGAAGCAGCGCACGATCTGGAAGTAGCGGTCGAAGCCCGACACCATGAACAGCTGCTTGAAGATCTGCGGCGACTCGGCCAGCGCGTAGAACTGCCCGGGGTTGAGGCGCGAGGGGACCAGGAAGTTGCGCGCGCCGCCCGGCGTGTACTTCACCATGAAGGGCGTCTCGATCTCGGCGAAGCCGTTCTCGGACAGGTAGCGGCGCGTGGTCTGATAGATCTGGGAGCGGACCAGGAAGTTCTTCTGCAGGCTGGGCCGCCGCAGGTCCAGGTAACGGTGCTTGAGGCGGATCGACTCGTTCGCGCTGTCGTCGCCGATCTCGAAGGGCGGCGTGTCGGAGCGGGAGAAGATGGTGAGGCGCAGGGCGCTGATCTCGATGTCCCCGGTGGCCAGGTTCGGGTTGCGCTTGCCGCCGCGCTCCTGCACGGTGCCCGTGACGCCCACGCAGAACTCGTTGCGCAGCTCGCCCGCCATGGCGTGGGCCTCGGCGCTGACGTGGGGCTCGAAGACGATCTGGGTGATGCCGCCGCGATCGCGGAGATCGATGAACACGCAGCCGCCGTGATCGCGCCGGGCGGCCACCCAACCGAACAGCACCACGGTGCTGCCCGCGTCGCTCGCGCGCAGGGCACCGCAGTCGTGGGAACGCTTCAGATCAGTGAGGAACTCTGGCATGCGCGGACGTTAACACGAATGTTTCCTGCGCAATGATCGGCGGGGGAGCGCTGGCGCGCGGCGATCGCGCTTGCTCAACCGGCGTCATCCCTCTAACGTGAAAGGGTGCGGTTGAGGGTCCTCTATCACGGCAATTGCTTCGACGGCTGCAGCTCCGCGGGCATCTTCTCGCGGTTCTACGAGGAGAAGATAGCCCGGGGCGAGGTGGAGGTGCTGTTCCGCCCCCTCGAGCACAAGGGGGAGGCGCACCCGTTCCCCGCCGACTGCTTCGACGGCGACGAGAACGTGTGCGTCGACTTCCGCTACTCGCAGGACCCCCGTCTGTCCTGGTGGTTCGATCACCACGCCTCGGCGTTCCAGCTGCCGGGCGACGAGGCGCACTTCCGGGCGGACGCCACGGGCCGCAAGTTCTATGACCCCGCCGCGAAGAGCTGCGCCAAGTTCGTGGCGCGGGTGCTGAGCGGTCAGTTCGGCTGGGATCCGAAGCCGCTGAGCGAGCTGATCGACTGGGCGGAGATCATCGACGGCGCGCTGTTCCCCAGCGCGGCCATGGCGGTGGAGCTGCGCGAGCCGGCGCTGCGCCTGATGACCTGGATCGAGAACAACCGTGACCCGGCCCTGGCGGACCGGTTCATCCTGGATCTGGTGTCGCGGCCGCTGGGAGAGATCGCCGCCGATCCCTACGTCGCGAAGCCTCTGGAGCCGTTGCTGGCGCAGCACCAGGACAACATCGAGCTGATGCGGCAGAGCGCCCGGCTGGAGGACGGGGTGATCGTCTTCGATCTCGCGGACAAGGGCGTCGGCTCGTTCAACAAGTTCATCGGCTACTACCTGTTCCCCGAGGCGCGCTACTCGGTGGGCGTGACGCTGGGGTCGCGCGCCAAGGTCTCCGTGGGCTACAACCCCTGGTCACCCGCGCCGCGCACCCACCAGATCAACGAGATCTGCGAGCGTTACGGGGGCGGCGGCCACCCGGTGGTGGGCGCCGTCTCGGTGGCGAAGGGCGAGCTGGCGCGGGCGCGGCTGATCGCCGCCGAGATCATCGCCGAGCTTCAGAAGTAGACGCCCGCAAGGGGCGGTCAGCGGCGCCGGGTCGGCGCGTGAGAGCGCGCGCGACGCCGGGTGGTGGCGCGCGGCCGGCGCGGCGCGCGCGCGGCGCCGGAGGGGCCGGGACCCGGCTTCGTGGTGTGGTCGCGCGCTTCCAGCTTGTCCAGGCGCTCGCGCAGCTTCGTGGTCTCCGTGCGCAGCCGCTCCATCTCCTCTTGCAGGCGCGCCACCTGGGTGGTGGTGCCGCTGCCCTCGCGCAGGTTGGTGATGGCCTCCCGCATCCGCCGGCGGGCCCGGCCGTCCAGCTCCGACGCCAAGGTGCGCTCGATTGCGCCGATGGCTTGCCGGTCACCGATGCGGGCCAGCGCCGCCGCGATCTCGCCGCGCACCCGGAAGTCCGGATCGGACAGGTGCTCCTCCAGGAACTCGCGCGCCTGGCGGGCCTGCGGCGTGCCGCTGGCGGCCTCGCCCAGCGCGGCCGCGGCGGCCTTGCGCGACTGGAAGGGGCCACCGGGGCGCCACGACTCGCACAGCGCGGCGATGGCGCGCTCGCCGCCCAGGGCCCCCAGCCCCTCGAAGGCCCGGGCGCGGATGGTGTCTTGAAACGAGGGACGCGTCGCCAGCTCCCTCAAGATGTCGGCGGCCTGCGGGGCGCGGGTCTTACCCAGCGCCAGCGCCACCTCGGCCTCGACGAACAGGCTGGGGTCGCCCTTCTTGGCCCAGCTGGTCAGCAGGTCCTGGGCGCGCCCGTCGCCGCGAAACTCGCCCAGACCGGCCGCCACGGCCCGCCGCACGCGCGGGTGGGGCTCGGCGCGGGCCCCCAGCAGCAGCTCCAGCGCATCCTGACGCCTGGTCTTGCCCAGCGCGCGGGCCGCGGCCGCCCGCACCCCCCAGAACGGGTCGGTGGCCAGCGCGCGTCCCAGCGCCCCGACCCCGTCGGGATCGGGGGCGCCTCCCAGCACGCCGGCGGCCAGCACGCGATCGATCCCCAGCTTCGCGGCCTCCAGCTGGCGCCGCCACAGGGGCGCCGGCTTGTCGAACTTGATCGTCTTCAGGACGACGTCGCCCGGGTCGAAGATCACCTGCTGCGGCCTCGCCGCCAGCTTGAACGTGAACACGTGGGACGCCTCGCGGATGGCCAGCGTCCGCTCGTCCAGCTTGCCCCCGATCTCCAGGTGCAGGCCGACGTCCAGCTGGAACGCGGGCAGCTCCTCCGAGATCGTCTGCTTCTGCTTCACGCGCAGGCGGCCCTCCTTGCGCTCGTCGTCCCACTGCCAGCTGCACTCGAACTCGGGGTGCCCGGCCCGGGCCACCCAGCGGTCGAAGAAGGGCTCCAGGTTGCGCCCGGTGACGTCGTCGATGGCGCGGGCGAGATCCCGCGTCTCCACCGAGCGGCGCGCGTTGGCGGTGGCGTAGGCGCGGATGGCCTCCCAGAAGGGGCCATCGCCCAGCAGGTGCCGCACCATGTGCATCACGCGGCCGCCCTTGTCGTAGGTGTGGCCGTCGAACAGGTGGATCGGCTCGTCGTAGCGGCGCGAGGTGATGGGCCGCTGGTAGCGGTGCGCCTCGGCGAAGTAGGACTCGGCGTCGTTCCGCAGCTCGAGGTCGGCCTCGTCGCGCCCCTTGGCGTGCTCGCGCCAGACGTACTCGAAGTAGGTGGCGAACCCTTCGTTCAACCAGGCCTCGGACCACTCGCGGCAGGTCAGCAGATCGCCCCACCACTGGTGGGCCAGCTCGTGCGAGACCAGGCCGTCCACGTCGTGGTCCAGCGCGGCGCGCTCGTCGAGCAGGATCAGATCGGTCAGCGTGGCGGCGGTGGTGTTCTCCATCCCGCCGAAGATGAACTGGGGGACCGTGATCTGACTGTAGCGGCGGTGAGGGTAGGGGACGCCGATGCGCGCCGAGAAGTGGTCGATCATCTGCGCGGTGCGCGCGAAGCTGCGGCGCGCGTCGGCCTCGCGTCCCGGGGGCGCGTAGAAGTAGACGTCGACGCCGGTCTCCGGCGCGCGCTCGAGGATCTCGGTGAAGGGGCCGCACACCACCGTGACCAGATAGGGCGGGTGGGGGAACTCGAGCACGTAATGCCAGCGGGTGCGACCGTTCGGCAGCTCGTCGCGCCCGCGCAGCTCGCCGTTCGACAGCAGGAAGTTGCCGGTGGGCGCCGTGGCGATGACCTCGACGGGCGCCTTCTCGTTGGGCGCGTCGATGCACGGCCAGTAATATCGCGAGTCGTCGTCTTGCCCCTGGGTGAAGCAGAGGGGCGCGCGGGCGGGATCTTGGGCGTCCGGTCCGACGAAGTAGAGGCCGCGGCGCGGAGAGGCGTGGTAGGTGATGGTCACGCTGGCGGCGGCGCCGCGCGCCAGCGGGCGGGGCAGCACCAGGCGCACCTTCTCTCCGTCGTGGTCGAAGGCGACCGGCGTGCCGTCGACCACGACGGTGTCGATCGACAGCTCGACGGCGTCGAAGGTGGCGGCGGGCAGGGCGTCCTGTCGCGCCTCGATCCGGTGCGTGACGGCGCCGGAGACGCGGCGGCCGGCCAGGTCGAGGTCCAGTTCCAGGCGCACGCCGGCCACCCGGAAGGGCCTGTCGGCGGCGAAACGAAGCGGGGTTCCAGGGGGCGAGAAAGGCTTCGGCATGGGGAAGGTGGCGCGTACAGGAGCGCTCGCCGCGACGTTACACGCTGCCGATCGTCCGTTCCAGTTGGCCGGTCGGTGCGGCGGTCGCGGCGGTGCTTGCCGTGACGGCCCGCGCCCGCTCTAATGCCGCCATGGAGTCCCGCCCACCCGTCGAGCGCACCCACCTCGTGCGCGGGGTCGAACCGCGCAAGGTCTACGACCTGATCACGAACTTCGAGGCCTACCCGCGCCTGTTCCCGGAGATCAAGGCGGCGCGGGTCGTCGAACGGCGCCCGCCGGTGGTCCGGGTGGAGTTCCGGGCGGAGGTCGTGCTCTCGGTTCGTTACGTCCTGGATCTGGTGTGCGATCCCGAAGCGCTCACCATCGCCTGGACGTTCGTGGAAGGCGAGATCGTGACCGATTCGGTGGGAGGCTGGCGCTTCGTCGCGGTCCCGGAGGGCACGCGAATCGAGTATCGGGCGGGCATGACCATCAAGGCCCCGCTCCCCTCCTTCATCGTCCGCCGCGCCACCGACGCCCTCGTCGCCGCCTCGATCCCCGGCATGTTCGCCGCCATCGACCGCGAACTCCGCCGCTGATCCTGCTCGCTCGTTCTGCGCGAATGGAACCGGGCAAGTGACTGCTCTGTGGGGCCTTCATCGCGAGCTGTTTGAGGCTAAGGCCATGGGACAGTCACCCCGCGCAATCTGATGCTTTCAGAACACCGCGAGACGTTTGGGTCTAAGGCGCTCGGAAAGCAGGCAGATCGCGGGCGTTCGATTCAAGGCCCGGTGGTTTGATGCCTGATGCACGGGGGAGCGTAGTGGAGCGGTAGCTTCGGGGCGGCGAGCAGGGCCGGGGGGGTCCCTTCCGAGGGGCGTGCGCAGGCGCTCCGGCCCCGTCTGCGGGGCCGGTGGCCAGCCGGAGCCCGAGCGAGCGACGCGTCGCCGGAGCGCAGCCGCCGCAGGCGGCGAGCACCGCCGACGTAGGCGAGCGACCCGAGGGGGGGAACCCCCCGGCCCCGCCCGCCCCCCCGAGCGTAAGCGTAGCGGAGCGACCGCGACCTACGAGGCAACCGCGTGACTTACTTCGGCCGCACCGCGGACCGCGGCGCCCGCAGCGCTAAGCCGGTTCGACGGCGACGGGGTTGGTGAGTGCGCCGATGCCTTCGATTTCGACGGTGACGACATCGCCGGGGCGCAGGTAGCGCGGGGGTTCGCGGGCCATGCCGACGCCGGCGGGGGTGCCGGTCAGGATGACCGTGCCCGGGAGCAGCGTCGTGCTGCCGCTCAGGAACTCGATCAGCGCGGGCACGTCGAAGATCATGTCGGCCGTCGAGGTCTCCTGGACGCGCTCGCCGTTCAGCGTGGTGGTCAGCTTGAGCGCGTTCGGGTTCGGCAGATCGTCCGCCGTCACCAGACAGGGCCCGAGCGGCGAGAACGTGTCGAAGCTCTTGCCGCGGCACCACTGGCCCCCGCCCTTGAACTTCTGCCAGTCGCGCGCCGAGACGTCGTTGGCGCAGGTGTAGCCGAGCACGTAGTCGAGCGCCTGGTGGCGCGCGACGTTGCGGCACGGCTTGCCGATCACCACCGCCAGCTCGCCCTCGTAGTCCACCGAGTCGCTGGGCAGATGCGAAGGCAGCCAGATCGGCTGATCGGGGTTCGCCACCGAGGCGACGTTCTTGTTGAAGAGAATGGGGAACTCCGGAAGCTTCGCCTTCGTCTCCGCCGCGTGCTGCCGGTAGTTGAGGCCGATGCCCATGATCTGCGTGGCCACGACCGGCGCCAGCAGCGCCGTGATGTCGGCGCGCTCGGTCGTGATGGCGAAGGCCCCCGACGGATCGCCTTCGATGCGGTGGGCGAGACCGCCCGGAACCTGGTGCGCCCAGTGGGCGCGGCCGTGCGCGTCTCGATAGCGAATCAGCTTCATGGTGTCTCCTCCGCGGGACCGGCCATGTCGTTCACGGTCTGCAGCAGCGCGGCCAGCTCGAAGGGCTTCTCCAGCACGCGGTCGTGGGTGACGCCCAGCTGCGCGCGCCGGTTGGGGGGGACGCCCGTCATCAGCGCCAGGGGGACGCCGGGAAAGATCTCTCTCAGCGCCTCGATCAGCAGCGCCGGTTCGCTGGCGTCCGCCACCACCAGGTCGCTGATGATCGCGCGCGGATGTCCCCTTTCCACCGCAAAGGTACGCGCGCTTCCCAGATCCGGCACGACTTGGGCCGCGTAGCCGGCTTCGCGCAAAACTTCGGCTACGAGAGCTGCGATACGAAGATCGTCTTCGATGATGAGAATTAGCTTGGCGGCCATTGACTTCGCGGTGCGAGACGCGAAGAATAGCGGCCCGAGTTGAAGACGCGCGACGTTTTTTCTCGGCGAGATACCGACGGCTGCCGGTTCTCTTTTCAGGCCGGTAGGCTGCCTTGTTCCGCGGTGTTTTGCCGCGGGCCTCACCTCGTGGACGGGTCCATCATGACAGAGGAGAACCGGTGAACGCTCCTCCTCCCCGTGGGCCCAAGCAGACGAAGTACATCTTCGTCACCGGCGGTGTCGTCTCGTCCCTGGGCAAGGGACTGGCCTCCGCCTCGATCGCCAGCTTGCTGGAAGGGCGGGGCCTGAAGGTCACCATCCAGAAGCTGGACCCGTACCTGAACGTCGACCCGGGCACGATGAACCCCACCCAGCACGGTGAGGTGTTCGTGACGGACGACGGCGCCGAGACCGACCTGGATCTGGGGCACTACGAGCGGTTCATCTCGCAGCGCATGACGAAGCTGAACAACGCGACGTCCGGGCAGATCTACCTCAGCGTCATCCAGAAGGAGCGGCGCGGCGAGTACCTGGGGGGAACCGTGCAGGTCATCCCCCACGTGACCGACGAGATCAAGCAGCGCATCCTCTCGTGCGCCAAGGGCGAGGACGTCCTGATCGTCGAGGTGGGCGGCACGGTGGGCGACATCGAGTCGCTGCCTTTTCTCGAGGCCATCCGCCAGCTGCGCCTCGAGGTCGGCTACGGGAACTCGCTGTCCGTTCACGTGACGCTGGTGCCGTTCATCGGCGCCGCGGGCGAGCTGAAGACCAAGCCCACGCAGCACTCGGTGATGAAGATGCGCGAGATCGGCATCCAGCCCGAGATCCTGCTGTGCCGGTCGGAGCGCGTGCTGGAGCCGGCGCTGCGCAAGAAGATCGCGCTGTTCACGAACGTGGCGCCCGACGCGGTGTTCTCGGCCGAGGACGTCAGCTGCATCTACGAGGTGCCGCTGCGCTTCCACCAGCAGGGCGTGGACGACAAGATCTGCGAGATGTTGAACATCTGGTCGCGGGCGCCCGAGCTCACCGGCTGGGAGAAGGTCGTCCATCGCCTGAAGAGCCCGCAGACCGAGGTGGAGATCGGCCTGGTCGGCAAGTACGTCGACCTGACCGAGTCCTACAAGAGCCTGAACGAGGCGCTGATCCACGGCGGTATCGGGAACGATTGCCGCGTGCACCTGAAGCACATCGACTCCGAGGAGATCGAGCGCATCGGGGCCGCCCCCGTCCTGGAGGGGCTGGACGCCATCCTGGTGGCCCCGGGGTTCGGCAGCCGCGGCATCGAGGGCAAGATCGAGGCGGTCCGCTACGCCCGCGAGCAAGGCAAGCCTTTCTTCGGCATCTGTCTGGGCATGCAGGTGGCGGTCATCGAGTTCGCCCGCAACGTGGCCGGTCTGAAGGGCGCGAACTCGACCGAGTTCGACACGCGCGCCGCCTATCCGGTGGTCGACTTCCTGCCCGATCAGCGGAACGTGACGGACAAGGGCGCGACCATGCGCCTGGGCTCCTATCCGTGCGTGTTGACGGCGGGAACGCTGGCCGCCGCGGCGTACGGAACCCGCGAGATCCAGGAACGGCACCGCCACCGCTACGAGGTCAACAACGACTACACGGAGGCGCTGGTCAGCAAGGGCCTGCGCATCTCGGGGACGTCGCCCGACCGCCACCTGGTCGAGATGATCGAGTTGCCCGGCCACCCTTACTTCGTGGGCTGCCAGTTCCACCCCGAGTTCAAGTCCCGGCCCCAGACGCCGCACCCGCTGTTCCAGGCGTTCATCGCGGCCGCCCTGCGCGAGCGCCTGTCGAAATCACCCGGGACCGGACGACCGGCGGCCCAGGCCGCCGCGGTCGTTTGACCCGGCGTTTTCGAAAAAAGTCCCGCTTGCGGACGGCGCCTCGGGCGGCCAAATTCCGCAAGTGTGTCCGCATGATAGGGGCGTAACGTCGACCGGGAGGCCAACCCGGCTATTCGTTACGGCGCTGCGACATGTCTGCAAGTAACATACCGTTTCGACGACGGCGTCTTTACCCGCCCGGCAGCGGATGGTACAAGAAAGACCCCGGACCCTAGACGCCCCGACCTTCTCCCATGGAAATCAAGCAACACCTCAAGCTTTCCCAGCAGCTGGTGATGACGCCCCAGCTCCAGCAGGCCATCAAGCTGCTGCAGCTGTCGCGGATGGAGCTGGCGGACGTGGTCCGCGAGGAGATCCTGGAGAACCCCGTCCTGGAGGACGGAGGCGAGGTCGGTGCGGACGCCGCCGCCAAGGCCGAGGCCGCGTCGATCGAGGCGGCGAGCGGCGCGGAGCGAGTCGGCGAGACGGAGCTGCCGGTGCCTGACGCGCCGGCGGACGCGGCCGCCTCGACCTCGGAGGTCAAGGCCGACACGCGGGCCGGCGAGGCCGTCAACGAGTTCGACTGGGAGACCTACCTCGAGAGCCAGTCCAACGCGGCGCCAATGCCGTCGTACAAGGCCAACAACGACGAGCTGCCGTCCATCGAGTCGACGCTGACGCGGGGGACGTCGCTGTCGGACCACCTGGAGTGGCAGCTGAAGCTGGGCCACTTCACGCTGGAAGAGGACGGCATCGGGATGCTGATCATCGGCAACCTGACGCCGGACGGTTATCTCGAGGAGCCGCTGGAAGACCTGGCCGAGGAGGCCGGGGTGTCCCTCGAGCTGGCGGAGAACGTCCTCAAGCGCATCCAGGAGTTCGATCCCGTGGGCGTGGCCGCCCGTTCCCTGAAGGAGTGCCTGTTGATCCAGGCGCGGCACTTCGGGGTCGACGACGAGGTGCTGGTCGGCGTGATCGAGCGCCACCTGTCGAACCTGGAGAAGAAGAACTTCACCGCCATCGCCAAGGATCTGAACCAGCCGGTGGAGGAGATCTACGAGGCCGCCAAGGTGATCCGGGACTTCGATCCCAAGCCGGGCCGGCAGTACACCTCGGACGAGCCGACGTACATCACGCCCGACGTCTTCATTCACAAGGTGGGCGAGAAGTACTTCGTGGTCGCCAACGACGACGGCCTGCCCAAGCTGAAGATCAGCGACTTCTACCGCACGGCCCTGGCGGGCGGCACCAAGGCGCGCGAGTACGTGCAGGAGAAGCTGCGCAGCGCCCAGTGGTTGATCCGATCGATCCAGCAGCGACAGCGGACGATCACCCGGGTGACCGAGTCGATCCTGAAGTTTCAGCGCGAGTTCTTCGACAAGGGGACCGCCTACCTGAAGCCGCTGATTTTGCGTGATGTGGCCGACGATATCGGGATGCACGAATCGACCGTGTCCCGCGTGACCACGAACAAGTACGTCCACACGCCCCAGGGCATCTTCGAGCTGAAGTACTTCTTCAACTCCGGCATCTCCCGCACCGACGGCGACGACCTGGCCTCCGAGGCGGTCAAGCTGAAGATCAAGCAGATTGTGGCGCAGGAGAGCCCGGAGAACCCGCACTCGGACCAGAAGATCGTCGAGTTGCTGCGCGATCAGAACATCGAGATCGCCCGCCGCACGGTCGCCAAGTACCGGGAGCAGCTGCGCATCCTGTCGAGCGGCAAGCGCCGCCAGGTCTACTGACCGGCCGCCGGGCCGGCCGGGAGGGCGGGGCGGCGTCAGCACACGTCTGGCATCGCGGACGGGAAGCCTTATGTTGGCGTTGCCGGCTATGGCGAAAGCGAGGCAGAATCGTGTAGAAGCGCCTCGTTCCCGGAGTCGAGTGTCGAGGTTTTTCCTCTAGCAAGGACTTAGGCATGCAGCTGTCGACCACTTTTCGTCATATGGATGCGTCGCAGGCCGTTCGCGAGTATTCGGAAGAGAAGCTGGAGAAGATCCGCAAGTACTTTCACAAGGAGCCCATCTCCGCTCACGCCGTCTTCTCGGTCGAGCGCGGCTTCAACCACGTGGCCGACATCAACATCACGCTGCC
>Ga0105240_10004995_pt1 | contig 19921 bp, 18 predicted proteins | sample KBSC54metaG_FD_80426 | JGI IMG/M metagenome (GOLD analysis project Ga0105240, IMG submission 80426) | Corn rhizosphere microbial communities from Kellogg Biological Station, Michigan, USA - KBS C5-4 metaG | ecosystem: Host-associated > Plants > Roots > Rhizosphere > Soil | place: Michigan, USA... | reverse complement strand
TGTGAGCTTCACACGTGTTCCACGCGCAGCAGGTTCGTCGTGCCGGGCACGTCGAACGGCACGCCCGCGGTGACGAGAATCCGATCGCCCGCTTTCGCGAACCCCGTATCTTTCACCGCGCGGCTCCCGCGCTCGAACATCTCTTCGTATGTCGCTGCCTTGGAGACGAGCTCGGGATGCACGCCCCACACCAGCGCCAACTGCCGGTACGTGCGCTCGACGTCGGTGATGGCGAAGATGGGCACGCCCGGCCGGTGCGCGGACACGATGCGCGCGCTGAATCCGCTCTTCGTGAACACCATCACGAGTGGCGCATCGAGCGAATTCGCGGCGGCGGTCGTGGCGGCTGCGATCGCGTCTTCCGTAGACACGGCTGCGTCCGACTCGCGGCGCGCGAGCACCTTCGCCTGCTGCGGAATCGGCCGGCTCTCGATCTCGAGGATGATGCGCGTCATCGCGTGCACGGCGAGCTGCGGATACTCGCCCATCGCCGTTTCCGCCGACAACATCACGGCGTCCGTGCCGTCGAGAATCGCGTTCGCCACGTCGCTCGCCTCGGCGCGCGTTGGGCGAGGATTCGAGACCATCGACTCGAGCATCTGCGTGGCCGTGATCACCGGGCGCCCGAGTGCGTTCGCGAGCGCGATGATGCGCTTCTGTGCGAACGGCACTTCCTCGAATGGAAGCTCCACCCCCAGGTCGCCGCGCGCGACCATCACCGCGTCCGACGCTTCGATGATGTTTTCGATGTTGGCGAGCGCCGTGTCCTTTTCGATCTTGGCCACGACGAGCAGGTCCTTCGGCACCAGCGTCCGCAGCGTTGCGATGTCGTCCGCCCGCCTAACGAAGCTCAGCGCGAGATAGTCGAGTCCCTGCTCGATCGCGAACGCGATGTCGGCGCGATCTTTCTCTGTGATGGACGGCGCCGACACGTCCACGCCCGGGAGGTTGATGCCCTTGTGGCTGCGCAGCAGCCCGCCGTGCACCACGCGCACCCGCACGCGCGGCTTCGACACGTCCAGCACCACGAGATCGATGAGCCCGTCATCCATGAGTACGCGGTCGCCGACGCTCACGTCCTCGGCCAGCGCATGATACGTGACGGGGATCTCACCCGAGCGCGCCTCATCCTCGGGCACGAGTACGATGTCCGCGCCGGGCACGAGCTCCACCGGCGCTGCAAGATCACCGACGCGGATGCGCGGACCCTGCAGATCGCCGAGGATCGCCACGGGGCGATCGAGCTCGCGCGCGAGCCGTCGCACGGTAGCGATGGTCTGGGCGTGCTCGTCGTACGTGCCGTGTGAAAAATTGATGCGGGCGACATTGAGACCCGCCTCCATCAGGCTGCGCAGCACCTCGGGCGAACAACTCGCTGGACCGAGCGTGCAAACGACCTTCGTTCTGGCAAAAGGAGATCGCGGCATGGTGCAGTGAATCGTAAGAGCGGCATTAAGAAAAGGAAGCGCGCATTAACACGCGGTCTCGAGCGCCGTCTCACGAGCAGAAGCACTCTCTGACGAGGAGCGTATGCACCCGAGATACCGTGTGTTGTGCATGGGCGCCGCGGCGATGATTGCCGGGCTCGCGGCCTGCAGCAGCGATGGCACCACGTCGCCGGATCAGCTCGTGGCTGATTCCACGATCACGAACGGCATCGCCAACGATGTGGGCGACGCCATGGCGACCTCGGTCGACCTGATGACGTCCGACGAGCAGTCGGATGGCCTGAACGGATCGTTGGGCGTGAGCGCGCCCGGCGTCACGATGGACGTCAATCGCAGCGTGAACACCGATTGCAGCGGTCCCGATGGCGACGGCTGGTTCACGTGCACGAGCACGTGGCACGGCCTGAGCCTAACGAACATGAAGCGCTTCTGGGACGGCAACACCGTCGCGCTCGGCTTCACCGACGCGACCGATTCGGTGAATCACATCCATACGCTCACCGGCTCGTACACGCAGGGCTGGTTCCCCTTCCGCACCGTCTGGGTCGATCGCCGCGACACAGCGAACCTGAGCGTCGACCGGAGCGGGACGCCCGTGACGCACGTGTGGAACCGGGTGGGCGTAAGGCAGGACAGCACGATGTTCGTTGGGCAGAACGTCACGCGGCACTGGCACTACCTGGCGTACGACACCGCGACCAACGTGACGTTCGACATGCCCCGCTTACAGAACATCTGGCCGGTGAGCGGCTCGATCGTGCACAACGTGACCGTGCACTTCGAGGCAGACCGTGCCACGCGCACGCAGACCAAGACGGTGACGCGCCGGGCGATGATCACGTTCAACGGCACGGCCGATGTCACGCTGCAAGTGGGCGGCCTGACGTGCACGCTCGATCTCGAGACCCACGAAGTGAGCGACTGTCACGGGTCGTGAGACACCGGTTCTGACGGCGTGCGCAGCGCGCGATAGCCGCGCACGTCGCCGTGCTCGAGGAACGGATCTTCTCCGTCGCACCGTACCCACGCGTGCGCCTCGAGCTCGCCATCGGGACGACGGCGCGCGCCGAGCACGACATCGGCGTCGCGCCCGTCGCGTCGGAGCAAGACCGCGATGACGGTCGCGCGACGCAGACACGTGTAATGCCACACCCAGGGCGCTCGCATGAGCAAGCGGTCGACGTGGTGCGCGATGCGACCCGGCGCGATGGCGTCGCCGCGCCGGCGTGGCGTTCGCTTCATCCAGCGTAGTACGGTCGAGGCCGGCAGGACCTCGAGTGCGCAGGGGACGATGGCACAGGCGACGACGATCTCGACCTTCCGCCCGAGTCGCAGCATGATCAATGTACCGCAGTGAGAGCAATCGCGAGATACATCCGTTTCATCATCGCAGCCGAACCGCACGGCCGAGACGCAGGCCCTTCACCCTCGATGGAGAGTCCCCAGATGGCACACCGTTTCACGCGAGCGCCGCTGACTGCCGTGCTCGCCGCGCTCGTCGCCGCCGCTCCGTTAGGCGCCCAATGGCAGGGCGTGATCAATTTTCACGGGCAACGCGGCGCCGACGACGGCCAAGGCAGCGACATCGAGTACGTCGAAGGACCTGGCGGCATGGCCAAGATGAATATGCAGCACAGCGAGGGCGGTCCGGTCAGTGTCATATTCGACAAAAATAAGAACACGGCGACGATCGTGATGACCGCGCGGAAGATGTACATGACCATGCCCATGGACAGGGCGCAGGCGGAAGCGCAGCAGCAAATGGCCAAATCGAAGATCACCGACACTGGCAAGAGCGAGGTCGTGGCCGGCCACAAGTGCGAGATCTTTCACGCGTCCGATGCCGAAGATTCGACCGAGACCGACGCCTGCATCGCGAGCGACATGGGCACGTTCGCGACGTTCCAGGCGCCGGGCTCCGAAGGGCACGGCGGCGCGGAGACCATGTTGTCGAAGGTGAAGCAGTTCTTCGGCGCCAAGGGTGGGTTCTTCCCGCTCAAGGTGACGACGTACAAGAACGGCAAACTCGAAGAAACCTTCGTCGCGACGAGCATCGAGGCGAAGTCCGTACCGGCGTCGGAGTTCGCGCCGCCGGCGGGCTTCACGGCCATGCCGGGCCCGGGACAACTCTGACGCCGAGGGCGCCACGTACGTGAAAACGCCGGGGGCGTTGGCCCCCGGCGTTTTTCGTGACCGGTTGCGTTAGGCGTCACTGCGCGTACTGCGGCGCCTTCGCGTCCGCCGACACGACGAACTTGATGTACATCCCACTCGGTCCGTGTCCCGGTACGCCGCACACGATCAGATAGTTGCCGGCCGGTTTGGCGGTGAAGTCCATGGTGTCGGTTCCGTCGGTGGGAATGCCGGCGGTCACGTCCTTGGTGTACGCGCGCGCGATCGCCGGGTTGTCGGGCTGCAGCGGCAGCGGCATGTGGTCGGGCAGGATGATCGCCGAGTGCGGGATCGCGTCCTTGTTCTGGAAGGCCATGTGGACGGACCAGCCTAACGGAACAGTGATGGTCTGGTCGCCGCGCGACCCGCCGTTGAAGTTCATGCCGCCGTTCTGGCTACCGTACGCGGCGTAGAGCTGGATGGTGACTTTTTTCGCGGCCGCGTCCACGGTCATGAAGGTGTTGCTGTCGAGCGCCGCCCGCGGCGCGGCGGGTGCCGCCGCATGGCGCGCGGTCACGGCGCGGTTCGCCGCAATCGTCACGCATAGTCCCACGGCGGCCATCGCCGCCATCCGTCCAAACGCGATCATGCTCCGCTCCACCCGAAAGTGATCCAGCCGATCCCCACGCACGATCCCGCTTGGACGGGGCAGCGCAAGGGCATGTCGTAGTGTTACCCCGCACGCGGGAGGTGGGTCAAGACCGACTCACCGTGGAGGGTCGCCTTTCTTGAGCGAGTCCAGCGCGCGTGTGAGCGAATCGATGTGGTGCTTGCGGGCTTCGATCTCGTCGTGAATTTCGCGGAGCGCCTGGAGGACCTGGGCGTTGGAGGCGGCGGAGTCGCGCGGTGCGGCCGGGGCCGGCTGGGACATCGCAGTCGTTGGCGTGGCGGGCGTGGGAGCGGCGGCCGGCGCAGCCAGCGCCGGCGGCGGCGCGTTAGGCGCGGCGGTGTGCGGACGATCGGCGGCGACGGCGGGCGTGGAACGCGGGCGCGCCGCTACGGCGCGCTCGCGCGTTGGCCGCACGGCCGCGGTCGCCTGGCGCGCCGCCTTGGGCGGCGCGTCGGCGACCGCCCGGGCGGGAGTCCGCGTTGCGACGCTCTCGGCGACCGGCGCCGAAGGCGGCGCGAGACGCTCCGCCGCTGGCTGCCGGAGCAGCGCGGCAGCCACGAACACCGTCTCGGGCCGCGGCGACACAACGGCGGCTGCCGCCGGATTCGGCCCACTGCGCATCCCGCGCACCGTGAGCATGCTCGTCAACACCGCGACCATCACGCTGCCGGTAAGCACGAGGCCCGAGAGCAGCCAACGATCCGCCGTCGCGAGACCCGTGCGCACTTCACGCACCGCCGGCACGCGCGCATGGCCGTCGTGAACCGTGCGCCGGCCCTCGCGCGCAGTCGTCGCTGCGGGCCCGGATTTCTGCGTTAGGCGCTCGCGACGCAGCGCATCGGCTGCCGCATCGAACGACTCGCCCGCTGCGATCCGCGACGCCGCGCGCGGCGTCCGGTAGGCGCGCGGGAGGATCGCTCCCTTTTCGCCTAACCGCTTCGGCACGCGCGGACGCCGCACCGCGGTGCGCGCGACCGGCGTCCCGGCCGCACGCGCACCCGATACGGCAGGCGGTGTCGCACCCGCGCTCCCCACGCCCCAGGCGCCGTCCAACGCCGAAATGAACTCGGGCCACGAGACGTCGCGCGCGTGCGGCGTCGTCCGCACGGGCGCATCGTCCGCCACCGACACGATCACGGCGTGGTCCACCACCTCATCGCCCGACCGCGGCGGCTCGTGCAGCATCACCGCGTTGCGAGCGTCCGTCGCCGCACACCCGGCGAGCGCACCGCTGCACACGCAGCCAAGTCGCGGCGCCAGGTCGACGAGCGTGCGTCCGCCGTGCGCCGCCGGATCGAGCGACGCCAAGTCGCCCAGATCGATGAGCGTCCGATCGATGCCCTCGGAGGCCAGCCACTCGGGCGCCGGCACACCGCCGGGCAGCGAATAGTGCCGGCGGCGGTCGCGCGACGCGTGCCCGTTCTCGTTCGGCACCGGACGCTGCGCCCCGGGCGTGATCCCCCGCTCGGCTAACAGAGTTAGGAATTGCGCGGGCGCCAGGTGGATGTCGATGCTCGGGTGGCCCGCCCCGGGACAGTCGCCGACGTACGTGATGCGCAGCGGCACGCGCGACGTCGCGCGCACGTAGAGCGCCGCCGCCACAGGCGGCGAGACCAGACGCACCGCCGCGTCACCCACGCCGCTCGCGCCGCGCAGCTGCTCCCGGACTAACGGACAGATGCACGCCATTGCCGGACCGGCGTCGCGCGCCGCGAGCTGGTCCAGACAGCCGACGGCCAACAGCTCGTCGCCCCACGACGCCGGAATCACATCGTCGTAGCCGAACGCCAGACACGCGTTCACGAGTTGTGTGGAGGTGGCCGGAAGCGCGGCCAGACACGCATCGGCGCCAAGGATGACGACGGACCCGCGGACGCCGCGATTGGCGTCGTGGGATGGAATGGACATCGCCGAACCCGGTGACGTGACGCGCGTGAAGGAATGAGGAACCCTTAACCGACGACCACCGCGCGCCCCGCGTTACGGCGAGCGAGTCAGTTCGTGTCGAGTCCCAGTCGCCGCGACGCGGCACGATAGTCGTCGCCCGTGTCGAGCGGCGGGAGGAGCTCGCTCGATGCCCATCGGCGCGCGGCGTCCGCGAGGCGCACGCCTAAGGGCGTCGACCGGCAGCGATGCGCGTGCGCGATGAGCAGCGCGCCGGCCGTGACGCGTGCGATCGCAAACGCAAACTGTCGCGCGGCCGTTTCGCGGTCGGCTGCTTCTTCACCGGCGAGGCGTCGCGCGGTTTCGGCCAGAGCTCGCGCGGCGTCGCGCACCCGCGCAGCAGATCCAGCCAGATCGCCTGTTGCTGCAGCGTCGAGGTGCGCGTGAACCTCGTCGCACAGTGCATCGATCGTCTGCGGCTCGGCGTCGATCGCGCGCCAGACGTCGAGACTCAACACGTTGGTCGTGCCTTCCCAGATCGACAGCACCTGCGCGTCGCGCAGCAGGCGCGGCAGGCCCGTGTCCTCGATGTAGCCGGCGCCGCCGAATGCCTCGATCGCCTCGCTGGCGGTCGCCACGGCGCGCTTGCCGGTGTACAACTTGGCGACCGGTGTCAACAGCCGCAGCACGCGCTCGTCACGCTCGGTCGCCATGCCCAACTCAGTGAGGCCGAGCAGCTCGATCGCGCGGAACACCAGCAGGAAGCATCCCGCCAGCTCGACCTGCATCGCCGCCAGCGTCTCCACGTGAAGCGGGTGCTCGCTCAGCGGTCGCCCGAATGCCGTGCGTCGCCGCGCGTAGTCCCTCGCGAGCGCAATCGCGCGGCGCATGCCCGCCAATGCCGCCAGCGCGTTGTAGAGACGCGTGATGGTGAGCACAGTGGCGATCTTGCGCACCCCGTGCCCGTCTCCGCCCACCATACGCGCCGGCGTGCCGTCGAGCTCGATCTCGGCCGTGGGCAGCGCGCGCGTGCCGAGTTTGTCCTTGAGCCGGAGCACGCGCATCGCGCGGGGCAGACCCGCGTCGTCGCGCAGCTCGATGTAGAAGAGACTCAATCCGCGGCTCCCGTCCTCTGCGCCCTCGGGCCGCGCGAGCGTCAGCGCCATCTGCGATGTCGTGGCCGACGTGAACCACTTCGTGCCGAACAACCGGAAGTGCGGGCCGTCGCGCTTGGCCACCGTTGACGTACCCGACACGTCGGACCCGCCCGTGCGTTCGGTCATCCACTGTCCCGCGGTCCAGAATTGCGCCGGATCGCGGGACGTGAGGTGTCGGAACGCCGCACGCTGGCGGTCGTCGGACGACATCAATTCGAGGCAGCGCGCCGCACCGTCGCTCATCGCCAACGGACACGAGTACGTAGCCGATGACGGCGCGAACAGGTAGAGCCGAGCGAACTGGTCGACGCGCGAAAACGCACCGTGTGCGCGCTCGTAGCCGCACGCCACGAATCCTTCCGCCGCCGCGATGCGCTCGAACGCACGCCACGCGTCGCTCGTCTCGATGCGGTCGATGCGGTTGCCCCACGCGTCGTACGACACCAGCCGCGGCGGCTCTGCTTCGGCCTGCTCGGCGAGCGCGAGCCATTCGCCTGCCGCGCGCTCGCCTAACGAATCGAGCTCGGGCTCGATGACCGCGAGGACGCCCGCCGGCGCCGCGCTCCGCAGGTACGACTGGAGCAGCGCGTCGTCGCGGTATTGATTGGCCAGCACCGGTGGCGATTGATGGAATCCGCTCATAGCAACGCCACGACTCCCACGATCAACAGCGCCACCGCCCAGATGAGGTCGAAGTTCACCCAGCTCGTGCGCAGCACCGCCAAGCCTACTTTCTTATACACGATCCACGCGACGAGCGCCATGACGATGAGCATCGTTGCCGTATGAATGGCGACAGCGAGCGTCAACGGAAGCACGGTCGCGCGCGGCGCATCCGACAGCGTGATCAGCATCGGCGCGATCATGAGGCCCGCGCCGTGCGCCGTGGCCATGAGAAAGGACCACCATACAAGGTCGACGACGTTGACCTGCATGCCGACCCAGCGTGGATGCCGGTAGTACGCGCGCAGCTTGTACGCGCCGAACGCGAGCAGCAGGCATCCCGATGCGAGCTCGAGACCGCGCGGCGAAATCCATGTGCCTAACGCAAGGACGGCGCCGGCCACGGCCGCGACCGACACGGCGTGGCCGGCGGCGATCGGAATCAGGGCCAGCGCGATCGCGCGCTCGCTCCGGCGCTGGAGGCCGAGGGCGAGCGCGAACAGCCATCCCATGCCCGGGTTGAGGCCATGGAAGGCGCCGAACGCCGCCACCGCAATCCACGACGCGGCGTGCTCATGAGGGAAAACAGAAAGTATCAGTGGACGCGTCGCCTCCCTCGAGTCGCACCTGGTGCGGCCGCGTGTCGCCAGACGCCAGGAAGAAGCGCGGGTCGAGCGCCATCCCGCCGTTAGGCGAAACGTCCGCCTTCACCATCCATCCGGCGAGCCCATCGGGATAAAACTGCTCGTCCCACGTGCTGTACAACGAGTTCGTGAAGTAGACGCGCTTGCCATCCCGGCTGATCTCTACCATCTGCGGACCGCCGTTGAGCGGGCCGCTGTCTCCGTGCGGCGTGCGGTTCACGATGCCGCCAATGTGGATCGAACCCACCTGCTTCGGCGCGAACGGATCGCTCACGTCGTATTGCTTGAGCTCTCCCGTGCCCCAGCACGACACGTACAGAAAACGGTCATCGAGCGACAGGTCGATGTCGCTGATGAGCGGCGGCACCGCCTTGAACGGCTTGAGCGCCGGCGGCAGCGCCCGCTCCTCGGCCGGCTCCGCAGGAATGGTGATCGTCTTCTTCGCCTTGAACGTTCCGTTGTCGCGATACCACGTCCAGATCGATCCGGACAGATCCGCGGTGCTGATCACCACACCGGCGAATCCATACTGCTTCGTGGGATCATGCGCCGGCCGCAGCTCGAGCACCATCTGGTGCTCGGCGCCCAGGTCGATGGACTGCACGTGGCGGCGGCGGCGCAGGTCCCACACGTGCAGCCGGTGGCCGTAGCGGTTGCCTAACAGATCATCGGGCACCGCGCCGTTCTCGAATTGGCGCGGCACGCCCCACTCGCTCGTGATCATCACGTCGTGCCCGTAGTGCCACCAGAAGTCGTAGGCCAGATGCTGATCGCCGCGGTCGAGCTCCCACGGGCCCAGCACCTCGAACGAATAGTGGTCGAGGAGGAAGATGCCGCCGGGGCCGCCGTCGTCCGTGCCGCGCCCCGGCGCCGCGCCTAACGCACTGACGTAGATGGCGTCGGGGCCGCAGTGGACGGTGTGCGGCCGGCTGTAGCCCGTGCGCGCAAACACCTCCTCGGGCTCGATCACCTTCACGATGCTCGGCTTCCGGGGATCGGGCTTCGTGTCGATGATGTAGATGCGCGAGCTGCGGATTCCCGGCACCACCAGGTAGCGGCGCTCGAGATGCGGGTGCGGCGCGTTAGGACAGAGCGCCGAGCTGCACGCGCTCCAGCCGAAGTGGTGCAGCTCGTCGCCGCTGTGCGAGAGCGCGAGCGTGTTGAGCACCTGACCGTAGCGCGAAGACGATGGATCGACGTCCACCACGCGAATCTCGTCAGGCCGGTCGTTGCGACCATAGTTGAGCGCGGCCACGTAGGCGACGCGCTCGGGCGGTGCATCCATCGCCATACGGGCCGACGGGTAGAACGAAGGATCGGGTCGCCAGAGCGTCATCTGCCACCTCCTCGCCAATGCGCGCGCATCCGTCAACACGCCCGCGTGTCGCTCGTCGCGCACGTCGCTTCGTTCAGCAATACAATCGCCGGTACCGCGAATGCAAGGCGATCTCAACATTGAAAAACTGGCGGACTCATAAGGGAAGAGGGAAGCGCTCGCTATCGCTCGCTTGGCTTCCCCAAGCGAGCGATAGCGAGCGCTTCCCTCTTCCCCACTTCTTCACGACACCCGCGTTATTCGCACCCGCTTGACACCTCGACCGCGCATACGTACGTTGACCAAAGACAACTGTAGGCCGTGGTGATTTGCCCGCATATTGCAGCCACGTTAAACAACTGCTAAAAAGCGACCTCCCGGGCACGTCGCTCGGGATTTTCGTTTTTTCGTTGGTCGTCTTCGCGCACCGTTGGTGCGAGGCAGTTGCCTGTGATGCTGGCTCACGTTCCCGGGCTCGGGACATGCTTCCCCAAGCCCGCCACGATGCGGACCACCGCCATGGCCGGCGCTTTCGAGCGTCCGGGGAGTTTGCGCATCCGGTAGCCGCACTGCCGCATCGCACTCGTCGCCCCCGGCCGCTCACCGAGCGGCCATTTTTTTTCGCCTGACCTGATCGCCTGCGAGGATCGCCATGAGCGCAACTCGGATCTCGGACGTCACCCGCCGCGCCCACGACGCGTCGGCCACGGAGCGCGTGCGCTCGCTCGGCACCGAGACCGCGTTTGCCGTGGCCGCCGCTGCGCGGCGCGTGGCGCAGTCCGGACGCGACGTGGTGCTGCTGCACATCGGCGAGCCCGGGATCCCGACGCCGCCGCACATCGTGGAGGCCGGCATACGCGCCCTGCGCGATGGCATCACCGGATACGTCGCGCCGGTCGGCATCCCCGAGCTGCGCGGCGCGATCGCCGACACGGTACGCGCGCGTGGGGTGCCGTGCACGGCCGAGAACGTGGTGGTCACGTCGGGGGCCAAGCCGCTCATGCTGTACACGCTGCTCGCGCTCACCGAGGCCGGCGACGAAGTGCTCGTCCCCGATCCGGGCTTCCCGATCTACGAGTCGGTGGCACGGTTAGGCGGCGCGCTGCCGGTGTCGTACCGCGTGCGCCCCGGGCCCAACGGACTCGAGGCGTCGGAGCTGGCAGCCAAGATCGGCCCGCGCACGCGACTCCTTGTCCTCAACGCGCCGCACAACCCCACGGGCTCGCTCATCGCGCCGAAGGCGCTCGACGACATTGCCGAGCTCGTGCTGGCGCACGACCTGGTCGTGCTGTCGGACGAGGTGTACGGCCGGCTCGTGTTCTCCGGCCGCCACGAGAGCATCGCCACGCGCCCCGGCCTCGCCGAGCGGACGGTGCTCGTCGACAGCTTCTCCAAGACGTACGCGATGACCGGCTGGCGGTTGGGCTTCGCGGTGATGCCGGCTCCGTTAGTCGAACACGTGGGCACGCTCATCATCAACAACACGTCGTGCACGCCGCCGTTCGTGCAGCACGCGGGCATCGCTGCGCTCACCGGCGCACAGCAGTGCGTCGCCGATCTGGTCGGACGCCTGCGCGGGACGCGCGACGCGCTCGTGCACGGTCTCGCCGGCATCGACGGCATCGACATCACCGAACCGGTGGCCGCGTTCTACGCGTACCCCGACGTGTCGGACCTTCTCGACCGTTCCGGCCTGTCCGTGGACGAGGCAGCCGACGCGCTCCTCGAGCGCCACGGTGTCGCAACGCTGGCCGGCACGGGCTTCGGCCCGGGCGGCGACCGGCACCTCCGGCTCTCGTACGCGACGGCGCCGGAACGCATCGAGACGGCCGTCGCGCGGCTGCGCGATTGGGCCGCCGATCTCTCTTCGCTCTCCTGAGGCACACATGGGCGACAGCAAGGTGACCCTGGCGACCCTCGCCGCGCTCAGAGCGCGCGGCGAGAAGGCGGTGTTCATCACCGCGTACGACTATCCGACCGCGACCTTCGTCGACCGCGCGGGCGTCGACATGATCCTGGTCGGCGACTCCGCCGCCATGACCATGCTCGGCATGCCTAACACGTTAGGCGTGGGCATGGACGAGATGCTCGTGTTCGTACGCGCGGTGTGCCGCGGCGCGCGTCGCGCGTTCGTCGTCGGCGACCTGCCCTTCCTCTCGTACCAGCCGTCCGATGAGACCGCGGTGCGCAGCGCCGGCGCGTTCGCGGCCGCCGGCTGCGACGCCGTCAAATGCGAGGGCGGCCGGCGCATCGTCTCGCGCGTCCGCGCCATGACCGACGCCGGCATCGCCGTCATGGGCCACCTGGGCCTCACGCCGCAGAGCCTCGCCCAACTGGGCGGTTATCGCGTGCAGGGCAAGACGCTCGAAGCGGTGCAGCGCATCGCCGATGACGCCGCGGCGCTCGAGGAAGCCGGCGCCTTCGCGGTGCTGCTCGAGGCCATGCCGGCCGAGGCCGCGGCGCTGGTCGCCGAGCGCGTCGGGATTCTCGTGTACGGCATCGGCGCGGGTCCACACGTCGACGGCCAGTTAGTCATCTCCCACGACGTCCTGGGCAATTTCGTGGGGGAGATTCGGCCGCGGTTCGTCAAGCGATACGCGGAGATCGGTCGCGACATCGAACGTGCGGCGCGCGAGTACGCCGCCGACGTGCGCGCCGGACGCTTCCCCGCCGAGGAACACTGCTACGCCATCGCGCCCGACTGCGAGGCCGAGATCCGAGCCGCCCGCCGCGCAACCACAGACGTCGAGTCACCCTATGCCCAGGCACTGCCATGACGATCTCCGTTAGTCCAGCGCCGGCTCCGACGACCACGGCGCTGCATGCGCTGCCGCTGGTGTGCCGCAACTGCGGCGCCGCACGCGACGCCGGTCCCGCCGCCATCTGCGACCAGTGCCTGGGTCCGCTCGCACCGGTGTACGATCCGGCGCGCGCGCTGCCGTCACGCGACGCCATCGCCGCGCGGGCCACGTCGCTCTGGCGATACCGCGAATGGCTGCCGCTCGAAGGCGAGCCGGTCCACTCGCCCGACACCGGGTGGACGCCGCTCGTCGAAGCGCCGCGCCTCGCCCGTCGGTTAGGCATTGCGCGCGCGTGGGTCAAGAACGACACCGTATCGCATCCATCGTTGTCGTTCAAGGACCGCGTGGTCGCCGTCGCGATCAACGCGGCTGCCGCGTTCGGCATCCAGACCATCGGCTGCGCCTCCACCGGCAACCTTGCCAACGCCGTCGCCGCACAGGCCGCGCGCGCGGGCCTCGAGGCGTGGGTGTTCATCCCGCACGATCTCGAGTTAGGCAAGGTGGCCTGCACGGCGATCTTCGCGCCGCGCCTCGTCCGCGTCCGCGGGACGTACGACGACGTGAATCGGCTCTGTGCGCAGGCAGCGGACCGCTTCGGGTGGGGCATCGTGAACGTGAACCTGCGCGCGTACTACGGCGAAGGCTCCAAAACGATGGCCTTCGAGATCGCCGAACAACTGGGCTGGCGGCTGCCGACGGCGGTGATCGCGCCCATGGCCGGCGGCTCGCTCGTCACCAAGCTGCGCAAAGGCTTCGGCGAGTTTCTCGACGCCGGCCTCGTGGACGGTTCGCTGCCCCGCATCTTTGGCGCGCAAGCGTCGGGCTGCGCGCCCATCGCTCGGCTCGTCGAGCGCGGCGACGACGAGCTCATTCCCGAGATTCCGCGCACGATCGCGCGGTCGATCGCCATCGGCAACCCGGCCGACGGCCGCTCCGCGGCGCGCATCATCCGCGACACCGGCGGCTGGGCCGCGCACGTGAGCGACGACGAGATCGTCGCCGGCATCCACACGCTTGCCGAGGACTGTGGCATTTTCACCGAGACGGCCGGCGGGACGACGGTTGCGGCTGCGCTCGCGCTCTCGCGCTCCGGCCGCCTCGGCCCCGACGACGAGCTGGTGCTGTGCATCACCGGACACGGCCTCAAGACGCTCGAAGCGTTAGGCGACGTCGCCGCCGCCGCGCCCATCATCGAGCCGCGCCTGCGCGAGGTCGCCGCGCTCGCCGCGGCCGCGGAGACGTAGGCGCGCGTCGTGACCGTGTCCGTATCGGTGCCCGCAACCGCGTCCAATTTGGGCGGCGGATTCGATTGCGTCGGCGTGGCCGTGCACCGCCGGTTGCACGTGTCGGTTGGCATCGCCGCCGACGGGCCGCCGATTGCGATCGAGCGCGCCGGTACACTGGCGTCGCTCGAGGTATCACCGGACGACGATCTCATCGTGATCGGGTTCCGCGCCGCGTGCGCGCGCGCGGGGAGTCAGATGCCGGCTTGCCTCGCGTTTTCCGTGGAATCGGACATTCCCGTTGGGCGCGGCTTGGGCTCCTCGGCGGCGGCGCTGGTCGCGGGTGCGCTGGCGGCCGCGGCCCTGCTGGACGACACCGTGGACACCGGCCGGATCATTGCGTTAGGCACGGAGCGCGAAGGCCACGCCGACAACGTCGCGCCGGCGGTGTTGGGCGGCGCCGTGCTCGCGGTGGCCAATCCGGGTGCCGAACCCGTCACCGCGCGACTCGACGTGCATGCGTCGCTGCGTCTGGCATTCGCGATCCCCGACTTCACCGTCGACACGCACCGCGCGCGCGCCGCACTGCCCGACGTGCTGCCGCATACCGACGCACGCGCCGCCGCGGCTGCTGCGGCGGCGCTCGTCGTAGGACTCGCCCGCGCCGATGCAGGCTTGCTCGCCGCCGGTCTCGAGGGGCCGCTGCACGTGTCCTATCGCCGCGCACTCGTGCCGTGGTACGACGACGTCGTCGCCGCCGGACGCGCCGCCGGCGCGTTCGGCGCGACGCTCAGCGGATCGGGCTCATCCGTCGTCGCCATTGCGCCGGTCGAGCGCGCCGACCAGGTGGCGGCCGCTATGGCCGCCGCCTGGTCGGCGCGCGGCATCCACGCCACGCCCTTCGTGTCCGAACCCTGCGCGGTCGGCGCCACCGTGAGTGCCGTCGACCGGAGCGCCCCACCATTGCCCGGACGTTCATCCACCGTGGAGATTTCATCATGAGCATCACCCTGCACCTGCCCACCATGCTCGCCCGGTTGGCCGGCGACGCAAACGCGCTCGAGGCGCGCGGCGACACCGTCGGCGAAGCCCTCACGGACGTGATCGCGCGCTTCCCCGCGCTGGGGCCGCGCCTTCGCGATGACGCGGGCAAGCCGTACGGATTCGTCACGTTTTATCTGAACGACGAGGACATCCGCTTTCACGGTGGATTCGAGGCGCCCATCGCCGACGGCGACGAGGTGATCGTCGTGCCGACTGTGGCAGGCGGGTGACGCGATGACCGCAACCGGAATGACGCCCGTGGATCACGCCCAACGACTGAGCGAATTGCCGGAGCTGTCGACGGAAGAGCTGCAGCGCTACAGCCGCCACCTGCTGCTGCCCGAAGTCGGTCTCGAGGGACAGCGCCGCCTCAAAGCGGGCCGCGTCCTCCTCGTGGGCGCCGGCGGACTCGGCTCTCCGTTAGGCCTTTACCTCGCCGCGGCCGGGGTCGGCCACTTAGGGCTCGTCGACTTCGACGTCGTGGACGTGACCAACCTGCAGCGCCAGGTGATGCACGGCACGCGCGACATTGGACGCCCCAAGCTCGAGTCGGCGCGCGACCGGCTGCTCGACATCAACCCGCACACGGACATCGAGACGTACGACACGCGCCTCACGTCCGACAACGCCCTCGAGATCGTGCGTGAGTACGACGTCGTGGTCGACGGCACGGACAACTTCCCCACGCGCTACCTGGTGAACGACGCGTGCGTGCTCACCGGCCGCCCCAACGTGTACGGGAGCATCTTCCGCTTCGAGGGACAGGCGAGCGTGTTCGCGACGCCCGATGGTCCATGCTACCGCTGTCTGTTCCGCGAGCCCCCGCCGCCGGGTTTGGTCCCGAGCTGCGCCGAGGGCGGTGTGTTAGGCGTGCTGCCGGGACTGATCGGCACCATCCAGGCGACCGAGACCCTCAAGATTCTGTTAGGCATCGGCACCACGCTGGCGGGCCGCCTGTTGCTCGTGGACGCGCTGCGCATGCAGTTCCGGACGCTCAAGCTCCAGCGCGATCCCGACTGCCCGGCGTGCGGCACGCGCACGCTGCGCGAGCTCATCGACTACGAGGACTTCTGCGGACTGCGCGCGGTGCACAGCGGCCCCGGCGTCCCCGAGGTCACGCCGGCCGAGCTCGTGGCGTGGCGGGCGCGCGGCGATGCGATCGACCTGGTCGACGTCCGCGAGCCGGGCGAATGGGCGCTCGGCCACCTGCCCGGCGCACGGCACGTTCCGTTAGGCACCGTGTCGGCGGCGCTCGACACGTTCGCGCGCGACCGGACCACCGTCCTCTACTGCAAGGGCGGCACCCGCAGCGCGCAGGCTGCGCGCATGCTGCAGGAGGACGGCTTCACCAACGTCTGGAGCCTCACCGGCGGCATTCTCCGCTGGCGCACGGAGGTCGATCCCACGCTGCCGAACTATTGATCCGACGAGCCCTGCCCATTGTCGCGCATCAGCCGCGCCGCTTTCGCCATGGCATCCACGGTGCCCGCTATCGACCTCGCCTTCGTCGAGTCGCCCTGTTGCTCGAGCGCTTGGAAGATGATCGAGCCGATGATGGCGTAGTGGTACACGATGCCCACCGACGCGCGATCCACCCACCCGTTCTGCGCGATGAGCGATTTCGGCGCGGTGTAGACGCTGTCCCACAGCGCGCGCGTCGTGGGTTCGTCGAAGTAGCCGCCCGAAATGCGGAACGTATCCTTCGAGGCGGTGATCGCCTGCGGCATGAGCTTGACCACCAGCCCCTGCGTCAGCAAGTAAGGCTCCAGGCCTAACGCGTCGCCGTATTCGCTCGACGAGAAATAGACCGGCCGCTGCGGATACGAGTCGTGGATGAGCCGCAGCACGACGAGCTGGTCACGCGTGAGATATCCCGCGGGAATGCGCGCCGAGATGCCGCCGGCCGCAAACACCTGCGGCTCGCGCAGCGACAAGGCGGGCGGGATGGAGTCGGCTTGCCCGAACGTCATCTTGAGCGGCGGCCCCGGAGGTACCGGCCACGACTTGCCGCGAAAGCGCGCTGGTCCGTTAGCCACATCATACGGACGTGTCGGACGACGGATCATCTGCCGAACGAACCAATCCGTGCCCAGGTAGGTTGCGACGGCGACGATGACATCCTGTCGAACCCCTTCCACTTCCTGCGCGTACCAGAGCGGGAAGGTGTCGTTGTCGCCGTTGGTCACGATCACCGCGTAGGGCTCGACGGAGTTGAGCATGTCCACCGCAAAGTCGCGCGTGAACATCTGCCCGGAGCGCGGCGCATCGCGCAGGTTGCCGAAGAACGGAATGAACGCGATCGCCAGCACCGGACACGTGGCCAGCCACGCCCGGTTAGGCAGCGACGACGCCGCCGCCTTGGCCCCGGCGACTAACGTCGCCAGCGACTCCCACACGCACGTGAGCCCGATCCCAACCCAGACGCTGAACGAGGAAAAGCTCCACAAATAGAAGTAGTCACGGTCGCGCGGCTCGCGCGCCACCGTGTTCCCCAGCTCCGGCGCCTGCGAGAAGCTGTACTTGAAGTTCATGTAGTACACGAGCGCCAGCGATACCGTGAACGCAAACACGGCAAAGTACCAGAACGACTCCGGATCGTGCTTCCAATGCGCCCAGGCGCCGGCCAGGCCCAACACGAGGAACAACGCTGCCAGCCCGTTCTGCAGCCGGTCGTGCCGGCCGTACGCGTCGCGCAGCCACTGCCACTTGAAGTACATCCAATACATGCCGACCTGCGCCGTGAACGGCGCCTGCCGGTCGAGCAGCGGGGGCTTCTGATACTGCTTGCGATTGATGTTGTCCTCGAGCCGCTGCACGGTGAGCGCGCTGAACGTGCACGACCACTCGAAGTGCGTGAGGCAGCCGGTCGGCTCGCCCTCGTTGATCGTCGGGAAGTACGCGGCGCGAATCGGCTCGTAGGCGAACGGCGTCAGGCCTAACACAAGCGCGGCGACGGCCACGAGGATGAGCCGCCACCTGAGCAGCGTCTGCGGGCGACGCACCAGCACCGCGATGCCAACGGCGGGCAGCGGCAGAAAGCCCGCCGGGTGGTTGGTGTAGCCGAGTCCCATGAGGAACGCGACGAGCACGAGCCACCGGTCCGCGCGCGGATCATCGGGCGCGTCGCACCAACAGATCATGAGCCACGAGATGACCGCGAGCCCGATGAGCGAGATCGTGTACACCTTCTCGTTCACCACCGATTGGTTCCACACCGTGAACGACGTCGCGCCGATCAACACCGCCGCGCCCGCGCCCGTGAGGCGGAGCCACCGCTGCGTCAGCCAGCGCGACAACACCCGCTCCGTGATGAGAAACCAGAACGCCGCCGACGCCGCGCTCGCCAGCGCCGCCATGATGTTGATCCGCTGCGCGTAGGTCACCGGAATCGGCAGCAGCCCGAAGAAGTGGCCTAACAGAACGAACAGCGGGTTGCCCGGCGGGTGCGGAAGACCGAGCACCTTGGCCGACGCGATGTACTCGCTCGTATCCCACATCGCGGTGGAGGGCGCCAGCGTCACCAGATACAACACGAAGGTGAGGAGTGCCGCGATGGTCGCGGCCGGATACGACGGCGTGTAGTCGCTTTTCGCGGCGGTTCGGATCGGCATCGAGAACGGTCGAGGTGTGAAGCGGTGCGAGTCCGTCAGGTGGAATCGCGGGAGGATGAAGCATCGGACGCCGGCGGGATCTCCGGATGCACCGCCGCACGCGGCGCGCGTACCCAGCGGGTACCGTCCACGAGGAACGCGAAGCGGCGATCGTGGCGGCGCAGCGCCACCACGGCGGCCCACCGCTCTGCGTTAGGCGCAGCGATCCGCGACAACGGCGTTGCGCTGGTGCTCCAGGCGTTGAAATCGCCCGCCAGCACCACGCGCGACGCCCCCCGCGTGCGGAGCGCGAACCGCACCAGGTCGAACGTGTCGTGCAGCGCAGGATCGATGGAGTCGCCAATGAACGTCGCGCTCGCCTCGAGCGGCTGGGGCAGCGACGACTGCCACATGGCGCGCGCCGAGCCGAGGAGAATCGCCACACCCGCCGCGCTCGCCACCAGCGCCAGGCCGATCGCCCGCAACCGCGTCACCCGCCGCTGCCAGGCGCGCCGAACGCGCGCTTCGGCCTCGGCCATGTCGCGCACCACGGCCATGATCTCTTGGACATGGTCCCCGCGCGTGGCGATGGGCTCGCGCAGCGCCGACTGCATCCACCGCGGCAGCTCGTCGCGTTCGTTAGGCATGGATCGACTCGCCGAGCATCGCGCGGAGCTGCGCGCACGCGCGCTTCACGCGCATCTTGAGGGCCGACACGCCGGCGCCCGTCGCCGCCGCCATTTCCTCGTACGAGAGATCGGCGCTGAACCGGAGCAGGACCGCCTCGCGCTGCAGCGGATGCAAGCGCTCGAGCGCGGTGCGCAGCATCTCGTCACGCTCGGCCCACACGGCCACATCCTCGTCCCACGACGCCAGCTCGGGTGCGCCCTCGATGATGTGCGTCTCACCGCGGCGCCGGCGCGCCAACGTCGTGCGGCACTGGTTCACGAGAATGCGAAACAACCAACCCGTGAACCGCTCGCGCTCCTGGTATCGCACGAGATGCCGGTATGCGCGCAGGAACGTCTCCTGCACCGCGTCCTCTGCATCCTCACGCGTGCCGAGCACGTGCGTCGCCAAACGCACGCACGCCGCGTGATGCCGGGCGACGAGCACCGCAAAGGATTCGGTGTCACCGTCCAACACGCGACGCACGATGGCAGAGTCGGAGGCTGTCATACCGGAATAACTTCGGGTCGCGCGATTTCGTCACAGGCCGAGCCGGACAGATGCATCGCGCCTCGAGGCGAGGGAACCGCGGAACGCTAATGACGAGCGACCGCTGCGGTAAGCCCCTCGCGGCCAGGATCGATTTCGTCGCGCGCGAGGCTGGTGTCACCCGGTTCACCGACGAAGATTAGGAATGCAGC
>Ga0105240_10004993_pt1 | contig 19922 bp, 17 predicted proteins | sample KBSC54metaG_FD_80426 | JGI IMG/M metagenome (GOLD analysis project Ga0105240, IMG submission 80426) | Corn rhizosphere microbial communities from Kellogg Biological Station, Michigan, USA - KBS C5-4 metaG | ecosystem: Host-associated > Plants > Roots > Rhizosphere > Soil | place: Michigan, USA... | reverse complement strand
GACCTTGTAGCCAGTGGTCGTCTGCTGTTCCAGGCCTTCGATGCGCACGTGGATGTCTTCATCCCACGCGGCGAGGATGTGCTTGGTCATCTTCTTCAGGCCGACCGGCCCGTACGCCTGTAGCGCTGTACGCCGGCCCATCACCCACGTCGTCAAAATCAGATCCGGGTAACCGAGCGTGTGGTCGCTGTGCAGGTGGGTGATGAACACCGCCTCCGGCCCGCGGATCGACAGGCCCGCAGCCGCCATGCGCCGCATCACGCCAGCGCCCGCATCGAACAGGAACACGCGACCGTCGTAGACGACCGCAGTAGCGGGGCCGAAACATTCCGGATCGGGTCGCGGCATGCCGGTGCCGAGCATCACCACGGTCGTGCCCGATGGTTTGCGCCGCTTCGCACGCGCAAGCGCGGTCTTGCGCGCGGCGGCTACTGGGCTGGGTGGCGTGCGTGGAGGCTTTCGCATTTGGGACTCGTGCGTGCGCTGATGCGGACACGATGCACCAGATTGTCGTCCAAGTCATCGCGGCCGTATGAGCGTGATCGAATCGCGGCGCGCGTTTACACTTGTAGGGCATCGCACACTTTCGGAACAGCAATGATGAAAACCGCATGGATCACCGGCGCGACTTCGGGCTTCGGCCGCGCGGCCGCGAAACGCTTTGTCGAAGGCGGCTGGCGCGTTATCGCCAGCGGTCGTCGCATCGAACGGCTCGATGCCTTGCGGGACGAACTTGGCGCGGAACGCGTGCACGCCGCAGCCTTCGATATCCGCGAGGCGGACGCTATGAATGCGGCCATTTCGGGTTTACCAGATGACTTTCGCGCGATCGATTTACTGGTCAACAGCGCCGGTCTCGCGCTCGGCACCGGGGCGGCGCAGTCGGCGAGCCTCGACGACTGGCGCACGATGATCGATACCAACATCACCGCGCTGGTCACGCTGACGCGCGCGTTGCTGCCGTCGCTCATCGCGCAACGCGGCGCGATCGTCAACATCAGTTCGACTGCTGCGAGTTATCCCTACCTCGGCGGCAACGTGTACGGTGCGAGCAAGGCATTCGTCAGCCAGTTCTCGCTGAACCTGCGCGCCGACCTGCACGGCAGCGGCGTGCGCGTGACCACGCTCGAACCCGGCATGGCCGAAACCGAATTCACCCTCGTGCGCACGCACGGCGACCAGGCCGCGTCGGACAAGTTGTACGAAGGCGCTCACCCGATCACCGCCGACGACATCGCCGAAACGCTGTGGTGGATCGCGACGCTGCCGCCGCACCTCAACGTCAATCGATTGGAGATGATGCCGGTGAGCCAATCGTTCGCGGGATTCCAGATCCACCGAGGGTAAGCGCGTGCGTTTGCGAACCACTGGTTCGCGCACGCGCGTCCGCCCGTAGCAGGACGCGGAGGGCAGTGCGACTTGGCGAGGCCGGGATCGGCCGAGTCAAGTCGAGTGCGAATCTCGCGATAAATTCACGCGAGCGTCGTTGCGTCGAGATAGGTGTAGCCGGTCAATCCCGCTTCGAGCGCGGCGCCGAGTTCGCGCGCGGTTTCCGCGGGCAGTTTCGCCGCGTCGATTTTCTTCTGGTACTCCGCGCGCAATTTCGCGAGATCGTAGCCGACGTAATCGAGCATCACGTCCGACGTATCGCCGCGCCGCGAACGCTCGAACGCATAGCCGTCATTGGTCAATCGCACATTCACCGCGTCGGTGTCGCCGAACAGGTTGTGGATGTCGCCGAGCGTGTCCTGGTACGCGCCGACCATGAAGATCGCAAGCCGATAACTTTCGCCATTGCGCAGCGCATGCAATGGCATCGAGGAATCGAGTTCGCCGTCATCGACGTAGGTGTCGATGCGGCCGTCGGAATCGCAGGTCAGGTCGGCGATCACGCCGCGCCGCGTTGGTTCCTCGTTGAGTCGCGCAATCGGCGCGATCGGGAACACCTGGTCGATCGCCCACACGTCGGGCACCGATTCGAACACGCTGAAATTGACGAAGTACTTGTCGACCAGGCGCTCGTCGAGTTCGTCGAGCACCGCGCGATGGCTCTTCTCGTCGAAAGTCAGATGCGCACGCACGCCGTGCGCGATCGCGTAGAACAGGTCGTCGATGCGCGCGCGATCGGTCAGGCCGATCTGGCCGAGCGCATACAGTGCCGTGCCTTCGGCGTGGTGGTGCTGCGCTTCGTGGAACAGCTCGAGCGCGGGGCGTTCGCCGAGTTCGGCATGCAGTTCGCGCAGGTGGCGGATCACGTTCGGTTCGTCGTCGTCGAGCGGTGGCACCGAACCTTCCGGCGCGCGCTCGACTTCCGAAACGTTCGCGACCAGCACCGCGTGATGCGCGGTGAGCGCGCGACCGGATTCGGTCAGTACCATCGGCGGCGTCAGCCCATGTTCGGCACAGGCTTCCGCGAGCGGCTGCACGATGTTCGTCGCGTACTGGTCGAGCCCGTAATTGATCGAGCAGAAACTGCGCGAGCGCGTGCCTTCGTAATCGACGCCGAGACCGCCGCCGACATCCATGTAGCGGATCGGGCAACCGAGCTTGCTGACTTCGACGAGGTAACGCGTCGCTTCGCGCATGCCGTTGGCGATGTCGCGTACGTTGGAAATCTGCGAACCCATGTGGAAGTGCAGCAGTTCGAGGCTGCGTTCGAGTCCAGCCGCGCGCAGTTGTTCGATCAGGTCCGCGAGCTGGCGCGGCGACAATCCGAACTTCGCCTTGTCGCCACCGGAGTTCTGCCACTTGCCCGCGCCGAGCGACGCGAGCCGCATGCGCACGCCGAGTCCGGGCGTGACATCCAGCGCTTTCGATTCGGCGATGACATGCGCGAGTTCGGACGGTTTCTCGATCACGATGAAGGTGTGCATGCCGAGCTTGCGGCCGATCAACGCGAGGCGGATGTATTCGCGATCCTTGTAACCGTTGCATACGATCACGCTGCCGGGTTTGGCAAGCGCGAGCACCGCCATCAATTCCGGCTTCGATCCCGCTTCGAGTCCGAATCCTTCGCCGCCCTGGCGGGCGAGTTCGCCGGCGACGCCGTAATGCTGGTTGACCTTGATCGGATAGATCGCGGTGTAACCGCCGGCGTAATCGCACTCGCTCATCGCGCGCGCGAACGCGCCCTGCAACTTGCGCAGGCGATCGCCGAGGATGTCGGAAAAGCGCAGTAGCAACGGCAACTGCATGCCATTCGCGAGCGCGCGATCGACCGCCTCGGGCAACGCGATCGTGTTGAACAACTGCGGCGCGCCATCCGCGCCGTGCGGGCGCACGACGATATCGCCGGCGGCATCGACGTCGAAATAACCCTCGCCCCAATGCGCGATGGAATAGGTGCGGCGGGCGCGATCGATGTTCCACTCGCTCATCGCGGGAACTCCTTGGGACGGGTGGTGCGGGGCGCGCATTGTAGCGCCCCAGCGTCCATGCGATGTTCCCGCAACAACCGTGGCGTGGACTTCCGGTCTCACATGCATTGCGTGATGAGCGCGATCGGATGCATCGCCTTGGCTCCGTGCGCCAGACACAGGCCGGAAGACGGTTCACAATCGGGCGACCCGCGTTTGCGATGTTCTCCATACTGTTTCGGGGGAACACGACCGGCCGCTGGCTTTCTCGCAAGGAAAAATCATGCCTCGTCTTCCGATCTTGGCGCTCGCGGCGCTGTTCGGCACGTTCGCCGCATCGATCTGCCACGCCGACCCGCGTGTCGAGATGACTCCGCATGCGGCCATCTGGCGGGACGGCGCATTGCGGATGGATGTCGATAGCGAGGCGTCGCATCGGGTCTCTGTGCGGTTCTCGTGGCCCGGAATCGCCGGCCGATCGCACTGGGACGTTCCGGTGTCCGCTCTGGAAAGGGTCATGCCCTGCTCCGTTCAGCACGAAAAATTCGGCGACTCCGGCGCTGCGGACTGCGTCGATGTTGTTCCCGAGCTTCTGGCGTTCGACCGCAAGCGTCGGGAGGCCATCGTCGCCATCGCCGAAGATGATGGACAGAATGTGCCGTTAGCCGTTCTGCTGCTGCAGCTCGACGCGCACCAGGTACGCCTGATCTTCGAAGACTACGGTTCGGGCATCGACTCCGCGAGCCTGTCGCCCGACGGCCGTTATCTCGCCTATGCCATGGGCAGCCACGCCATCGGAACCTGCAACGAGGGTACCTTTCCGATCGTGCTCGACATCGTGCGGAAGCGGAACGTGAAGGTGTCGAAGCAGTCATCGGCGCGTCCGGTCGCGGTCATCACGATCGGCTCGCGCTGGATCTCCGCCACGCGCGTGGTCTTCAAGCAGGTTCGTTGGAACTGTGACGACCCGATGCATCTCACCGACAAGCGCACCGTGAAATTTGAATACGACGCATCTGGCGGCGCCTCGGCGCATCGCTGAGATCGGCTTGGAACGACCTTGTCGCCCCGGCGAGTTCAATGCGATGACTGCAGGATCAAGGTCACGAGCTTGAAAGCGGCATCCATTACAATGGCGGCCTCGTTTGCAAATTGGCCTGGAACATCATGAATCCATCCTCATCGACTTGGTTCCGCGAGGATTTCTCGCATACCGGTTCGTCGATCGGCTTCCGCGTCGTGCGCAAGCTCGACGAGGTGCAGTCGCCGTTCCAGAAGATCGAGATCTACGAGACCACCGATTGGGGCAACCTGATGGTGATCGATGGCGCGACGATGGTGACCACGCGCGACAATTTTTTCTACCACGAGATGATGGCGCATGCGCCGTTGTTCACGCACCCGGATCCGAAGGACGTGGTGATCATCGGCGGCGGCGATTGCGGCACCTTGCGCGAAGCGCTCAAGCATCCGGGCGTGCGCACCGCGGTGCAATGCGACATCGACGAGCAGGTCACGCGGATGGCGGAGAAATATTTCCCGGAACTGTGCGAATCCAACGACGATCCGCGCGCGACGGTGATGTTCGACGACGGCATCGCGTACATGGCCAACGCCGCGCCCGGAAGCATCGACGTGATCGTGGTCGACTCCACCGATCCGGTCGGCCCTGCCGAAGGCCTGTTCAACCGTGCGTTCTACGCGAACTGCCTGAAGGCGCTGCGGCCGGATGGTCTGCTCGTGCAGCAGAGCGAAAGCCCGCTCGCGCTGATGCACCTGATCCTCGACATGCGCGCAGCGATGCGCGATGCCGGTTTCATCGATTTCAAGATCCTGCCGTTCCCGCAACCCTGCTATCCGACCGGATGGTGGAGTTGCATGATCGCCTCGAAGCAGCCGCGCGATCTGGATTTGTTCCGCAAGGCCGATGCCGCCGCGAAAACATTCGCGACGAAGTACTACACGGCCGATGTGCACCAGGGCGCGCTGGCGACGCCGCCGTTCGTGGCGCAAGCGCTGAAGGATTGAGAGGCTGGCAAATCCGGCTTCAGCGGCAGGCCGCAGCCTGCTTGTGGACGTTTTCGATCGCGTCATGGTCCCCGGGCGGTGCACTGCCTTCCGTTGCAAGTTGCTGCCATAGCGCATCGCTGGCGAGGCGGTGGCTGCATGCGTCTTTCGGATCGCCCAACACATCGGCGAGATCGCCCTGCACCACCGCGAGGTCGCGGCGCAGCATCGCCGCATGCGGAGCCTGGTTCACGAACGCTTGCCGCAATGCCAGCGCCTCGCGGTACGCGGCTTCGGCCGATGCGCGGTTGCCCATGTCCTTGTACGTCGCGCCGATGTTGTACCAGCTGTTCGCGAGTTCGCCGCGCGCGGTCTCGTCGCTTGCATCGTGCGCAACGATCGCCTGCTCGGCGTCCCGCGCTTTTCCGTAGCTCGCCAGGGCCGCGTCGTATCGATGCGCCTCGAAATAGGCATCGCCGAGTTTCTGGTCGCCGAGCGCGACCTGGCGCTTCGCGAGCACGTCGGCTGGATCGCGCGCCGCCAATTGCGCGAACGCGGTGCGATATTTGATGAAGGCATCGAACATCGGCTGCTTGTCCGGCAGGTCGCCCATGTTGTCGCCGAGGCGCATCCACGAGAACGCCAGCATGCGCGTGGACGACGGATCGTCGGGATGCGCCTGCGACCATTTCTGCAAGCGCGCGATGCTCTGCTGCAGCAGGTCGCGCGCCTGCTGCGGATGATTGAGCCAACCTTCGGTGTAACCGCGATTCTGCAAGGACTGGCCGATGAAGAGTTCGTACGTGCGCTCGTCCTTGCGCGGCCCCGCGCGCTCCATCGTCGCTTGCGCCCGCGTGTAATCGTCCAGCGCCGCCTGCAACTTGTTGGTCCAGAACATCACGTTGCCGAGGCCTTCCTGCGCGCGCGCGATGCCGAACGGCCCGTCCGGATCGCCCGCCGCCGCCAGCGCGTTCCATTCCTTCAGCGCCTGCTGGTAAATGCGCTCGGCATCGGTCAGCGCATTGCTCTGGTACAACGCATCGGCCTGGTGCAACAGGATCTGCGCGTGCAGGTAGCGCGCCTTGGCATCATTCGGCAACGCGCGCAGCAGGTTTTCGCTTTGTCGCCGCGCTTCCGCATAACTTTTCAGCGCGCCCTTCACGTCGCCGAGATTGGTACCGCCGCCGCCTTGCACGTCGCCGACGCGCAGCCACGCCCCCGCGAGTTCGCGGCGCAGCTCCGGCGCGGCGTCGTTCCTGCTGTCGAGTCGTTGCAGGTAGGTCAGCGCCTCGTTCACGAGCAGGCCACGCGCCTTGGTCGAGCCCGGCAACACCGCGATCGCGTCGTGCAGGTCGAACAGCATCGCGTGGGCTAGTCCGCGCACATCCTCGAAGCGATGCTCGGCCAGCGCGCGTTGCTCATTCGCGATATGCGCCTGCCAAAGACTCGCGACCAGGCCGCCGATCAGCGCGAGCACGACCGCGACCGTCGCCGCGACGCCGAGCGCATTGCGGCGCAGGAATTTTCGCGCGCGGTACCAGAACGCATCCGGCCGCGCGTGGATCGGTTCGTGCGCGAGGAAACGGCGCAGGTCGTCGGCAAATGCATCGACGCTGGCGTAACGTCGCTCCGGCGGTTTCTGCAACGCCTTCGACAACACCGTGTCGAGGTCGCCGGACAGTTGTCGCGACCGCTTGCGGCGTTCGGATGTCTGCGTGCCCGTGACGTTCAACACCGCGCGACTCGGCAACACGACCGTCGCATCGGTCAACGCGCGCACCAGGCCCGCAGTGTCGCCGCTGTTGAATCGGTACGGCAACACGCCGGTCAACAGGCGATACAGCAGCACGCCGAGCGAATACACATCGCTGGCGACACCGATCGGGTGCCCGAATACCTGCTCCGGGCTCGCGTATTCCGGCGTGTATGCGCGCTCGACGGTGTGCGATTCCTCGCTGACTTCGGTCGACTGCAGCAGCTTGGCGACGCCGAAATCCAGCAGCTTCGCATCGCCGTCGCGATCGACGAGGATGTTGTTCGGCTTGATGTCACGATGCAGCACGAGTTGCCGGTGCGCATACGCAAGCGCGTCGCAGACCTGCAGGAAGATGTCGATGACGGATTCGATCGGCTGGCCGGCGAGCGCTGCGTCGAGCGGCTGGCCATCGACGTATTCCATCACGAGGTAAGGCCAGCCGAGCTCGCTTTCGCCGGCATCGATCAGGCGCGCGATGTGCGGGTGTTCGAGTCGCGCGAGCGCCTGCTTCTCCGCATCGAAACGCGCGCGCGCCGCTGGCGTCAGCATTCCCTGCACGAGCTTGAGCGCGACCCGCTTGTCGAAACTCGCGTCCGCGCGCTCGGCGAGGTATACCTCGCCCATCCCGCCGCGACCGATCACGCGCAGCACGCGCCACGCGCCGATGCGCGATCCCGGCACCAGTTCGGCGCCGGCGACATGGGGTGTGTTCAATGCGTGGGTGGGCTCGTCCAATGTATTTCCTTGCGGCGCGATCCATTCTGGCGGTGCATGGATGCGCACTCAAGCGGCGATATCGCTCGTGGTCGAGGCGCTCAAGGATTGATGCGCAGGCTGGACTGACAAGCCCAGTTTCATCGATCGATACAAGAGCTGGGATTTGCAACCCAGCCTACGTGCTTAGGGTTCACCCACAGCATGTGCGTACGCAACGGCTCTTGGCACGATTGAGTTAAGTTGCATTACCGATGAATTCATTTCACCAAGCCGCTTTGAGCAAGCGATATCAAGGTCTTTGCGTGTTGCAATATCCCTGTACATGCGATCACTGCTAAATGTGCTTTTGTACTGTTCTTTTGCCCAGCCATCGATTAACGCCATCTTGTCTGTCTTCGCCCCATTTGCCTCCGCATTCTTGATGAGTCGGCGAAGTTCTTTGTCACGAAGATCAAGATATTTCTGATTGGCCATCATCCACATACCCTGCGACTGCTTCAATATGTATTGCGGAGCATGAGGACGACAGAACTCTACGACACTGTCGAACTCACCCTGGAGCTTGTTTATGTCAGCGATAAAATCCAGTGTCTTAGATGCTTCCTGAGCATCAATGTGATGTTCTTCTTTCGTGTGGGCTGGATCTGCGAGGGCCAGTAGTAAAACCACAAGTAACAGCAATTTCATATGGCCCCTAACGCTCACAACGCATCCCCATCCAGCTCCCCCGTGCGAATCCGCACCACGCGATCCAGGTCGTACACGAAGATCTTGCCGTCGCCGATCTTGCCGGTGCCGGCGGCGTGCATGATCGCCTCGACGACGCGCTCAGCCTGGTCGTCGGCGACCGCGACTTCGAGCTTGATCTTGGGCAGGAAATCGACGACGTATTCGGCGCCGCGATAGAGCTCGGTGTGGCCTTTCTGGCGGCCGAAACCTTTCACTTCGGTCGCGGTGATGCCGTTGACGCCGGCCTCGGACAGCGCCTCGCGCACGTCGTCGAGCTTGAACGGCTTGATGATGGCCATGACCATTTTCATGCGATGCGCTCCGTTGCGCGGCGGCTTGTGGGCAGAGTGTAGCGGGCCGCGCGCCGCGATGGATTGCGCGGCGCGAATCGACATCATCTGGTCATTGCATTGCCGCGCAAAGGTAGGAGAATTCCTACATGCCGTTGCGGTCTTTGCCGACTGCGCCGCCGCCGCGCTGGCGCAAGACTGGCCACGGCAACCAAAGGAACCCGCCATGATCGACCTCAAATCCATCGACGACCTCGCCCGCCGGCTCAACGATCTCGTGCCGCCCGGCGCGCGCGAAGCCGCTGGCGACCTGCACCAGCATTTCCGTTCGACGTTGCAGGTTGGACTCGGCAAGCTCGATCTCGTCACCCGCGAGGAATTCGACGTGCAGCGCGCGGTGCTGATGCGTACGCGCGAAAAGCTTGAACTCGTCGAGAACATGCTGGAACTGGTCGAAGCGCGGCTGGATGCGCTGACCGGCCCGAACCACTAAGCCCGCGCGGCCACCGACGATGAGCCTGGCGCTGATCCACAGCCGCGCCCGCGAAGGCGTGCGCGCGCCAGCGGTGCGGATCGAAGTGCATTTGTCCGGCGGATTGCCGGTGATGACGATCGTCGGCCTGCCCGAAGCGGCGGTGCGCGAGAGCAAGGATCGCGTGCGCGCGGCGATCCAGAACGCGCAATTCGAATTTCCGCAACGACGCATCACGGTGAATCTTGCGCCGGCGGATTTACCGAAGGATGGCGCGCGGCTCGATCTTCCTATTGCACTTGGAATCCTCGCAGCATCCGGGCAGATTCCGATGGAACAACTCGCGCGTTGCGAATTCCTTGGCGAGCTTGCGCTGACCGGCGAGTTGCGCGCGGTCGATGGCGTGTTGCCTGCTGCCATCGCCGCGACTGCGGATGCACGTACATTGTTTCTTCCGCAAGCCAATGGCGCGGAAGCCGCGCTGGTTTCGGGCGTCGATGCACGCACCGCACGCACGCTGCTGGAAATCTGCGCGCACCTGCAAGGCGCGAAAGTGTTGCCGGAAGCGATCGCCGAACCGGTGATCGAAACTTTGGATGGCCCCGATCTCGCGGACGTGCGCGGACAGGGGCATGCGCGGCGCGCGCTCGAAATCGCAGCAGCCGGCGGCCACCACCTGTTGCTGATCGGTCCGCCAGGTTGCGGCAAGACATTGCTTGCGACGCGCTTGCCGGGAATCCTGCCGCCGATGCTCGAAGCCGAAGCGCTGGAGACTGCGGCGATCGGTTCGGTCAGCGGACGCGGCGTCGATCTCGCGCGGTGGAAGCAGCGCCCGTATCGCTCGCCGCACCACACCGCGAGCGCAGTCGCATTGGTTGGCGGCGGCGCGGAGCCGCGCCCCGGCGAAATCTCGCTCGCGCATCACGGTGTCCTGTTTCTTGATGAACTAGCAGAGTGGGACCGGCACACGCTGGATGTGTTGCGCGAGCCGATGGAATCCGGCCGCGTGAGCATCTCGCGCGCCGCTCGGCAGGCGGAATTTCCGGCGCGATTCCAGTTGGTCGCGGCGATGAATCCCTGCCCGTGCGGCTGGGCTGGAGACGCGTCGAGTCGCTGCCGCTGCACTGGCGAACAGATTTCGCGTTATCGCGCAAAACTGTCGGGGCCGCTACTCGATCGCATCGACCTGCATGTGAGCGTGCCGCGACTTGCGCATGGCGAGCTGCGTCCGGATGCGCCGCAAGGCGAAGCATCGACAGTCGTGCGCGAACGTGTGATCCGCGCGCACGCGATACAGCTGAAACGTTCCGGCAAATCCAACGCACGCCTCGGCCAGCGGGAAACCGAACGCATCTGCAAACTCACGCCATCGGATCAATTGTTGCTGGAGCGTGCGATTGATGCATTGCAACTTTCCGCGCGTGGCACCCATCGCATCCTGCGCGTTGCGCGCACGATCGCCGATCTCGCCAGCAGCGACGCGATCGCAACCGCGCATCTGAGCGAAGCGATTGGCTATCGGCAGATGGATCGGCGCAGCACGCCGGTTGCTGCGTGATTGCCGATCCGCGCACGTGCTGCGCGCGGATCGGTGGTGCTTCAGGCTACCTGCGCTTCCTGCGCGTGTTCGTGGAACTGCTCTTCTTCGGTCGAGCCTTTCAGTGCGACAGTCGATGACGCTGCGCCCTGGATCGTCTGCGTCACCGAGTCGAAATAACCGGTGCCGACTTCGCGCTGGTGCTTGACCGCGGTGAATCCGCGATCGGCGGCGGCGAATTCGGCTTCCTGCAATTCGACGAATGCGCTCATCTGGTTGCGGACGTAGCCGTGCGCAAGATTGAACATCGAATAGTTCAGCGCGTGGAAACCGGCCAGCGTGATGAACTGGAACTTGTAGCCCATCGCGGCGAGTTGCTGCTGGAACGATGCAATGGTCGCGTCGTCGAGGTTCTTCTTCCAGTTGAAGCTCGGCGAGCAGTTGTAGGCGAGCAGCTTGCCCGGATATTTCGCGTGGATCGCTTCGGCGAATTTCTTCGCATAGGCGAGGTCCGGCTTGCCGGTTTCGCACCACACGAGATCCGCGTACGGCGCGTACGCGAGGCCGCGCGAGATCGCCTGGTCGATGCCGGGCTTGGTCTTGTAGAAACCTTCGACGGTGCGCTCGCCGGTGATGAACGGCGCATCGTTCGCATCGACATCGGATGTCAGCAGGTCGGCGGCTTCGGCATCGGTGCGCGCGACGATCAAGGTCGGCACGCCCATCACGTCGGCGGCGAGGCGCGCGGCGACGAGCTTGTCCACGGCTTCGCGCGTCGGCACCAGCACCTTGCCGCCCATGTGGCCGCACTTCTTCACACTCGCGAGCTGGTCTTCGAAATGCACTGCGGCCGCGCCCGCTTCGATCATCGCCTTCATCAACTCGAACGCGTTGAGCACGCCACCGAATCCCGCTTCGGCGTCGGCAACGATCGGCTGCAGCCAATCGATATCGTCCTTGCCTTCGGCGTGGTTGAGTTGGTCGGCACGCAACAGCGTGTTGTTGATGCGCTTGACGACCTGCGGTACCGAGTTCGCGGGATACAGCGATTGGTCGGGGTACATTTCGCCGGCGAGGTTCGCATCGGCCGCGACCTGCCAGCCGCTCAGATAGATCGCCTTGAGGCCGGCGCGTACCTGCTGCATCGCCTGGTTGCCAGTCAGCGCGCCGAGCGCATTGACGAACGGTTCGCTGTGCAGCGACTTCCAGAATTTTTCCGCGCCAAGTTTCGCGAGCGAATGCTCGATCGCGACGGTGCCGCGCAGGCGCACGACTTCCTCGGCGCTGTACGGACGGGTGACGCCTTTCCAACGCGCGTTGTTGGTCCAGTCGAGCTTGAGTTGTTCGGCGGTCGGAAGGTTTTTCATGGCGTGGTCCTCTGGTTTAGCGAAGTGATGGTTTGAAGAACGAAATCAGGAAAGACGCAGGTAGGCAGGCACCGTCAGGAACGGAGCGAGCGTTTCGGATTCGGTCAGGCAATCGAGCAAGGCAATCGCTTCGTCGATGCGCGATGCGCCGGGCAACTTGCCCTCGGCAGCGAGTTTCGACGGCAACGACAGCAACACGCGGTCGAACAGGGTTTCATCAAGTGGCGTGCCGTCGTCGAGGCGCAGCGCATTCGCGCCTTTCGCGGAAACATGCAGCCATTGCCAGAGCTGCGCGCGTGCGATCTCGGCGGTGGCGGCGTCTTCCATCAATCCGTGGATCGGCACGCAGCCCTGGCCGTCGAGCCATGCGGCGAGGTAACGCACGCAGACTTCGATGTTGTTCTCGAAACCCTTGCGCGTGATCGTGCCGACGCAAGGACGGATGATGTCGTCGCGCGTCGCGTTCACGTCATCGCGCGATACGTGTTGCTGGTTCGGCGTCGGCATGTGTGCATCGAAAATTTCGCGTGCAATCGGGATCAGCGCCGGATGCGCGACCCAGGTTCCGTCATGGCCGGCCAGCACTTCGCGCAACTTGTCGGCGCGCACGCGCGCGAAAGCCGCCTCATTTGCAGCGACATCGTTCGCGATCGGAATCTGCGCGGCCATGCCGCCCATCGCGTGCGCGCCGCGGCGGTGGCAGGTCTTGATCAGCAGTTCGCTGTAAGCCTTCAGGAACGGCTGCGTCATCGTGACCTGGCCGCGCTCGGGCAACACCTTGTCGCGATGTTTGCGGAAGGTTTTCAGGTACGAAAAAATGTAATCCCAGCGCCCGCAATTGAGGCCGACGATGCGGCCGCGCAGTGCGTGCAGGATCTCGTCCATCTCGAACGCAGCAGGCAAGGTCTCGATCAGCACGGTGACCTTCATCGTGCCGACCGGCAGGCCGAGCGTGGTTTCGATGTGCGCGAGTGCGGCATCCCACAACGCAGCTTCTTCCATGCAGACGAGCTTGGGCAGGTAGAAGTACGGGCCGCGATCTTTCGCGTGCAGCGCCTTCGCGTTGTGGAACGCGAACAGGCCAAGATCAAAGAGGCTGGCTGACATCGGACTGCCGGACATCGGCACGTCATCGACCAACAGGTGCTTCTCATCGAGGTGCCAGCCGCGCGGGCGCACCATCAGAACGGCCTGTTTGTCGGGCGGATTCAGCGCGTACTTTTTCCCGTTGTCAGAGGCAAACTCCAGGGTTCCCTCGACGGCCTTGCGCAATGAGGCTTGGCCGGCGATCAGGTTGGCCCAGGTCGGCGCGGTCGAATCCTCGAAATCGGCCATGAAGCAGTTCGCGCCGGAATTCAGCGCATTGATCACCATCTTCGGATCGACCGGGCCGGTGATCTCGACGCGGCGATCCTGCAACGCGGCCGGAATCTCGGCGACGCGCCAGTCGCCCGCGCGGATCGCGGCGGTGTCGGCGCGGAAATCGGGGAGTTCGCCGGCGTCGTAACGGGCCTGGCGTGCGCGACGCGCAGTCAGCCGGACCTGGCGCTCGGCGTCGAATCGGCGATGCAGCCCGGCGAGGAAGTCGAGCGCGGCCGGAGTCAGGATTGCGTCTTGCCCAGAGACAGCAGGCGCAACGATCCGCGCCCCGGAAACTTCCAGGTCGGCCTCGCTGGAGTCAGCAGTCTCATGGTTGCGCTGGGTCGAGTCGGTCATCGGCTTGCTCCACATCCGGGGAGCTGACCATAGATGCGGTAGCGTACTGTTGACAATATATATGATTGAATGATTAATATTGATTAGGTTAATACATGGCAGTTCAGTGACCGAACCCGCATCGCGGTTCTACTACAAGGGCGAGCGCCTGAAACCCTTGCGCGCGTTCTGCCAGGTCGCGCGGCTGGGTTCGGTATCGCGCGCGGCCGAGGCGCTGTTCCTCAGCCAGCCGGCGGTGAGCCTGCAATTGCAGGCGCTGGAGCGCGATTTCGGGACGCGCTTGTTCGAGCGAACCGGCCGCCGTTTTGGCCTGACCCGTGCCGGCGATGCGCTTTACGAACTGGCCCGACCGCTGGTGGATGGGCTGGATGGGCTGGAAGCGGAGTTCCGCAACCGGTTGAAAGGCCTGTCGGCCGGCGCACTGCACGTGGCGGCCGGCACCTCGACGATCATCTACCTGCTGCCGGCGCTGGTGCGCGCGTTCCGCGAAAAACATCCGGAAGTGCAATTGGTGCTGCACAACGTGACCGGGCAGGACGGCCTTGGGTTGCTACGCTCGGATGGCGTCGATCTTGCGGTCGGATCGATGCTGGACGTGCCCAGCGACCTCGACTATGCACCGACCCATTCGTTCGATCCGATGCTGATCATGCCGCTGGATCACCCGCTGGCATCGAAGACCGAGCTGAAACTCGAGGATTTGTCGCCGTATGGACTGATCCTGCCGCCGCGGCGATTGACCACGTGGCGGCTGGTCGACCTGGTGTTCCAGCAACGGCGCGTGCCTTACAGCGTCGCGCTGGAAGTCGGCGGCTGGGAAGTGATCAAGCAATACGTCGCGATGGGCCTGGGCATTTCGATCGTCACCGGCATCTGCCTGACCGACGCCGACCGCGAACGCCTCGCGGTGCGCAACCTGCGCGAATATTTTCCGCCGCGCAGCTACGGCGTGGTGATCCGCAAGGGCAAGTTCCTGAGTCCGCATGCGCGCGCGTTCGTGAATCTGGTCAAGCCCGGCCTGTTTGCGCGCGGCGATTATTTCGAGGCGGGGCACTCGGAGCGATAGCGGTTCGGAGTGCTCAGATCGTGCCGCGGTGCTTGCCCATCCACGGCTTGTAGAACGCGCGCACGCGCGCCATGTCGCCCTTGAGGTCGGCGGTCATGTGCATCACCGGGCCGATGCCGATGGTGCGCGTCGGGTAATGGAAATACGCGCAGACGACGGGCACGCCGGCATCGCGCGCGATGTGCCAGAAGCCGGACTTCCAGTGTTCGACGCGTTTGCGCGTGCCTTCCGGCGCGAGCACGAACCACATCGTGTGCTTGTCGGCGAAACGCTCGACCACCTGGTCGACGACGCCGTGCGCCTTCGCGCGATCGACCGGAATCGCTCCGACGCGGCGCAGGAACCAGCCGAGCGGTCCGCGGAACAGTTCCTGCTTGCCGATGAACACGATGCGGATACCGAGCGCGATTTTCGCCGCCAGTCCCCAGACTGCATCCCAAGCCGAAGAATGCGGCGCGGCGAGGATCACCAGCTTGCGCTCGTCCGGGAAATCGCCGGCCATCGTCCAGCCGCCGAGACGCAACACGGTACGTCCGATCCAGCGCGCGAAAAGATGGCGGGTGCGCGGCGCGCAAGGCGGCAGGCCGGCGAGGCGGAAACTCATGCGTCGGCGTCCACGCCGCGACCACCACGGCCACGTTTGATCTGTGCGCGCTGTTTCTTGCCATCAAGGCGACGCAGTTTGGATGCGCGCGTGGGCCGAGTCGCGACCCGCGTTTTCGGCACGTGCGTTGCAGCGAGGATCACTGCAGCGAGGCGTTCGCGCGCGTCGGCGCGATTGCGTTCCTGGGTACGGAACCGCTGTGCGCTGATCACCAGCACGCCTTCGTCGGTGAGTCGCCTGTCGCGTCGCGCCAGCAAGCGCACACGCAAGGCCTCCGGCAACGATGGCGAGTTCGCGACATCGAAGCGCAATTCGACCGCCGTCGAAACCTTGTTGACGTTCTGTCCACCCGGTCCGGCCGAACGCACGAAACGTTCGATCAATTCGTCGTCGGCGATGGCGATGTCGGTGTCGATTACAAGCATCGGTCGATCACCAGCGTGGACGGATGGGCTGCATGTACGCGTACTTTAACCGAGGCGCCGCGCATTCGCCGACATCCGTAGCGATGCGCTAGGCTGTCCGGAACCCTGGAGACTTCGATGACGCACCTTCCCGATCTGGTCACCTTGCTCGCCGTCGCGGTGTTCTTTGGTTGTGGTTTCGCGGTCGGGTACGGGCGCGGCAAGTACAAGATTCCCGCGCCGGCGACGAGCGGCCATCCGGATTTCGAGCGCCTGTTCCGAATGCAGATGAACACGCTGGAAGCACTCGCGATGTTCCTGCCCGCGCTATGGATCGCCGCGCGCTACGCCGATCCGACCCTGGTCGGCGGGATCGGCCTGCTGTGGGTTGCCGCGCGCATCTGGTTCGCGATTGGCTATGCATACGACGCGAAGAAGCGCGGGCCTGGCTTCACAATCGGCATGCTCGCGACGATAGCGCTGTGGGTGATCGCTGCCTGGGGCGTGCTCAGGGCGATGCTGGCCGGCTACTAGCGGACGCATCGCGCACCACCGACGATATATCCCAGCCACACAGCGCCAATGCGCGTTCGAATTCCGCATCCAGTGGCGCGATGGATTCGATGCGTTCGCCACTGCGCGGATGCGTGAATCCCAATGTGCGCGCGTGCAGCAACATGCGGTGCACGCCGCGCATCCGGAACGAACGATTGTGGCGGCCGTCGCCGTGGCTGCTGTCGCCGATCAGGTGGTGGAAGATGTGCTTGAGGTGCCGGCGGATCTGCCGCCAGCGGCCGGTTTCGGGCGCGCACTCGAGCAAGGCATAGCGCGACGTCGGGAAATGTTCGGATGCCTGCTGCAATTCCACGGTCGCAAGCCGGCGATACGCGGTGACCGCAGGTTTCTTCACCGGCTTGCCCGGGCCGCCATCGAGCGGATGGTCGATCACGCCCGATTCTTCCGGCCAACCGCGACATACCGCGAGATAGGTCTTGTCCACGCTGCGATCCATGAACTGCGCGCCGAGCGCAGCGGCGGTTTCGCGATCGAATGCGATCAACACGCAACCGCTGGTCGCACGATCGAGCCGATGCACGAGCACCACATCGCGTCCGAACTGCTCGCGCAGGCGATCGACCAGGAAATCGTCCTCGCCGCGCGCCATCGGGCTTGCGTGCGCCATCAGGCCCGCAGGCTTGGCGATCACCGCGAGTGCGTCGTCGGCGTACAGCACGGGCAAGTCGGATGGTCGCATCGACAGTAGCTTCACGAAGAATGACGTGGTCGTTATTTTCAGGTATTGCTACTCGAATTGCTGCCACGATCGCACGCACAGTCCGTCAGAGGAGCTACGATGAAAGCGTTGAAATCACTTTCGGGGCGAGTCGTCGTCGTCATCGCGTGCTGTGCGCTGGCGCTGCCGGGTACTTCGCTTGCGAAAACGAAAACGCTGCGATTGCAACATCGCGCAAAGCCCGTACCGACGACATTCGAGCCATCCGAGTTGAACGGCTTCCTGGCGAAGCTCGCGTCGGCCGAATCGATCGGCGATCCGCTGCAGCGCTGCCTCGCCTACCCCGATCCGCCAGGCAGCCACTGGCGGCGATCCTCGGTGACGGCCTATTGCAGGTACCGCAGCCAGCACGTCGTTCCGGCAGCCGAGGTCGAAAGCCTGATCGATAACGGCCATGCCGACATCCTCGATCGCCGAATGGTCGACGCGTTGCGCGCGCAACGGACCGATCCCGATTCTCGCGGATTGCTCGACTGGACGTTCCAGTCGGATTTCAGCACCGCATCGCCCAATCTGCGCCGGTCGATCGACGCATGGAAAAAACAGCGGCCCGACAGCGCGTTCGCTTATGCCGCCAGCGGCTTTGCCTACGTGAACGCCGCGTATTCCGCGCGCGGAGGCGATTGGATCCAACGAACCCCGGCAAACCAGGTCGCCGCGATGCACGGCCTGGCGGTTCTGGCTCGCAAGGATCTCGATCGCGCCGTTGCGCTCGACCCGCACATCACGCCGATCTACAAGGCGATGCTGATGGCCGCGAAGCTGGAGGGAGACGACGACTACGCGCGAGCAGGCGAACGACGCGGCCTGAAGGTCGACCCGGCGAACTACACGATTTACGTGCACATGATGCAGGTGGCCGAGCCCAAATGGGGCGGATCGCTGGAGCAGATGCGGCAGGTCGCCAAGCAGGCGCGCGCGCGGTCGCGAAGGAATCCTTTGTTACTGCTGCTGCAACCAGAGCCCGAGCTTTATGCCGCTGGATTGTGCAGTTGCGGCGGACCCACGCCCGAACCCTCCGCATATCGCGAAATTCTCGATCGGCCGGTGGGTGCGTCCTCGCTGAGTGCAGCGGCCGACTCAGCCGCGCACGTCGATCGATCCCCGTTGGCCATCGTGTACAGGGCGGAGGCCGTGCGGTTCGCGCCCGAATCGAGCGATGAATTGCGTTGGCTCATCGCGCGGTTGCTCAAAATGCAAGACGACCCGTCGCTTCGGCCTGGTATCGACCACACCCTGCAAGTGCTGACGGATCACCTGGTGCAGCGGATCCCCGGCGAGAGCAAGCCGTACGAGTTTCGTGCGTCTTCGTATGAACTCGTGGGCGACAATGCGCGCGCGGAAGCGGACTTGCTCCATGCCTTGTCGCTTGCGCCAGGCGACGAATCGGTCCTCGAGCAACTCACCCAGCACTACGTGATGATCACCCACGACTGGGATAAAGGCTGGACGGTTTCTTCCCGCCTGATCCAGTCCCATCCGGAGAATCGTTACGGCTGGATCTCGCGGGCGCGCATTCAATCGATGCAACCGCGGGCCGGATTGCAGGAAACCGCTCGCTATATCGTCGAGCATTTCCGCGACAACAAGGACGCACGGGATGAGGTCGAAGAGGCCGAGCGCTACCTCGATAAACCATCCTTGCCCTCGCGCTAGCGGATCAACGAATTTCCCTCGCCACCCAGAAAGAAGGCGATACCGGCAATCTCAACGCCGCCGCGGCCACGCGGCGATGAACGCTGCGAACGCGCCCGCGCCCGCGACCCACACCGCGAGCGGCGCGCCGTACAGTTCGCGTCCGCCAATGTGGAATGCATAGAGCAATACGCCGCCGATCGCGAGCGCGGCGCCGAGCAATGCCAATACGGTTTGCCGTTGCGCCGCGCGCGAACTTTCGGCGAGCGCGGCGAGATCGTCCGATTGCATGCGCAATGCGACCTGTCCGTTGACGGCCTTGCGCAGGTAATCGTGCAGCAGTTGCGGAATTTCCGGCGCGCCGAGCAGCCAGCCCGGCAACTTTTCGCGCAGGCGATCGAGCATCGCGCGCGGACTGCGTTCGCGTTGCAGGATTTCGGCGAGCACGGGCTGCGCGACGACCCAGATGTCGAGTTTCGGATCGAGCGTGCGGCCTATGCCTTCGATGTTGAGCAGGGTTTTCTGCAACAGGATCAGTTGCGGCTGGATCGTGAGCTGGTTCCTGCGCGCGAGCTTGAACAGCTTGAACAGCACCTCGCCAAGCGCGATTTCCGACAGGGGCCGGGTGAAATACGGTTCGCAGATCGTGCGCACGTCCGCTTCGAGCTCGTCGAGCCGCAGCGTCGCCGGCATCCATCCGGCTTCGATGTGCAACTCGGCGATGCGCCGGTAGTTGCGCTCGAAGATCGCGGTGAAATTCTCGGCAAGGAAGTAACGGTCGATCTCCGGCAGCGAGCCGACGATGCCGAAATCCAGCGCGATGAAACGCGGTCGCTGCGGCTGCGACAGGTCGATCCACAAGTTGCCGGGATGCGCGTCGGCGATGACGAAGGTGCGCGGCGCCCCGGCCGGCGGCGGATCGGCGGCGTAGGCGCGGGCCCAGGCCAGTTCGTCGTCGATCTGCCGGATCGT
>Ga0105240_10004990_pt1 | contig 19934 bp, 15 predicted proteins | sample KBSC54metaG_FD_80426 | JGI IMG/M metagenome (GOLD analysis project Ga0105240, IMG submission 80426) | Corn rhizosphere microbial communities from Kellogg Biological Station, Michigan, USA - KBS C5-4 metaG | ecosystem: Host-associated > Plants > Roots > Rhizosphere > Soil | place: Michigan, USA... | reverse complement strand
CGCAATTGCTCTCCGTTCAGGCCGATGGCAAGCACAGCTGCGAACTGGAATTACAGCGTGCCGATGGAACGCGCCTTCCGGTTGAGGTGAACGCGAGTATTACGGAGCTCAAGGGACGGCGCGCGATCATGGGCATCTTTCGCGACATCCGCGAGCGGGTCGAAGCCCAGGCGATTCTGCGACGGAGCGAGGAGCGCTTCGGGTACCTCATGCAGAATCTTTCGGACGTGATCACCGTCGTGGCAGTGGACGGAACCATGCTTTACCACAGTCCGTCCATCGAACGCGTCGCCGGATACAAGCCTTCGGAACTGTTGGGCCAGAACTTTCTCTCGTTCGTTCATCCCGATGACCGCCTGGCGGTAAGGGCTGCCCTGGAGAGGGTCACGCTGAAGGTGGGAAGCGCCGCTCCCCCTGAGTTTCGCTTCTGCCGCAAAGACCACACCTGGGTCTGGCTGGAATCGGTGGGAAACAATCTGCTCAACGATGTTGCGGTGGGAGGAATTGTGGTGACCTCTCGAGATGTCACCACGCGGCGCGGCCTGGAGGAGCAGGTTCGGCAATCGCAGAAGATGGAAGCTGTGGGGCGGCTGGCGGGAGGCATCGCTCACGACTTCAATAACTTGCTCATGGTCATTCAGGGATACGCCGAGATCGTGCGCCAGGAAGAGAGCGTCACTCCCGAGATCCGCAAGAACGTCGACACGATCGTGCGGGCCTCGACGAGCGCGGCCAGCCTTACACGGCAGTTGCTTTCGTTCAGCCGCAAGCACCAGTTCACGCCCCAGGTGCTCGATGTCAATTCGCTGGTCGATCAGATGAGCGAGATGCTGCTGGGAGTTCTGCGCGAAGAGATGGACCTGGTCGTGAATCTTGATCCTCATGCGGGTTGCATCAGCGCCGATCCCGGACAGATTGAACAGGTCATCATGAACCTGGTGGTGAATGCGCGCGATGCCATGCCCAAAGGCGGCAAACTGACGCTCGAAACGGTGCACATTGGCAGGGAAAAGGCTCGTCTGGGACGCTCCTCCGGGCTGCCAGCGGGTGATTACGTGATGCTGGCGGTCAGCGATACGGGAATCGGCATGGACGCCGAGACTCAAAGCAGGATCTTCGAGCCGTTCTTCACCACCAAGAGCAAAGAGGAAGGGACCGGTCTCGGGCTGTCGGTGTTGTACAACATCGTGCGCGCGTCAGGCGGGCACGTTCGCGTGAGCAGCGAGTTGGGGCGCGGTTCCACCTTCCGCATCTATTTCCCCCGGGTTTCTGCGCCCGCGAAGCTCGGCCTGCCCGAACTCTCGCTGGAACCGGCGCATCCTGGCAAGGAAACCATTGTGGTGGCAGAAGACCAGCCTGACCTGCGCTGGATGATCTGCCAGTTCCTGCAGGGGCTCGGGTATTCGGTGTTGGAGGCGACGGACGGCCGTGACGCGGTTGCGCTCGCAGAACACTATACCGGCAGAATCGATCTGCTGCTTACGGATGTGGTGATGCCGCATATTCGGGGGTCGGAGGTCGCGCGCCGAATGCTGACGCGCCGTCCCGAGATGCAGGTTCTTTTCATGTCGGGTTACACCGAGGGAGAAATTGGTTCGCTGCCGGGCAATGGCGAGGAAGCGCAAGTCCTGCAAAAGCCCTTCGAATTGCATGTGCTGGCTAACCGAATCAGGGAAGTGCTTGAGGCGCGTAGCCGGCGGTGAGCAGTAGTCAGTTCTCAGCTGTCGCAAGGAGAACTGAGAACTGAGAACCTCTCATCTCTTCCCGAAAGCACTCGCGGTGAGGTAGACCGCTACCAGCCCCAAGACCAGCACTGCTCCTTCCACGCGCGTGGACCAGGCGTGCAAAGTGTCAAATTGCACGCGGGCGGGATCGTTCAACGGAACTGCGGCAAAATCGCTGACCGTTGCGCGCAACGTGTCCATGTGGGGAATGATCCAGTACTGAGAGAATAGCGTGAGCGCCAGCATGACGACGATGAGCACATGCCTGGCGGCGAAGACGTGCGGCGAGCCCTGCGTAACCCGGTTGTAGAGCAGGGAAGAGATCAGGAAGACGATACCCGAGAAGATGGCGAGCCAGTGCAGTTTGGCGAGCGCTCTACCCACCACGTTGCCGGCGAGATGCGTATTCGGGAGAACCTGGAACGCAGTCGGCGCGAGCACGAACGCGAAGAAGACTAGCCCGCCAATCCAGACCACCAGGGACAGCAGCATGAGAAAGCGCAGGAAGGGCATCACGAGAGAATTATAAGCTCGTGTGATCCAGGGAGATCACCATAGAGCACAGAGGAACGGCTTCTAGACCGGCACGGCCACGTTCTCGATGATGTCTTTGAGGACCTGATCAGACTGCTCTGACTTCTTCAGAGTCGAGGCGTAGAGGCCGTTCACGACGATGCGGTGCGCGAACACCGGAACCACCAGCGGCTTGATGTCTTCGGGGGTGCAGAAAGTCCGGCCTTCGAGGAACGCCATGGCTTGCGCGGCGCGATAGAGAGCCTGCGAGCCGCGCGGCGAAACGCCCAGCGACAGGAACTCGGATTCGCGGGTGCGGCGCACGATTTCAAGCGCGTAGTTCACCAGCGAATCATCCACTCGCACTTTCTTTACCGCTTGCTGCATTTCCAGAACCTCCGCGCCGGTGAGGATGGGGCGCAGTTCGTCCAGATGTGCCACACCTGCTTCGGAGCGCAGAATCTGGCGCTCGGCCTGGGCGTCGGGATATCCCATGCGGACACGCATCAGGAAACGGTCCAGTTGCGATTCGGGCAGGGGATAGGTTCCGTGATGTTCGACCGGGTTCTGGGTTGCGATTACCAGAAAAGGCTGCGGCAGTTCGTAGGAGTGGGCGTCAACCGTGACCTGGCCTTCGTTCATGGCCTCCAGCAGCGCAGATTGCGTCTTCGGCGTGGTGCGATTGATTTCGTCCGCCAGCAGCACGTTGGTGAATACCGGGCCGCGCTTGAACTCAAATTCCTGCTCGGCGGCTGAATAAACGGAAATCCCAAGAACATCGGAGGGCAGCATGTCGCTGGTGAACTGCACGCGTTGAAACGTGCAGTCGATGGCGCGGGCCAGCGCCTGTCCGAGAGTGGTTTTGCCCACGCCCGGAACGCCTTCAATAAGCAGGTGTCCGCGGGCAAAAATGCTTACTACCGCGAGGCGGACAACATCGTCTTTGCCGCGAATCACGCGGCGCAGAGCTTTTTCCAGTTCGGCGGCTTTCTGGGACACGGCAACGGCGGTTTCGGGAGACATCCCTTCGATTCTACTAGGCGGCGGCGCGTTGGATGGAGTTACGGGAGTCACAGGATCAGCTTCTAGCTTTTAGCTCTTAGCTATTACCTTCTACTTCTCACGATTTGGGCTCTAGCTGTCCATCCGCGGTTTCGGGCCCTTGGAGTGAAGAACGATCGGCTCTCTCCCTTTTGCGTACATCCTCAGCGAGAGGACTACCGTCGCAATCAGAAGCTAGAAGCTTCTTTTACTGAGTAAACTCCGCCGGCCTTCCCGTCAGGCGCTCGATTCTTTTCGCGATCGGAGGATGGGTGGAGAACAGGTTGGCAAACATGCCTGCGCTCACTCCCAGGAACGGCTGAATGATAAACAAATGTGCCGTCGATGGTGTCGCTTGCAGTGGCAAGCGGCGCGAGTAGGTGTCGAGTTTCTGCAAAGCGCTCGCCAAGGCGTAAGGATTGCCGGTGAAGTGCGCTCCGGTGGCATCGGCCTGATATTCGCGGGAGCGCGCGACGGCCAACTGGATCAGGCTGGCGGCAATGGGTGCGACGATCAGCATGAAGAGCGCGGCTAGTCCTCCACCGCGATTGTCGCGGTCGTTGCGTTCGTATCCGCCGAAGATCATGGCCCAGCGCCCCATGCTGGCTAGCATGGTGATGGCGCCGGCAATCGTCGCCGCTACGGAACTGATCAAAATGTCGCGGTTGTTGACGTGTCCGAGTTCGTGGGCCAGAACGCCTTCGAGCTCTTCGTCGTTGAGCAACTGCAAAATTCCGTGCGTGACGGCAACCGAGGCGTGGGCCGGATTGCGTCCGGTGGCGAATGCGTTCGGCGACTCCGTCGGGATCAGGTACATTTTCGGCATCGGAATGCCGATCTTCTGGGTCAAGCGTTCGACAGCTGCGTAGGCACGCGGGAGTTCTTCGCGGGTGATGGGCTTGGCTCGATACATCGCCAGCGCGATTTTGTCGGAATAAAAGTAGGAGACGAAGTTCATGACGGCGGCAAACGCCAGCGCCAGGAACATTCCATTTTGGCCGCCGAAATAGCGGCCGAAGAACATCAGCAGCAAGGTGAGGGCGGTCAGCAGGAACGCGGTCTTGAAAGTGTTTCCCATAGTTTTGGTCTAGCTACTCATTGGATGATACGTGGAAGGGGTTGATGCAGGTTCCTGTTTTGTGGCGGGAAGTTTGGGTCAGAGCGAACTGGATTACGCGTGGCAGCCCTTTAAAGCTTTGAAACGAGAGTAGTTACTGATTCGAGCCGCGTGGGGACAGCTCTCACCAGGCTGTGCCTACGCGGCTCTATGCTTTTTGGCTTTCTCGTTTGAGGGCGCGCTGCAAGGTTTGGTCCAGAGCGGCTTTAGTTTTCTCGTATTCCTGTTGGCTGATTCGGCCCTGTTTGTGTTCGACTTCCAATTCGAACAGTTCTTCTTTTAAGCCTTCCAGCAACATGGTCCGCGGACGCGCAGGCTCCGCTGCGATCTGTGCCGCCGGACGACTGACGCGGGATTCGCGCGCGGCCGTTACCGGGGCCGGCTCATAAATGTCGTCTTCTTCGACGGTCGACAGGGGTTTGCCTTTGGCGCGAGCGGCGGCGCGATTGGCGGACTGTTGCCGCGAGGCAATGAAGAATCCGCCGACCAGAAGAACGGCGGCAATGCCTCCGAGAATCCACCACTGATATTGCCGCAGGGGCGGAGGAGCATCGATAGGCGGGCCCAGGCCGCCGCCAGGACGATTCGCGCCCGCTTGTGGTTGCGCGCCGCCCTGGCCATTCTCGTCGGAGGGAGCGGCCAGCGTTCCTTCACCCGAGAGCTTGAACGCCAGAGGCTGACCAAGTCCCGCATTAGAGGCGACCTCTACATTGGCGTCAGGCTGTCCGGGGAAGTTCGTCAGGTTGTAGCCGGCGCCCTGAGCCGGTTCGAAGTTCATCGATTTCGGCGCAATGGCAACGAAATGTTGCAGCGGATAAACGCTTTTGGGATCGATGTTCATACTGCCCGTGTAGGGCACCGTATAGACAACATTGAAGCGCGTCTCCCCGGGGCGCAGCGGAAACAGGAATGAATATTTGTTCTTGGACTTCTCGCCTTCGGGAACGGGAGCCGACTTTACCGGCTGGCCTCCGGCGGTCATGGCCTGACCTTCGTTGACGGTGGCGCCCTCGGGCACGTAGAACTCGAGGTTGTGCTCATTCATCTGGGTGCGAGGAGGCTTGGAATTGTTCTGGACTGCGAAGGTGCGTTCAATCTGTAGCTGCCCCTGCTGGGCCTGGAATCGCATGATGTCGGCCACGACCTCGATGCCTTCAACGCTCTTGCTGACGTCGTAGACTTCAACTTCGACCGACGTGGTTCCCGGAGGAGCCATGCGGTGATAGGTGACCTCCTGGTGGATGACGCGAACCAGGTGTGGGCCCTGCTGATCGAGCTTGAACGAGAAGTTGCCTTTGGAGTCGGCCTTGGTGCGTCCGGCTTCTTCCATTCCGTTGCCGAGGGTGATGAGGACGACTTCGTCTCCGGCGCCGGGCTTGCCGGTGGTGGCGTTCTTTACAACTCCAGTAAGGGTCTGAGCAGAGGCTGCCGCGGCGAGGAGCAGGACGGCGAGCAAGGGAGCGATATGGGCTGTGCGGAATGCCTTCGGCTGCGCAAGTGCTTGCGTGCGTGAAGCAGTTGCTCCACTCAGGATGGGACGGTGAGATTGATTCATGATCTCGCTTTTCTTGGCGCGGGAATGGCGCCGGATTCCAATCGTGCGATTTCGGCCAGAAGCCCGGCCGCTTCGTCCTGCAGGTTGGCTTTGAGCGACTGGTAATCGGCGTCAGGGACTTTGCCGGCGCGGTATTCAAAGTTCAAGTCGCGCAGGTTTTCGTAGACCACATCTTTGCGTTCGCGGAGATAGGAGGCGCGCGTCTTTTCGGGGCCGAGATACAGCTCGCCGGGCAGATAGAAAATATAGAAGAGTGAAGCGGCCGTGATCAGGGCCGCGCAGACTATTGCGAGAATCATAAATCGGTCTCCTCGTCGGCTTGCCTGCGGAACCTGTCGAAATCCGGGTTTGCCATAGGTGGTCCTCCGATTAGCGCGGGAGAAGGGCGATTTTTCCAGGCGCGCACTACGAAGATCACCAACACGGTCCCGACGGCGAAAGCGATAAAGGGGAAAATCCAGGCGGCGCGGTCGAAGCCTTTGGTGGTCGGAGCAGCCAGCACGGTGGGCCCGTATTTTTGCACGAACGCCTGCTGGACGAGGCTGTCGCTGTCTCCGCGAGAGACTGCGGCCATGAGTTCATTGCGCATGCCGTCTGAGTCGGGGCATCCCACGTGATTGCATTCGAGCAGGATTTGGCCGCAGGAGCATATGCACATCAACTGGTGGCCGATTGCGTGGAAGCGCGAGAAGCGATCCGAGGCGCCGGAGAAAATGAAGATGGCCAGCGACAGCAGGACGGCTCGCAACGCGCGGCGGGGAAAGGATTTCGAGAATGTCATTATGGCTTTGCCTTCGTTGCCGGGACAGGCTGAGAGGCTGTCCCTAGGTGAAGCATCAATCTCCTGCGACCGGGGCTGCGTGTTCCATCATTCTTGGGACTCGGACGGTTACGGGTACCGGAGCGTTTTCTACGAGGGCCAATCCCGTGCCGATGATCATGACCCAGGCGCCGATCCAGATCCAGATCACCATGGGATTCAGGTGCGCCTTGATGACCGGTTGGCCTTTGTCGTTCTGGCCTTCGTATACCAGGTAGAGGTCTTCCTTAAAGCCCTGATCGATATCCGGCTTGGTGGAGGCCTGCTGGCTTGCCTTGTAAAAGATGCGCTGCGGAGTCATCGTGCGGACCAGTTGTCCGTTCTGGTAGACATCCATGAGCGCCCACTCGGTTTCCTGATTCGCGTTGTCGTCCTGGGTGTAGGAGCGGCAGACCAGGTCGTAGCTGCCGATCTGCATGTGGTCGCCATAACCGAGTTCGGCTTCTTTGTCCTGGTTCAGGGCTGACCCGGAGAATCCGATCATCACCAGCACCACGCCAAAGTGCACGATGTATCCGCCGTAGCGGCGCGTATTGCGATGCGTGAGCTGGACCATGGAGGCGAACATGCCCTGACCTGTCTTCTCGGCAATGACGCGACCGCCGCGATAGAACTCGCTGCCCACCGTAAAAGCAACGAGAACAGACAGCACAATGGTCATCAGCGAATAGAAGTAGCTGACGTCATGCCACGGCTTGAGGCCGAAGATCGATCCCCAGCTTGTGGGGGTGAGCATCACAAACAAGCCGACGATGAGGGCTGCTACGCAAGGCCAGGTGAAATTGCGCTTGAGGCTTTCGAAAGAAGTCTTACGCCAGGCCAGCAGCGGGCCCAGCGCCGTCAACAGCAGGAGGATCAACGCGACTGGAATCGCGACCCGGTTATAGAACGGGGCTCCGACGGTGACTTTGTTGCCCTGCACGAGTTCGGAAATTTTCGGGAACCAGGTTCCCCAGAGAACGTCGAGCGTCAACAGCAAGAACAGAAGATTGTTGAACAGGAAACTGGACTCGCGCGAGATCATGCCTTCGAGCTTGTTCTCGCTGCGCAGGTGCTTGTGGTTCAGGACGAAGAAGAAAATGAAAACCGCGAAGGTGATGCCGAGGAACCAGGCGAACCAACTTCCGATCGAGGATTGCGCGAAGGCGTGGACGGAGCTAATGATGCCGCTGCGGGTAAGGAATGTGCCCAGGATGGCCAGCCAGAAGCAGGCGAAGACAAGCCACATGTTCCAGACCTTCAGCATGCCGCGCTTCTCCTGCATCATGACCGAATGCAGGAAGGCCGTGCCCACAAGCCAAGGCATCAGCGAGGCGTTTTCTACGGGATCCCATCCCCAGTAGCCGCCCCAGCCCAGGACCGAGTAAGCCCAGTGCGATCCCAGGAAAATGCCGCAGGTGAGGAAGCCCCAGGTAACCATGGTCCAGCGGCGGGTGATGTGAATCCATTTTTCGCCCGGGTACTTCATGATCAGCGCGCCGAGGGCGAATGCGAAGGGAACGGTGAAGCCGACGTATCCCAGATACAGCATGGGAGGATGGATGACCATCTCCGGATATTGCAGGAGCGGATTTAGCCCGCTGCCGTCGGGGCGAAGCGGTCCTTCCAGCAGGCCGAACGGATTGGCCGCGAAGTTTACCAGCGCAAGAAAGAAGATCTGGACTCCGGCGACGACTACTGACGCATAGGCGAACAGACGGGGATCCGTCTTGTACCGGAGGCGGAGCACGAAGGCGTACGCGGAGAGCAGCAAACACCAGAACAGAATTGAGCCTTCTTGTCCTGACCAGAGAGTGGCGAACTTGTAGGGAGTGGGGAGATCGCGGTTGCTGTGATGGAAGATGTAGGCAATGGTGAAATCGTCACGGAAAGCGGACACCACCAACGCAACTGCCGCGAGGAAAACTGCCCCAAAAACGACGATGCCGGCGCGGCGCGCAGTTTCTGACAGGCGCTGCGAACTGGGTTCGTCAGGAGAGAGAAGCGCTAGCAGCCCTGCGCCAAAGCAGTAGACGCTCAACGCAAAAGCGAGGAGCAAGGCAAAGTTACCTAGGAATGCCATGTTTGGGGGTCCCCAAGGTATTTTTTCAGAAACTGAGTAGGACGGCAACCTGAGATGAACTTGAGGCTTGTATCGGGAGTACAACGTCAGGAATCTGGACGATCAAAGCGGAGGGTGGCCGAACACAAGCTGCGTAAACGTTTCCGCCGCGGGACGGCGGCCGGGGCTCGGCCGCCAGGCGGATCGGAGATCAGGCGCTCTGCTGGTGATAGCGCTGGCGAACCTCGCGTTCGGCAGCGAGCCAGTCTTCGTTTTCGTGGCCAGGTTCAAATCCACGACGTTCGGCCATCTCGTACGCCAGACGGCGAACCTCGTCTTCTAGATTGATGGGCAGAACATTGGAGCGGCTATCGCTCTTAACGATGGAAGGCTTACGCAGCGATTTCTGGGGCTCGGCTGCGATCGTTTCGGTGACATCGGTGGCGACGGAAGCGGGAGCGGCCTGCACAGCGGCAGCTGTCGCTTCGCCATTTTGCTTTCTGGGACCTCTGGGTTTTGCCATGGTGGTGTACTCCTTACAAACTCCTAAATTTAGGAAAGATTGGATTGGGTTATGAAGGAACAACATCGCGGTCGCCCCTTGCGGATAATAGTTACGAGTGGATCGAGATTACTCCTAACTATATCGCCATTCGACCTGTGGATGGGGCCCATGGGCTATAAAAAATTTCGATGAACAGGGGCGGGAATCTGGGATGGAATTCGGCAGTGTGGCGGCACGCAATAGAGGTGCTCACAAAGTATGTAGAAGCCTTGCGACGAGGCGATGAGGGAAGATTCCGTCCGGCGGCCCTTTGTTATAATTGCAATCTCGCGCGATGGCGCTATCGTCTAGGGGTTAGGACGGAAGATTCTCAATCTTCAAACCCGGGTTCGATTCCCGGTAGCGCTACCAAGTTCTAAGCTGCTCCGATCAAACTTTCCAGCCTGAACGCATTTCCCATATCTGCGTATTGGTGTTCTTCGATTTCAAGCCTTCGCTGATTTTGGGGAGGCTAAACCGCGCCCAGTGTGGTTCACCCACTGCAATTCGTCCAGTGCAGCGCCTTTCGCATTGAAAGGACATGTAGATTCAGATTCTGAACCCTTGGACTCTGTCCTCATCGTTCCGGAGGATTAGGCGACTCGTTCTTGCATTCCCGGACCCGAGCCGGAATCTCCCGCCTGAATCTCTGTCGTCTTTCGTCGGCAGCGTACCGTTTGGGATATCTCCGTTCTCAAAACTGCTAAGGCGAATGCAATTGTCAGATCAGCTCGTCCTCCACTGCGCACAGCACAGTAACTGCGGCGAGCAGACAGACCCATACGCGATGCTTCCTTCGGCCTGACTGCGAATGTGATCTGGATCACAAGAGGATACGACGAGGATCACAGAATCTTGTAGTCCCCGCATAGAGGATATGTGCATGTAGAGGTCAACAATGCTCTCCATTACTTCCCAATACGCATTGCGAGCCCTTTCCCATCTGGCCCGACAGAACGATGGAGCCGTTCTCGGCCGGGACCTCGCCCAGTCAGTCGAAATTCCAGCGAACTACTTAACCAAAATCTTGCTGGTTTTGCGAAATGCCGGGCTTGTGGATACAACACGCGGTGCAGGCGGAGGATATCGACTTGGAAGGCCCGCGAATGAGATCCGCTTGATCGATGTGGTTGAACTTTTTGAGGAAATTTCCCGAGCGAAACCATCGTGCTTCCTGGGCCGCACGCGAGCCTGCTCCGATACCCAGCCCTGTACGGCACATAGCACTTGGAAAGGGCTGCAGGCGTCCTATTCGGGATTTCTCGTTTCCACCCCGCTATCGGCGATTGCTGGAACTGCGGGAGATATCTGGACGAGTTCTGAACCGGGCACATTAGACACCAACCATCACCGACCTTGAAGGACCTACCAAACTGGAGGCTGAGAGTAATGACCGTTGCAATCGATAAGACTGTCCGGGAATTAGCGCTGGAAAACCCCGCTTCAACGAGAGTATTTGAAAGTTTCGGCATCGACTACTGCTGCGGTGGCAGTCGCTCATTGAGTGAGGCTTGCCGGAGTGCAAACCTGAGCATCGATGAGGTGCTGGAGTCACTTGCCAAAGCCGACGAAGCCGATCTTGCCAGGCATGAACAGCGAGACTGGCAAACCGAACCGCTGGCGGCTCTGATTGAGCACATCCAAAGCACGCATCACAAATACACTCGGCAAGAGATTGCCCGCCTGGGGCCACTTTTCGAGAAGGTCTGCTCCGTTCACGGCGGAGATCATCCCGAACTTCTGGAAATTCGCGAGGTATTCCGAAATCTGGCTCAGGAATTGAGCGCGCACATGATGAAGGAAGAGATGGTTCTTTTTCCCTATATTGCCCGGATGGAGGCGGCTGCTGCGAAAAAGGAAACGATCGCACGTGCGCCGTTCGGTTCTGTCCGAAACCCGGTTTCGATGATGGAGCACGAACATGATTCCGCAGGGAATGCATTGCGGGCGATGAGACAGAAAAGCAACGGCTACTCTGCACCGGCCGGCGCCTGCGTCAGCTATCAAACGCTGTACAGAGCACTCGCCACTTTCGAAGCCGATCTTCATCAGCATATCCATCTGGAAAACAACATCTTGTTCTTGCGCGCGGTTGCAATGGAAAAAGCGCGCTAGGCGTACCTCATTTGACTGGAACTCAGAGGAGAGAGAATTCATGCCATACCGGAAGCTGTGGATCACATTCGGAATCATCATGCTGGTTTCATTCGCCGTACTTGGAGGCGTCGGCTACAAGGCGATTAACAATGGGCCGCCAATTCCAGCGAAAGTCGTTACCAGCGACGGACGGCTCTTGTTCACTGGCGAGATGATTCGCGACGGCCAGAATGTCTGGCAATCAACCGGGGGTCAGGAAATCGGCACAATCTGGGGACATGGAGCGTATGTCGCCCCTGATTGGAGTGCGGACTACCTTCATCGGCAGTCAGAAATTGTGCTGAATCGGTGGGCGAGTCAGCAAGGGTTTTCGGATTATCACTCCATGCCGGCCGAGTCACGGGCGGCGCTCCAGGGCCGATTGACCGAATTGACGCGGCAGAATACCTATGATGCTGGCAGCGATGCCATCGTGATCGACGGCGATCGCGCAGCAGCGTTTGAGGAACTGGCGCGCTATTACGCGGATGTATATGGCAATGGCCGCGACGCATACGCCATTCCTGCAGGGGCGTTGAGTGACCTGGTAAAACAGCGCCAGATGGCCACATTCTTCTGGTGGACCGCATGGGCGGCGAGTACCAACCGGCCGGGCCAGGATGTCACGTATACGCAGAACTGGCCGCATGAAGAGTTGGTCGGTAACCGTCCGACCGGCGGAACGATTGTCTGGAGCGTGATCAGTTTCGTCCTTCTGCTGGCCGGAATTGGCGGAATGGTCTGGTATTTCGGTTCCCAGGAACATCGGTCGTCTCCGGATCCCATGCCCAGACGCGATCCTTTGCTGGGATTGCAGCCAACACCATCGCAGAAAGCAACGGTGAAGTATTTCTTCGTGGTGGCGGCGCTTTGGGTAGTTCAGGTCGCATTGGGGGCCATCGCGGCGCACTACGGTGTGGAAGGCAGCGGCTTCTACGGCATTCCTCTAGACAAGTGGCTGCCGTACTCAGTCGCGCGCACGTGGCATCTGCAGATCGGCATCTTCTGGATCGCTACTTCGTGGCTGGCCACTGGGCTTTACATCGTGCCCGCTGTCAGCGGCGTAGAACCTAAGGGACAGCGGCTTGGAGTCAACGCGCTTTTTGTCGCGGTGGTGGCCGTGGTGGTTGGCTCACTGGCCGGCGAGTGGCTGGGCATCCAGCAAAAACTCGGGAACCTGTGGTTCTGGTTCGGTTCACAAGGTTATGAATACGTCGACCTGGGCCGTGTCTGGCAGATCCTGCTGTTCGTCGGCCTTACGTTCTGGTTATGGCTGATGTGGCGCGGATTGAAGCCTGCGCTGGTGCGCCGCGACGAGAATTACTCGCTGCTGATGTTGTTTCTGATCTCCAGCATCGCAATTCCTCTCTTCTATGCAGCCGGATTGATGTACGGAAAACGCTCTCCACTGATCACGGCGGAGTATTGGCGCTGGTGGGTTGTGCACCTCTGGGTCGAAGGATTTTTCGAAGTCTTCGCCACCGTGGTCATTGCATTCCTGCTGACCAGGCTCAAACTGCTCTCGATTGCGACGGCGACGCGAGGTGTTCTTTTTTCGACTGTGATTTATCTCTCTGGAGGCATCACCGGAACTTTTCATCACCTGTACTTCACGGGAACACCGAATTCAGTACTAGCGCTTGGAGCAATATTCAGTGCGCTCGAAGTTGTGCCACTGGTTCTTATCGGCTTCGAGGCCTGGGAGAACATTCGCTTGTCCCGGGGAACGGCTGACAATCCCTGGATCAGCGCCTATAAGTGGCCGATCTACTTCTTCGTGGCCGTGGCTTTCTGGAATTTCGTGGGCGCGGGTCTGTTCGGTTTCATGATTAACCCTCCCGTGGCTCTTTACTATGTTCAGGGCTTGAATCTCACTCCAGTGCACGGGCACACCGCACTGTTCGGGGTGTACGGCATGCTGGGATTGGGGTTGATGCTGTTCTGCCTGCGAGCTCTGCGCCCAGGGCTGATGTGGAAAGATCGTCCCCTGGCGATTGCTTTCTGGTCCATTAACATTGGGCTCGCAACCATGGTTCTGCTGAGCACGCTGCCCATTGGTCTGGCGCAAGCTTGGGCCTCGGTCGAGGTTGGCACCTGGTACGCGCGATCCTCCGAATTCCTTCACACCCCGATGTTGACTCGACTGCGGTGGATGCGAATGTTCGGCGACACGCTCTTCGCGTTTGGAGCAGTGGTGCTGGGATGGTTTGTTCTCGGACTGATTACGGGCCATTCTTTCGATCGAGGAGCGAGGGTGATCGAAGAAGGAGAATACACTCCGCACCAGCGGGAGCTCGTGCATCAGGGTGACTGACGATTGGGGCATGACTGCCCAACCCCAAAATCGCGATAGACGACGCGTTCTTATAAGCCCGGGGGATCAATAAACCCGGTAAACGGTTCGTCTATCCCCTTGTTCGTCCGCCTGACCTAGTGTGCGATGTTCTTCTCAATGCGGCGGTCGGGGATCAGCCACATCACCGCCACGAGTACATAGCAGGCACCCGCAATCCATGGCTTGATGAAGGCCAACGGAATCGCTGCCGCATACACAAGAACCGAGACCGTACCCTTCCTATCGCTTCCAATAGAAGCGGCCAAAGTTGAATCCCGTCCATGAAGGTGAAGGAGACACTTGGTCAGGATGAAATACGCCACCCCAGCCATCAGCAGAACCATGCCGTACACGGCAACGGGCCACGCCTGGAAATGATTCTCGTCCATCCATGCGGTGGTGAAGGGAACGATGGAGAGCCAGAACAACAGGTGCAGGTTCGCCCAGAGCGTCACGCCGCTTACGCGTTGCGTAGCGTGGAGAAGATGATGATGGTTGTTCCAATAGATCGCGATGTAAACGAAGCTGAGCGTGTAACTCAGGAAAAGTGGCACCACTGGACGCAGTGCCTGGACGCTTGCCCCATGGGGAGGCTTCATTTCCAGCACCATGATGGTGATGATTACAGCCAGAACTCCGTCACTGAACGCCTCGAGGCGGCTCTTATTCATACCGGACCGTAGGGATTGCGGGTCAATGGATTGGCAGATTGCGTGGAACAAACCTATACCGCAACCAGAACTTCTGTCCACGTAAGGGTGGTTCGGGGCATGAATGTTTCCTCTGCAGAACCTGCGCAATGATTCCCGGCCAACATCTGCATGTTAGTAACCGCGAGTAACCACCACTGTAGTGTGCTGTCGAATGGTGAATCAGTCATCCCCAATATAGACCTGAGTAACGTGGACTGATGACCGAGGCGTGCCTACCATCTATGGAAACAACATTGTGCGCAGGCGAAGAGGGTCGCTCCGGTGCGCGGGAAGACGAGAGTTTGCAGTGGTTCGAGGAAGCCCCTGCAGGCTGGGTTCGGGCAAGACGGTCTTATGAATCTGGGGAAAAATCGGGGATTTTCGCTGCTGGAGTTGATGATCACGCTGGCCATCGGCCTGGTGATGGCGGGTGTGACCGTCTTGGCATTGATGCCGATGTACAAGCAGAACAAGGTGGATGCGGCGCACGACACGACGCTCTCGGTGATCCGAACCTATCGCAGCCAGGCCATCACCCAAAGCAAGCGCTACATCATCACCTTCACTGCGCCGGGGACGATCGAAGTGCAGTACTGGGGCGTGGGCGTTCCGGTCTCACCGGCGCCGGTCACCGTGGCAACGTACCAGATACCCACGGATATTCAGTTTGCGGTGCAGGCAGGATTCCCAGCCAGCGCGCCGGATGGATTCGGCGGCGGCGGAACGGCCATTGATTTCGATCAGGGCATGGGGCTGGGCAGCCAGAACTACATCATGTTCATGCCCGATGGGTCTTCGCAAGACACGCTGGGCAATTACAACAGCGGCGTGGTGTACCTGACGCGGCCGGGAGATCTCTACAGTTCGCGGGCCGTCTCGGTATTTGGGACCACGGGGCGGGTACGCGGCTGGCGGCTCTACAACCAGGCGGGACCGAAATGGGTGCAGCAATGATGCCTGCCGGAAAAGCCGGAACCGAGCGCGGTTTCACGATCATAGAAGTGATGATCGCGATCGTGATTTTGAGCATCGGGATTCTCACCGTGGTGGCGGGGTTTGCCACGGCCCTGGCGAGCACGCAAAATGCGCAGCAGAACCTGATCGCGAGACAAAAAGCGCTGGAGGCTCTGGAGAGCATTTTCACAGCGCGCAACACGCAGCAAATCACATTTTCGCAAATTGCAAACCTGGGCGCGGGCGGGATCTTCGCCGGCGGAGCGCAGCCGCTGTGGAGTGCGGGCAATGACGGCCTGGTAAATACGGCCGACGATCTTCCTTTCCCGGCGCAAGGGGTATGCCCGGCGGGGCCGGAGTGCATTACGCTGCCCGGTTCGGACGGAATCCTGGGTACGGCTGACGATTCTCCAATGAGTCTGGGAAACTTCACGCGCCAGATCCAAATCAGTCAGGTCCTGCAGGCGGACGGCTCGGTGAACCCGAATCTGAAACAAGTGATCGTGACCGTCAGCTACGTCACTACCTCCAATATTCCCCGCAGTTACAGCGTGACGGCGTTGATCTCGGCTTATCGCTAAGGGACGGCAGCAATTATGGAAAGAACGGCAAGAAATCGAAGAAGAGGATTCACCCTCATTGAGTTGCTGGTGGCCATGGCGCTGGGGCTGCTGGTCGTGGGGGCGATGGCCAGCCTGTTCAAGACCGGCTTGAACGCGATGATGCTGGTGACGCAGCGCACCGAGACGCAGCAGAACATGCGCGCCGCCATGGACTTGATGGTGAAAGACATCAGCATGGCGGGAGCGGGACTGCCTTCGGGGGGAATTCAGTTGCCGAACGGCGGCGGGGCGATTGCTTCGAAGTTCGCATGTGATCAGGGAGGCACGTGTCACGTTCCGGCCTTCAACTATCCCAACAATAACTACATGTACGGAATCATTCCCGGCTTCAACAACGGGGTGGAGAACAATGCCGTGGTGGCGGCGGCACCGCCTCCCGTTCTCAATGACAGCATCACGGTGGTTTACGCGGACTACAACTTCCCTTTATGGGAGTACGACATTACTTTTCCAACCCCGGGTAATGGCGGGCTGATCAATCTGGCGCCGAATCCGGCCTTCGTGCCCGCACCACCGCTGGTTACCGCGGCCGGCGGCATTCAGGCGGGCGATCTGATGATGCTGAGCAACAGCCTGGGAACGGCGGTAGGAGAGGTCACAAACCTGACCCCGGGCAGCATTACATTTGCGGATGCGGACGCACTCAATATCAACCAGAACGGCGCAGCGCAGAACAATATCAAGACGATCTCAGGCGGCGCCAACACGGTGGCGTACCGGTTGTTTGCGGTGACGTATTACCTGACTGTTCCCGGCGCTGGCGAGAACCCGCGTTTGATGCGGCAGGTGAATGGGTTGAATCCGGTGCCCGTGGCGGACAACATCATCAACCTGCAATTTGCCTATGACACGTACAACCAGGCAGGGGGCGGCGCGCTCGATGCGAACCAGGCGGATCCGATCGGGGCGGGTGAATCCCCCAATCTGATCCAGAAGATCAACATCGTGCTGATGGGCCAAAGCATTCTCAAGAGCGCGAATAAGTCTCAGAACATGTACCTGGCCACGGCGGTCAGCGCGCGCAACATGGCATTTCGAAATCGATACCAGTAAGGGTTGGGCAGGAGACAGACGGATGAGACAGGCGAAGAACAACGGGCAAGGCTTTACGCTGATTGCGGCACTGATCATTCTGGTGCTGTTGTCGGGTGTGGCGGCTGGGCTGATGTTTATGGTGTCTAACGAAGCCCGCATGGGCGGCAACGACCTCGAAAACAACCTCGCCTATTACGGGGCTGAGTCGGGAATGGAGAAGCTCACCGCCGATCTGTCGCAGCTCTATACGCAGTCTCAGAGCCCGAGTAACGCCCAGATTCAGAACCTGATCAACTTCCCGCCGGACGCCGCCATGGTAAGCGGGATGACCTACAACGAAAAGATCACGTATCCGTTCGATGCTAATGGAAACCCGGCGAGCAGTTGGAACACGATCAGCTCCGGGTCCAACCAGGGATTGGGCGCGCAGATTATCCCGATGTCGATGCAGGTCATTGCCACCAGGCCTTCCGGCGCCTCGGTGAACATTACGCGCAAGGTGGAAGTGGCGTTGATTCCGGTATTCCAGTTTGGAGTGTTCTGCGGTTATGACTGCAGTTACTTTCCGGGGCCCAATTTCGGGTTTGGCGGCCGGGTGCACACCAATGGGAATTTGTTCCTTGCGGCCGGTGGGGATTTGGTCTTCAACGACAAAATTGCCGCTTTCAAACACGTCGTGCTGGATCGCCTGGAGAACGGCTGGCTCACGACGTCAGGTTATGGAGGATCGGTTTATGTTCCCAAGGCGAGCGGCGGCTGTGCGCTGGTGTTTCCGCCTCCGGGGCCGAATTGCCAGACGCTAAACGCCGCGGAGGCAAGCTGGACCGGCGGCTTTCCCAACATCTCTGGATTAGAGAACCAATATTTCGCTACCAATACAGCGTCGCTGAATGGGTTTCTGGTCAACTACACCAACGGAGCGACGAATATGCAGCTGCCGTTTGTGCAGAACAGTTGCACCAGCAATCCGCCGCCGTGCACGGACCCGATAGCCATTGTGCGCAAACCGCAGGGAGAATCCGCCACCAGTTCGCTCGGAAGTTCGCGGTTGTATAACAAGGCGCAGATCCGAGTCCTGCTGGCGGATACGGTGGCAGATCTTCATCCGGGAGCTTTGGACGCCGACGACGTGCAGTTTGTGCCGGGAACGGGGTATCCGATTCCGGCCGTTGCTGGATTGAGGACAACAGCTGGCGCGGCGATCAGTGGAACCGAATTCTACGGGCTCGCCAAATTGGTGCCCGTAACCAATAACTGGGTGGCGCCGCTGGGATATGCGGGATGGACTTCGTATCCGCTGCTCGGCGAGCTGACCACTCCCGGCATTCCCAACAATGGCCAGGGTGCCTGGTTGCGAGTGGAATATATGGACGCCGCGGGCGGGTGGCATGGAATCACGCGGGATTGGTTGGGCTGGAGCTTCAGCCGCCAATACAACGTCGCGCCGAATGGCCCGGGCTCGGATCCTTACAATCCCAACGCCATCATCATGCTGCAGCAGATGAATCCCGGAGCGACGTCGGCCATTGGCAACCAAAACGCGTTTTATCCCATTAATTTTTATGATGCGCGCGAAGGCGAAATGCGCGACGCCGCCAACGGTTGTGCGGTGAACGGGATCATGAATGCGGTTGAGATCAACGTGGGCAACCTGGCGAGATGGCTCTCGGGCCAGGCGCCCTACACCCAGGCCAATGACGCTGGGCTTCAGGTGAACTATACGAACCAGAACGGCTATGTGCTTTACTTTTCCGATCATCGCGGAATGCTGCGCGATCCGAATCCTTCCAACGGCGGCAATACTCCGGCGGGAGTGATCAGCGGTGAAGCGGGGCTGGAGGACGTGGTCAACTCGGGCCAGAACCTGGCTTCGACTTCTCCCGATGGGGTTGCGGAAGCGACCACTTACTACACGTACTCGCCGGAAGATGCGGATCAGAACGGCCGCCTGGACAACTGGGGAGCGGCGAACATCGGCAGCGGTTTTGGGGTGAACACGGCCGCCCCGCTGAATCCGTACAGGACTACGGCGTGCGGCACGATCGGGCTGAGTAACGCCGTATCGGGCGCTCGGCACGTGCTGAAATTAGTCGGTGGTGGAATGAATGCCGGGGTGAGCTATCTGCCACGGCGTCCGGACAACGGACAGGGCGGGTTTACGGTGGCGTCGGAGAATCCGGTTTACGTCCAAGGCAATTACAACAGCGGACCTTCGGACCCGATGTGGGGAGGCGGAAGCAATACTACTCCACACGCGGCGGCCGCCATTATTGCCGACACCGTGACCGTACTCTCGAATAACTGGAGCGATGCCAATAGCCTGACGAACCCCACGAACCTCGGAGGACGCCCAGCAAACACGTCGTACTACCGCATGGCAGTGGCGGCGGGGAAGAATGTTCCGTTCCCGCAGCCCGGCTGGGCCGCCAAAGACTTTGGAACGGACGGCGGGTTGCACAACTTCCTGCGCTACCTGGAGAACTGGGGCGGGCAGCAACTCTTCTACAACGGCTCGCTGGTGAGCATGTACTACTCCGAGTACAACACGGGAACGTTCAAGTGCTGCACGGTGGTCTACAGTCCGCCGACGCGTAATTACTCGTTCGACACACTATTCCTGAACCCGGCCAACCTGCCTCCCGGGACGCCAACCTTCCAGGATGTGGTGAACCTGAGCTATCACCAGAACTTCACGCCGCAATAAGAGAACGGAAGGGTGGCAAGGGCCCTATCCGTTGGTAACTTGGAGCCAGCCTGAGCGGTGATTATGCTGTGAATTGCGGAAGAGCGACACGAAGGTGTTG